>JABAOH010183211.1_pt7 | contig 10473 bp, 7 predicted proteins | sample 7062181 | NCBI WGS metagenome assembly JABAOH01 (sample SAMN14538630, study PRJNA623070) | marine sediment metagenome | biome: marine biome [ENVO:00000428]; feature: marine pelagic biome [ENVO:01000023]; material: deep marine sediment [ENVO:00002113]; isolation source: pool of 5 deep marine... | reverse complement strand
TGCCCTCGACACGCACCAGCGCCACGTCCTGCTCGAACTCGGTTACCTGGGCGCGCTCCAGGTCCGGCACCAGGTCGAGCGTAACGATCAGGCGGGACCTGCGCTCGGCGCGCAGTTCTTCTTCGGGTTCTTCTTCCGCTGCGGCCTCGCCCGGCGACGGCATTAATTCCGTCACGTCTTCCCAGAGACTTGAAAATTCAGATTCGCTTCCGCCCTGCCGCTGCATCAGTTCGAGCTGCCGCAGCACCATGTTGCGCTGCGCGGGCGGCAGCTGCTCGAGCATTTGCAATTGTTCCGCTGTCGGCCGCACCGTTTGTGCCAGCAACTGCGGCGTTACAAGCGGCGAGAGCAGCAAAATCGCTGCAGACAGGCGCAAAAAGATTCTTGCGAGCTTGGTTACTTCCAGTTCTCCAATCACCACGGACTCCAACAGGCGATCTGGCTGGCGATGCACGACTCGAAAAGCGCTCCAGCCAAACTCCGGCGCCATTCCGCCTCGCGGGTGAATTGAGTATTCGGGTGGCGATGTGCCAGGTTACTGCTGTGACCGCGAAATTGTACCAATATTGTCCGCAACTATACCCCCGGATTATTCTTGAACAAATAAGGGCAGGAATAACGATTGCTCGAAATTAGTCTTCACAGCCAGTCACTTTTGCCACGCTCTTATATATTAAGGAGTGCAGCGCACCATTTAGATCGCCCGCATGGCGGGGATGACCGGTCGGGCACGCGAGCACGGCAGTCGTGGCATCTTTGCTTCTCGGCTGCCCCCTGTTCATCCTTGCACCGATCAATACAAGCTCCAGCGAAGAAATCCGCTTGTCTCTGAGGTTGTCTGTCCGCTCAGCTCGTCATCGAGCCGGCTGTAGCCGATGCCGACGTAGAAGCGTCCGAAGTCGGTGAGCCTGTCGTAACTGATTTGAATATCGCTCATCTCCTGTGGCGTCGCGGACAGCGTGTGGCGCGAATCCGGCGCTCCGATGCGATTGATCTCGATATGCCGCAGTGAAAAGTTCCATGTGTGGCCAGCGGATTGTACGAGTGTCGATCCCAGGGAAAAAGACAAGCCGTCGCCATCCATCGAATGCCCGATCGAGCGGCCGTTGTAGCGATACCCGGTTTTGAAAATGCCGTGGTTGTAGGCGGAATTCGGAACTTTCGAGCCTTCGCCGAGCGCCCCGCGTCGGGCGACGGTATCCGCGACCTCGATATACGTACGGTGCGATGCGCCCCCGATCGTGCCCCAGTATTCCACCCCGACCTGCCGCAACCACTGGTGCAGGGAGCCGCCGGTATCGCGCGTGTCCTCCGCGGTCCACTGCATGTAGAGCGCCACCGGCAGCTGCCGGGGCAAGGCCCAGCGAATGTCGATGCCGCCGAGCTGGTTGCCGGGTTCCTCGTCCGGATTGACGTTTGCGCCAACGTTGTCCTTGCCGCGAAGCATGTTGAGAAATACCTCGAGATCGCATCTGCGGCCCTCACCGCACATTTGCGCTGTGCGGGAAAGTCCGATCTCCAGGCCATCGAGCGGACGCATGCTGAAACGCAAGCCGAACAGCAAGCCGTCCTTGACCACCCGTTCATCGTCGAGCAGACCGAAAAAGCTCGACAAGGTCCACGGCCCCATCCAGCGAAACCATTTCGATGCGGACGGCACGCTGTTGTTGCGCTGAATGGCGATGCTCGGCGTCGGCCGTGCGTTGGTTCCCAGTATCATGCTGCCGTCGCGGCCCGGACCCCACCAGCGCTCCTGCCAGCCGGCCGACAGCATCCAGTTACCCAGCGCAACGCCCAGGTAAGTCCCGTCCGGGCGGAACTCGTCCCCGTCGAATGGATCATCGGCATAGGTCGCACGCAGGTTCAACGCGAAGCGTTCCCCGACCCAGGCGACGCCGGCGGTCACCTCGCCTTCTTCGCGGGGCGTGTTCTCGAAAGCACGCAGGACACGCGGGTTGCTGGCGCCGCTCACGGCGAATGCGATCTCTGCGGATCCGTCGCCCATCTCGTAGCGGGCGAGTCGAAGCACGCGCTCGTAGGCGGCGCGCACCTCCGGCGCCAGACCGGCTGCACCTGCTTCGGCCATGCCGGTGACGACGTCGCCCCAGGCCACAGGCCATGCCGTGAGGGGAATATTGATCACGCCGGAATCGTTCAGGAGCTGCAGGTCGTTCCGCAGCCGCGTATCGCCGGGCCCCGCCCAGGGGCCGGCTGTCGCCGATGCTGTCAAAGAGCAGCAGACTATGAGCGCCAGCACCGATCGCATTATTGTTTCCAATGCCATTCCTTCAATGCGGACTGCGCCATTGCAGGAATGCGCGTCCATCGTTACTCGTCTGACCGCTTAGCTCGTCGTCTATTCGTTCAAATCCCACGCCGATCTCGATCTGCCCGTACTGGAAATTCCGGCGATGGGTCAAATCGATGCTCGCGATGTCCTGCCGCGTCGGCGTCAGGCTGTTGCGCGAGTCGGGCGTGCCGCCACGATTCAGCGCGCCGTAGCGAACGAGTGCGTACCATTGCGTCTCCTGAGCGTCCGCGAGGATTAGTCCCGTCGAGAGCAGTCGCGCATCGTTATCCGCTGCATGGCCGAGCGCCCTGCCCCGGTATCGATACCCGGTCTGGTAAATGCCGTGATTGTAGGCGCAGTTAAAGATCTCGGTCGACTGGTGGAATGCACAACTCGTGCCGGCAAATTCCCCGAACCATCGATACGACCAGCGCGTGCCCAGGGTGCCGCTCAGTTCCATGCCGAACTGCCCGAGGTAATGACTCGGGAAGCCGCCGGCCTCGTCCTCGCCGATGAGCTGGCCATAAATCGCGAACGCTCGAGCGAAGATCCTGCCCGACCAGCGAAGATCGAAGCCGGCCAGCTGATTGCCCGGCTCGTTGCCGGCATCGATGCCCGCGTCACCGACGTTGTCCTTGCCGAGCAGCAGATCGACGAAGGTGTCGAAGCCACAGGGACGGCCCTCGCCACACCATTGCGCAGTCCTCGACAGGCCGATCTCGAGAGATGGAATCGGCCTGAAGTTGAAACGCATGCCGAAGAACCGCGCATCCGGCACGTGCCGGTCCGATTCGAAGCGCCCGAAATGCACCGCGAGATCCCAGGGGCCGAGCCAGCTCAGCCATTTGCTCGAGAAAGCGTCGGTGAAGTTTCGATCGATGGATAGCGCCGGTATCGGACGCGCGTTGTTGCCGAGGATCAGGCTGCCGTCCCAGCCCGGGCCCCACCAGCGATCGAGCGTGTTGGCGGAAATCGAAAAATTCCCGATTATGACGGCAAGCTGGCTGCCGTCGGCGCGAAAATCCTCGCCGTCGGCCGGCGAATCGACAAGCTGACCGTTCAGCTCCACGCTCAGCCAGTCGCCGGTCCAGGCTATGCCGCCGCTGATTTCGGCCGTTTCCCGCGGCGTATGCTGAAACGCGCGCATCCTCGTCGGTTGTTCTGCGACTGACGCGGCCCCGTGTAATCGAAATTCGTCGATGCGCATCTCGCGTTCTGCCCGCGCTCGCACCCGCAGCAGCGATTGCAATATAGCGGGGGGCAGCTCCGCCTCGTTGTCGACCTCACGAAGGTCGGCCGCGATTGGCGCCCAGGCGAGCGGCCAGGTGCTGACCGGCCCTTTGATGACGCCGGCGTCGGCGAGACGCTGGATGTCATGGCGCAGCGCGATATCACCGGTTGCGATACTCGGCCCGGCAAAGGTCCCGAGGCTGCATAGCAACGCAAATGTGGTCAGGACACAGCGAATGGCCGCCGGTGTGAAAGACGGTTGCAGCAAAAGGGCCGGTTCCCTGCTTTTTAGGTTTGTGGATTCGAGCGGACGGATGTTAACAAAAAAGGGACGGACACCGGTTTCCCCCGGAGTCCGTCCCTGTGAAGGTCGTTGCCTAGAACTGGCCGCGCAGGCCTGCCGAGAAAGTATGACTCGAGAGGTTGTCGACGCCGATCAGCGCGTCGTACATGAAGTAGAGCTGTACGCGACGCGAGAACACCATGGACAGGCCGACGCCGAGCAGGGCGAAATCGCTGTCGACCGGATCCGAACCGAACCTGGTGCAGGAGAAGCATGCGGCGCCGGTAAAGTCGCCGGGCGGCACCGTACCGAGGTTGTCCTCGATGATGTACTTGGCATCGATGAATACGGGATCGTCCTCGAATTCATGGTGCCACTCGGCGCGGAAGTGCGGGCTCAGTACGCCGAAGCCGCGACTGAAGTTGCCGGTGAAGGCAATTCCCAGGATGGAGCGCAGCGATTCGATCGTCTGATCGGAATAACGCAGGCCCATGCCGCCGCCGCTGGTGTCGATCTCGTCGAAACTGTCGATTTCGATGTCGCGCTAGGCGACGCTCAGGGTCGTGGTGATGTCCCACGCGCCGCGCTGTACCTCGTAGCCGAAGCTCGCGCCGGCTGCCAGGTAATCGCCGTCCGTTTCACCCGTCAGGGTCCGATCCTGGGCCGGGCATTCGTTCGGTGGCGCACAGGTATCGGTCGAGTCGTAGACGAGCTTGCGCGACATGTCGTTGTCGAGGCTGCCGAAAGTAACGAGCCCGTCGAAATAGAAGCCGTCGCCGAACCAGGCGCCGAAGATGGAGCCCGAGGTCCCCTCGACTTCCACGTCGCCGCCGGTAACCAGCAGGCCGGTATCGAACTCCGCTTCGAAATTGTCCTGGCCGATCGCTATGCCGATGACGCCCGAATCGAACAGGTAATCTACGCCCAGGCTGAAACTGGTCGCATCAAAATCGAAGCCGTCTTCGGCCGCGGTCTGGTCACGGTCGCCCGTGCTGAAGCTGCCCTCGAGGAACCAGCCCCAGCGGCTCCCGGCAACATCGCCTGCCGCAGCGCCGCCGCTCAGCCCGCGACTGTCGAGCGAGACCATGCCGTAAGCCGGCGAGGCGCGATCCATGTCGAGGTCGGGCGCAACCGAGGCCACCCTGCCGCCAATCGCGCCGCTGGCGCCGCCGAGCCGCAGGGCGTTCATGCGTCCGGCGATGTTCGAGAACTGGCCGTTGGTGAGGCTCTTGGTTAGCGAACCATTGGCGTGTTGCTCCTCGCCCCAAATGTTCTGCAATGCCCCCAGGAGTTCGTCATCGGAAATTCCGAGCGAACGGCCGAAGGCCCCCCCGTTCAGTTCGGCCGCCGTCTGTATCATTTCGTTGCAACGCAGGAACAGGTCGCGCTGCGGACCCGGCTCCTGGCCGAAGCCGCCCAGATTCGGGCAAATGGCGGCAACGGCGTTGGCTATTTCGCTGTGTAACGCAGTCGAGTCAGGATTATTCTCTACGAAGACAACCAGTGGATTTTGTGCATAAGCGGTCAACGAAGATGATCCGGCCGCACAAATCAACACAAGGACAAGCAATCTTATTATTTTCATTTTTGAACTTCTCCAGATTATGGCTCGCTGACGCGAGTTTCTGCTTCTAATTTTCTGCTGCGATTATTACGGGCGTTCTTTTTATTCACTGAAAAATTTGATTCCGAAAATATTTGCCGCTACACGCTGTCTGGTGTCGGTGAAGGGTTCGCAACGAGCAGTGGTTCCTCCATCGGCACGAAGAAGAAGTCACCGGCTTTGTGACCGGCGTCCTGCAGGAAATTGTAAGCAGGTGTAGCGCGATCCGGGTTCTCGGCTCTCTCGCGAACGCGAATCATCATTTCGTGCGACAGCATTTCGCCGCTCAATACGTTCTTGTTCTGACGCAGCACTTCCAGGAAGGATTTTGCGAACAATGAATGCCTGCGATCACCGCTTTCATCATAAACCGGGACGTTGGCGCCGGATGTCAGCACGTAGCGCGACTTGAACTGTGCAAGCAGCTTGAATCTTTCGGGATCCAGTCCCCGTCCGACAGCCATCGACACCTCCTGGACGCGCCGGCGCGAAAAACACGAGTCCGTGACCAGGAGGACGCGCTTCGCCTCGATCTGCTTTATCTTGTCGCTCACGTGATCGGCGAGCAGCCAGGTATTCCGGAGTTCCGGATCGGCGTCCACGCCCAACCAGTATGCGCGATCGGGAGGACCATCCGGCGTGCTGCCCCTGCCGGCGTAATAGACCAGCAGATTGTCATCTTCAGTCAAGTTGTTCGAGTAATCATGCAGGGTGCGCATGATTTCGTCGTCGGTCGCGTTCGTCAGCACCTTGACGGTGAACCCGTAGCGGTTGACCAGTAGTTTCTCGATTTCCATGGCATCCCTGATCGGCGTGGTCAGGTCGTCCATGTAAAGGTAATCCTGGTTGGCAATGAGCAAGGCTTGATAGCGGCCGAGATAGGGTTCCTGGTTCGACCGCGCCATCTCCAGGACCGTTACTGCCGGCCCCAGCTCAGCCGACGCGAATTCGACCGCGGGAATATCGGTCTTCAATGCGGCCAGCTGGGCACTACTGTCATCAACTTGCTGCTCGAGTGTCGCAATACGCAGGTCCTGCAGCTTGATCGTGCTTTCAGCCTGTTCGATCTTGGCCTGCAGGATCTTGACCTGCTGCGCGCTCGCGTCGCTGAACCTCTCCAGCTGCTGCTGCAGCCTGATGCGATCGCTGTTGAGGCGCGCTTCCGTCGCCGATTTCTTTGACCTCTCCTCGTCGAGCGCCATCGTCAGCGAGGCGATATGTTGTCTCGATTCCGCGAGCTGGGCCTGCAGCTGCGACGCCATGACACCGGTGTGCTGGATTTGCTGCGCCTGTTGCGCCTGCATCTGCTGCACCCGCGCGCGCAGCTGGGCGGATTCCGCCGACAAGCTCGCGATCTCGCGCTCGCGCGCCCTGAGTTCGTCATCCTTCGCAGCCAGGCGCTGCGTCGACTCGGCGTACAACGCTTCCAGTTGCTCGCCGCTCACCTCCTGGCTTTGCCTGAGCATGTCACGCTCGTGGCGCAAGGCGACCAGGTCGTTCTCGTAGCGGGTTTCGAGCGCCTCGATCTCCTGCCGCAGCGTATCCTCGACATCGGTCTTCTGCGCATCCCTGAGCCGCGCCTGCAAGCTCCGGATCTGGGCTTCGAGGCTCGCGATGCGGGCCTCTCGTGACGCGAGTTGCTCGCTGCCCGCGGCCTGGCTCTGCCGGAGTTCCTCCCGGTCATGCTGCAATGCGGCGACGTCGTTTTCGTAACTGGCTCTCAACGTCGCGATTTCCTGCCGCAGCGCGTCTTCCGTATCGGTCTTTTGCGCATCGCTGAGACTCGCCTGCAGGTTCCTGATCTGCGTTTCCAGCAGCTTGATCCGCGCTTCTCTCGACGCCAGTTGCTTGGTGCCGGCGGTCTCGCTCCGCTGCAGCTTGTCGCGGTCGCTTCGCAGTGCCGCCATGTCGTTTTCGTAGCTGGCGCTGAGCGTCGCGATCTCCTTGCGCAACGCATCCTCGGCGTCGGTCTTTTGCGCTTCTTCAAGCAGGCCTTTCAGGTTGGCGATTTGCGACTCGAGACTCGCGATGCGGGTCTCGCGTAACGCGATCTCGGTTTCCTGTACCGCGATGTAGGCTTCGGCGTCTGATTGCGAACGGGCTCGCGCCTCGAGCAGGCGTTCGCTCTCCGCGGCCAGTTGACCCGACTGCTCGCGATACGCGGCCTGCAGCCTCTGTATCTCCTCGTCCGAATGGATGAGCCGCTGTTGCGCCTCGGCGAGTTGTGCGCTGAGCGTCTCGGCGGCGCCCTCGGCACGCTCGGTGCGCGCGATCAGTTCGCGCAATTCAAGTTGCGTGGCCTGGCCCCCGGCGAGTTGTATTTCGAGTTCGGCCCGCGCCGTGTCGCGTTCCTGCTCGAGATTGAAGATCGCATTCTGGCTGTCGACGAGCTGCGCCTTGACCGTGGCGATTTCCTGCTCGAGTTCCCTGACCCTCGAAGAATCCGCGTTGGCGGCTTCGCGCCGTGCTTGCTCGAGACTGCTCACCAGGCCCGCCATCTGCAATTCCTGGCGACGCACGGCTTCTCGTACCGCGAACAGCTGCTCCTGCGTTTCGCTGAGCGTCAGCTGCGAGTCTCGCAGCGCGCCGTTCGCCGCATGCAACTGTTCCGCGAGGTTTTGCGCCAGTGCCTGTGCGTCGGCAATCTTGTAGGCGTAGTCGAGATCTTCCCCGAGCCCCGACGCATCGCGCTGCAGGTTCAGCGCTTTCAAGGGGTCCTTTTCGACCCCGAGACCGAGCTCGTAGAGATAGCCGAGCTCCTGCTTGGCCTCGCTGAATCCCTGCCGCGCCGCTTTCTCGTACCACAGCGCAGCCTTGGCGTAGTCCACCGGCACATCGTCCATGCCGGTGGCATAAATGCGCGCAACATAGTATTGCGCCTCCGGGTCGCCGTTCTCTGCGGGAACCATCCACCGTTGCAATGACAGCGTGCCGCTTGCGAGATCACCGAGCGTGTATTCGCCACCGCGGGTGCGGCAGACGATGGCCGAGGTCCGCATCAGCCTGCCCGGCGTGAGATAGGTGCGCATGCCGCCGAGCCTGCGAAGCTTGCCGGGCAACTGGCAATCGACGACGACCGCATCCTGCATGTTTGCCGCAGCAATACGAATTCTCTCTTCCGTCTCTTTGCTTTGCTGTGCGCTCGCGACTGTCACGACCAATACGAAGCCTGCGGCAAGCAACCCGCAGCGATTCAGCAACGCGGACTTTTCCGTACTCTTATTCATTGCTCTGCTTTCCCGCCATTGATCTAGCGCTAAGTTGCGGATATTACATGAAATTTCGCGGCGTCTTCTGCCGCATCAAAAGATGCGCGTCAGCCAGTCTTTGCGGCGATGATTGCTTGTACATAATCCGGATTCTTCCGTTCGTCGCGACGATCGCGGCCATGCGTGATCGTCACGGATTCGTCGATATCGCTTTGCCTACCTCGTCAAGCCTCGCCGTTTTTTGCAGCACGGGCAACCTTGTTCGGGAATGCTGATGTTTGTCTCAGCTTCTTTTCACAACTACCAGCGCTGTCAGGTCGCGGCGGCATGAGCAAACAAGACTAGTACGTCGCCCTCAAAAAGCAAGCGACGCAGCGTATGTCTTTGGTAATTGGCCGCAAACGACAGGCGGACTGCGGTTTAGCCGGTTTTCGAGCGCAGTAAAATGACCGCCTAGTCTGCCTGGTCCTCGCCGGTGACTGCCGGCCAGTATCGCTCCCAGCCTGTCGCATGCGAGCAATCGTCGACAATATGTCTGGCCGCGCCCTCCCGCATTACGAAATAGTTATCCGTAATTGGCGGCGGGATATTCAGGTCGCCGCGGCATTGCCAGTGTGACTCGTCGATCGTGCCAGTCGCACGCATTGCATTTTCGAGCGGCGACAGGTCGTCGAGCGGCGAATAGCCGTGATGTCGTGTCCAGGCCTCCGGGTCCAGATTCCCGGCGATGGTCGTCAGGGACACGAGGCGTTCGGTGCAGCCACTCATGCCGACGACGATCGCGCCGCCGCCCGAATAGCCGATGAGGTGTACCGATTCGGCTGCGTACTCGCGCGTGACGCGGTTCGCCGCCTCGCACATGCTGTCCACGACGGTCCGTCCATAGCGCTCGAAGGTCCAGAGGCGTGGGCCGCATCCCCGGTCCGTCGCAGATCCGAAGTAACAGGGCCTGCCGAGGTAGACCGCAGGGTGTGTTGCGCCGTGCATCAGGCGCAGCAACACCGGGTTGCTCGGCGTGGGATCCACCGACACTCGCGTCTCGCGTATCCACGGCCCGCCATCGCCTTCGATATAAATGCGCAGGTGCTTGCCGGGCACGCCGTTGGCCAGCACGAGATGCCGGAAGCGGCCGCTATCGAGCCAGCGCGTTTCGAGCTGCCCATCGCTCGCGAGCTTCTGCCAGTCCGGCCTGAGGACGCAGGCGGATGACACGACCAGGCAGACAGCGGCGACCAGCCGGGGTCCGGCTGCGCACCTGACAGGCCCCCTAGAGGCTGCCACAAGCCGCCGGCTCGCTATCGCAGATGCGGCGTTGCAGGCGCCTGACGGTGCCGGATCCCGGGATTATTTCGTGCGCACGGCGCGCCAGCGCCATCGCCTGGCCGTAATCCGCTTCGCTTTCCAGTTGTCGCGCCCGGTCAATGTAAATATCGAACGCCCGCTGCCTGAGTTCCAGCGCAATCTCGTCACCCGGATCGATATCCAGGACAGTCGCGACCAGTTGCGCGACATTGTTGGGGCCGAAACTCAATACATAGGTGATCTCATCGACCGTCGATGCGGTGCCGATTTGCGCCATCTGCATCTCCGCAAGTCGCACCAGGTCATCGACCTCGTCCTGTTCCTGCGCCGTCAGTTGCGGGCGCACCACGGGCGTCGTGCTGACCGGGGTCTGTATCACTCGCTCCTCGACGATCCTCTCGTAATACTCCAGGCCGATCGGTACGAGTATGGCCACGGCCGCGAGGCCGATCCATGCCGCGACTTTGAGCCTTCTCCTGGTGACGGACTGCGGCGCGAACAGCGAAAGAAACTGGTCGACCGACTTGATCCTGTCCGCACGCTTGAACTTGAGGCC
>JABAOH010054508.1_pt1 | contig 10475 bp, 6 predicted proteins | sample 7062181 | NCBI WGS metagenome assembly JABAOH01 (sample SAMN14538630, study PRJNA623070) | marine sediment metagenome | biome: marine biome [ENVO:00000428]; feature: marine pelagic biome [ENVO:01000023]; material: deep marine sediment [ENVO:00002113]; isolation source: pool of 5 deep marine... | reverse complement strand
CGCAGGTGTTGCGCGAAGACCTGCAAGAGCTGTCCTGTCTGACCAGCAAAGAGGCTTACGATTTTTCCGTCTTCCTCCCTGAATCTGGATGCTTCCTGACTGAATGCTGTGAGTACACCCCACGGCTTTTCGGCGGCAAAGATCGGCACGGCGATCATCGAGCTCAGCCCCTCGTTTTTCCCCAGAAAATATAAGGTTTTTTCCGTCTCGGAAATGTCATTTACAATCTGCGGAATTCGGGTGTCCAGCAGACGCCTGAGAACCCCTTGCTCCGGCATCAATCGTTCCAGTCGGTGAACGGATTCTTCTTTGAAGCCTGAGGAATAGGCCAGGCTCAGCTCGACGTCCGATGGCACGATCTTAAAGATGGCAACGTGCTTTATTCCGAAAAAACGGGTCAGCTGCTGGACCACAATTTCAAATAGCTTTTGCATAACTCCTTCTTTTCTTATGCGGTCTTCACTTTTTCAGGCTTACGTGTTTGCGACCCGAAAAGAGTGAAGCTGTCTGCCTCATCTATTTTCACGGTAACAATCTCGCCCAGAAGATTGTTATTTCCTTCAACGATAACAGTCTTGTTGGTTCTGGTTTTCCCCTTCCATTTATTCTCGTCCCTTTTGCTTCTTTCGTCCACAAGTATCTGGAACGTTTTTCCCACGAGCTCCCGGTTCTTTGTGCCAGAGATATCTTTCTGAAGCTTGATGACAGTATAAAGTCGTCTGAGTTTCTCCTTCTCCGGTACGTCGTCAACAAACGAGGCTGCTTTGGTTCCCTCTCTGATTGAGTAGCGGAACATGAAGGCGGAATCGAATTCCACCTTCCTCATCACTTCAAGTGTCTTCTCAAAATCCGCTTCCGTTTCAGAGGGAAAGCCGACGATTATATCCGTAGAAAGGCTAACGCAGTCGATCGTTTTCTTGATTCGCTCCACCAATCCAAGATAATCCCCGGAGGTGTAGCCGCGATTCATTTTCTCCAGGACTAGATCCGATCCAGACTGTAATGGCAGATGGATATGCTCACAGACTTTCGGGAGCGCGGCAATTTTGTCAATTAGCTTATCTGACAAATCCTTTGGGTGGGAGGTCATGAAGCGAATCCACTGAATGTCGGTTTGATCGTTCACCATCTGCAGCAGATCGGCGAAATCTTTGCTTTCAAATCTATATGAGTTAACGTTCTGCCCGATCAAGGTCACCTCTTTGCAGCCGGATTGGGCCAGCAGCTGAACCTCGCTTATTATCTGATCTATCGGCCTGTGCCTCTCCGGTCCTCTGACGTAGGGAACCACACAATAGGAACAGAAGTTGTCGCATCCGCGAGAGATGGCGACAAACGAGGTAAAGGGGGTTTTTCGTTCCGGAACTATCCGTTGCTCCCAAATCCTTTCACAATCGAAATCCTCTCGAGAAGCGCAGACAGCGACCAGGCAGTGATCCCGATGATTTTGGATATACGCAGGAAGCTGAAAAATCTGATCCGGGCCGAGGACCAAATCAAGATAGGGCATCTTCTCGACCAAGTCTGTTCCCATCCTCTGAGCCATGCAACCGGCCACCACCAGCATGACTTCCGGGTTTTTCTGTTTATATTTGTGAAATTCTGAGAGCCTCCCCAAAGCCCGTCTTTCTGCCTTTTCTCGCACCGAGCAGGTGTTAAGCACAATCACGTCTGCATCTGCCGGATTTGCGGTTATACTGAGGTTTTCGGACGCAAGGACGCCTTTCAGTCTCTCCGAGTCGTATACGTTCATCTGGCATCCGAATGTCTGCAGGTAGACCTTTTTGCCCATGAGAATCTCTTGGGGTGAATCGGTTTGACTGATCAACTGCTCTCACTGGAATTATAAGTCGAGAGCCCGATTTGTCAAGCTCTAAAAGCTGGCAGCGACAGCGTAAAAAGGCGGGCGGGCGGGCAGAGTGCCCGCCCGATGAGGGCGTATTGGATGGTGCAATATCAGATTGTCTATTGAATCAAGTTGCCATCTTTATCTCGACATAACTTGAAATCATAAAAGTAAGCTGATCTGGATCCCCGCGAGGTACAATATTCTTCCCAGTCTCTATAAGCTCCACCAGTAACTTAGCTTAATCAGGAACGTGTTGCCGGGTATTGTGTCGAACATGTCGCTCCAGTCACGTCTGAATCTGAAATCGCCCACTCCCTGATCCCAGGTGTTGCGGTTCTGAGTCCAGACCAGGAAAAGGGTGCTGCCTGGCCGATACTCCCAGCGCAAGACCACGTTGGAGTTGAAAGACCTCCACTTGAAATCCGGCTCCTTTTCCGCTTCATCGTATACTGTTTCGTCCACGTACTCGAAGTCATCCGGTGGAACAAGCTTTTTGAAATTCTTGTAATCCACGGCAGCCAGGAAGGGCTGAGCATAGACCTGAAGAGTCAAATTCTTGGTGAAGGTGTATGTCGCCCGGATAGTCATGTCGAACCTTTCCATGTCCTGCTCGCCGAAGATATCATCGGTTCTGTTCCCCTCTCCATCTTCCAGGTAGGTCAACCATCGGGACACGCCCTCGCTCTTATAGTAGCCGGGGCCACCGCTGAACTCGATGTTGGATCTGGGATGTAGATTGAGCCACAGGCTATATTGGATGAAATGCCCGTCCCAGGTGTTTCCGGTCTCGAAGTAGGGATTGATCTGATACCATTTCCGGGCGTCGGTTGCCAGCCAAATCCACCAGTTCCGTCCTATGGGGATAGGGGCCGGAGGTCCTCCCCGGGTCTCCCGATCGGAGTACATGTTGTCATAATCCTGCCAGATTCCTCCCCCCAAACTCCAGAAATTCGTCAGCTCAATGGAGTTGTTGAAGTTCCCTCCCCGGGTTAGCTTGACCCCAGACAAGTTTTCAGCGACACCGATGTTGAGGTTATTCCAGGTTTTTCTTATAATCCACCACGGCTTGGTGGTTCTGTATTGCACCCATGCCCAGGCTTCTTTGTAATCGTTGCGCCACAAGAATCCCATGTGGTTCAAATCCAATACTCTGTCCAGGTATTCCGCGCTGATCGATCCACGGATATGCTCTCCTCCCTGTTTTTCAAAGCCTATCACCGCACCCCAACCATCTTGGTCCGGTCCCGTTTTGGAGCCTATTACCTGTCCCGCCCATTCATAATCCCCGTTGTGAAAGCGCAGAGTCCAGTCTACGTCCCCGGCATAAGCAGGGTGGGAGCCTTTCTGGTTGACCGCAGTGGCCATAGCTCCTACGGTCGAGTTTTTCAGAACATCCTGCATCACTCGAGCGGCAAAATAGTTGGTCTGTGGCTCGATCACTTCCTTGGTACGGTAACCGTCGTCGTGCATGAATTCGGCCTTCTCCTTCTGGGTCACGGCCTCCAGAATCCCGATGGAAGTACCTCCCTTTGTTTTTCCGCTCACTTTCCCGGCAAAGAGGATGGTCGTAGCTGCTGGTCTATCGATGTAATAGTCCACGTTGCCGGGCCAGCCAGAAGGCGCTTTACCGATCCGGCGGGAATAGAAAAGATCAAACCGGGTCTCGAAGATCTTGAATCCTTCCAAGAAGAAGGGACGCTTCTCCGGATACCAGGTCTCAAAAGTCGACAGGTTTAAGATCGTTTCATCCTGCTCCACCTGGCCGAAGTCGGGATTTACCGTAGCGTCCAGGGTGATGTTAGAGGTGATGCCGTACTTGAGATCGAAGCCGAAGTTCCCGAAGAAATCCCTGCCATCTGGATTGCCCAGGCTCTTTGCCTCGGTCTCCTCATAAGAGACGACGTAAGGTAAAACCTCCAATCGCTGGGGAGGGGTGAGATTCTTCAAGCCTTTCACGTGACCGAAATGAGAGACAAAACCGCTGGCCTCCTCTGGAATGTATATCCAGCGATCCAATTCGTTCTTTCGCGCGATGCGGCGGCTGCAGTAGAATCCCCAAACCGGATTCTCCTCGCAAGCAAAGCGGAGGCAGTGAAAAGGTATTTTGGCCTCCGCCACCCAACCCCAGGGAGTTATCTTGGCAGCTGATTCCCACACCGCATCCCAGCTGTCGTCGTTCCAGTCATCGTTGTAGTAATAGCTATCCCGCTGGGTCCCCGATACGTTGACCACGAAAGCGTAGGCTGTCTGATGGTCGTGGTGACTGTCGATGATTATGTTGACCAGGTCGTTCTCGACGTATCTGTCTCTTCGGGTCAGCCGGCTGATGATTTTCTCCGGCTCCGAATCGTACATCTCCATGCCCACATACAGAGCTTCGTCATCGTAAGCCACCCTCACGAAAGTGGACTCAGAAGCTGGTTCGCCTTCGTCCGGCTGATACTGGGTGAAATTTCCGGATCGGGGAGCGTTTTCCCAGAAATCCTCGTTCAGTATTCCATCTATTTTCGCGCCTGGGTTCGCTCTGACGGCAATGATGGTCTTTACAGAATCCTCATCCGTTTCCTGAGTCAGCGCGTCGGAGTAACTCAAGAGCAGAAAAAAGAGGAAAACTACAAACAAGAACAGGAGCCATTTCCAGCTTGGCATTTTTCCGTTGCCTTTACTTAATACTCACTTTGTCTATTGCTTTGCCGTCAAGATGCCAGTAAGTGTCTTTCTGCCCACCTGAGCTTATTATACATGCGCAGGCGTGGCAAGGTTTCATAATTTTTGAAGAAACTGCACGAATCCGCAGAAGAGGCGTCCGGGATAGCGAGAAAGGATTCTACCAACAAACGGATCGGATTTATCCGAGTCCTGCGTGCAAAAAGCCAGGTCTACGGACGGGACATGTCGCCAGGTGAGTTGGGCAACAAAAAGCCCCGCCTGAAGGCAGGGCTTTTGAAAGAACGGCTCTTCTGATTTGTCTACCCCGCGCAAGGAAGGGGTCCGCCCTGGTACAAGTAATTGATAAGATAAACCACGTCGCCCCCGTTGACTTCTCCGTCGCAGTTGGCGTCTCCAATTTCAAGGGGATCAGGAGCTGGACCGCTCTTGAAAAGATAATTGAGCAAAAAGATCACATCGGAAGCATTGACCAGGCCATCGCCGGTGACGTCGCCTATCTTGGCTCCGACATCTATCACGCCCATAAAAGGCCGGAAGTTGTGGCGGGTGACGGTGAGGTACATTTGGCCTGAGGTGGCAGGTGCAGGATACAAGGTGACTCCGCCAGCCACGTCTGTATATCCCGTCTCGAGAACCTCTCCGTTTTTGTACAGAGATACTAAGGCTCCGTAAACAGGCAAACCACCCAGCGTCTGCACTGTGATATCCACCGTATTCGGACCAGCACTGATGGAGGTTGGGAACTCCACATCCAGCGATTCGGCCGGTTGGGTCCACAAATCAGCGGAGGGATCGCCCAGCAGGTTGTAAAGGTCTAAGTAATAGCGGCTGAGTCCTCCTCCGCCGTAATGCTGATAAAGCTGATATAGGGCCCTGTCGGTCATGTTGCCCATGGAGTAGCAGGTTTCGGTGAATGCCGCCTGAAACATCCGCTTCTCCAGGATGTCATCTTCGTTCCAATAGGAAAGGTTGGAGGCGCCCCAGAAAGCTATCCCTGCTTTATTGTCTTCTACAACCCAGGTTTCTCCAAAGCACTCGTAAATGTTGAACTTTGCGGTCAAGCAGGCGTGGGACAAGACCAAGGGATACTCATCCTGGTTCATCAGAGCCTGCACGTCAGACTGATAGAAGGGCACGCACCCCCAGCCGTTAGTGTTTCCATGTCCGGAATAGCAGACTATGGAGGCTCCTCCGTTGACGCAGTCGGCTATGTCGTTTGTGCTTCCCCCTAGTCTATCCCAGATGGTGTCTACCTCCATCCCGTTGGGCAGAAGGTAGTTCTGAATCACGTATCGATGAGTGCGTTCTGCGATTAGACCGGCATCGTCGGAAGCAATGAAACAGCCGTGGCCCATCCACTCCAGATCCGTTGAGGTGGGATTCTCATAGTATAGAAGCTTGTCCATCATGTCCTCGGCTTCCACAAGGGTTTTCGCCGGTAATCTTCCCCGGAAAATGTCACCGAAGTAGTCGGGGTCCATCTTAACGTAGTAAAGATCTGTAGCACTTGAGCTGTAGGACCCGATCCAGGTGGGAATATAGTCCGTATCACCAACAAACACGACGTAAGTGGGAGGAATGTCCCAGGTATCGTAAGCGTTCTGGATGTAGCTTTTGATGGCCTCTTTGGTGGAGCCGATGGCCGGTACCTGGGCTACCGTAACATGAAAGCCCTTTCTGGTTTTCCAGTCCACCAGATCCGCCAGGCTGGAGTAGAAATTCTGGTGGGTAATGATCAGATAGCCAATAGGCACGTCAGGAGCGCCCTTGACTACGGACTCATAAGCCGGGTAGTTCACAAACAACCCCCTGCATAGNNGTATCGACGAAGCTGGTTTTGCGTGGTGGCCATATCGGAACCGGAGAACGTGAGTGTTATCTTAATGTTTGAATAGATTCTTACCTTTCCCGCTTTGGGATTGTAGCTCACCGGATAGATTATCACATTCACAAAGCGATGCCCCCGGATTACTCCGATTTCTCCGAGCTTGACTCGCTCCTCCGGCAGAAATGCATCTTGCTGATAATAATTCTCATCGATTACGAATTCTGCCCCTTGCCAGGCACCTTCTACCTTGGGCACCGGAGGTTGAACCGGCGCTATTTTGTCGCTGATCCCTACTTCCGCAAGATTTTTCTCGACGACCTGGAAGCTCTCCAGGCTTACGGATACTTCAGCACCGAAAGGAATCTGCACCATTTTGGTTATCACGGGCAAGTTCGGCTGGCCTATCACGCTGCTTGCTCCCGCTTCTGAAATGGAGAGCAAGGAAAACTCTCCGGCTGGGGTGGCAACCGCCTGGGACCACAATCCCGGAATGTGAATCTCGAATGCGATCTGATCGAAGTCTGATTGCAGCAGGTGTGTCTGAGGGGTTTTGTCCAAGGCAGGCGTCAACGCAATCCAGACGGGATCTGCCTGTGCCCAAGCACGAAGCGGAAGACCAAAGAGAAGAATACCTATCACAAGGTAAAAAGCCAGTCCTCTTAGGGTTTTGAAAGCTTTGGCTGCGGTCACGATAAACCTCCTTTAGGGTTAATCGGTCAGTTTACGAATTTCTTTGCCCCTGGAATCGGGACAAGACTTGTCGTCATTCAAATTGAATACGTTAATGCCTTCAGGATTCTTAGGCCGAACGTTCGCGCAAGCCATTCAACGGTCAAACACCAAGCAAGAAGCTCGATTCAGCACAGCTGGTGCGGTCTACCGGGAATAGCCCATTTCTCCTAGTCTGTATAGATAATAACAAATCTTGTTTTCATGTCAATCCCTTTTTTTGAGAGCGGAGGTAGAAGTTCGCTCCGAGGTTGGGAGTGGCCAGGCTCAACACAAGGTTCCCTGATTTTTCTTTTGTCAAGTCTCAAATTTCTTGAAAAGTAAAGTCAGTTTGACCGGTAGCCGCAGGCGGTCAAAAAAAGAAGGTCAGGCAAATCAGATTACCTGACCTTCTCAAGCATTTAGGAATTGCAAGTGCTCAGATTTCCAGTCTATAGGCCTCTGTAAGCCGGCGGTGGGAAGTGGCGTGAATGGAATTTCAGAATCTCCTCCAGTCGGTCGTAGATGTAGTCATCCTGACCGGCCGGCAGACCTGGATATCCGCTGTATTCTACGTACTCATGTTCCTTTCCATACAGGGAGAGAAGTTGGTCGAAGGCTCTGCACCCCTCCAGCAGTCCGAACTCGTTTTGGTCTCCGCACTCCAGGTGGATCTCTAGATCTTTGAAACCATCAGGATCATTGGCCAACTTGTTCTTTAGATCAAAAAGGAGCCACGTATTCCAGATCGGAGATCCTGGAACGATAGTCCGGGTAGAATCAAAAGGCAAATCCACCCCGTATCGTTGGCCTCCTGCGGCCTTGAGTTCAAAGAACTGAAGGGTGTCAGGGTCGTCGGGATCGTGAGGGGAAAAGGAAGCCGCCATGGCGAAAACAAGTTGGCTGAAAGTCTTGTCCGGATGCTGGTCGTCGGTATAGGGACTGAGCGACTTATAGCTGGCGTAAGAGTAATCACCGGCAGCAATGCCGTTTTCCTCATATATCTTTTCTATGGTTTCTTCACTAAGAAAGGACTCCAAAGAAGCATATGGATTCATGGCGCTAACTGAGGTGAACAGGGTGTCACGGTCCAGAGCGAACTTAAGGGCGCCATATCCCCCCATTCCCAAGCCACTTACGGCTCTATAGTCCGGGTCGGGCAGAGTCACCTCTCCCGGCTTGACTACGTAGGTGTGAAAGGTTGTGTCCACGATGTGCATCAGTTCATCGGTAATGTAGTCCTCATAATTCCCCAGCAAAGTTGAGTTGGTATAGAAGCTCCCACCCAGGTGAAGAGAGGAGGCATCAGGCATAACGATGATCATGGGCTGAATTTGTCCTTCGTCTATTAATCGGTCGGCCAATTGGCCGATCTTATACACCCCCACGAAAGTACTATAGTCTCCGCCAAAATCGTGAAGCAGATACAGAACTGAGAAGCCTGAATTCGGAAGCCCGGGGGCGTGCGCCTCGCCATTATACATCGGGGGTAGATAGACGTAGACATCTTTCAAATGCGAATCCTCAATGATATTCCCCCTCAAGGACTCAAATTCCCAGCCGGCCAGCCTCCAGGGCTCTTCATATGGGTAAAGGGTCCTTAAAGGATTGTCCCTCCTACCACAGCCGACGAAAAGCATCAAGACGAAACCTGTCACAATCAATACAGTCAGTACTCTTTTCATGCTGACTCCTTTTCTTCCGGGTTTTGGGCACTTATGTTAGCTAGAAGCGATAGCTGAAGGAGAAGCCGGAGCTGTGGAAGCGCATCTTGTATTGCCCGGGCATGTTGTCGAATCGACCATCTCCGTTTACGTCTTCCAGCCCCTCCACGTCTCTTTTCTGGTGAGTTATCATTTGATAATCATAGCCAAACTCAAGGGAATTTATTTGATAGGACAGACCCAAGCTGAAGCTATTTTTGTCCCCCACATCGGGGATCAGCAGAGTAAAAGTCTCATCGGGAATGGGTGACTGTTCGAAGAAGTAGCCTGTCCGAACAAACAAGCCCTCTCTTACGCTATACTCTGCTCCCAGGCTGAACTTGGTTATGTTATCCCAGTTAAACGGGAGCTCGGTTTCTCTGACCCCCAGGATCATTACTCCCGGATTCTGTTCATCCGGAGTAAGAATCATATCCTTGTTATCGATTTGATCCAGCCTGGACCAGTTGACCGAACTGACGTCAAAGGCGAAGGTTAGCTTTTCCCCGGGTCTGAACATCAACCCCACGCCGACCTCTCCGGGAAGCGGCAAGGTGGTTTCGAAATCACCGTCTTTAAAATAGCCGGTGCCACCCAGAATCCCGGATCCGGTGGTGGGGATGAAGGGGAGATACATCTCCAGTTCAATACTTCCGGAAAGATCCATTTCAATTGGGGCCTGATAGGAGAACCCAAACTGCAGCTTGTCGCTGGCCTTGTACAGAATTCCGGCGTTGAATCCCACTCCCCAACCATCCGTTTTCATATATGCGTCCACCGGAAAAAAATCATACGGCCGGGGATATATGGTGGGAACCAGCACGGTTCTTCGGAGCTCAAAATCAGATCTCTGGATGCTCAGGCCAAATCCTAAAGAGAGCCTGTCCTCCATGAAGCTCTTTGCCACGGTGGGATGCAAATCCCAGACCAGGATATCCGTTCTGTGGTCAAACCTGGGATAGTCAACGGTATTGTCAAAGCCGGAGGGGGGTTCGTATAGATCCCATTGGGATTCCAGTTTGTAAGGGACATAGAAGGCTACCCCTCCCGTAAAGCTCTCCACCTGAGCGAATTTATAAAAGCCCGAAAAACTGGGCAAAAAGAACGCTCGATCGTCCGGGAAATAGGCTTCATCCGGATAGCCAAAAGAATAGCTGCTGCTTGATCCCCCCAGCGTCATATTGGGGGTGTACTCCGGGCGGAAGTTGAGGCTATAGAAGTTCATGGTGAATTCGGAGCTGGGGAGATAGGCCAGTCCTGCAGGGTTCCAGAAGGCGGCACTCCAATCGTCAGCTAATGCCCTAAAAGCCCCTCCCATGTCAAGCGCCTTAGATCCGACCCCGGGAAGGGCAAAACCCCCTCCAGCGAAGCAGGGAATTGACCAAGCAAACACAAAAATCACAGCCCCAAGCAGGATAAACCGACACTTCATCTCTCTCACCTCTTGCTTTTAGGTTTTACATAACGAAATCAGCGATTTCTGCCTCTTGCGGAAAAGGTGCCAAGAGACCCGCAAAGTTCTCCAATATTAAAACATTATCCCCGCCTTGTCAACGATTTTTTTATAAAATTGAAAATTCTTTTCCTGCTAAAGCCACCCGCCTGTCCGGTCAACTTTTGCCGACAAATGCGGGTCTGTCAGCCACTTTTCTTCCGATTACGACCAATAACTTCACTCTCGGACCCGCCTGTCATTCCCGCCGCGAAGTGCATCTTT
>JABAOH010017628.1_pt1 | contig 10478 bp, 1 predicted proteins | sample 7062181 | NCBI WGS metagenome assembly JABAOH01 (sample SAMN14538630, study PRJNA623070) | marine sediment metagenome | biome: marine biome [ENVO:00000428]; feature: marine pelagic biome [ENVO:01000023]; material: deep marine sediment [ENVO:00002113]; isolation source: pool of 5 deep marine... | reverse complement strand
AATGATCTCTTGAAGGCCCAGGCCGAGGGCCGCCCCATCGAGGTGGTGGTGCTCGAAAGCGGCCGCGACGGCATCGAGCAGATCACCGAGGCCATCGAGGAGCGCCGCGACGTCGGCGCGGTGCACATCGTCTCCCACGGATCCGATGGCAGCCTCACCCTAGGCAACAGCAAGCTCGACGCCTACAACGTTGAGCGTTACCGCGACGCCATCAAGAGCTGGCAGGCATCGCTCACCGAGGGCGCGGACTTATTGATCTACGGCTGCGACTTCGCCGGCAGCGCCCAGGGCCGCGAGATGGTGGAGGTGCTCTCGGCGCTCACCGGTGCAGACGTGGCGGCCAGCACCGACAAGACCGGCATCGCCGAGCGCGGCGGCGACTGGGAGCTCGAGTACCAGCAGGGGAACATCGAGACGCAGAACGCTTTCAGCGCCGAGCTCCAGGCGAGCTGGGACGGCTCGCTCGCCGATTACTTCGTTAACAACGTCAACGACTCCGGCGTAGGCTCATTACGACAAGCGATCATCGATGCGAACACGGTCACGCCAGGGGAGTTGGACAACATCATCTTCAACATAGGCGGCGGTGGTTTGCAAACGATTGCCCTGGAAACGGCGCTACCTCAACCGGATGACGCAATCAATCTCGACGCCACCACGCAGGGTGGTTACAGCGGCAGCCCGCTCATCGAGATCAAGCCCAGCGCCACGTATACCCCAGGCGCTGATGACCACGGATTTCGCCTCACATCTGGCTCGGACGGTAGTACGATTCGTGGCTTCATTATCAACGGCTTCCTCGAAGACGGCATCAAGATCGATTCGGGTGGTAACACCATCGCCGGAAACTGGATCGGGCTCGACAACACCGGATTGGCGGCACCGGGTAACGGCGACGACGGCATTCATATCGACGGCGGCGCTGGTAACAACATCATCGGTGGTTTGACGGCAGCGGATCGCAACGTCATCAGCGGTAACAGCGATTACGGCATCGACATTCAAAACAGCAGTAACAATCTCGTCCAAGGAAACTACATCGGTACGGACAAGACCGGTACGGGCGCGCTGGGGAATGCCTCTGACGGAATCATTATCCGGGGAACTTCAACCAACAATACGATCGGTGGATTAGAGTCTGGAGCCGGTAACGTCATCACGGCGAATGTTCAGAGTGGCGTGGAAATCAACGGTGCAGGGGCCGTTGGCAATACCGTGCGGGGCAACTCCATTTACGGCAATACGGGTTCGCCGGATCTGGATCTCGTTGGGCTCGGTGCGAACAGTGATCAAGTCGCGCCGAGCCTCACATTAGCCGATTCGAATGGGGTTACGACCGAGATCGTTGGCAGTCTTTCTACGGGTACGGCCGATTCATACGACATCGACTTCTACGCCAGTCTGGCGGCCGGCGAAGGGCAGGTCTACCTGGGTTCCACGACGGTCAAGACCGACGCNNTCCTGGACGGTAGACAAATTACGGCTACCGCTACGGATTCCGCCGGCAATACATCCGAGTTCAGCGTAGCGGTGGCTTCGACGGGCGGCGCCGTCAACGCTGTTCCGAGCTCCACTGACGATAACTACACCGTCAACGCCGGCAGCACGCTCACGGTCGACTGGTGGGATTCCAATTGGGACTTCCGGCGCGAGCTGACTTTCGACCCTGTGACCGAAACGCTCGTCGATTTTCCGGTGCTCGTGAAGCTCGACAACACACGCATCAATTACGCTCAGGTGCAGGACAACGGAGAGGATCTGCGTTTCATCGACGCGAACGGCGGCGTCCTTGCATACGAGATAGAAGAATNNAATAGAGGCCGGGCCCACCAACCATTCGATCTGGATGTACTACGGGAACAACGATTTGGCGCTCGACGCCGGGCAGAACCCTGCCGACGTCTGGTCACCCGACTATCGGCTGGTCTATCACCTCAACGAGAATCCACCGGACCTGGGCACTTTCAACGATTCCACCGCCAACAATTTCGACGGCACCAATCACGCCATGACGAATGTCACGGGACAAGTCGCCGACGGCGCTGAAGGAACGGGCGGCAGCGAATATATCGAGGTCGGGCAGAATTTGGCAGTGACGAACTCCGCTTCCGCCGTGACTATGTCGGGGTGGATCTACGCGTCGACGATTATCGGCGAGGATCACCTCCACTCAGTTTCTATCAACGGGGGCCCCGCCGATGATTCGCGCGTGTCATTCACACGATTCGATAACAACCTCGAGGTACACGTTCGCGCCACGGATGATGATTCAGACCGTATTTCGCTACGCACTAACAGCAACCCGATCTTGGCCGACACCTGGTATTACGTCACTGCGGTAGTCGACATCGCGAATGACAGCATCAAGATTTATGTCGATGGCACCGAGCAATCACTCAATACGCCGTTGCCCCATGATTTCGCAAACACCACGACTCCGTCGACAGATTCCGACAACGTCGCTATCGGCGCTCAGGACGACGGCAACGGAAGTTACTGGGCGGGGCGATTCGATGAGATGCGCATCGCCACCGTCGCTCGGTCCGAAAACTGGATCGACGCGCAGCTCGAATCCATGAACGATACCTTCATTACATACGGTCTCGAGGAATCTGTTCCTGCGCTCAGCGGCGTCCTGAATAACGACAGCGATCCGGATAATGACCCGATAAAGGCCGTGCTTCGTTCCGGACCGAGTTATGCAAGCGCATTCACCTTCAACGCCGACGGTACATTTAGCTACACGCCGACAGCAGGGTTCTCGGGCATCGATACATTCACATATGATGTAAAAGACGGATTTGCCTTTGGGGACTCGAGTCCAGCGACGACCGTCACGATCAGTGTCAACGCGACTTCGGCTCCCGTAATCACGGCACGCGAGACAGTCGATGACGACGCGGACGGTCAGATCGATCATATCCGCATAGTCACCGATCAGAGTCTCGACGACCAATTCGGTGGTCTCACGATGACGGTGGCGGGCTACACCGTGAACGGATATGCCACCGACCTCCCGATCGCCGGCGGCGCGGCCAATGACAACACGTTCTACATTCAGCTCACTGAAAGCGGCACGCCGGACACCGGCGCAACGCCCATGGTTGCCCTGACTGCGAATACCTCATTAAGCACGGACGGAACCAGTGATGACATCGCGCCCGTCACGGACGTCGCGGCCACCGACAAGGCCTCGCCGGTTCTCATCTCGGCCACCACACCCCAGCTTAACGGCGCGAATCTATTCCAGAACACCGGAGAAATGCTCGACTTGGTGTTCAGCGAGACGCTGGGTGGAGCGCTCACCGAAGTCGAGCTCGAGCTCGCCCTGAACTTCGCTGCCGGCGCTACCGACGGCGACAATCTGCCGGACATCGGCACTGGTGTAGATCCCATCAGCCTGGAGACCACCACTTATACCAACGACACACTCCGGGTCACATTGAACACCAACAACATCGTCACCGCCGACTCGCTGCTCGTGGGCACGCATACCGTCGAGGTGACCACTGTCGTCGCGACAGTTGAAAGCAGGGTATCGGCCTCCTCCGATGACGCGGAAGAAAAACTGTCTGGACCGGCGACCGCGGATATATCCAGTAGCGATCTGGAGCTCGTCTACAGCACGAACGCAGATCAAGAAGTTGGTATGCGATTCCTCGGTATGAATATCCCGCCGGGAGCCACGATTACCAATGCATACATCGAGTTTACAGCGTCTTCCGATGACTCCGTCGCAACTAATCTGACTTTCTACGGCCAGGCAGATGATAACCCGGCGACATTCACAGCCACGGATGGCGGTGTCGACGGTCGGGTGAAAACAACGGCATCCGTGGATTGGAACAGCGTTCCGGCCTGGACTACTGATGTGACATATCAGACGCCCGACCTGTCCACCGTGATTCAAGAGATCGTCGATCGAGGTGGATGGGTCAGCGGTAATGCGATGGCCATCATCGTTACGGGAACCCCCAACTCGGAAAGAACCGCGTATTCGTGGGACGGCAATTCTGGCGCTGCCCCTTTGCTGCACGTCGAGTACGCGACGGGCGCCAACATCACCGACGCCACGGGCAACCTGGCAAATACCGCCGCCGCGGCGATCACCATCACCGGGACCGATGCGCCTACCCTGACCGACCAGGCCTTCCAGCAGGATCCGAGCGACCCGCAGAAGTTCATCTCCATCGAGGCGGAGAGTTTCGATTTGAGCTCGCCCAAAGACGGACCATTCGACAGCTGGACGGAGGGTGGTGCAAACCCTGCGGGCACGTCTCCGAGCGGTAGCTTCGTCGTCTCCGGTCCCGACGACGGCAGCATCTATGATCCCAGCACAGCCCCGAATCAAGGCCGCCTCGACTACCAGATCGATTTTCAGGAGGCGGGCGAGTACTACGTCTGGATCCGTGGATTCGGTCCGGGGGATGGCAGCGACTCACTCCATCTGGGCCTGGACGGTGCGAATCCGACCCATGTCTTCAACCATTTCTCGAATACGGAGTTATGGGGCGGTGTCGGCACCGGAAGCGAATGGAACTGGCAGCAGTCGCGACTTGATCGGGACCAGGCGTTCGTGCCCATCACGATCACCGAGCCCGGCGTGCATACCGTCAGTCTCTACGTCCGCGAAGACGGCGTCTACGTTGATAAGCTCGTTTTCACCAAGGACCCGAACTGGGCTCCGACGGCAGGAACCGATCTTGGTCCCTCCGAGAGCACCTTCGCGGCGGAGACGACGCCGCTCATCTACACCCTTTCTGAGCCGGGTGAGGCCATCGCGCCGCACATTCTGGTCGACGACATTGACAGCGCCCAGCTCGCCTCGGCGGTCATCCAGATCACCGGCAACTACGACAGTGGAAACGATGTGTTGGGTTATACGGGGCCGTTGTCTTCGTCGTTCGATAGCGTTACCGGCACGCTCACCCTGAGCGACCCTGGGACCCTGGCCGAGTACAAGGAAGCGCTGCGCAGTATCACCTTCTCGAGCAGCAGTGCGAGCACGCTCCAACGCACGATCACCTTCACCGTCAACGACGGCACCAACGTCTCCAACAGCGTCACGCGCGAAATTGCGATTGCATCCGTTCCCTCTAGCTCCACGGAGATCACCATCGACCGCAGTACTTCGGCGATAACCATCGATGGCAACGCCGACGAGGCCATATGGTCGACTGTGGAGACGTATGGGATTCTCAATGCTCTCACGGATGTGGGTATCGCACCGACTGACGCCCTCGACCTTTCCGGGAACTGGAAGACGACCTGGGACGGCAACAATCTCTACCTCGTGGTAGACGTCACCGACGACGTACTGACCAATGACAGCGCGAACCCGTGGGATGACGACTCCATCGAGATCTATATCGATGGCAACTACAGCAGGGGCACGGTTTACGACGACGTCGACGACATCCAGTTCGTCTTCGGATGGAATGACGTCGTGGCGGTCACACCCGAGAACAACGATCCGGACTCGATCCCTGGAAACCTGGACCGCACCGACGGCGTGAGCTTCGCGATCGTCAATACCGGCACAGGCTATCGGCTGGAAGCCGCGATTCCCTGGGAAGAGATCTTCGGCGTGGCCACCGTGCCAACTGCGGGTGATCTCATCGGCATCGAGGTGCAGGTCAACGACGACGACGGCGGTGGTAGCGGAGTCAGTAGCAGCGGACTGGTCGCGCAATACAATTTCGACGAAGGCAGCGGCACGACGGCAGTTGATGCGACCGGGAATGGCAACGACGGGACGCTGGTAAACGAAGCCTCCTACGTCGCAGGTGTGTCGGGCACCGCACTCGATTTCTCGACCGATGCTACCGGACCTGACCACGTCAGTATTCCGGATGCCGNNTCTCCATCGATTTGTCGTTCAACACCACACAGACTTACGTGGACTGGAACTCCTTCGGGATGCTGGCTAACAAGCGAGACCATGTGACCGGATCGGGGAGTAATGGCTACGAGCTCTTCACGATGTTGAATAGTGACGGCATCAACGTAGATCTTTACTGGAAGGTCTTTGACGCTTCAATTGGAATGGAAATCGGCGTATCCATCGACGGGTCGGTTACTCCGATCAATGATGGGCAGTGGCACCGGGTCGTCGCCACCCGAAGCGGTGACACTCTGGAGCTGTATCTCGATGGCGTTCTGCTGGCCAGCCAGTCGTTCGCTGCCTTAGCGACCGCCGATATCCAATCAGCCGATCCACTGTGGCTCGGGACCGGCAACCCGGGGGATGCGTGGTATGACGCTAATTTCGAATACGACGGCCAGATCGACCAAGTGCGCATCTACAACCGTGCGCTGAGCGGGACAGAAGCATCATCAACGTTCAAGAAACTGGCTTGGGCGAACACTACGGATCTTGCGTGGACTGATCCCAGCTCGTTTGCCACGGCGCTTCTTGTCGGGGACCCGCCGGCAAACTCGCCGCCCATCAACACGGTGCCGGGTGCGCAGTCGGTCAACGAGGACACGCCACTCGCCTTCCCTGGCCCCATAAGCGTCACAGATCCCGACGGTAATCTTGCCACCACGCAGCTCACGGTCACCAACGGTACGTTGACGGTGTCGCTGGCCGGCGGCGCGACCATCAGCGGTGGGGCGAACAGCACCAATACACTCACGTTGTCGGGCACCGAAGCGGAAATTAACGCCGCGCTGGCGACGCTCGTCTACCAGGGTAATGCAGACTTCAATGGCAGCGACACGCTGACGGTGGTGTCGACAGACAGTGGAGGCACACCGCTCTCCGATACCGACACGGTGGACATCACCGTGAACTCGGTCAACGACGCACCGAGCCTGAGCGCGACGCCGAGCGACCCGACCTTCATCGAGGACGACGTGTCGCCGGCGACGCTGTTCACGGGCGCGGTAGCCGATCCCTACGAGGTGGGGGAGAACTTCAACACGCTCGTGTTGACGGTCACCAATGTCACCGACGGTGCCAGCGAGGTGCTTCACATCGACGGAACCGTGGTGGCTTTGACCAATGGCAACTCGGGCACGACGGCGGGCAACAGTTACGGCTACACGGTCAGTCTGAGCGGCGGCACCGCCACGGTCACCATCGATACCAGTGGCGGCGGCGGTGCCGGTGCTGCGGCCATCGATGCACTGGTTAACGGATTGGGCTACGAGAACACGAGCGATAACCCGAGCACCGCAGCCGCGCGCGTGGTGACGCTGACCAGCCTGCAGGACGCCGGCGGCGTCGCCAATGGCGGCGTCGACACGGTGGCGCTGTCCATCGCCTCCACCGTGACGCTGGTGCCGGTCAACGACGCACCAGTGCTGGGGGACGGTACGCCTGTCCTGACGACCATCACCGAGGGCGACACCGAAAATGCGGGAGACACGGTCGCCACCTTGCTCGGCCTGGCGTCCGACGTCGAAGGCGACCCGATCGGCATCGCGATCACGTATGTCGATAATACTAACGGTAATTGGCAGTACAACAATGGCAGCGGCTGGGTTGATATCGGTACCGTTGACGCCTCGAACGCTTTGTTGCTGGATAGTGCGGATCTGATCCGCTTCCAGCCCGCCACGAACTTCTACGGCGTGGTCGATCCGGCAATCCAGTATCGGGCCTGGGACGGCACCGATTCCAATACCAGCGGCACGAAAGTATCCGTCGTGTCGAACGGCGGCGATACCGCGTTCAGCAGCTTCGAAGAGACAGCCACAATCACGGTCAACCCGCTGAGCGTGATTCTGTTCATGTCGACGGTCGGGGACGTGACGGCGAGCGGCACACCGGGCCTGCAGGACTGGACCACGGGAGACCTGCTCGGGTTCGGCGACCCCGGCATCCAGTTTGAGCCGGGGCTGACCCAGGGTACCGTATACAATTTCTTTAACCTGGCCAGCTTTGCGGCCGATGGCGATGCCAACATCGATGCCATCCACCAGGTCAATACCGATATCACCGTCGGTAACACGACAACCTTCGACCTGAAGGCCGGCGATCTGCTGATCGCGGTCAAGCACAACAACGAGACCTTCACCGGAACGGCAGGGGTTTTCGACCCAACGGGGATCATCAGCCCGAGCAAGAAGGACCTGTTCGTATTCCGCCCGGATGTCGCCGGCGATTACAGTTCGGGCGCGTTCACGATCCTGCTCGATGAGGTGGCGACGAACTTCCTCACCGGCATCTCGCTGGTCGAGACGGATACGTGGGTTGGCGACGCGTTGCTATCCGCCGGTACCTTCCTGCTCAATGAGGGTAAGAGCGAGGACATCGTCCACTTCGTTCCGGACAACGTCGGCGACGGTTTCCCGCGCGACGGCACGTACTCTACCTTGATCTCGGGGAACGATATCGGCCTCGGTGACGCCACGATCAAGATCTCGGGCATCGACCTGCTCGAGGTTGACCTGAACCTGGCCGGGACCATGCTGCAGGCCGGCGACATCCTGGTGACCCTGACCAGCGACGATGACAGCGTCGGGAGCGGTACTCCTATTTTGGTTACCGAGAACGACGTGTTCTATATACGGGCGACGCAAACCACAAAAGTCGCCGGCAGCACTATCGCGACTGCGCACCCGTTTATCGAGGGTGCGGACGTCGGATTCGACACACCCAGCGAAGAGATTGGCGCCCTGTCGCTGACCGTCGACCTGAGCGGCGGCAATCAGAACCCGGTGCTGAGCGTGACCGGCCCGTTGGCCTACGCCGAGGACGACGGTGCCGTTGTGATCGATGGTGCCGCAAACGTGAACGATCCCGATCCCGGCGACTTCGCCGGCGGTCTCCTGCGGGTGGACTTCGAGAGCGGAGGCACCGTCAACGACCGGCTCGCCATCCAAAACGGAGGCTTGATCACGGTGGTGGGCAACACCGTAGAGTACAGCGGCACCGCGATCGGGACGTGGTCCGGCGGCGGTTCAGGCTCCACGCCGCTCATCGTCGTGTTCAATTCGAACGCCGATAACACGAGCGTCACGGCGCTGCTTCAGAATATCACTTACGAGAACGTCTCGCAGAGCCCGTCGACCACCGATCGCACGGTTCGTTTCGTGATGACCGACGGCGATGGAGGCACCAGCAACGTTGAGACCGTGACCATCACCGTGGCCGACTCCCCCGATGCGCCCGTCGCGGCGGACGATGCCTACACGGTCGACGAGGACAACGTCCTGACCACCGGCACCGGCTGGTGGAACAGCGACTGGCAGTACCGCCAGCAGCTGACGCTGTCGAACCCCACAGCCGCACCACTGACGGATTTTCCGGTGCTGATCGAGCTCAACGGCGGTAACTTCGACTACGCGAGCGCCAACGCCGACGGCTCGGATCTGCGCTTTACCGACGCCGATGGGCTGACCCCGCTCGACTACGAGATCGAGGAATGGGATCCGACGGGCACGTCCTACGTGTGGGTCAAGGTGCCGGTAGTGGACACCTCGGGCACCGACTCGATCTGGGTGTACTATGGGAACGCCACTGCGACTGACGGTCAGAACGCGGCCTCGGTGTGGTCGGACGGCTACGAGGGTGTCTGGCATCTCAACGACGACGTGGCCGATAGCACGGGTAACTACGACGCCACAAACGCTGGCACGACGAATTTCGCCGGTCAGATCGCCGACGGTCAAAACTTCGATGGCAACTCCGACCACTTGGAGCTCGGCCAAAGCACCATCATCGATCCGAGGCAGTCTTTTACGATTTCGGCCTGGATCTACGTCGAGCAGGCGACAACCACCTCGGATCAAATGGCCATCTACTCGCGTTACCAGGACGGTGATGCGAACAGCTTCGGGTTCTTCGTGGGCGAGTGGGACCAGCCCAATACCAAGCTGGTGATCGCGACCCACGACGGTACCAGCTGGACCGACCACGTCTCGACCAGCAACGTGCCGATCGATACCTGGACCTTCGTGACAGCCACTTACGACAGCGTGAGTGGCAACGTCAGCTTCTATATCAACGGCAACCCGGATGGTTCTACCCCCTACATCCTGCCCGGCGTCGATACCAATCTCGAACAGTACATCGGCACCTCGCGGGCCAACGACCCGGCCGATGATCAGTTCCACTTCTTCGGGCGCATAGACGAGGTGCAGGTCTCCAGCACCGCGCGCTCGGCCGACTACATCACCGCCCAGTACCAAGCGATGATGGGCGGTATGGTCTCCGGATTCGGCACGGCGGAGTCCTACGGCGTACTCGCAAACGACAGCGATGCCGATCTCGATGTTCTCACCGCCACGCATCAAGTCGTGAGCGGCCCGACTAATGGCACACTTGTCTTCAACCCCGACGGCTCGTTCAGCTACACCCCGGATCCCGATTTCAACGGCATCGACACTTTTCAGTACGTGGCCAATGATGGTTCCTTCACCTCGAATATCGCCACGGTCACTATCACGGTCAATGCGGTGGCCGATGCCAACGACGACCTGAACGTGCCGGCCACCGAGGACACGCTGGTCAACATCGACGTGCTGGC
>JABAOH010004007.1_pt2 | contig 10478 bp, 8 predicted proteins | sample 7062181 | NCBI WGS metagenome assembly JABAOH01 (sample SAMN14538630, study PRJNA623070) | marine sediment metagenome | biome: marine biome [ENVO:00000428]; feature: marine pelagic biome [ENVO:01000023]; material: deep marine sediment [ENVO:00002113]; isolation source: pool of 5 deep marine... | reverse complement strand
TAGCAGTATTGGGTGGACGACGCCAAGCCGGTGTCATCGTACGAGGTCGAGTTGGGTCCGAGATCCGCGACTTTCGTGAACGTTCCCGTGGGACTGTTCGACCGATGAACCTCGTGTCCCGCTTCGTCGCCGTTGCGGTCGGTCCACGTCACGTTGATCTGGGTCTCCGAGACCGCTGTGGCCGAGAGGTTCGTCGGCGCCCGGAACGGCGCTGCGCCCGCGGCAGGGCTGCTCAGCAATCCCAGCGCAAGCGCCGCCGCGGCTGCCTGATTCTCAGCCGCGATTTCCAGGAACCGCTCGTGGGTGTCGATGTACATGTACGAGTTCTGCTCCACGTACTGCACCATCGGGTGCTGCTCCAGAGCCCGCAGCCGGCCCTCGGGCACGACCGCCGAGAAGCCCTTGATGGTGTGCTGGTAAGTGTGGCGCATGGTGAGCCCGTGTGCCGCGGCCAGCTGGAGCGCCAGCTGGACGGGCTCCTTCACGTCATCGTTGAACACCACGATGTACTGGCCGGGTATCAGGTCGGCTTCTTGGACACTGAGGCTCGGGGCCGGCACCTCCTGTTCCCCCGGTTCGAGGATGGGCTGGTCCGTACAGCCGGCAAGCCACATCACTCCAGCCATCAATGCTGCGGGTAGTACTCGCCGTCGTCGCATGGCAATCACTCCAGGCACGAGGTTAGTCATTGGGCCAGCCATGCCAGATGCTACAGTGCCCTGCCCGGTCCGTGCCCTGCAGGCTGTGCAACTGGCGCGCCAGCGCCGCGTTCATGACCGCCAGAGGATCGAGGTGCAGCATGCCATCAGCGTCGGTGCGCACGACCCGGCCAAAATGACCCTGGCTGAGCCCATGGCCAGTCTCATGCAGCGCCACCGTCTCCACATCGAACGGATTGGCGTCCGCGTCGATCCCCCAGGTGAGGTTGTTGTTGTAGTAGATCTCCCGGAAAGCAGTATCCAGCTTCCCATCGCCGTTGATATCGTGGTCGGTTGCCGGGTCGAGGAATATGAACGAGAAGGTCACCGACAAGACGTACTCGCTGCCGCCAACAAGCAAGGCGTCGAAGAAGGCTGCAGGCATCCAGCCCGCGTGAGTGATGTCTGCCAGGAAGGGGTCTCCCACGTCGCCGAAGCCCAGCAGACCGTCTACGATATCCGGATCGGCACCCGTGTCCGGCAGCTTCACGATGCCTAGACTGACGCACGGCACACCGCTCCAGGTCGCCACAGCCCGATCGATTGCCGCCTCGGTCTGCCCGCCGGTGACATCGGGATTCGCCGCCCCATCGCCTGCGTCCACCAGGTAGGTGATGCTGTTTGCCGCAGCCGCCCGGCGCACGTCGCCCGCAACCCAGTGGTGACCCAACTCCACGTTCCGATCGTCGGCCACGACGGCCTGGGCGTGGTGGCCGCTCCCCGCATCCGTGAGCCACTCCGCCGAGATCACCCGAACGTTGAAGTCCAGCGCCTCGAGTCGCTGGTTCATCGTGACCAGCACGCCGCCCACGTCGGCGCCCAGGCCTTTCTTGCGGACCGAGAACTCCGGAAAGCCGGTGGCGTTGGGCGGACCGGTCGTGGGCTCCCGGTCACATGCTGCCAACACGGCGAGAGGTAACAGAGTAGCGACAGCTACTCGGGCGACAATGGACCGGTGCTTCTCCCACATGGCGGCCTCCGAGCCGGTGCACGGTTTACCTCGTGGCGGCCGACAAGATCGCGGCGGTACCATTCCCCAGTTCAATTCGCCCACTCCAGCCTGCGGCCGTCGCCCGAAAGCTGGTATGCCGCCCAGTAGTACGGTGAGGAGTATCGGCCGTGGACCAACATGTCCCGCTGCGCTTGGGCCAGTGCCTCAGCCGGCGAATCCTCGCCAAGGGCAGCGTAGAACCGCTCAGCCAGCTCGGCAGCTCCGGCATCGTCAATGCGCCAGAGAGTAGCCACCACGTTCCGCGTGCCGGCGTATAGCAGCGCCTGTGCCAACGTGGTGTAGTCCTCGCCCCGCGCGAACTCAGTAGACCATGCAACACCGACGCCGGTTTCGCAACCCGACAGGAAGACCAGCGGGCTGCGCACCGTACGCCCGAGGATCTCGTGGACTTCCAGCCGACCGTCGTCGCTCCGGCCTGAGGATCCCGCCGCGAGTTCGATCCGCGAGAACATCGGGTTGCGCGCATTCATCACGCCATGAGTCGCCACATGGACCAGACCAGGCTCCGCGAGCGCCTTGCGAACCCTGACCTCGGTTGCCTGTTCGGCAAGATGCTTCAGCGCCCCCGGGAAGCTTCGCTGGACTCTCGTCGCCTCCTCACGTGTGGAGGGCAGGGCCTCGGGAAGAGGGGCGAAGACCTGCAGGGAACGCAGTGACCTACCAGCCAGTGGACGCAGGCTCGAGCGGCGATCTTCCCTCAGCAACGGCAACGCCGCCGAAGAAGGCAGGTAGCTCAGGACGTAGTCCTCAACGAAGTGCCGATCCGTCGCCCCGTCCCTAAGCACCGCATAGGGGAGGTAACTGAGGACGCTATGGGGCACGATGATGACGTGCCGGGCATCCGATAGCCCACCTGCGTCGAGCACGGGCTGCAGCAGCACTTGGTGCAAGCCCTGCCCCACATGCCCCAACGCCGAGGAGTCGGGGTGCGGCGTCCGCAGCAAGTCGCGCAGGATCCGTACGCGAATCGCCAGATTCTGCTCTGTCAGGGCGGACTCGACAACTTCAACGGCATCAGACCTGACCACGAATATCAGTACCCGATCGGGCGTGACCAAGTATTCAAGTAGCACTTCGCCGGGCAGGAGTGCGCGCTGCACATCCGTCGCCCGCACCCGCCGCGCACCGAGTAGCGTGGTGCCACGCGGGTCACGCTCGGCAGCATGCACCAATAGCGCTTCGTACTCGCTCCGGGCCTCGGCCAGCTCACGGTGCAATCGGGCAATGTTCTCGACAAGCACGCTGTCGCGATCCGGCGGCGGAGTGGCCTCCAATTGGTCGAGCTGATCGACAAGCACGCCAACGCGGCGCAACGTTTCTTCGCCCTGCATCAGGCTGGCGGCGGTCGAGTGTGCCGCCACGATCTCCCCGTGTGCCGCCGTGAGATGCTCGAGCAGGGCGCGTCCCCGCATCGCGTCCGCGACCTCGAACGCCTCGTCGGCCTTTCCCTGACGGAGTAGCGCCAACACCAGGTCCACATAGACCCTCGTTCGCTCTGTCAGATAGGTCGTGCGCAGCAGGCCGGATCCGAACCCGCCGCGGATGCGTTCCACGGCGGCAACGGCTCGCCGTCCGGCAGCGACTGCAGAGTCACCCAGCCCGAGGTCGGCGTAGGCCCGGGCGCGAAGGGCTTCCGCTTCCCACTCAGTTCCGTATCCCCCCCGCGCCAAGTCCTGGCGAGCGGCATCAAGCACGCGAAGCACACGTTCCGGCGCATGCGCCCGCTCGGCAATCCTTGCCTCTGCCAATGCGACTGCGACCCGGGCAACTCGGGCGTCGAGCGCTCGCGCCAGATGCCGGGCCTCGCCTACGAGCTCTCTCGATCGGCCGCTATCCCCGCTTTCCTGCGCCACCTCGGCCAGCAACGTCAGATCGGCAAGTTCCTCCCACCGGGCGCCGGCAGCACGATGAATGGTCAACGCCTGCTGGGCCCGCTGGCGGGCCAGCTGGATGTTGCCCAGCGCGACATGGATCTCGGCCACGCTCCGCAAATCGGCTCCCCTTTCCAGCTGGAGGCCGAGCTCCTCATTGATCTCCTGCGCATCGGCGTACAACCGAAGGGAGCGCCGCAGGTCGCCTGCATCCCGGTAGATCTCCGCAAGGGCTTCGAGGTTACTGGCTTCTTCCTGCCGCAGTCCTTGCTCTCGCGCCTGTTGTAGCGCGCTGTCGAGGACGGCGATAGCCTTGCTCGGTTCGCCCAACGCCGCGTATGCAGTGCCCAGCTGGCCGAGATTGTTGAGTTCACCGATCACGTAGCCAGCCGCTTGAAACAGCCGCCGGGCCTCCAGCAGCGAGGCGACGGCCCGCTCGGGGTTCCCGATCCACACGTCGAGCATCCCCAGATTGTTCAGGGCGATCCCCTCCCGTCTGGACTCGCCCAGGGAGCGGCTAATCGCACGCATCTCCTTGAACCCCGCCCGCGCGGCTCGGTAGTTCCCCAGGTCGGTGTGGACCAGTCCGATGTTGTTGGCGGCAATAGCCCGTCCCACCCGGTCCTCCACGGCGCGGGCGGTGCGGGCCGCCTCCTCGAAATGCCGCATCGCGTCGGGCAACTGTCCCTGGTTCCAGGCCACCAATCCGAGGGCATTGTAGGAACTCCAGAGTTCCTTCTCCAAGTTCAGTGCGTGCTTGATGGACAGCGCAGCTTGCTGGTGGCGGTGCGCCTCTTCATACTCGCCCTGCCGGTAGGCAGCGAGCCCCAGCAACGTCAGCGCTTGTGCCTCGACGACGGAGTCGTGCTCTGCTCGCGCCTGCATCAACGCGGGGAGCAGTACCGCCCGCGCCTCATCGAGCTCTCCCTGGCGGTAGTGCTGCCTTGCTAGCTCGATGGCAGATGGAGCCGCCGCCGGGGCATCCGCCCCTGCGGCATGACTTCGCGGCGTTCCATCCGTCGGTTGCTCTCGCGCCTGGTCATTAGGGGCCGCACACGCAACCATCGCGGCGGTACAGCCGAGCAGCGCCACAACGTGGTGATCGGCGCGACGGATCAGTGCCCGATCTCGAATCGGCGTACTCCGGTGGTGGCGGACAACCCGTCTGGCAACAGGGCGTCGACGTACCAGAAGTAGCTTTGTCCCGGAAGCAGCTCGACCGCTGAGGGAAGCGCTAGCATCGAGCTGGTGGTGCTCCCACTCCAGACTCGATCTCCATCTTCATCAGCGAGGGCGACACGATACAGCACGTCCGTGCCGACTTGCCGCCATTCGAACACGGCTTCCCCGCGCACCAGCACGCTACCGTCGCGGGGGCGTACAACCGGAATCTGAAGAACTCCTTCGCCCGCATCGCCGCGCAGTCGGCTCGGCAGGTCCGTTGGAGGAGCCTCGCCGCCGCCGGGCAGAACGACGAGTGCACCAATCACGGTGGCTGCGATCAGCCCACCGATGGCATATCTGCGCTTCCAGCGACGGTGGTGTAGGCGGATTGGACGCCGGCTGACCACCGCCATGACCGCCCGGTCGACCTCGGGGCCTGGCGGCTCCAGACCATCAACATAATTTGCCATCGCCTCGCGGAAGCGGTCGGCGTCAGCCTTCCCCTCAGTCTCCAGTGGCTCGGCCTGCTCTCCGTCGAGGTAGCGCTGTGTTTCGTCGTCGAATCCGTTGTTGCGTTCCATTATTGTTGCTCCTGCTGCAAGCCAAACGGCTCAGGCGCCCGCAACGCAATCCTGCGCTCCGATCGCCATCATCACCGCGTAGTCGACCTCGCAACTCAACACTTCCAGGCATACCAGGTACGTTGCAATCGCTTCCTCGAAGCGCACGGCCTCGAGCCGCGCCAGCCCGTCCGCCCAAACGACAGGTTCGTCATCAAGGAATACGTGCGCCTCGTTGCTGAATCTGCTGTGCCACATCACAGGAACGGTTCCAGATACGCTCTCAACGCGTCACGGGCGCGGTGGACGCGCATCTTCAGCGCATCCTCGCTGACACCAAGGAGCTGCGCCATCTCCGCGTAGGAGTATTGTTGCACGTGCTTCAGAACGAACGCCTCGCGCTGCTCCGGCGTGAGCTGCTCCAGCCCCGCGTCGACCGCCTGTCTGATTTCAGTTTCCATGAGCCAATCGTCCGTGCGCTCGGGACCAGGCATCTGCGCCTCGAGCGGCACGTGCACCCGTTGCCGGTTCCGTACGTTGTGGCACTGGTTTGTGAGAATGCGGAAGAACCAGGACCGAACCTTGGTCGGACGGCAGGAAGCCAACTTGTCGAACGTCCGGATGAACGCTTCCTGCATGGCGTCGGCCGCCAGGTCGGCGTCGCCGCACAGAGAGACCGCATACCGCCCAAACTCCATGCGGTACCGCTCAACCAAGACGCTGTACTGGTCTACCTCGCCGGCAAGCACGCGCGCGACAATCATCTCATCGCCGAGGCTCATCTATTCCTCACGAGACATGGGGACTGGGGAAAAAGTAACGCTCATCTGCCTGGGCGCGAGCCCGGAGCGGTGGCGCCGCGACACTACGCACCGGACCTGGGCCACTGTCACCACTCGCGTTACCTCCCCGGGTATCCGGGTGTCTGTAAGCAGCGGGCAAGGATCGAGGCACTCCCAAGCCCTTATTCCTCAGTCTTTTACTGCTACTGTCGAAAAAGGTGGGCTCCATGCCGCAGCGTCGGTGCGCGGTGGTTTCTTGTTCTATTGCCCGAAGAACGGCGTTTGAGTCAGGAGCCGCGTCGTGGACCAGCCCTCCCCCCCTTGCCCTCTCAGGCACTCTCCCTGCCATGACACTGTCTCGACATCCGCCGTAACAACTGCAGTGCCGCAGTGACGAGCGGAACAAACGAGCGGAGCGGTAGCTGGTGCGTGCGGCGAACATCCGCACACAGACTGGCGCAATTCTTTCCCATCAGGAGGAACGCATGAACAAGAAGATCGCAACAGCTCTATCTGTCGCCGCGACGGCCGTCTTCCTGGCTGGCTGCGTCACCGACTATGTCGGCTGGGCGGAGCACCAGACCCAGTCTGAAGCCAAGCTGTGGGGCCAGGAGGTCGCGGTCTCCACCGGCATCGACCAGGAAACCGGGACCTATGCGCCCACGGTCAAGTACGACTGCCGCGGACAAGGCTCCGCTTGCTCTGTCTTCCTGGTCACCTACAGGAACCCGGTGTTCGGCGCCTTCAGCCGTGACGGCATCGTCGACCGCGACGGCGAGGACATCCAGGGCAACGCGGGGAGCCTGACCGCCGCGCCCGCGACACCCGCTGGACAGTTCCACAAGGCCTACACCTGGAGCGACAACGCTGCAGGCTGCCAGTTCTTCAGCAACCTGAAGCAGAACTTCCTGCGCATTGCTCCAGCGATCGCCTTTTGCTTCACCGCCCCATCAGAGGAGATCGACAAGGACCTGGACCTCCATGAGGACTTTGGCGATCTGGGCCAGCTGTTCGCCGGCATCTGGTCCGGGGTTGTCGGGCGCGGCTTCTCGATCGAGATGACCTCCATCGAGCTGAACGGTATCTCCTACGAGCTCGGGAGCCCGCTGTCCATCGACATGGCTCACAACGGCCTGCGCCCGATGAGCTTCGCGATGGATCTCACGACGCCCGGCGGGAAGGCCCTGATCCAGGCGATCCTGGAGAACACCAACCATGGCGAGCCGGTCACGCTGGCGGCTAACTTCTCTGGCGGAATGCGGGTGGCGCTGCCGGTTATCATGGCGGTAGCGTTCAACCACGACCGGCTGGAGGTGATCAAGTAGATCGCAGTCACCGCATAACCTGGGGGCGAGGGGCGCGAAAGGTTAGCCTCTCGCCTCTTTTTTCGCCAGTCTCTTGAGACCAAGTTATTAGCTACCAGATCCCCGAACCGAATGGGCCGTGACTAAACGAACCCGCAGGCTCGCCCTGCTGCTCGCCGCTTCGCTGTCTTGCCAGCCGGCCTCGGACGACGCACCTCATCATGAAACGGCGCAGACGCTGCCGGTGGCCCTGGCGCCAGGGCGCTCACCTCGGGAGAAGCTCTCCCCGCAACTGCGGCGCATAGTCTACGGCCGCAGCTCCGACACGAAGCTCAGGGTGCTAGTCGATCTCTCCGTGCAGCTCGACCTCCACAAGCTGGGGGAAGCTCTCAGGGAGCAGCAAGCCGGCAAGCGGGAGCGTCGCCGGATCGCCGTCGACGCGTTGCGGCAGGTCGCAGAGCAGAGCCAGCGGCGGCTCGAGCCGTTCCTGGAGGAAGGACGCCGCGGGGGCTCGATCGATTCCTACCGAAGTTTCACCGTCGTCAACCGCTTGCTCGTGAGCGCCTCGCCCGCAGCCATTCGGGCTCTGGCCGAACGGGATGAGGTCGCTGCCATTGAAGAGGAATCGACCGGGGAAGCGCTGGTTCTCACCTCAACGAGCCGTGCGTCCCACAGCCAGGATGAACAGTCGTGGGCGCTGAGGGCGATCGGAGCTCAAGCTGTTTGGCGACGGGGTTGGGACGGGCGGGGAGTCGTCGTCGGCATCATCGATGCGGGCGCTAGCGCGTCCCACGAGCAGCTACGTGGAAACTTTCGCGGAGGCACGGGTTCCTGGTACGACCCCACGGGCGTAGACGCCACGCCACAAGACGCGCTCACTGGGCATGGCACTACAATCCTCAGCGTGGCCGTCGGACAGAACCTCGACGGCCTGATTCTCGGGACGGCCCCGCAAGCAGAATGGATCGCCTGCGCCGGGATTCCCGACGGCCGCTACAACAACATCGCATTCACCGAGTGCGCCGACTGGATGCTCAATGAGGGTCAACCGGACGTGCTCATCAATGCCTGGCTGCTCCCGGACGAAGGTTGTCTGCGCCCACTCCAGCGAATCGTCGACGCGTGGCGAGCGGCGGAGATCCTGCCCATCTTCGCCGCCGGCAACGAGGGTCCGGAAGCGGGAACGGATCGATCGCCGGCTAACTACGTGGGTCTGTACCCCGGCGATGGCACTGCGCTGTCCGTCGGTGGCGTCGTGGAATCCGGACGGGCCCTTGCAAACTCCGGCCGGGGTCCCAACAGCTGCGACGGTTCGACCTACCCTAGCCTTGTTGCTCCCGCAGAGGACGTGCTGGCGGCTTTTCCGTTGACTCCAACCGCGTACAAGTGGGCTAAAGGAACGTCCGTTGCGGCGGGCTTCGTCGCGGGGGCGGCAGCGGTTCTGCTACAGGCTTACCCTGAAGCCGCCGTCAGCGAGGTTGAGGCGGCACTGCGATCGGGTGCGATCGACCTGGGTCCAGCCGGGCCTGACAACGCATACGGTCACGGTCAGCTTTACTTGCCCGCTGCTCTGGATTCCCTCGGCCGATTCCTACGGAATGAGAGATCAAACAAAGACAGCGGCACCGCCAGCGGGCGGTAGCGCGTGCGTCAAAGGATAATGCCTGCGATGGGCAGCTCCAATCGAGGAAAGTCCGAGTCGTTCGTTTCGATCAACAGCGTCCCCTCGAACTCGCCTCTTTCAGCTCGATCCCGCTCGATTGTCACGTAGATGAGATAACTCTGTCCCGGTTCGTCAGCAGCCACCTTCACGGAAAGAAACGGCACATCCGCGGTGGCGGCAGTCACCTGAAAATCTTCACCCCGATGTTTCTTGACGAGTACGGTCTTCTCGGAGACGGTTTTGCGGTCCAGCGCATCGAACGGGATTCGCGCGAAATCCACCCGTTGGACGGATGTGCTGACGATGTCCTCGACGAACGCGCGCAGCTGGATGTCGAGGGAGGGGTAGTCGGGACTGTCCGTCGTCACGGTGATGGTCCCCCGATGTCTACCAACCGGGGTCGCCGGGGTGAGCGCCACAGTTAGTTTGTACTCCCTGCCTTGCTCCACCACCTCTGTTTCCACTACAAAGGCCGGGTTGCTGCATGTCACGTCGACGATCTCCAGCGGTCTGTCGAGATGGTTGATCAGGAACACTTCCTCGCGTGGTGCTTCGCCGGTCACCGTGAAGAAATACACCCGATCTCGCGGGTCGAGTTCGACCGGGGGGGCCACGCGACCACGCAGGCGGAGCACGAACGGCGAACGCTCGGCATCTCGCAGCTCCACCTTCGCGAACTCGTTCAGCGCGCCCTTCAGGTTTCTCGTGTCAATGCTCAACTTGACGCGCCACTCGCTGCCGGCAGGCAGGATCGAGTCGAACGTGGCCATGGTAGCGTACGAAGTGAGGACGCGTTGGACGGCCAGGTCGTTCGGGCTCTCGTTTCGGACCGCAAAGGTGTGCTCGACTTGCTCGCCTTGCACGACCTTGCCGACATCGAATTCCGCGTCGTATGAGACACTATCGCGCGCCCCGAGCCAAGCCCGGTACACAGCGAAAGCAATGCCCACAAGCACGATCACTGTAACGCCCGCAACCAATGCAGCCTTCCTACCTTTACCTCTTGGCATGGCCTACCTCCGTATTACGAGAGCGCCCGGCTTCTGTGGCTCTCGACCAGTCCTTTGACCGTCCCTTTCTGGCCTTGTGCGTCGAGTTGGAGGGCGATCCGACGTTTTCTCCCAGCACTACAACCGAATCGACGGTGACGTGGTTGCTCGCCCAGCGGATCCCCTGGGAGACAACCAAGCTGGTCGGCGGCTGGTTCCCGAGCACGAACACGCACTCCGCCGGTCCGCACCAAATGACGTCACCAGTGTCTCCGGTAATCCGCAGAGGAACTCTTATCGGCCCGCCCAAAGTAGAGCTGCGTGAGTGGACCGTCCAGGGAGCCTGATGTGGTGCGGAGATAGGGAACGAACTCCCCAGTTGACGTGCGTTCACAGACCCCGCTCCGTCCAGTAGCGGACCCTGAGACGCGGTCC
>JABAOH010154182.1_pt1 | contig 10479 bp, 20 predicted proteins | sample 7062181 | NCBI WGS metagenome assembly JABAOH01 (sample SAMN14538630, study PRJNA623070) | marine sediment metagenome | biome: marine biome [ENVO:00000428]; feature: marine pelagic biome [ENVO:01000023]; material: deep marine sediment [ENVO:00002113]; isolation source: pool of 5 deep marine... | reverse complement strand
GGTCTGCGGTTCGCGATCCGCGAGGGCGGCCGCACCGTGGGCGCCGGCGTCGTCACCAAGATTCTGGAATAGGTGGCGGCGCGCTGCGCGAGCGGCTGAATCGGGGGGGCTTGAGGGCTCCTTATTAGATATGTCGGGAAAAATTCGCATACGGCTGAAGGCGTTCGACCACGCGGTCATCGATCAGACTGCGGCCGACATCGTACGCACAGCCCAGAAGACCGGGGCGACCGTGCGGGGGCCGATTCCCCTGCCGACGCGCCGCCAGCGCTGGACCGTGCTGAGAAGCCCTCACATCGACAAGAAGTCGCGCGAGCAGTTCGAGCTGAAAACGCACAAGCGGCTGATCGACATCCTCGACTCGCGACCGCAGACCGTGGACGCGCTGACGAAACTGGATCTGCCGGCGGGCGTCGATGTCGAGATCAAGGTGGACTGAGGACGGACCATGTTAGGTCTGATCGGCAAGAAGATCGGGATGACCCAGCTGTTCGCCGACGACGGGAGCGTGGTCCCGGTGACGGCGATCGAGGCGGGCCCCTGTCCCATCGTCCAGGTGAAGACCGAAGAGCGCGACGGCTATCGCGCCGTTCAGCTCGGCTTTGGACGCAAGAAGCCGCGTCGCAGCCGCAAGCCCCAGCTCGGGCACGCCGCCGGCGCCGGTCTCGACTATGTCCCGGCGATTACCCGCGAGTTCCGACTGAGTCGCGAGGACGCGCTCGCCGAAGACCCGCACACGCCCGCCCCCGCGACGGAGGCGACCGAGGGCGCCGAGGCGGCGTCGGGAGAAGAGGAGGCCGGAGCAGCCTCGGGTGCGGTGCCCAGCCTGCGCGTCGGCCAGGCTCTCACGGTGACGATCTTCGGCGAGGGCGAGCGGGTGAAGGTGACCGGCTACGACAAAGGGCGCGGCTTCCAGGGGGTCGTGAAACGCCACGGCTTCGCCGGACGACCGAAGACCCACGGTCACCCGTCGATCCGCGTGCCGGGGTCCGTCGGCCCAGGGACCGATCCTTCCCGTGTGATCAAGGGCCGCCGCATGGCTGGCCGCATGGGGGGCACGCGCAAGACCATCCGCAACTTGCAGGTCGTCCGCGTCGATCCCGAGCGTAACCTGGTGTTCCTGAGGGGTTCGGTGCCCGGGGCGCGGAACGGCTGGGTATTCATCGGGAAGCAGCGGTGATTCTCGCGATGAGGCGGCACGGCCCGAAACGCTGTTGATATGGCGATGAAGAAAGCAGTCACGGCCCCGTACTTCACGGCGGATGGCAAAGCGGGCGAGGCGCGGCCGCTGCCCAAGGATCCGTTTGATGGCGTGGTGCACGAGACCGCCGTGCACGCGGCGATCTCGTCCTACCTGGCGAACCAGCGGCAGGGCACGGCATCGGCCAAGAACCGCCGTGTCATCACCGGCGGCGGTCGCAAGCCGTGGCGCCAAAAAGGGACGGGACGAGCCCGCGTCGGCAGCATCCGATCCCCGATCTGGCGGGGTGGAGCCGTGGTGTTTCCACCGGTCCCGCGCTCCTATCGGCAGGAGCTGCCCAAGAAGGTGCGCCGGCTGGCGCGTCGTTCGGCGTTCAACGCGCGTGCGGCGGAGGGTCAGGTCATCCTCATCGAGGGATTCACACTGGAGCAGCCGAAAACTCGGACGCTGTTTCAGCTACTGCAGAAGCTTGGGGTGGGCGGCCGCAAAGTCCTGATCTTGACCGACGGCCAGCGGCCGGTGCTCCAGCTCTCGGCGCGAAACATCCCAGAGGTGGAAGTGAGGCCGTACGGAAACGAGTCGACCTACGACCTGCTGTGGTCGAATGCCGTGATCATCGAGGACAGCGCGTTGACCGGCGCTGCGGTCGAGAAGAAGACGGTGAAGGCGGCGGGGAAGACCTCGGAGGCGAGCGGCGATGCGTGATCCCCGGCAGGTGGTCGTGAGGCCGATCATCACCGAGAAATCCTCCGCCAGCCTGGCCGACGAGAACCAGTACACCTTCGAGGTGGCCGACGACGCCAACAAGCATGAGATCAAGCACGCGGTGGAGCGGCTGTTCTCGGTCCACGTGCGCCAGGTGCGCACCTCGCGCCAGCGAGGCAAGTGGCGGCGTCGGGGTGTGCACGTGGGGAAGCGTCCCAACTGGAAGAAAGCGGTGGTGACGCTGGCCGAAGGTGAGACGATCGAGGTCTTCGAGGGGATTTAGCGATGGCGATCAAGAAGCTGAAACCGACTACCCCGGGCACGCGGTTCCGCTCTCTGGTCGCGAGCGACGAGGTCACCCGCAGCAAGCCCGAGAAATCGTTGCTCGAGCCGCTGACGAAGAAGGGCGGGCGGAACCACCACGGCCACATCACCATTCGCCGCCGGGGTGGCGGGCATAAGCGGCGATTGCGCCGCATCGATTTCAAGCGTGACAAGGTCGGTGTGCCGGGCAAGGTGGCAGCGATCGAGTACGACCCGAACCGGTCGGCCAATATCGCGCTGATCCATTATCTGGACGGCGAAAAGCGGTATATCCTGCACCCGCGCGGGCTGAAGGTGGGTGACAAGATCGTAGCCGGGTCGGGCAGCGAGATCCGACTGGGTAACGCCGTCCCGCTCAAAGAGATTCCCCTGGGGACCTCGGTCCACAACATCGAGCTGCAACCGGGTCGAGGCGGGAAGATCGTGCGGTCCGCCGGCAGCGCGGCGCAGGTGGTGGCGAAGGAAGGCAACTACGTGACGCTGAAGCTCCCCTCCACCGAGGTTCGCATGGTGGCGGCAAGCTGTACGGCCACCATCGGGCAGGTGGGCAACGTAGACCACGAGAACGTGTCGTGGGGCAAAGCGGGCCGGGCACGCTGGTCGGGCCGCCGCCCCAAGGTCCGCGGCGTCGCCATGAACCCGGTCGATCACCCATTGGGTGGGGGCGAGGGGAAAGCCTCCGGCGGCCGGCCGCCCGTGAGCCCGTCGGGTAAGCCGGAAGGGCGCAAGACGCGGGACCCGCACAAGAAGTCGAACCGGCTGATCGTGCGGCGCCGGCGTCGCGGGAAAGCGACACAGTGAGCATTGGGAGATCGCCAGGCCAACGGCGGTTCGCGGACGGCAGAGATCATCGACGTGATCCAAGTGAACGGCGCTGACGTGAGATACGATGGCTAGAAGCATCAAGAAAGGTCCGTTCGTAGACGAGCATCTGCTGCGCAAGGTCGGGCGGATGAACGAGATCGGCGAGAAGCGAGTGCTGAAGACCTGGTCGCGTCGGTCGACGGTGACACCCGAGTTCGTCGGGCATACGCTCGCCGTGCACAATGGCAATAAGTTCATCCCCGTCTACATCACCGAGAACATGGTCGGTCACAAGCTCGGTGAGTTCGCGCCGACGCGGCTGTTCCGAGGTCACAGCGGGAAGCTGGCGGACAAGCGAGTGAAGGTCGGGTAACACGATGGAAGCGAGAGCGGTAGCTCGGTACGTTCGCCAATCTCCGCGAAAGATGCGGCTGGTGGCGGAGCTGATTCGCGGCCAGAGTGTGAACGAGGCCTACGCGATCCTGCGGTTCAGCGAGAAGAAGGCGGCGCGATCGATCGAGCAGCTGCTTCGCTCGGCGGTGGCCAACGCGATCGTCAAGGCCGACGTCGAAGGCGAGCGGCTGGACGTGGACGAGCTGTTCGTCAAGCAGGCGCACGTGGACGAAGGGCCGACGTTGAGACGCTGGCGGGCGCGGGCGATGGGTCGCGCGAGCCCTATTCACAAGCGGATGAGCCACGTCACCGTGGTCGTCGATCGAAAGGAGTAGCATGGGGCAGAAGACCCACCCCCTCGGTTTTCGTCTCGGGGTCGTAAAGCAGTGGAGGTCGCGCTGGTACGCCGAAGGGAACCTGGCGGATCTGATCGAACAGGACGAGAAGATCCGCAATTATCTCAAGGCGCGACTGGGACATGCGGCGATCTCCTCGGTGGAGATCGAGCGCAAGCCCGGAAAGATCGTGGTGACGATCAACACCGGTCGGCCCGGAGTGGTGATCGGCAAGCGCGGCGCCGAGGTCGACAAGCTCCGGGACGAGCTGGCGGTGCTGACCAACGCGGAAGTGGCGATCAACGTCGAGGAGATCAAGCGGCCCGAGATCGAAGCGCAGCTGATCGCCGATAGCGTCGCCTTTCAGCTCGTGCAGCGGATCGCCTTTCGGCGGGCGATGAAGCGAGCCGTGCAGCAGGCGATGCGTATGGGGGCGGGCGGGATCAAGATCCTCTGCGCCGGCCGGCTGGGAGGATCGGAGATCGCGCGGTCGGAGGGCTACCACGAGGGCCGGGTGCCGTTGCACACCCTGAGAGCCGATGTGGACTTCGCGCGCTCGACCGCCAAGACGACGTTTGGCCCGATCGGTGTCAAGGTGTGGGTCTTCAAGGGCGAGATCGTCGAGGAACGAAAAGGGATGACTTACACGGCCGGCGGACGGTCGTAAGACGGCGGGGAAGCAACCATGCTGGCACCGAAGCGAATCAAGTGGCGAAAGCAGCAGAAGGGTCGCGTTCGTGGCAACGCGACGCGCGGAAACAGCGTGGCTTTTGGCCAGTACGGGCTGCAGTCGCTGGATCGTGCCTGGATCACGGCCCGGCAGATCGAGGCCGCCCGTGTGGCCATGACCCGTCACATCAAACGCGGTGGGAAGGTGTTCATCCGTATTTTCCCCGATAAGCCGATCAGCAAGAAGCCGGCGGAGACGCGGATGGGCAAGGGGAAAGGGAATCCCGAGGCCTGGGTGGCGCCGGTCAAACCGGGCCGGGTGATGTTCGAGCTGGAGGGCGTCTCGGAGAGCGTGGCGCGGCGGGCGATGGAGTTGGCGTCGGCCAAGCTTCCGGTTAGAACGCGCTTCTTGAGTCGCGAGAGCGGGGGGCTGTGATGCGGCCGGAAGAAATCCGGGAGCTGGGTGACACGGACATCGAGCAGCAGATCGTCGAGCTCAGAGGCGAGCTGTTCGATTTGCGCATGAGGGGCGCCTACGAAGAGCTCGAGAACTCGGCGCGGATCGGGCAGCTGCGGCGGGACATCGCCCGACTGAAGACGATTCAGCGCGAGCGCGAGCTGGCGGCGGCGCATTCGGCGAAGGAGACGGAGAAGGCATGAGAGGGCGGCGAAAGACGCGAGTGGGCGCGGTGGTCAGCGACAGCATGGATAAGACCATCGTCGTAAGCGTGGAAAGGCGCTTCGCCGACCCGCTTTACGGCAAGCAGGTCACTCGCCACCAGAAATACTATGCCCACGACGAGGAAAACCAGGCGCGCGTGGGCGATATGGTCAAGATCGAGGAGACGCGACCGCTCTCGAAATCGAAACGCTGGCGTCTGCTGGAAGTCGTGCGCCGGCCCCAGTAGCCCGGTTGGCGGTGGGTCTGAGAGCGAGGCAGTGCGAAGATTATGATTCAGCAGGAGTCGATCGTAAGGGTCACGGACAATTCGGGTGCCAAGGAGGCGCTCTGCATCCGCGTGCTCGGCGGAAGCAAGCGTCGCTACGCCCGGATGGGTGACGTCATCGTCGTGACCATAAAAGACGCGCTGCCGACGAGCACGATCAAGAAGGGCGAGGTGACGAAGGCCGTCGTGGTGCGCACGGCGCGGGAGCATCGGCGGAAGGATGGGTCGTATATCCGCTTCGACGACAACGCCGCTGTCCTGATCAACGAGCAGGGCGAGCCGCGGGCCACGCGAATCTTCGGACCGGTGGGGCGAGAGCTGCGCGACAAGCGGTTCATGAAGATCGTCTCGCTGGCGCCCGAAGTTGTTTGATCGAGGGTCGATGCCAATGCACGTTCGTAAGGGAGATATGGTCGCCGTCGTCGCCGGGAACTTCCGGGGCTCCGAGGGTCGGGTGTTGAGAGTGATCCCGAACAAGCGTCGCGTGGTCGTGGAAGGGATCAATATGCGAACGCGGCACCAGCGGCCGTCACAGGCCAACCCGGAAGGCGGCATCGTGACCTTCGAGGCGCCCATCGCCGTCTCCAACGTCATGCTGATGTGCCCCCACTGCAAGGCGCCGTCGCGGGTGCGTCGTCGACACGACCCGGACGGGACGCTCGAGCGGTTGTGCGGGCGCTGCGAGACGCCGATCCCGACGCCGGAGGCCTAGAGAGCGTTAGAGAGATGAAGCCCAGGCTGGAGGAACATTACGCGCAGGCGGTACGGCCCAAGCTGGCCAAGGAGCTCGGGCTGGAAAACCCCCATCAGGTTCCGCGCCTCGAGAAGATCGTGATCAACGTGGGGGTTGGAGAGGCGTCACGCGATCCGAAGCTGCTCGATTCCGTGGTCGAGGCGGTCGCGGCGATCAGCGGCCAACGACCGATCGTGAACCGTGCCCGTACGGCGATATCGAACTTCGGCTTGCGGGCCGGGATGCCGGTAGGCGTCAGCGTGACGCTGCGCGCCAACCATATGTACGAGTTCCTGGACCGATTCATCAACATCGCGGTGCCACGGATCCGCGACTTTCGCGGGTTGTCGACCCGTTCGTTCGATGGCCGAGGTAACTACACCATCGGTATCAAAGAGCAGGTGATTTTTCCGGAAGTCGATTACGATCGGATCCAGAAGATCCATGGGCTGGACCTGACCTTCGTCACCACGACCGACAAGGATGACGAGGCGATGGCGTTGCTGCGCGAATTGGGAATGCCGTTCCGCGGCGTCGAGCCGGTGGTCGTCTAGGGTGGCCAAAACGGAGTGAGCGGGGAAGCAGATGGCACGTAAGGCTCTAATTGAGAAGACCAAGAGGGGTGAGAAGTTCAACGTGCGGACCTACAGCCGGTGCCGCCGGTGCGGACGTTCCCGGGCCTACCTACGTAAGTTTGGGCTCTGTCGCATCTGCTTCCGGAACATGGCTCTCGAAGGTCAGATTCCGGGCGTACGGAAAGCCAGCTGGTGACGGCCGCAGAGCGAGTGTGGTGAAACGAGATGATGACTGATCCGATCGCGGACATGCTGACGCGAGTCCGGAACGCACTGCACGCCGGGCACCGGCGTGTCGATATTCCGCTGTCGACGATGAAGATCGAGATCGCGAAGAAGCTGGTGGACGCCCACTTCATCGACAGCGTCAAGGTGGTTGATGACGGCCGACAGACGTTCTTGAGGCTTTACCTCAAGTACACACCCGAAGGGAAGCCGGCCATCCGAGAGCTGCGACGCGTATCCCGCCCGGGCCGCCGGACCTACGTCGGCAAGGGCGAGATCCCGCAGCTACGGGGTGGCGTGGGCTTGGCCATCATCTCCACCAGCCAAGGCGTGATGACGGACCGCGAGGCGCGGGCCGCTGGTGTGGGCGGCGAGCTGATCGCGCTGGTGCACTGAGCGGACGGAGAAGCTAGACGATGTCGCGAGTGGGCAACCAGGTGATCGCGGTCCCCGAGAGCGTCTCGGTGACGATCGCGGGCACCCGCGTCAAGGTGAAAGGTCCCAAGGGCGAGATCGCCCGGGAATTTCATCCGGCGATGAAGATCGTCCACGAGAACGGCGAGCTCAGAGTGCAACGGCCGAGCGACCGGCGTGACCACCGCTCTCTGCACGGCCTCACCGGCTCGCTGCTCGCCGGCATGGTGGAGGGTGTGTTACAGGGGTTCGAGAAGAAACTGGAGATCGTGGGTGTGGGCTATCGCGCAGAGTTGGCGGGTAAAAGCCTGCGCCTTCACCTCGGTTTCTCTCATCCGATCACCTATGACCCGCCCGAGGGGATTCGTCTGGCGGCAGAGACGCCGACGCTGGTGTCGGTTTCTGGGGTGGACAAGGAAAAGGTGGGACAGGTCGCGGCGGAGATCCGGGCGTTTCGTCCGCCCGAGCCCTACAAGGGTAAGGGGATCCGTTACCAGGGCGAACAGGTCCGTCGTAAGGCAGGTAAGACGGCGGTATAGGTTGCAATGTCAATCACCAAGCTGAAGCACAAGAAGGCGCGCGGTAAAGCGGAGTGGCGGGTGCTGAGCCGCCTGCGCCGCCACGCTCGGATACGCAAGAAGATGCGGGGTACGGCGACACGCCCACGTCTCGTGGTGCGTCGTTCCCTGCGCCACATGGAGGCGCAGCTCGTAGACGACGAGCGCGGGGTCTGCCTGACCGGGATTTCCACCCGGTCGAAGGAGGTGCAGACAAAGCTGGAGGGCGACGCCAAGAAGTCGAACCAGAGCCGCGTCGCCGGCCAGTTGATCGCCGAGCGCGCCCGGGCCAAGGGAATCGAGCAGGTCGTCTTCGACCGCGGTGGATATCGCTACCACGGTCGAGTGCAAGCGTTCGCGGAGGGTGCTCGCGAGGGAGGTCTCAAGATCTAGTGGCGACGAAGCGGGAAGGTCGAGAGAGGCGCGAGAAGCGCGAACCGCGCAGCCGCGAGGGCGAGCTGCTCGAAAACGTCATCTATATCAATCGCGTGGCCAAAGTGGTCAAGGGCGGTCGGCGTTTCTCGTTCACCGCTCTGGTCGCCACCGGCGATCAGCAAGGCCGGGTGGGAACGGCGCTCGGCAAAGCGAATCAGGTAGCGGAAGCGATTCGCAAGGGGTTCGATCAGGCGCGTCGCCAGATGATCGAGGTGCCGATCGTCCGCCACGGTACGATCCCGCACCAGATCGTCGGCGCCCATGGCTCCGGTCGAGTGCTTCTCCGGCCGGCCGGCCCGGGAACGGGCGTGATCGCGGGTGGTCCGGTTCGGGCCGTACTGGAATGCGCGGGCGTGCAAGACATCCTGACGAAGAGCCTGGGGTCGAACAACCCGATCAACATGGTGCGGGCGACCATGAACGGTCTGGGCCGCCTGGTCACGCCACAGCAAGCGGCTTGGGAGCGCGGCGTGCCGGTGGAAGAGCTGCTTGGAGGAACCGGTGAGTAAGAGCCTGCGGGTCCGCCAGGTCCGGAGCGGGTTGGGAGCGCCGCGGAAGATTCGGCGCACGCTAGAGGCTCTGGGACTCAAGCACCAGCGCACCGTGGTCAAGCCGGATAACCCGGCGATCCGCGGGATGTTGTTCCATGTGAAGCACCTCGTCGAGGTCGAGCCGGCGCCTGACGAGACGAGCAAGAAGAAGGGAAGCTGAGGCGATGGCGCGCCTTGAGAAGATTCGCCGCCCCCGAGGCGTGAAGCGGACCTCGAAGCGGGTCGGGCGCGGTCCGGGCTCGGGTCGCGGCAAGACGGCCGGGCGGGGCCACAAGGGCCGTAAAGCTCGCTCCGGGGGTCAGACCAAACCCTGGTTCGAGGGGGGTCAGATGCCGCTGCAGCGGCGCCTGCCGAAGCGGGGCTTTCGCGCCTACCGGCGGATCGACTACCAGGTGGTCAACGTCAAGGATCTGGGTCGGGTCGAGGGGAGCGAAGCGAACCAGGAGACGCTGCGGGCGGCGGGCCTGGTCAGCTCGAAGCGACGGCCGGTGAAGATTCTGGGCGAGGGCGAGATATCGCGGGCGCTGAAAGTGTCCGCGCAGGCGTTCAGCCAGAGCGCGCGTCAGAAGATCGAAGCGGCTGGCGGTGAGGTGATCGAAGTCTAATGGCGAACCCCATCCAGAGTCTGCTGCGGGCGCCCGAGCTCAAGCAAAAGCTGCTGTTCACCCTCCTCTGCCTGGCGGTCTACCGTCTGGGCGCACACATCACGGTGCCCGGGGTTGACGTGGTGGCGCTGCGCGATCTCGCCAGCCAGCTGCAGGGGACGCTGTTTGGCCTCTACGACATGTTCGTGGGCGGAGGGCTGCAGCGGGCGACGATCTTCGCGCTCGGCATCATGCCGTACATCTCCGCCAGCATCATGTTCCAGCTGCTGGCCGCGGTCTTCCCCACCATCGAGAAGATGCAGAAGGAAGGGGAAGAGGGGCGGAAGCGGCTGAACCAGTGGACGCGTTACACGACCGTGGGTCTGTGTATCCTGCAGGGCTACGGCTACGCGATCTTCCTGGAGAGCCAGACCGGTGTGCAGAGCCCGATCGTCCCCGCCCCGGGCTGGATGTTCCGGTTGCTCACGGTACTGGCGCTCACCACCGGCGGCGTCTTCATCATGTGGCTGGGCGAGCAGATCACCGAGCGCGGAATCGGGAACGGCATGTCATTGCTGATCTTCTTCTCGATTCTGGAAGGTTTTCCCAACGCCGTAGCCCGTACCTTCGAGGCGCTGTCGGTGGGTACGATCAGCGCGTTCAAGCTCGTGGCGCTGCTGGCCGTGATGGTGGCGGTGATCGCCGGGACGGTGGCGGTGACGATGGCGGCGCGCAAGATCCCGGTGCAGATACCTCGGAAGGTGGTGGGGCGGGGACGGATCCGCGAGGGCCAGAAGTCATTTATCCCGTTGCGGGTCAACTCGGCGGGCGTGATGCCGATCATCTTCGCCCAGTCGATCATCGTCGTTCCGGGCACGATCGCTTCGTTCTCGAACGTGCGGATCCTCGCAGCGCTGTCCGAGCTGTTCCAGCCGGGCAACGCGCTCTACTACATCACCTATGCGATCCTGATTGTCTTTTTCACCTATTTTTACACGGCGATCATATTCAATCCGGTGGATCTGGC
>JABAOH010005835.1_pt4 | contig 10479 bp, 6 predicted proteins | sample 7062181 | NCBI WGS metagenome assembly JABAOH01 (sample SAMN14538630, study PRJNA623070) | marine sediment metagenome | biome: marine biome [ENVO:00000428]; feature: marine pelagic biome [ENVO:01000023]; material: deep marine sediment [ENVO:00002113]; isolation source: pool of 5 deep marine... | reverse complement strand
GACGTTGGGACGACCCACGATGGCAACGGTCGGCAGCGCCATGGCCTCTCGAGTCCCGGGCTCCGCCTCTGGGGGATCAGAGATCGTGGCGGGCGACGGTTCGTGCATGTGCGAGCCTAGTGTTTTTATAAGGTAGGTGCGCTTAACCACAAAAGTACGTATGACTTATGCCTTGTCAACTGCAGCGTTACTGGAGGGTAATCGGCCTACAGGTTCACACGCCAGGTGAGCCGGGTGGGGCAGCGAACGAGTATCCGTGGGTCGGGTTGAAGTGGTGTTGAAAGATCGAGGGGGCGGATCCACCGCCCCCTCGAAGAATTGATCTCGCTTGCTCGATCGCGCCCGACGGCGGGCTCAGAGACTGCCGGTCGGCTGCGCCCCGGCTGCACGTCGGTAGGTGACCCCCGAGATCGCCTCGGACGATTCGGTGGTTACCGTGAACTGAGCTTCAGTCTCCTTCTCCGGGAGGGTGATGCTCGCGTTCTCGCTGGCGACGACCTCACCGGCGTCACCGTAGAAGTCGAACTGAAGGTCAAGCTGGCCACCCGGCTCCAAGCTGATGTTGTGGATATAGCCCGTGAGCGTGTACGTCCCGTCGCTCGCGGCGAGCGCCAGGTCCTCGAGCTCGACGGCGAGCGCCTCATGCTTTTCGAGGATCTCGAGCGCTTTCTCAGACTGCTCCAGCTCGCGATAGGCGTTGGCTAGCAGGGCCAGATTGTTCTTGTTGAGTGGGTAGCGCTCCACCAACTGACTCGCCACCACCGCTAGCGAGTCGTAGTTCTGCGCGGAGAACAGCGCGTATGCCAGCTGCACCAGCGAGCCAGGACGGTAGGGCTGCGAGTTGAGCGCCTTCCTAAAAGCAGCGGCGGCCTCTTCGTGCATACCGATGGTATTGAGACCGAGCCCGAGGTTGTGGTACTCGCTCGCCGTCAGATCGTCGCGGGCGATGAGCTTGGCGTAGAAACCCTTCGCCTTCTCGCGCAGCGCCTCGGCTTGTTCCAGAAGCGCCGTCTTCTGGGCACCATCCTCCAGCGCCTCCGCCTCTGAGCTCGTCTGCTGCGCAGCCCGTGTCAGCACGACCGCGGCGTTCGTCAAAGCGTCGGCGTTGTCGGGTTCGTCCTTCAAGAAAGCCTCGTAGGCTTCCGCCGCTTCGTTGAATCGATCCTGAAACGCCAGCATCTGAGCCATGTTGAACGTCGCCGCCCGGGAATACTCCTGTTTCTCCGAATCCCGGAGCCGGTCCGAAGGATCTTCCATGATCTTCAACGCTGTGCGATACGCCTCGATGGCTTTCTCCTGGGCCGCCTGCCGCTCCTCGACGCTCGTCGCCGCTATGGCTTCGTTGGCAAAGACCGCGCCGATCTGGAGAAGCGGCTGCGGCAGCCTATTGTACACTTGGTACGCTTCCTCGTACGCGGCCAGGGCTTTCGCGGCGTCGCCCGACTGGGAATACATGACCCCGCTATTGAATGCACGCACCCAGGCGTCGTAGCGCAGCGTGTCGATCGCACCGGCGTAACACGACCACATCTGCTCGGCCTTCGTCCAAACGCTGTCCGCTCCAACGTAGTCCCCCAGCCCGGCATAAGCCTGACCGGCCAACTCGTAGTTGCGCGGATTGTCCGGCTGCTTCTCGAACCCCTCGAACAACACATTCAGCGCCTGTCTATAGCGCTTTTGTTTCTCGTCCGCTCTCGGGTTCTCCCGCGCCGTCTGCAGGTAGAGTTCGGCACTGGTCGCCCACGTGCCACCACGGGGCTTGTTCCCCTCACACGATTGCGCCACTCCAACCTGCGGCAACGCCAGGATCACCAGCAGCGTGGCACTCCCCGCCAACGCCATGAAACGAGACAAACTCATTGACCTCCTCCTTGGGCGTGAGTCGCGGCCCGCCGGTCCGCCGGCTCTCGAATTGTAGCTCAACTGACGTTCGACTGCGTATCCAGCAGTCGCTCGATCGCCCGCCGAGCCTCAAGCGCCGACACCCCCAATGCACGGGCTGCCTCAATTACGTCATCGTACTCCGCTTTGCAACGAACGTGCCCCTCGGGCGTTCGGCTTGTTTTTATGCGGATGGGGAACCCGCGCCATTGTATCGTGTTCGTGGCGCGAGGCAATACCTCGCGTTCCACCTGCCAGAATCGCAGCCCCAGGGTGGTGCTGGCCCGGAAGAGGGCCCGGCTGACCTCCTCGCGCTTGNNGGTCCAGACATCGGTGGCTCCCGCCGTCTGCAGGGCCTCGAGCAGCGGCGGCACGTACTCCGGCGACAGGTCGTCGATATCCGCCTGAATCAGGCACATCGGTCCGCGCGGATCCAGTTCGCCCAGTGTCAAACGCAGACAGTTGGGGTGTGTCTTTGGGTCACGGCTCCCGGCCCCGAAACCGGAAGCGAGCGGCGTGAACGGCCCGGGAAGACGCTGGCCGCCCGTGAGTACCGAGAGCAGCACGGCGCCAGTCGGTGTGGTGAGCTCACCCTCCAACTCGCTCTCGTAGATCGGGAGGCCTTCAAGCAACCTCAGTGTCGCCGGCGCTGGCAAGGGCAGCTTGCCGTGGGCTGCGTCCACCCAGCCGCGGCCGACGGCCACGGGTCGTGTGAAACAGGCCTCGATGCCGAGTTGCGGAAGCGCAGCCACGGTGCCGATCACGTCGATCAAGGCGTCCGCCGCCCCCACTTCATGGAAATGAACTTGCTCCGGCGGGACGCCGTGAAGCGCACCCTCCACCTCAGCGAGGCGGCGGAAGGCATCCGCAGCTTGCGCTCGAGCCCGCGCATCTATGTCGGCCGCGTCGACGATCGCCAGCACGTCCTCGAGGCGCCGAGCCNNGGTCGCGCGCACCGGCAACGAGCTGACCAGCTGCTCCAGCCACCCCTGCGGTAGTCCCAGATCGAGCAGACCACCGAGGATCATATCTCCGCTCACCCCTGAAAAGGGGTCGAAGATCAGGCAGCGCGTTCGCTCATCCATCTATCGCCTCGGCGGTCCCCCCGCCGTGAATAGCACGCTCAAGGTCCAGCGCAGCGCCAATGATTTCTTTTCGCCGCTCACCGGGTCGCCGGCAAAGCCGGGCTCGCTGGCCCAGACCGGGACGGAGATCATCACCGCGAGCCTGTCGTGTCCGCCGGTGAACGCCAGGCCCAGATCCGACCACAGCGAAGACACCGTGAGGCTGCGGGCACGGAAGCGACCCAGGTCATTGCCCTCCCCGGCCGGTAGCTCACGCCAGTCGAACAGCAGGGCTCCGTCGGCCTTCAGGCTCTCCGGACCCAGCCGGTCGGGCAACCCTGGCAGCCAGGCGGCCTCGAAGAAGCCGGCGACGCGACCCCAGAACCCGCGCGTCGACTGGACGGTGCGACCCAACTCACCGGAGGCGGCGACATAGCGCTTGACCAGCGGCCGTGTCTCCTCGTAGGCGCGCAGGTTCGGACCACCCGGGACGAAATAGTCGACATCGCCGCCCACGAAGGGCAGATCGTTGAACAACGCGCCTCGCGCCTCCAGATAGGGGTTGAGCCAACGGGTGACGGGATCGGCACCGGCGAGCAGGAAGCGTCGCTGCAGGGGCGCGTCGCCCGAGCTCCACCCCCCGGCCAAGCGGGCCGACCAGTCGAAGCGGCGCCAGAGACCGCCGACCCGGCCCTCCAGCTGAGACCGGATGTAGTCGTGATCGCCGCCGGCCAGCTTCAGGCCGACGGCCAAGGTCCCGCGGAGGCGGGGCGACCGCCAGACGCCGGCTCCCCATTCCGCCTCGGCGACGGCGGCAACATCCTCACCGCGGCTCCAGGGGTAAGGTCTTTCCACCTGTTCGCACGGTAGCGAAGGCGCGTCCGCCGGGCAGGCGAACAACGGCACAGTCTCCAGATACCGCTCATCGTCGAGCCACAGCGCCGATAGACCGACCGCCAGCCGGTCGAGGTCATTCGTCGCCTCCTGCTCGCCGGCCAGCAGCGAGTACTGCACCGAAACGGCGCCTCGGCCGTGCAGCTCTCGAAAGGCGATCAGGCCGCGCTCGAATTGCGCGGCGGCCTCGAAGGCTGCCGGCGTGCCAGCGTCCGGCGACGTGCCGAAGCCGATGCCCAGCCAGAGCCGCGCCGGACCCAGCTGGCGCCGCAGCGCCCCGCCCACCACGCAGCACCCCTCCGGGTTGCCATCGGTGCTGTTGAACCAGAGGAGCGGGATTACCTCCAGCTCTGGTGGTGTCACCGGGCTCCACCAGTAGGGAACGGCCGGGAGCGCCGCCTTCCCAACCAGCGCCTCCTGGCCGGCCGCGAGCGACGGGAGCAGCGAGCCGGTCGCCAAGAGAAACAAGAACGCAAGGGTCAGGCGTCGCATCGTCCTAGGCGCGGTACTTCAGCCAGGCGCCGGTATTGAAGAGGACCACACGGTCCTGAGGGCGAACGTGCCCTTCCGCCTTCAGCCGCTGGAGCCCCGCCAGCGTCGCCCCTCCCTCCGGGCAGGCCTCGACCCCGCACCGCAGCAATTCCGCGGTTCCAGCGATCAGCTCGGTGTCGCTGACGGCGACCGCGGCCCCCCCGCTCTCTCGCACGGCGCGCAAGATCAAGAAATCGCCGAGCGCCGAGGGTACGCGCAGGCCGGAGGCGATGGTCTCCGCTGAAGCCCAGCGCTCCGCCACCTCTTTACCCTCACGCCAGGCGCGCACGATGGGCGCACAGCCCGCGGCCTGAACCACGTACATCCGCGGGCGTCGCCCCGTCTCGATCCAACCCAACGCCTCCAACTCGGCGAAGGCCTTCCACATCCCGATGATCCCCGTGCCACCGCCGGTAGGGTAGATGATGGCATCCGGCAGGTCGCCACTGAGCTGCTCGCAGATCTCGTAGCCCATCGTCTTCTTGCCCTCGACGCGGTAGGGCTCGCGCAGGGTCGAGACGTCGAAGAACCCACTCTGCTTTGCGAAGGCGCGAGCCTCCACCCCGCAGTCGCTGATCAACCCCTGGACCAATACCACTTCCGCCCCCAGCGCCCGGCACTCGGCGATGATCGCCGGTGGTGTGTCCTTGGGCATGTAAACCCGGACCGGAACCCCCGCGCGCGCCCCGTAGGCCGCCAGAGCGCCTGCCGCGTTGCCGGCGGATGGCGCGGCGAACCCGCAGGCACCTCCGGCCACGGCGCGGGTCACCGCTGCGGACATGCCGCGCGCCTTGAACGATCCGGTCGGGTTGAGCGCCTCCTCTTTTACCCAGAGCTCGGCCACGCCCAGCTGTTCCGCGAGCCGCCTCAGGCGAAGCAAGGGCGTGCCGCCCTCGCCGAGCGTGACCGGTTCCTCTTCCGCCGCGAGCGGCATCATCTCACGGTAGCGCCACATGTCCCAGCGGCGACCAGCAAGAGCGGTGGGCCGCAGCCGTTCGGCAACCTGTTCGATGGCATAGCGTGCCAGAAGCGGCGCGCCGCACTCCCGACACACGCCCGGCGTGCCGGCTGGGTCGTGGCGCTTCTCGCAGCGGGAGCAGAACAGCGAGAACTCAAACGCCATCTTTGGACGGCCCCGAACGCTGGAGGTGCTCGCGCGCCTGCTCGATGACCCGGAGCGTGGTGGCCTTTCCCTGTATCGCGAAGACGTCGACTAGCTCGGGACCCTGGGTCGAACCGGTCACGGCCGCCCGGATCGGCATGAACAGGTCTCGACCCTTGATCCCCACCTCCTTTCCTGCCGCCCGGATCGCGGCGACCGCCACCGCGCCGTCCCAATCGTCCACGCGCTTCAACGCCGCGTGGGCCGCAGCCAGCAAGCGCGGCACCTGAGGCGCCCGCAGGTTCTCCAGCGCCTCCTCATCCCAGCGCATGGGGTCCGGTGGATACAGCTGCGGCAGAAACCGCCGCGCCGCCGTAAACGTGGTGATCCGCTCCTGAATGGCCGCCGCCAGCCGCGCCCGTTCGCCAGGCTCCTCGGGCAGCTCAGCCCCGAGATGATCCGACAAACGGTCCGCCAGCGCCTGCAAGGTCATGCGCCGGATATACTCGCCGGACAGCCACTCCAGCTTTTCCGGATCGAGCCGGACGTCGCTGGTTCCGACGCGTGACAGGTCGATTTCCTCGACCAATCGCTGGGCCGGCAGCACTTCGTCCCCGCTCGGACTGGACCACGACAGCAGCGACAGGTAGTTGATCAGCGCCTCGGGGTGGTACCCGGCGTCGAGGTAGTCCTGTAGGCTGCGGGCGCCCTGTCGCTTGGAGAGCGGACCGCCGTCCGGTCCCAGCACATGCGGCACGTGCAGAAACTCCGGCGGGCTCAGCTCGAACGCCTCATAGAGCATCACCTGCCGGGGCGTGTTGGCCAGATGTCCGACGCCACGAATCACGTGGGTGATCCCCATGGCGTTGTCGTCGACCACCACAGCGAAGTTGTAGGTAGGGGAGCCATCGGACTTGAGGATCACGAAATCATCGAACTCGTTGGCGTCGAAGACGATCTCGCCGCGCGCCGCGTCGCGCACACGGGTCGCGCCGGCCGGCACCTGAAAACGAACGGCGGGAACGATCCCCTGCTCGCGCCACCGCCGTTCCTGCTCGGGGCTGAGGTCTCGGCAGGCACATTCGACCGGACGCTTCGCGCTCCGCGCTCTTGCCGTTTTCGTCTCGGCCTCCGCCGGCGGGCAGTAACAACGGAAAGCGGCACCGCCATCGATCAGCCTCCGCGCCTGCTCCGAGTATAGCGCACCCCGCTCGCTTTGCCGGTAGGGACCGTAATCCCCGCCGATGTCGGGCCCTTCGTCCCAGTGCAGCCCCAGCCGGCGCAGCGATGTGCGGATCTCTTCCTCGGAGCCCTCCACGTTGCGATCCACGTCGGTGTCCTCGATGCGCAGGATGAAGCGGCCGCCGCAGTGCTGCGCATAAAGCCAGTTCAACACGGCGATCCGCGCATTGCCGAGGTGCAGTTCACCGGTTGGACTGGGCGCGAAACGTGTCCGGACGCTCATCGGTAAGGCTGGACGTGTTGTCGGTGTGTTGGATTAATGCGCGGCTCAACATAGGCGCGCCGCACAGAGCGAACAAGTTCCACCCTAGCTCGATCCGTTCGCGTCGCGCAGGTGCTGTGCGATCTCGGCGGCGAGGCTGGGCCCGATGCCCCGAACCTGGGCGATCTCCTCGGGCGTCGCCTCGCGGACGGCTCTCAGGCTGCCGAACGCCTTGAGCAGCGCTTGTTGCCGCGCCGGGCCGACGCCGGGTACGTCGAGGAGGATCGATCGCAAAGTCCGCTTGTCGCGTCGCAGGCGATGGTAGCGCAGGCCGAAACGATGCGCCTCGTCGCGGATTTGCTGAAGCAGGCGCAGGCCCGGCTCACGTCGGGCCAGGCGGAGTGGCTCGGGTCGATCGAGCGTGAACACCAGCTCCTCGCGCTTGGCCAGCGAGATGACGGACAGGTCCGGCACGCCGGCGCGCTCCAACGCTTGCGCGGCTGCGGAGAGCTGCCCCCGTCCGCCGTCCACCAGTACCAGGTCCGGCAGCCGCCGCTCTTCTTCGAGCCGCCGCGCGAAGTAGCGCCCCACGATCTCCTGCATCGCTGCGTAGTCGTCAACGCCGGCCACCGACTCGATGCGATAACGGCGATACTCGTTCTTGAACGGACGGCCGTTCTCGAACCAGATGGCGGCGCCGACCGGTTCCGAGCCCTGGATGTTGGAAACGTCGAAACCGACGATCGCCCGTGGCACGCGCTCGAGGTTCAGTTCGCCGCGCAAAGCGTGGAGCGCCGAGGGCGCACGCCGGTCCGCCTGCCCCTCGAGCAGCTGCTGTTCCTCTAGTAGGTGCCGCGCGTTCTCCTCCGCCCGCCGCACGAGCTCGCGGCGCATTCCGCGCTTTGGCACCCGGGCGCTGAAGCGGCGACCGGTTCGCTCGCTCAGCAGCGCCTCAACGGCGGGCCGGTCGGCGAACTCCAACGAGACCAAGAGCTCGCGACCCACTTCCTGCTGAGCCAGGTAGTAACGGGCGAGAAAGGCGGACAGCACCGCCGCGTCCGTCTCAAATTGCACGTTGCCGAGGAAATGGGCTTCACGCCCCAGCAGCTTGCCCTCCCGGATCTTGAGAATCACCCCGCACGCCGTATCCCCGTCCCGGGCGAACGCCACGGCGTCCAGATCGCCGCCGCGCGGATCGATAGCGACATGACGTCTCTCGAGCTCCTCAAGGCCGCGGAGGATGTCGCGGAACTCGGCGGCACGCTCGAACTCCAGAGAACGCGCCGCCTCGGCCATCCGCTCGGCCAGCTTCTCGGCCAGCCGGCCGGTGTGACCCTGAAGGACGAGCAGCACTTCATCGATCATTTCCCGGTACTCCGCCTCGCTCTGGTGGCTCACGCACGGCGCCTTGCAGCGACCGATGTAGTAGTCGAGGCAGGGACGCGGCGGCGCTTGCTGTGGGAGGTCGTAATGACAGGAGCGAATCGTGTAAAGCTTCTTGATGGCCCTTAAGGCGCGTCGCATGTGGCCCACGTCGGCGTACGGTCCGAAGTAGCGAGATCCGTCCTTGACCAGTCGCCGCGTCACGAAGACCCGGGGGAAGGGCTCGCTCAGAGTCACCTTGATGTAAGGGTACGTCTTGTCGTCCCGCAGCCGGATGTTGAATCGCGGCGAGTACTCCTTGATCAGGTTCGACTCCAGAAGCAGGGCCTCCGCCTCCGAGCTCGTGACGATCGTCTCGAAGTCGGAGATCTGTCGGTACATCTCGGGTGGCTTGTGGTGAGAGGTGGCGTCGTCGCGGAAGTAGGAGCGGACACGATCGCGCAACGACTTGGCCTTGCCTACGTAGATGGGACGGCCCCGGGCGGTCTTGAAAATGTAGACCCCCGCCGCCGCGGGCAGCGCAGCCAGTTTCTCCTCTATCGCGGTCGTTGCCTTCATCCGACTAGGAGCCGCGGTCAGTCCAGACCGTAAGGCCGCCCGGTGGGATCGATCGAATGACTCGACTGATTGCCAAATATACTACCCCGAACGCCGTTAGCGTTCCGGCGGTGACCACCAGACGCGTGAGCCCCCCGGTCAGCGCTTCGACGGGCGGCGACAGAGCGGACTCAACAGCCAGCGCCGCGCCGGTCGCGGCGGCGCACCCGGCCAGGATCTTGAGCAGGTAGACGAGTTCGGCCGTAGCGAAGAGGGGCCCCAGCCGCGCCCGCAGCCCGCGCCAGAGGAGCGAAAGATAAAGCCAGGCGCCGACGGCGGCGCCGGCGGCGAGTCCCGCAGCGTAAAGCGGCCACATGAGCGCGGCGCCCGCGCCGGCACCAACCGCCAGCGCGGTGGCCGCGTACTTGACCGGCGTCCGCGTATCCAGCATGGCGTGAAACCCAGAGGCGAAGAGCCGCACCGAGGCAGCCGCTACCAGTCCCACCGAATAGGCCGACAGCGTGGCGTGGACGATCTGCGTATCCTCGGCGGTGAACTGCCCGCGCTGGAACAAGAGTCCAACGATCCAGTCACCGAAGAGAATGAAGGCGACGCTCGCCGGCAGCACGGCGAACGCGATCCCTCGAAACCCGCGTATCAGCCGTTCGCGCAGTGCCGATAGCTCCTGCCGCTCGGCTTCCCGCGACAGCTCGGGCAGCGACGCGGCGGCCACCGACGTGCCGAAGAGGCTGAGCGGCAGATAGTAGAGGCGCTGAGCGAAATAGAGCGCGGCTACGGCACCGTGCGTCAGGAAGCTGGCCAGGAATACGTCGAAAAAGCTCGACAGCTGCGCGACCCCGGCGCCCAGCACCACGGGCCCGAAGTTCCGCAACACCACACGGACCGGCTCCCAGCGTAGCTCCAGCGACAACCGGAACTGCCCCGCCAGCCGCCGGGCGGCAGGCAGTTGCACTAGGAACTGCAGCGCACCTCCAGCGAGCGTGGACCAGGCCAGCAGCACGACGAGTGGCTCCCAACCCATGCGCCAGGCGAGCAGCAGGCCGCCGATCTGGGCCAGGTTCCAGAGTGCCGGGGCCGAGAAGGAGAGGAAAAAGCGACGGTGGCTGTTCAGGACGCCGAGGCACCACGCCGCCAGGATCATCAGCCCGGCCATCGGGAAGAGGATGCGAACCAGCTGTGTGGTGAGCGCCAGCGCGCCCGCCTCGTCGGACCAACCGGGCACCACCAACCGCGTAAGCCAGGGCGCCAACAAGATTCCGACGCCGCTGAGCACCGCGGCGAGCACGAGCAGAAGACCGAGGATGGTGCCGGCCAAACGCCGGGCATCGGACGTCGCGTTCCGGGCCAGGGCTCCGCTGTAAACGGGGACGAACGAGGCGGACAGGGCGCCCTCGCCCAACAGGTTGCGCAGGATGTTGGGAATGCGGAGCGCCGCCATGTAGGCGTCGGCCGCCAACGAGGTGCCCAGGAACGCCGCGATCGCGACATCCCGCCCGTAGCCGGCGATGCGGCTCAAAAAAATTCCCGCTCCCACAGCGAAAGCGGGGCGGGGTCGCCGGGCTACGCGGCTTTCGCTCTCACTCCTCACCGGGCGGCAGCGACTCCTGTGGCTTCGGTTTCTC
>JABAOH010004894.1_pt1 | contig 10479 bp, 9 predicted proteins | sample 7062181 | NCBI WGS metagenome assembly JABAOH01 (sample SAMN14538630, study PRJNA623070) | marine sediment metagenome | biome: marine biome [ENVO:00000428]; feature: marine pelagic biome [ENVO:01000023]; material: deep marine sediment [ENVO:00002113]; isolation source: pool of 5 deep marine... | reverse complement strand
GATGTCAAACCGCCTGAATATATGAAAAGCTACGCCGATGAGTTTGTGCTGATGGATTTGAGGAGTGAGGAGGGCACGTTCAGGATTACGCGAGGGGTGGAACAGGTCTACAGTTTCGCCGCCAACATGGGCGGAATCGGTTTTATCTCCAGAGTGAAGGCAGATGTCATGCATGACAATGTGTTAATCAACGCCAACATGCTGAAGGCATGTGTAGAAAACAACGTGGGCAAAATCTTTTTCTCCAGTTCAGCTTGCATATATCCTCATCAATTGCAGAAAGATGACTCCCACATAGCTGATCTGAAAGAGGTAGATGCGTATCCAGCGCAACCTGGAACGCCGTATGGCTGGGAGAAACTTTTCGCGGAAATCATGTGCAGAAGCTTCCATGAAGATTATGGGTTAAGAACGCGAATAGCACGCTATCACAATATTTATGGTCCTGAGGGAACGTTTAAAGGCGGGAGAGAGAAAGCTCCAGCTGCCCTTTGCAGAAAGGTGGCTATGGCAGAAGATGGCGGATCTATCATCATTTGGGGAAATGGAAAGCAAATTCGATCTTTTCTGTATATAGATGATTGTTTGGAAGCGACAAGACTTCTTATGGAAAGTGATTGCAAAGAACCTTTGAACATTGGTTCGGATCAAGCGATTACAATTGATGAATTAGCAGACATGATTATCGGAATAAGCGGCAANNCCTGTCGGTGTTAGAAGCAGGAATGCGGATATAACTTTGCTTAGGAATAAGTTGAATTGGCAACCAAAAGTGTCTTACCGAGAAGGTTTGGAAAAAACGTACAGATGGGTCGAAGGGCAGGTAGAAAGATGAATTCAGCATGCATGCACAGCAGAGGTAGTTGAAGAGAACGAGAACACAAAAAGTTTTGCTGCTAGCTAAGCTATATTAATGATACTATATATACATGCTTTCTGACATGTTCATTTTTTCCGATTTTTTTGAACAGTTGGAGCCAATTGGAATGCGCGCGCATCATGAAGCAAGATTTTCTAGGTAACTTCCAAATGAAACAGAAATAATATTTATTTCATGTTTCGCAAGAATCTCCGCAATAACACGAGTATCCAGGTCTCCACTTAAGAATAAAATCATTCTGGGACAAATCAACTCTAAAACTGCATCTTCTAGGATAATATGGAAATTATCGCATAATCTATCCTTTTTTCTTATCTCTTGGATTTACGCGCGCCCATGCATAATATAAATGTTTCCAACGCGAGTAACGCAATACTAAATGTTGGAAGATTAATAAGGTGAGTAATGGTTAGTTTAAGAGAGAAAATGAAATTTCCATTTGTTTGCGCTGTGATTCCAGCGCGCAACGAGGAAGAAACGCTTCCCACCACACTGAAAATGCTGAAGAATCAAACGCTGCGTCCTAGCGCAATTATAGTTGTTGACGATGGATCAACCGACAAAACTACAGAGACAGCTCAAAAGATGAACTGCACAGTTGTTAGTCGTCCTCCTCACAAGGGTTCATATTTAGGGAAACCTGAACTAGCTGAGGTGACAAATGCAGGCCTAAGTAGGGTGCCAGAAATTTGTGACTATGTTCTCCTTTTAGGTGCGGACCATGGATTGCCTTCGAACTATATTGAAGAACTTGTAAAAAGAATGGAAAAGGATCCAAAAATGGTAATTGCTGGTGGAATAATAAGAGGAGAGCCAGCAGTGGAAACTCTTGTTCGGGGAAGCGGTAGACTCGTGAGGGCTGGATGGTGGAGAAAACTGAACGGGTTGCGCTATCCTGTCGCATATGGTTGGGAACCATGGCTGTGTTATAAGGCTCTCTCTCTCAAGTTTGCGGTTAAAAGCTTTCCAGATTTGGTTACGGATGCTCGACCAACAAGCTTGACCAGCATGAAGGCAAAGGAGTTGGGCAAATCTATGAAGAGCCTTGGGTACGATATGAAATATGCACTTGGACGAATAATGTTGACATTTCTCAGGGGACGTTCAAAAGCAAGCTTAGCCATGCTGCAAGGTTACCTCTCCAAGGTTGAACGCATAGATGTAGCCGAGTGGGTGAACCATTACCAAAAAAGGACTTTTGGGAAAAGACTGAAAGAAGTTTTGACTAGCTGACATGGCACGAAAGAGCAGGAGTTTCCAAACTAGGAAAATAGCAATGGCGTGTGACTGTATGTTTGAAGGCTGGGAGCTTGCCCCCACGGTTTCCGCTTAACTATTCAGAGAACTTGATACATTCCTGCCGGAATGCATGAATGCTAGATGGATTTGGCGTCTTGACAGATCAGTCTGGGATGATTCTCAGCCTACTTTTTCTGGGTGAACGCACACGCGTTAAAACTTATCGTCTCTATGACTCACCCAGTACTGTGAAAGGTTTTATGTTGATACAATCTTCTTATACTATGGAGATGTAACTGTTGAAAGTTGGTGCAGTGGGGCTGACAAGAGTTGGGCTTCCAGTCGCACTTGTAATGGCTAAACACTTAAAGTCAAGGGTGTAGAATTAGATGCATGCATATTGGAACGAGTGGAAAAAGGCCAAAGAAAAAGTACGATTTGTCCAAACCTCAGGGAGTTCGGGATGCACGCATGGATCAAAATGCAGATCTACTGCTTGCAAGAAATTTTCTAGACTGGAACCGAAGGTTAGCTATCGCAAAGGGTTGAAAGAGCTTTATAGATCGATCGAGAAGATGGTGAGGCGTGGCGGCAAAATTTAGTGTAGTTGTTCCAATAAAAGACGAGACTGAAATTTTGAGACTGAGCTTGCGGAGCATTTATGCCTTAGAGCCACATGAGGTTGTTATTCCGATAGAGCCGAACACAAAGAGCATAGAGATTGTAAGAAAGATTGCTAGGAAAAACAACTTTCAAGAAAGAACGAAGATCATAGTATTGCGTGAAAAAACACCTGACTGGGGTTTCAGGCAAGCATACGCCAGAAGACGAGGGTTTCGAGAGGCAAGCAACGACTTAATACTCACCGCAGACGCCGACATAATAGTGGACCCGCAAATCAAGAACCACTTCAACCTATTTGGAAAGGGAAACATAAAGCTTGTAAGCTTTTCAAAACTTACGTATCCTGTTTCCTTACGTGTAATGGTGACTAGGCTTGTTGTGAAACTTTTTTCTCACCGTCCGGGTTTTACTGGTTTGTACGCTTTCTCTAAATCTGCATGGCAGGAAACGGAGAACGAGGAGTCTCTGAAGAGAATTCTTAGAGGTGAGGACGCTCATCTGCATGAAGCATTAACCAAAAGATATGACGTATCATTTGTGCCTGATTTGAAAAACATTAAGTTAAGACCTGCAGAAAGTGGAAGATACCAATATCTGGTAGGCTGGTACAAGTGGAAAACCAGAAGAAAACCTTTCTGGAGAGTTTTCATGCACACGTTCGTATACTACAGGCCTTGGGTGCTCGTTGGTTACCTTAAGGCAAGATTAGGACAGTGAAGAGGGTCTTGAACTTGAAGCACACGTTCAACATGATAACCTATTACATTCTGTGGCTGTTGAATATATGCTTTCGAGCCGGCCTCCGATACCTTCTGGGGAGAACTAAGCGGGATTTGCTGCTCAGTAGGTTTGGATACGTTAGCCCTTCGCGCTGGTTCTCTGAACGTTTCAACATTGAATTCTTAAATAGATTACCATGGGGAGTCTTCCTCAGCACTGTAGAGAGGTCGATTGGGTTTAAGGAAACAGAATCGTCAACCTGGCACGAGCCAGAAGTTTATCCATGGATAAACCTTGAAGACGGAGATGTTGCTTTTGACGTCGGGGCTCATCACGGCTGGTATACCTTACTTTTCTCAAGAAAAGTGGGAGACCTGGGTCAAGTGCTTGCAATTGAACCGAATCCGAAAAATCTGTATTTTATTCAAAAGAACATTCAGCTTAACCAGTTGTTGAATGTTAAAATGCTACCATACGCTTTATCTAACAAGTTCGGGCATACAAGACTTTTTATAGGCACTCATAGTGGAGGACACACAATTATGCCTCTTTCGGGGAGGAAAAGGAAAACCATCTTCACTACACAGGCAATTACGGTTCCTACAAAGACACTAGATACCTTGCTTAAAGGGTTTGATGAAGTTAGACTGATAAAAATCGACGTTGAGGGAGCAGAACTGGATATCTTAAGATCGTGCAAACACTTGCGAAAAGCAAGAAGGTTTATAGTTGAAGTCCATCGCAGAGAGTACCTTTCGTCATTAAGAGCTTTGTTTGAAAAGAGAGGCTTCAAGGTAATGAAGCTAAAGGAGAAAAGGATGATAGCCACTAGACATTCTCAGGATTGATATTAATACATTGGAGCAATGAAACGAAGAACTATGCATGCATTTGTAAATAGAAAGAAAAGAGGAAAAGCGCGCGCTAGCTTCTCCCATTGTTTAACCATCAACCTATAGATGCACGCAAAGCAATTTGACACAATCCGAACATTCACATAATGATAGGCTGCTTTAAAATAATGACTCAAAACCGTAGAGAAAAATGACGATAGCTTAGATGTTCAAGCGTAGCATTCATCTGAGAACGCGCGCGTGTTTTTTTTGTTTATTTCGACAGGATTGGTTATGAAGGGAAAATGGTGAAATCCTATCAGATTGAAATGCGCGCATCTTCGGAAAATCGCATTGCAGTCAACCTGACTATTCTCAACGAAGCCCACCGCACTTTTTTCCGTAAGAAGAGGATTCCAGATGGGGCGAAAAGAAGACTCAGAATGCTACCACAGCAATCTTGTGGGTAGTTCTTTAATCAAACAACAAAAACATGTACACTTAGATTAGATCTGGCGGACGCGTATGAAGATGCCGTGGTATGAATGAACAACGTCGTCTGGTCCTTGTCATTTCAAAACTTTGACACACAAACATGGCCTCAATAGTTGATCTTGTAAACCGCGACTAATACATGAATGTTTCCGTACGGTCCGCTCGGAGAGAAATAAGCTTCTTCGAAGTATGGGTTTCCTTGCGAATTCGACGCAAATTCAACCGTTGGCGGATTTCCGAGCTTCGTTTCCATTGCATGGGTCATCAGTTGATAGATTGTTGAGTTTTGTCCTTTCGCATTCGGAATGACCTCATCTTCTTGATCTCTTTGACCATTGCCATTTGTATCCACCCAGTCCTGTCCAAGGGTCAAGTTTCCAAAAGTATTGTCGTCAAAATAGTCGGTATATCGGCTGGCCGCGATTCTCGCCATCCATCGCCATTTGCCTTCGTCTCCGTATCCTCCTTCGCTTCCATCAGTGCGGAATGTGGTAAAGACGACGATGTACTCTGGTCGGCGTCCGTTGTGTTCATATTTTTCAAGGATCTTGATCGACTCTGTGTTGTTAGACATGAATATTCTCCCGACGTTTGCGATCTGAGTGGTGTTGATCGTTCCATTATCTGCTAATGTTGTCTGGTTGCCAATAATTGATATCCAGTAGCCATAGTCCCACCAGCTCACAACGATGGTACCGCCTGGAAGTTCGTGTTTCATCCACATTAAAGCGTCATACCATTCGAGTATCGGATCATCTAGCTTGAAGGGCACACTGGAGGCCATGATAGTCACAGGCGCGTAAGCTTGCTCAACGACTCTTGGTCTATCTCTCAAGGGGTTTGTGGGTAAGATGAATGCGAAGGACAAGAGCACAAACACGAGAATGATAGCCGCGGCGCTGAATTCCTTTCCAACGCGACCGAACACAAACTTCTTCCGAGATGCGATTCTCGGGACCTCCCTCATAACCATGATGAAAGGTCGCAGCACACCAACTAAACCTATTGCCCAAAGCATGCTGAAAGAAGGTGCGAGAATCACAAGAAGCCTCACCATCGAGGAGGCAAAATAGACGGATGTAAGGGCATACAAAACCAAGAACAAGTTTCGGTTTGTCGGATTTCTCGCGGCGAAGTATATACCGATCACAATAAAGAAGATTCCGATTCCATAGTCATAGTAGAAAGAACCCCAAGCCGGTGGTCGGTGTTCCTGCACTGATTCCACAATTGGATTAAGCAAGCGTTCAAAGGGGTTCAAGACCGTCAAGAACTTGCCCATTATCGGTGTTGTCCCTCTTCCTAAAACTGCCACAAAAGCTACGCTAATGATTGCAAAAAAGCCAACCGTATAGATGAACTTCCTCCTCGTTGTCTTCACGTTTCGAAAGATTTCCCCCACGCACAACAAGGAGAAAACGAATAGCGCAGCCAGCACTGGTGCGGTCAACAAGAAATTAATTGACAGTTTTGGAACGTTGACTGCAATGAGCAAGCCTAATCCAAGAGTTAATCCATAGACGAGAAGCAGTCGTTTGGAATATCTGCCTAGGAGAAGTAGTAGAGTTGCGAAAAGGGCGATCAGTCCCAAAGGATAATACGATGCTCCCCAACTGGCGAATATATACCCAAGCGANNAAAGAGCACAATGGCAAGGATGCCGATCGTCTCATCGTCAAACCATCCCAATGAGGTTCTTCCGAGGTACGAGCCATTCAAAGCAAGAAACAAGGCTGAGAACAACCCAACTGCTTTTCCCCAAGTGTCTTTGCTCCAAAAATACATCGCCAAACACGTTAACGCCGCCATTATCAACGGAAAAATGACTGCAAACTCGTACAGTGAAATGGGCAACCCCAACATCTGCACTATTTTGTAGAGGAACGCAGCAGTAAACGCTACACCTGGGAAATAGGCCGTTGACACTTGGATACCAAAAGGATACCACCTTTGCGGGTCACGCCATGTAAACCAAGATAGAAATCCTTTGTTTACTATGTATTCCGCGGAGCGATAGTGAGAATAGGGGTCAAACTCAGAGAGATGCAATCCCCAGCGCATGGGCAACAAGCGTATTGCAAAAGCGATTAAAAGGATAATCGAGAGAATGCTTATCTGCAGTATTAGGTCATGTGACATTGTGAACCGCAAATTCTTGAGAAGCTTTGTGCCCTCGCGCAATTTTGATGCCAGTTTTTTCAGCTGCAATTTTTCCCCTTCTCTTCAACTTCTAGGCTTAGAGAATATTCAGTAGTTTATGAAAAACCTTTCTACGGTTACACACGAAACTTCCTCTCAGGTACTAGTTTTTTCATCGCATTTAAATTTTGATTGCCACCTATAGTCCGTCTACAAAAGGCGGGATAATTATTGGCTCAACTACGTCCTACGACTCGTGTTGCACGCGGCGCAACCTACGTGTTCATTCAAGGTCTTGCTTCTTCAGCCATAAGTCTGGTCTACTTTGTGGTTCTTACCCGCACACTTCTAAATGAAGAAATCGGTGTCTTCGCTCTCTTATCCTTCACGCTCAATATAATCCCCGTTCTCGGAACTTTCGCTTTGCCATCTGCCGCAGTCAAGTATCTGGCCCAATATCTCGCTGAAGAAAAGTCTGAAAAAGCGAAATCAGTGATCACACGTCTTTTACAGGTTTGGCTCCTAATCTCAGTAACAATCTTCATCCTACTTTTTTTTCCTGCAGAGCTAATATCAACGTTCATGCTCGGCTCCCCCTCGTATGCCTTGCTATTTAGACTACTTGCCTTCTGCGCTACGTTCACACTCCTGCACATCCTAATGCTGAGTTGTCTGCGAGGCCTACAAAGGATAAGAGAAGTAGCACTGATAAATTTCTTATATGCTGTGTTACAAAGTATTCTAGGTATCTCTCTTCTTCTGGTTGGTTTACATCTTCTCGCTGTGGTTCTCAGCTGGGTGGTGGGTATTGCTGTATCTTCCATAATTGGTCTAGCCCTAACCGTAAAGTATTTAGGCCTAAAGCAAAAACCACATCCGCTTAAGCCACTAATTGCCTTTTCATATCCACTGTATGTCTCAGGTATCATAGTTTTTGTCTCCACATGGGCTGATCAGCTTCTAATTGTTTCTTATATGAGTGCCATTTTTGGGCCAACTAGAGCTCAAGGATTGCTTGGCATCTACTACGTCGCAATTAGAGCTTCACAAATTCCAATGCTCTTCTCAACCGCAATAATCACGGCGCTTTTTCCACAGCTTTCAACCCTTTACGCTCAGCAAGGTTTAAACAGTTTAAAGGAAGCTTTTCGAGTGTCTACACGCTATTTAGCTCTATTGGGTTTTCCAATGATCGTTGGACTAGCAACTCTATCTAACCCAATTATACTTATATTCGCTGGACAAGAATATGCTGGGGCAGTATTACCATTAACCATCATATGTTTTGCGGCGCTTCCAGCAACATTAGGGGTTGCAATAAATCCGATTTTGATGACTCTTGAACGTACCAAAACAGTTTCGGTTGTCACGGTTATTTCAATATTCTTCAATATTGCTGCATCTTTTTTTTCCTTGGCTTACCTTAACCTTGGTTTGTCTGGACCTGCGTTAGCCAGAACTTTCTCTGCGATCCTAACTTTCGGGTTTAGTGCCTATGTTTTAAGAAAAGTCTTTTCTCTGGATTTTGACACTGAAGCACTGCGCAAAGCTTCAGTCTCCTCCCTTCTTATGGTAATAGCGATTTTTCTTCTTGACGTAGCAAGACGGATTATTATGCCTTTTTCCAATCAGCTCTTCGATATAAATTTTCAAACGCTCATTCTTTACATAATTGTTGGCGCAGCAACCTATTTCTTGTCTCTGTTTGCTTCAAAAACGATCAAAAGGTATGATATAGAAATGCTTCATGATTACCTTCCGAAAGGCTTCAAATGGATAGCTATTTGGCTAAATCGTTTAGCACATTTAGAGTGAATGTTTTTTCGGGGTTTGCGGATGCGTGGAAACCTAAAGGCACTTTTGAGAGAAAAATTGAACTCCGAAGAACTCAGACTTCTATACAAATCCTACGATATCATAGGTGACATCGAAATTATCCGGGTTCAAAATGCTCTGAAACCGAAAACGCCCCTGATAGTGGAAGCTATAATGAAGACCCATAAACAAGTGAAGACTGTTCTGCTTCAAACACGCCCAGTTTCAGGGGACTTTCGGCTGCGCAAGTTGCAGTGGGTCGCAGGAGAAAAGAGAACTGAAACCATTTACAAAGAGTTTGGTTGCTCATTCAAAGCAGATCTGAAACAAGTTTACTTTTCTCCACGGCTTTCTTTTGAAAGAATGCGGATCGCGGAACTGGTTCAGCCAAACGAGGTAGTCGCCAATTTTTTTGCTGGAGTAGGATGTTTCTCCATAATAATGGCCAAATTCTCAGAAGTGGACAAAGTTTATTCTGTAGACATCAATCCAGTGGCTGTTCAGTACATGCAAGGAAACGTCGAACTTAACAAAGTCAGCAATCAGGTCATTCCGATATTGGGAGATGCCAAAGAAATCGCAGAAAACAGATTGCGAAAGACGGCAGATAGAATTCTGATGCCTCTTCCTGGAAAAGCGTACGAATACCTTGGTCAAGCCTTAATTGCACTGAAGCCCTCAGGCGGATACATTCACTACTACGCCTTTGAGCACGCCTCAAAAACTGAAAATCCAGTTGAGAAAACCAAAACGCAGGTCTCTGAAAAGCTACAGGAGCTTAAAACAGAATTTCATATACTCTATGGTCGCATAGTGCGCACAACTGGCCCAAACTGGTATCAAACAGCTATCGACATTCAGATTATCTCCGGTTCTCCTCATTCAACGTAAAACGTCGGCGAGAAGCTCCGTTTAATTCCTGCAAAAAAGCTGAAGTCCAACAAATCTTTTATAATATTATCAGATTATCATACCTTGACCGGAGGAATGAAACTATCAAACGAAAATTAATGGATATTTTGGCTTGTCCTATCGACAAGCACTATCCTTTGGAGTTGCACGTTTTCGAAGAGACAGACGAAATTGCTGAGGGCATGATAATCTGCCCTAAATGCTTACGATGGTATCCCATCAGAGATGAGATTCCAGAGATGCTGCCCGACGAACTGCGAGACGAAAAGGATGAATTGCCGTTTCTACGCAAATGGAAAGACAAAGTCTCTGGGAAGATACTCTCCGAAGGGAAACCCTTTAACCTAAAGAAAAAGACGTAGAGTTTCGAGTCAAGCTATCTTTCAGTTTAACTATTCTGCCCTTCTCAGCGGATTTTAAGGCGGCTTCGGCTATTCGAAGAGCTTTCAGACCATCCATGCCTGTGATTATTGGTTGCTTGTTTCTTAGCACGCAATTGGCGAAATGTTGCAGCTCAAGTTTAAGTGGTTCCGCCCAATCATATCGTGGAGTCACGGTTTGCCCAGCAGTTTCGATTGTTACTTCTTGGGTGAGGTAGTCCACGGTCATTATCGCCTCGCTTCCAGTCACCATCAATTTTCGGATCTTGTAGGGTGTTAGCCAGTTGGCTTCGATAAAAGCTGTTCTTCCCTCATCAAATGCGAGCATAATCTGTGCATAATCCTCAAACTTGCTGTGTTTTAAACTCCCTGCTTTTGCGTAAACCGCTACAGGGTCTTTGCCAAAAAGATTCCGCATTATATCAATATCATGAATAGCCAA
>JABAOH010001921.1_pt1 | contig 10479 bp, 14 predicted proteins | sample 7062181 | NCBI WGS metagenome assembly JABAOH01 (sample SAMN14538630, study PRJNA623070) | marine sediment metagenome | biome: marine biome [ENVO:00000428]; feature: marine pelagic biome [ENVO:01000023]; material: deep marine sediment [ENVO:00002113]; isolation source: pool of 5 deep marine... | reverse complement strand
TTACCAACAGAACTTAAAGTCGAGGAAAAATATAAAATCAAAAAAACTTTCAAAGAAAGATTCTTAGAACTGTGTAAAGATTGGACAAAAGACAATATAGAAAAATTGAAATCTAAAATGATCGAGATGGGATATTCTGCTGATTGGGATTATGAATACTCTACTGATAGCAAAGATTATTTAGCATTTGTTCAAAAAACTCTTTTAAAATTGTATCATAAAGATTTGTTAAAAAGAGTAGAACACCCTGTTATGTGGTGTACTAAATGTGGAACAACCTTAGCAAAAGCAGAAGTTGGTTATAGAGAGCAAGAAGGAGTTCTTTATGATATTAAAATTCCTGTTGGAGACGATTTTATAATAATATCAACAACAAGGCCAGAATTCTTACCTGCTTGTGTTGCTATATTTGTTCATCCAGAAGATAAAAGATATGAAAAATTTGTTAACAAGAGAGCTAAGCTTCCAATATATGACAGAGAAGTCCAGATTCTAACTAACAAAGAAGTTGACATGGATTTTGGAACAGGAGCTGCCTATACTTGTACTTATGGAGATGAGGAAGACATTAGATGGCAAAAAAGATTTGGCCTATCTTCAATAAACATTATAACAGAAGACGGAAAGTTAAATGAAAATACAGGAAAGTTTAAAGGTTTAACTATAGAAAATGCAAGAAATAAGATTGTTGAAGAATTAGGAATGCTAGGCTTAATAGCAAAAGAAAAGAAATTCAAGCATAATGTTTTATGTCATACAGAAAGAGGAGGTTGTTTAACTCCAATAGAATTCTTAATCAAGAAACAATGGGCAATAACTGCTATAAAGTTTTCTAATGATGTTCTTGAAACATCAAAAAACATAGAATGGTATCCCGGATACATGCACAAAAGACTAATAAACTGGGTTCAGTCAATGGATTGGGATTGGATAATATCTAGACAAAGAGTTTTTGGAACACCAATACCATTTTGGTATTGTGAAGATTGTGGAAAAATATATTATCCAAATGAAGACGAATTACCAGTCAATCCTGCTGTTGATAAATATTCTAAAGAAGAAAACTGCGAATGTGGTGGAAAACTAATAGGAGAAACCGATATTTGTGATGGTTGGGTCGATTCTTCTATAACACCTTTAGTAATTTCTGGTTATTGGAAAAATGATGAAGAATTGTTTAAAAAACTCTTTCCAAATGATATTAGAGTACAAGGTCATGACATAATCAGAACATGGGCTTATTACACAATTTTAAGATGCTTCTTAGAGACAAAGCAAAAACCTTGGAAAAAAATATTAATAAATGGCATGATTCGTGGTCCTGATGGAAGAGAAATGCATAGAAGCTTAGGAAATCTTGTTATGCCTGATGAAGTTTTATCAAAACATGGAGCAGATACTATAAGAGCTGGAATGATAATGATGGGAGCATATGGAAACGATGTTCCATTTTCTTGGAAAGACATGGATTTCACTTTTAGATTTTTAACAAAATATTGGAATATTTTCAGATTTTCAATTCCGAACTTAGAAAAAATAGAAAAAACAGGCCTAACTCTAATTGATTCTTGGATCATGACTAAGTTACATAAACTAATAAAAAAAGTTACAGATGATTTAGAAAAATTCCAATTCACTTCTGCATTTGATTCAATACATAATTTTGTTTGGCATGTTTTGGCTGACAATTATTTAGAAATGATCAAGCATCGATTATATGAAGATAAATTAAAAGAGCCTGCTTTGTATACTTTGTATAATATTCTTGTTTCAGTAAACAAGATGTTAGCTCCAATAATGCCATATATAACAGAAGAAGCTTGGCAAATATTTTTCAGAAAGTTTGAAAAAGAGGTTTCAGTCCATACTTCTTTATGGCCACAATTTGATGAACATTTGATTGACGAAGAAAATGAAAAAACAGGTGACATGGCAGTTGCAGTAATATCTTTTATAAGACAGTACAAGAACAAAAGAGGACTAGCCCTTAATTCTCCTGTTGAAAAATTAATAATAGACTGTGATGCAAACATACAAAAAAGATTAGAAGATGTTTTTGATGATATTAAAGGCACAGTTAAAGTAAAAAACATAGAATTTGGTAAAGGAGAACATGCTTTAGAGAATTATAATATAAAACTTTCAGTAAAATTATAATTACTTCTTTTTTAGAATAAGAATTTCATTAGGAGTTAAGACTTTATTATAAATCCTTACTGAGTCTATTGCACCATTGAAGAAGTCATCAGTACCTCCTATATTGATACTACCAATCCTAACGTTATCTATAGTTGGTGTAGAGACATCTGTAGTATCAGTGTCCACAGAAGCTCCATCAAGATACAATTCATAATCATTCGATGCTCTCTTAACATATGCTACATGATGCCATTCACCATCATCAACACTCTGGACTGATTCTAAACATGAATAAACTGAGCCACCAAAAACACAGCCCCACAACTTACTAGCAGAAGTACATACCAATGAATAATCAACACCACTTCCTGTGTTACCTTCTCCATACATATTTTCCCAGTTGCTTGAAGTAGTCTTAAACCATAATGAAACCGTGAACTTAGCCTGATTTGAAACTATTGCATTTGAACCTAAATCAACATAATCATCAACACCATCAAAATTCAAAGCAGAGCCATATTTTCCAACAGTCCACTGATCACCTTCATTGTCAATAATTGTTCCATCATTATCATATCCAGATTTATCATAAACAGTATCTCCTTCGCCTTCATCAAAATCTAAGGTTAGAACAGCAGAATCATGTAATTCTGCTTCTATTCTTTTTACTAATTCTGTTTTTGGATTAACTATTTTTAGTGTATGATCTCCTATTGACATTCCCCAAATAGGCATTGTTATTGTAGCTAATTCTCCTTGTTCTATTGATTCTGGAGTCATGGAAAAATTAAATTCTTTTCCATCTATAAAAATGTTTAATGTGTCATTAGTGATTACTCCCTGTCCACAATTTCTTATATATATGGTGTTATGGTTTATTGAGTCTAATAATATGCAAGAAGATAGCCTTTCACTTAAGTGACTTATGCTAGTTTCTCCTTCTTCTGTTATATCTGTTGTTAAGCCAAATATCCATGTCCACATTAAAGAAGCCAGAATTGTAACAATAATTAGAATTAATATTATAGAAATTATGGGTATCACACCTTTCATAATAAATTAATTATTAAGAATATCTTATATAAGTTAAAGTTTTAAATACTATAATTATAAAATCTTGGTGTGGAAAAATGGAAACTTTAAATTCGGTCGAATAACCATTTTCTTAGAGTGATCTCTATGGTAGAAGAAGCAATATACAAGTTAAGAAAATTGTTGGACGAGTTAGAAGAGATTAAAGGAAGACATACAGAATTGGTTAGTTTTTATATTCCTGCTGGCTTCAACATGCAAGAAGCAGTGAATATGTTAAGACAAGAACAAACCTTGACCGAAAATGTGAAAAACAAGACTGTTAGAAATAATGTTATTGGAGCATTGGAAAAAATACTTCAAGAATTGAAATTCTTTAACAAGACTCCTGAAAACGGTCTTGTTATTTTTTCAGGAAATGTTTCTGAAGTTGAAGGAGAGTCTGATATAAGAGTTTGGCTTATTCAACCACCTGAAAAACTAAGAGTTAAAAAATACTGGTGTGATAAAAAATTCGAATTAGAACCTTTACAGGACATGGCTGCTGAAAAAGAGCTGTATGGACTTTTGGTTATGGACAACAGAGAGGCTACAATAGCTTTACTAAAAGGAAAAAAACTTGAGGTTTTAAGAAGAAAAGAATCAATAGTTCCTGGAAAAACAATTAAAGGTGGTCAATCACAAATGAGGTATCAAAGAGTAAGAGAAGGTCTGATAAATGATTGGTATAAACAGATTGCAGCGGATGTTAAAGAATTGTTTTCTAGGGTTGAACTTAAAGGTGTAATAATTGGAGGTCCAGGGCCTGCTAAAAATGATTTTTTTGACAGAGATTATTTACCAACTGATATCAAAAAACAAGTTATAGGTGTTAAAAACACAGGATATACTGATGAACAAGGTTTAGAAGAAATAGTTCAAAGATCCCAAGACATTCTTGCAGAAGCTGCAGTTGCCAAAGAAAAAGCTTTAGTTCAAAAGTTTTTTGAGGAATTAAGAAAAGAAAGTAGTTTAGCTGTTTATGGAAAAGAAAAGGTTATGAAATCATTGGAAATGGGGGCTGTTGAAATTATTTTAATTTCAGAAGGTTTAGAAACAAAAACATTTTCCGAAAAAGCAAAGAATTACAATACACAAGTTGAAATAATATCAAAAGACACAAGGGAAGGTGAACAATTGTTCCAACTTGGAGGAATAGCTGCAATATTAAGATGGAAAATGTATTAGTAAACCTTTAATAATAAAATTATTTGATTTTCTTCCATGTTCTTTCTGCTAATTTCAACAGTATGTCCACTTTGTCCTTTTATTTCCAAAATTTTTGCTTTTTCAAATTCAAACGTTATGTTACTAGCATTCCATTTTAAACTATATATGTTTCCCCTACCAGAAAAATCACATCTTTGCCATACATTCTTTTCAGGATTTATAAAAACCCAAGGTGTTTCATCACAAACCTTTACCCTAGTTACTATTTGATATGATATTTCATTATCTGTTGCTGTGACTTCACCAGAAAATATGCATGTGTTAGACAATGCTGTTCTTGCAGTTTCTATTATTTTATCATTACATTCATCAAATTCTTGTTTCATAGAATTTATTTCATTCATTTCAAAAAAACCTGCTGTATTCATGACGGCCCAAACCACAATAACAGCAGTCAATAAAACAATAATAATCACTATTAACATGAAAGTTACAGCACTACTCATAATAATATATTATTTATTATAAATTATAACAATTCAACAAAATCTGAGGCATGTTTTAAAGAAACAGCTAATCCAGATTCAACAGTAACTAAAACAGTAATTTTACCATTTTCTTTTGCCTTTTGAATCAAAGGCAAGAAATCTGCATCCCTTGATGCTAGGGCTATAACCTCTATATCAGGATTATATATTGCTTCCATTGCATGAACTGTTATTGAAACATCTACATCTGTTTTCTGTTCTGGGTCTCCCAAAGCTATAATAGTTTCAAACCCCTCATTAGCAACAGCCTCTATTAATTTTTCTGATGCAAATTGATTTAAGAAAACCTTTCCAATTATAATTCTTCCATATTTTTCTACTCTTCTTCTCAAGTCTTTCAGGTCTAGATTGAATTCCTTTCTAATCATATTTGGTCCATCCACAAAAAAGGCCAGTTTTGGCTTTTCTCCAAATCTTTTCTTTATTTTTCCTAGGCTAGACCTCACGCTCTTTAATACCATGTCCTCACTCTATATACTTGGTAATATTCTTATTTAAAATTAAAATGAATATAACACTGTTATATTTATATACTTTATAGAAATTGTTCTTTATTTTGTTTGCGTTTCTTTAACTTTTTCTTCTTTTTTATAAAATTCAGGGGATTTTTCTTCTTTTGTCTTTTCTTTTCTTTGTTCTGGTTTTTTCCCTCTTACCAATAATTCTAGATCTTTTCTTAATTTAATCAAACTTCTAAGCTCAAACATGCTTATTACAATGTAGATTAACATTATAATATTCAAAATAAGTAAAAATTCTAAAACAGGAAAATCTATGCCAAACACAATAGCCATTTAATCCACTTTCCTAAATTTCTCTTTAAATATTAAGGTTGTACCCATTAAAATTATTACTAATACAACAATTATGATTAACCAACCATAATCAATTTGAGGTTCTCCCAAAATTTCAAAAGTTCTTATATCTTCATCCAATATATTAAGTCCAGACATAGCTTTAGCATTAACTACATATTTTCCTGGTTTTGAAAATGTTAAATTAATTTTGTAATCTGTTTTACCATTTATGATGTCAAAATAAACAGTTTGAAAATTATCCTTTACTATGTCAAGCTCTGTTGTTGAGCTATTGTCAAAATTCTTTAAATGAATCTCATAAGTTTGGTTGCCTATTGGGTTTACATATAAAAATAGTGGCTTATAGTCTAAGTTTATAGTTTTATTACCAGTTGCATTGGGTGTTACAGCCACTAGATTATATTTGCCCCCAGTTTCTGGAGCATATACCTCAAAAGATAAAGTTTTTGTTTCACCTGCACCTAAAATAACATCTTGTTTTTTACCTAATAATTCTATAGTTGTTCCAAAAGCTATTGTACTACTAATTGTGACATTTACTTCAAATGGTTCACCTGCTTCTATTTCATCTACAGTTGTTAGTTCTAAATCAATATAAGGAGATTCTACAAGCTCAGGTTCAGGTGGTATTTCAGGTTCTGGTTCTGGTGAAGTTGTTGTATCACTCGGAGTTACATCAGGAGTTATTGTTGGTCCACCAGGACCACCTGGACTAGGAGCCGGACTGATTGAACAACTTCTAATTTCTTCAGGCTTATCAACAGTCGTACCACAATTGTTTGAGTCTGTGCATGTCCTAGTTTGTGTCCCATCACTACATTCAGACCATTCTGTACATCCCCAATTTTCTATACAAGTTTCCTCTCCATATTCAATTGTTATTTCCACAGGTGCAGAGTAGCCTATAATAGAAAAACAAATCAAAAAAACAATTATAAGTAAAAAAAAGTAAAATTTCATAATTTTATTATATTATTTTTTCTTTTTATATTTCATTATATTTCATATTGGCAACTTAAAGAAATTTACAGCATTTTCTCCACATTTATTCCAAACTTCCTCAAAACTGGTCTTTTTAATATCAGCCATTTTTTCAGCTACAATTTTTATAGAAATAGGATCATTTCTTACTTCCACTTTTTCTATAAGTTTTTTAGGGGCTAGCCAAGGAGCATCTGTTTCTAACATTAATCTATCTAAGGGACAATCTCTTACAACTTTTCTATAACTTTTACTTCTCAAGATTATTGTGTTCATAGAAATGAAATATCCATTTTCCAAAACTGTTTTTAAAAATTTATGACCTCCCCACATGTGCAACATAACTTGTTTTGCATCTTCCTGTTCAAGAATTCTTATAGTGTCTTCAAATGCATTTCTGCAATGAATTATCAAAGGTTTATTTAATTCTTTTGCAGCTTCTATTAACTGAATAAACAGTTGTTTTTGTTTTTCCTGCCACTCAGGTTCTTTTATCCACCAATAATCTAAGCCAGTCTCGCCTATTGCCACTATTTTTTCTTTATTCTCAGCAATTAATTCTAAAAAATTATCTTTTTCTTTTTCAGATATATCTTTTATGTATTCTGGATGAATTCCACATGTTGCAAAAACAAAGTTTTTATGATTTTCAACCATCCTCATGGTTAATTCAAAATCTTTTGGATGTGCACAAGAAGTTATAACAGCTTTTAATTCTTTTTTACACTTTTCTATAACTTGTTCTCTATCTTTATTATAATCTTCTTGTTCTAAGTGGCAATGTACATCAATCATGAATAAGAATTTAAGTTTTTTTATTTAAATAGCGATATGAGAATTTCTGATTATTTTGAAAGAGATGAGCTAAAGTTAATAGAGGCTATTATAGACGATATAGAAGAACAATTTAAAAAAAGGCCCCCATATTTCTCAGAAATTCCTTATACTGTTAGTCTTAAACAATTAAAAGGGAAGACAAAAATTGTCCCAAAAACTAGTACACATATTGTTAAGAGGTTTTTAGAATTAGAAAGAAAAAAATCAAGTCATGTATCTTCTAGTCTTAGTGGAACAAAATACCAAATTACTATCAGTAGAAACGAATTAGAAAAATGGAAAAAAGACCTTAAAAATTTAAAGCAGAAAAGAGGCTATGTTAGTTTATAGCGTTTCCAAACATATTCTAAAGCATTCTTATGGTTTTTATGAGTTAAAATTTCCATGGCCTCATCTTTGCTAACCCACAAATATCTATCATGTTCACTTTTATCAACTTTTATCTTTTTGCTAAACAATTCAACTAAGAATACATAGCCTTTTGCCCCATGATATATGTGTTTATCCTTTACAAACCCTTTAGGAAACCTATATTTTATATAATGACGGGTTTTACCGATTATTTTAAACTTCTTTGCTCCAGCCTCTTCCCTAATTTCTCTTTTTAAACATTTTAACACCTTCTCATTATCTTTAACTCCACCTTTTAATAGTTCCCAACCAGTCCAATTTTTAATTCTGTGTAGTATTAAGAACTGAGGATCTTTTCTTCTAAGAAAAACAACAGCAAAAACATATCTTCTATACTTCCTTTTCATAAACTATTTTATATAATTCTCGTTTATATTAATTTATGAGAATAATTCTTGATACCAACTTTTTGATAGACTGTATAAGATTTAAGATTGATTTAAAATCAGAGTTGATTGGCAATGAACTTTTTATTCTAAATTCAATAATCTTTGAAATAGAAAAAATAACTAAAAGAAAAACTAAAGAATCTGCTCTTGCAAAATTAGCTCTGCATTATATAAAAAGAAAACATTTAAAAATCTTAAAACCAAAAGAAAAGAACACAGATTTATCCCTGCTAAACTACTCAAAAAGAGGCTATATAATAGCGACCCATGACAGAGTTCTGAAAAACAAAATTAAAAAAGCAGGTGGAAAAGTTATATTTATAAGACAGAAAAAATATGTTGTTTTTGAGTGATAATATGGATATTACACAAATAGAACCTGGAAATAGAGATGTGATAAATGTTTTTATAAACTCTATAAAAGGCTCAAAAAACTCGTATGAGTACGATAAGAAAACAGGAACCTTTATATTAAAAAAGGTCTCAGAAATTGGATTTCCAGGAGCATATGGTTTTATTCCTAAAACACATCATATTGATGCAAGGCCTTTGGATGTTTTAGTTTTATCTTCAATCCAAGTTCAACAAGGAATTGTTTTGCCCGCAAAACCAATAGGAATTATAAGACTAAAAGGCAATATTCCTGATGATGTTTTGATTGCAGCCCCAATTTCAGATAAAAACTTTGAACAAATAAATGATATATCACAAATAGAGAATTTAGACCAATTAAAAGAATTTTTAGAGGCGTTTAAAGAATCGAAAGTTGAATATGTTTTTGATGTTGAACATGCTAAAAAATCAATAGAAATTGCAATAAATCTTTATAAAAAGGAATTTGAGTAAAATGTACCAAACAGTAGTTGTTGAAGATGAGATACCTGTCCCGCCTGAAAAGCTTAATTTAGAAGTAAAAGACGCAATTAAAGAATCCATAGAAGAAAAATTTGAAGGAGTTATCAACTATGATGTGGGAGTTATTTTAGCAGTCATAGAAATTGAAGAAATAAAAGAAGGTTTTATACTTCCAGGAGACCCTTCTGTTCATTATCCAGTTAAATTTAAACTCTTGACTTGGATGCCAAAGGATCGTGAAATTGTTCAGGGAGAAATAGTTGATATAACAGAGTTTGGAGCATTTGTTAGGTGTGGAGCATTAGATGGTTTGGTTCATATTTCACAGGTTATGGATGATTTTGTTAGTTACGATGAAAAGAATTCTCAATTGGTTGGAAAACAAAGTAGAAAAATATTAAAAGAGGGTGACAAAGTAAAGGCAAGAATAATTTCAATTAGCTTTAAAGAACAGAGCAAGCTAGGATTAACAATGAGGCAACCTTTGTTGGGCAATTTAAAATGGTTAACAGAAGAACCCAAAGAAGTTAAAAAGGAAAAGAGAAAAGAAAGGAAAAAAAGGAAGAAAAAAAGGTGATTGAATGCCGGAAAAGGCTTGCAAAACTTGTAGAAGATTAGTAAAAGGGAATATATGCCCAATTTGTAAGAGCACAGAATTAACAAGAAGTTGGAGAGGAATTATATTTGTTCTAAATGCAGAATCTGAAATTGCAAAAGAAGCAGGAATAACAGCTCCAGGAAAATATGCATCAAAAGTTAAATAATTACTTCTTTTTTTCACTCTTTCCATTTTCCATTTTCTTTAATTTTCTTTTTTCTAAGAACTTTGCTATTACGAGAAGAATTATTCCTATTATTATTAAAACTACTCCTATGGTTAGTTGTTGGTAAAGACCCTCTATTATATAATTAGTAACCATTTCTATGATCGGCACATCAGGAGTTATTATAAATACAGGTATTATTGCCATAGACAACAAAGATATTGAAACTACCACGATATTATTACCTATTTTTGATATTGGCTTATCAGAAACAAAGAATATGAGAACCCCAAAAACTAAACTTAAAACCAGAAACATTAAAGTATTCCTAAATAGTAAGGTTAGTTCTTCAAGGCTCAAATTACCAATTATTTTGTTTGCATAAATATCATCTACGGTTTTATAAACATATTCTTCTGTTTCATTAGATTGAGACAGACATTCTTGAATGCAAGTTTGCATGCATTCATTTTCACACATTTGTTTAAGTTCACCC
>JABAOH010029779.1_pt1 | contig 10482 bp, 9 predicted proteins | sample 7062181 | NCBI WGS metagenome assembly JABAOH01 (sample SAMN14538630, study PRJNA623070) | marine sediment metagenome | biome: marine biome [ENVO:00000428]; feature: marine pelagic biome [ENVO:01000023]; material: deep marine sediment [ENVO:00002113]; isolation source: pool of 5 deep marine... | reverse complement strand
CAAAAAAATCCGTTAAAGAACTTTACGAAAACACTCAGTTACGCAAACTCCGGGAGGATCATCTTCGATGGCAACCAAAGAAGAAGTATTTGACAAAGTGCAGGCTGCACTGGTGGATGCTTTGGGCGTCGACGACGACGAGGTCACGCCTGAGGCCACATTGGTCGGCGATTTGGGCGCCGAATCGATCGATTTTCTGGATATCGTCTTTCGTCTGGAGAAGGCGTTTTCCATCAAGATTCCCCGGGGGGAACTGTTTCCGGAAGACATTTTGACCAGCTCGGATTACGTTGTGGACGGCAAGATTAACGCGGCCGGTCTGGAGGAACTGAAAAAGCGGATGCCGTTCGCCGACCTCTCCTCCTTCGAACAGAATCCGGCGGTGCAGGATTTTGCCAATGCCCTTACGGTGCAGGACATGTGCAACTACGTGGCCAGTAAGGTCGATTGAGCATGCGCTGGTTCTGGATGGATCGTTTTACTGAGATGACAAGCGGGCAGTCAGCCGAGGCTGTCAAAACGGTCTCGCTGTCCGAACCTCAGTTGCACGACCATTTCTATTGCATTCCCACCATGCCCAATTCGTTGATCCTGGAGGGGATGGCCCAGACGTCCGGCATGCTGGTCAGCGAATACAACGGTTTCCGCGAAAGGGTGATCCTGGCCAAGGTTCCCAAGGTCCAGTTCTACTTCCGTGCCGTGCCCGGCGACACCCTGATCTATCGGGCGAAAATTGAGGACATCGATGCCGACGGCGCGCGGGCGACCACGACCAGCCATGTCGGAGATCGCCTGCAGGCCGAGGCGGAAATTCTGTTCGTCCATCTCGACCGCCAGACCGCTCATCGCCCCCTCTTCGAACGCGGCGAGTTTCTTTCTATCCTGCGGGTACTGAGGATCCTGGAAGTGGCCCGGAAGCCGGATGGCAGCCGCATTCCTTTGCCGGAACATTTGTTATAATCTCGCGAGAACGCGTTTGGGTCTTGGCCGGGCGATGAGGTGCCAGTTATGGATCGACGGGTGGTGGTGACAGGGGTCGGCTGCGTGACGCCGCTGGGCTGTCGTGTGGACGAGTTATGGGAACGGCTCCAGCGGGGCGAATCGGGTGTCGACTATACGACCGTCTTCGACGCCAGTCAGTTTCCCACCAAGTTTTCTGCCGAAGTCCGCGATTGGGACGTTTCGCAGGAGGGGCTGGACGCCGAGCGGTGGGGCCGTTGTGGTCGCCACACGCGCTTCGCTGCCGGAGCCGCTCAACAGGCCGTCCGCTCTTCCGGCGTACTGGACGGCAACCTGGACCCCACAAGGTTCGGCGTCTATCTCGGCAGCGGCGAAGGCCAGCAGGATTTTGACAGCTTTACCAAAATGGTGCTCAGGTCTTTGGAAGACGACCATGTCAATCTTGCCAAATTCGTCGCCGCAGGTTTGGAGGTGCTGAACCCGGTCGCGGAACTTGAGCAGGAACCGAATATGCCGGCCGGGCACCTGGCCGCCTTGTTCAACGCCCAGGGACCCAACGCGAATTGCCTGACCGCATGTGCCGCCAGCAGCCAGGCGATTGGCGAGGCGACGGAACTGATCCGCCGCGGCGATGTGGATATCATGCTGTCCGGCGGTACCCACAGCATGATTCATCCTTTTGGTGTGACCGGGTTCAATTTGCTGACCGCGCTCTCCACGCGGAACGAGGCCCCGCAGCGAGCCTCGCGGCCTTTCGATCGCGATCGGGACGGATTCGTGCTGGGCGAAGGCGCGGCGATGGTGGTCCTGGAAGAAGCCGAACACGCCAAGGCCCGCGGCGCAGAGATCCTCGCCGAAATCCAAGGTTATGGCTCCACCGCGGACGCCTTCCGCATCACCGACACGCACCCCGAAGGCCGCGGCGCGACCAGTTGTATCCAGGAGGCGCTGGCCGACGCGCGGCTAAACCTCGAAGATATCGACTACATCAACGCTCACGGTACCGGCACCATCGTCAACGATAAGGTCGAAACACTGGCCATCAAAAAGGCTTTCGGCGAACAAGCCTACAAAATCCCCGTTTCCAGCACGAAAAGCATGATGGGCCACCTGATCGCGGCCGCTGGCGCTACCGAACTGATCGTGTGCATTATGGCCACCCGCGACAACGTGCTGCCCCCCACGATCAACTACGAAACCCCCGACCCGGATTGCGACCTGGATTACCTCCCCAATACCGCTCGCCAGGCCAACTGCCGCAGGGCCCTCTCCAATAGCTTCGGATTCGGCGGCCAAAATATCACCCTGATCGTCGGCGCCTACGAAGGGTAAGAACCAAGCAGGGGGCCGCAGGGCAGGACCGCGGGAGAACGGCGGGGCTGCCAGGCTGCACGGCAGGGAGGCACAAAGGCAGGGAGTCGTCCAGTTGGGGGGTGGGGCGGTGGCTCGGCAGCCGCCGGTAGCTGAGCGGCAACACTAGCTTGCCTCGCCGCCCACCCTACCCTGGACCCCAGATCGTTCGTCCCACACCCGGTGCCTCGCATGCGCGTTCCCTCGCACCTTTCTGAGTCCGAATCGCGGCGTGACGCGACGATGACGCCGATGATCGACGTCGTGTTCCTGTTGCTGGTCTTCTTTTTGTGCACCGCCAGCTTTCAGATTCACGAGCAGGTATTGCCCAGCAGCTTGCAGATCGCGGGGGGGACCGCTGACCGCCCGGAGGATGTCCCGCAGCAGCTGGTCGATCTGGAACATGTGATTGTGAAAATATTCTGGCAAGAGGGTCGCCCCAGCTGGGAGGTGAATCGGACCCCGAAAGCCTCCCTGGCCGAAGTCGCCGACGTGTTGGCGGCAGCCGCCGCGGTCCAGGTCGATATTCCCGTGATCGTGGATCCCGCCGCGGCTGTTCCCGTGGGGTATGTGATCGAAGTCTACGATTTAAGCCGAGCGCTGGGATTTGCCAAGATTCAGTTTGCCGCGTCGCCGGATACGCCGCAAACCTGAGGTCCTCGAGTTGCCGACGTAAAATTTTGCTAACCGGTGGTATCAAGGCGAGCTGTCTGAGGGTGCAGGCTACGGGCAGATGAATGTTCGTGCGGAGATTGCTTTGGGTCGGGGTATTGTTGGTCACGGTGCTGGCCTGCGGCCATCTTGGCGGAGACGACACACGGGACCGCGAGTTTATCGACGGTCTCTTGCAGCGGCGGCTCTTCACATTGGCCGAGGCGTACTGTGCCGGCGAACTGGCGGCGGGATCGCTTGGCGTCAAGCGGCGGGCGACGTTAACGGCGGAACTGGTGCGGACGCATGCTGAGGCAGCCGTCCAGCTGGCACCCGATCAGCGGGCCGACCGATGGCGCTTGGCGCATCAGGTGGCCGCGGACTTCCTGGCAACGCACGCGGGCGAAGATTTTGCCGCAGTTGTGCAGCGGCAGGACGCCTGGGTGCACATGATTCGCGGCCAGCTGGCTCGCTACGAGTCCGAAACGGCGGTCGCCCCGGAACGGTTGCGAGCCACAGCGGGCGAGCAGCTGCGGCGGGCGACGGTGGCGTTTGAGCAGCTGGAACAGCAACTGGAACAGCGGATGGTCGCCGCAAACCGCCAGCCGGGCGATCGCTCTGGGACGATGAAGAGCAGCCAGCTACGGATCCTGCATCGCGATGTCCAACGGCAACTGGCCGGTTGCCTCTTGAACCGGGCCTTGTGCTTTGCGGCTGGCACGCCGGACCGGACCAGCGCCCTGACGCGGGCAACCGCACGATTCGAAGAACTGGCCCTGCTGACCGATCCCGTCGACTGGCCCAGCCGGATCGGCCAGCTGGAATGTTACCGCTTGGCCCAGCGAGACGAGGCCTTCCAGCGGACGTGGAAGAAGTATCTTGCCGAGGCGCCTTCCGCCGTCGCGGCAAGCTTGCAACTTCAGCTGGCCCATTGGCACTTGGCGCAAGACGATTTTCAGGCGGCATGGCAGCTGTTGGAGCAACACCCCGCCACGCCAGCCGCGCTCGCGGCGGAATGGGATTTTGTCTTGTTGCAGGCCCTCCTGGCCGGTTGGCGAGGGGAGGGGGAGGGGCCGGCGGCTGACGCCTGGGCACAGCGGGTGACGCGGCATATGCAACGCATTCAGGCGAACCATGGTCCTTTCTGGCTGCGGCGCGCAGAGGCCCTGTTGGGCCGGCATATTGCCACCTCGGCCACGGTGGACCAGTTTGCCTTGCTGATACGCGCCGCGGAAGCCTTTTATCGGGCCGGCCAGATCGATGCCGCGTTGGATGCCTACGATCGGGCTCAACAGGCCGCCGTGCAAACGTCGTCGGACGAACAAGCGTTTCAAGCCGCTTTGGCCGCTGCGGCCATCGTTCATCAACGGAAAATGCATTCCGCCGCGCGGCAGCGGTTCGCCACGCTGAGCCTGCAGTTCCCCAATCACCCACGAGCTGCCGAGGCGCATTGGCTGGCCGTTTACAACCAGGCCCAGCAATTGAAGGAGGGCATGGCCGCAGATGGACCAGAATATGCCCAGTTGTTGGCCGAACATATCCGGCGGTGGCCACAAGGCGATACGGCTGGCAAAGCCCGCTGGTGGCTGGGACAGTTTCACGCCGCGCAACGGCAGTGGGACAAGGCCATGGACGCCTATCAAGACATTCCCTCCCACGACCCCAGGTTCGCCGACGCGGTGGCAGCCATCGCCCGGTGCTACCAGGGGTGGCTTGGGCAGCGGGCGGACATCGACCCGGTCGCTCAACGCCGGCTCGCCTTGGAAGGCATACGGTTTTTCGACCAGATTCATGGCTCGGACAAGGGCACAGCTTCCGCCGGTGCCAGCCTGGCCGCGGTCGAGGCCGCGCGGCTCCGCCTCTACGGACTGGGTGCTGAATTTGCTGAGGCCGCTAGACAATTGCGTCGCGCGCTGGACCAGACACAATCACCACCACCGGCGTGGCTGCCTCGAGCGCGACTGTACCTGGTGTACGCCTTGGCCGCGCAAGGTGAGCAATGGGAAGAAGCCCACCAATTGCTGGAACAGGTGGAAGGCGTGACGGCGGAGGATCTGCACGAGTTTGTCGATGCCCTGGCCAGGTTGCTGGACCAGCGGCGAACGGCCGGGCGAAAGGAGATCGCCGAATTGCAGCTGAAAGTATTGGATATCCAGTCGGTGCGAGCAGCGCGCCAGGAGGGCGGACGGTCGAAATCGCTGGCCATGGCCAGGGCGGCAGCCCTGGCTGCCGCCGACCGCCGGGAGGCGGCCCAGAAAGCCTACGAAGAATTGGTCGAACGTTATGCGGATGACGGTCTCCTGCAAGAAAAATATGCTCAACTGCTGCTGCACGGCCGCCAGCAGGCCGACTGGCAGGCCGCCCTCCTGCGATGGCGGCAGGTCCAGCGGCACAGCCCTCCCGGCTCGCCACGCTGGTTTCGCGCAAAGTACTCCCAAGCCCTGGCTCACCAGCGGCTGGGCAATACCCCGCAGGCCATCCGCATCATCCAGTTGACCGAAGTGTTGCATCCCCAACTGGGCGGTCCGCAAATGAAGACCCGGTTTGCCGAACTGCTGCAGCGCTGCCAGCAGGCACCCTCAGCGGACACCAGCCGCTAGCCAGCCCGTCGCGGGCCCCAGGGTCGAAAACGTCCAGCAACGCGGTGGCAGGCGGGTGCCGCCTTGCCAGGGGCCGATCCGCAGGGAGTTCTGACAAACTGGCCAGGCTTTGGCCAGACCTGAAATTTCGCCCTGGCCGGTGTGGCGCAAACGCGCCAAGATGTTCGACGGAAGGGGAATTGCCGAAACGTTTGTCCCGTTTTCGCGACCCGAAAACTGGGCATCGACAAACCACTGGCCCCGATTTCTGACCCGCCGTCGCTGGCTACGCAGTTTGGAACCCGACCGGGCCAGTCAAAGATTCGGCCATCGCACAGCAGCTGGCTGCTGGGCGATGGGGGTTAGACATAGAACGGATTGGCGTCGGAAGAAAGGGGGCGCAGCGAGGCGACAACGGCGATCAGCGCGACAATCGCTCCCGCGATTAAGGGTACGATAGGCTGGAACATCTGAAGGCTCCTTTCCCTGCAGAGAGTGTGTCGAAGTGTGCCTGCCGTAATCTTATGCAGTCGCCGTGCCAAAAAAATGGCTCAGCATCGCTAGCTGGACCGCAAGCCGTCCCTGTTGCATGCGTTGCGCGACGCAACACGGGTGGCGCGAATCAGGACGAGACCGCTGTGCGAGGTCCGAGTGACGACGACTGTCGCTGAGTTGATACTTGGGGCTGGTGACGATTGTGAGGCTGGTACGGATTGCGCGGCCGGCGGTCAGCGCACAAAAAAAGGCAGTTTGTGCCACGGGGCTTGGTCACAAACTGCCTGAGGACCACTTGAGCAAGGATCCACGGAGTGAGTTGTTGCCGCCGGTCACCAGCCGGCTTGTGACGTATCCGCGTTACGGGTCCGTTTCGCCAATTACCACGGTCCGCGCACGTAATACACCCCAAATTGGGACGTGTCGCTGGGCCATGGGGGAGTCGCCTGAAACGATCGTTGGGTCCCCTCCGTCCCATTGCCAGGATACGGGCGTTGGAACTGGTGCCAATTTCGCGTGAGCCGCGTATTGCCAACTCCCCATCCCATGTTGTAACTCCGTTCGGCAGTGGGAGGCACCAGCAGGGCGACGGGGGTGCCCCATTGCATGTTGTAGTAATTGCAGTGCCAGGGATATTTCAGCGATTCCTTGGCCGCCCAGACTCCCATATGGTTAAACACGGCAACTGCGTTGGGGTAACCGTGAGGGTTTTTGGCCGATTGCGCTCGATGTCTTACCCCGCCACCGGCCCCGCCCGTGGGGGTACCGTCCTGGCAGGATGAGCAAGCGGGTACGTCGTTTGAAACAAGCCGATCCTGGGCGCGGGCTGGCAGGGGCAACAGCAGCAAGGCTGCGAGCGGGGCAAGGTGCAGGACCTTCATCTTCATGATTTGTATCCTTCAAGTGGCTTGGTAAACGGCCGCTATGCCGACCGCCATTTGCAACACGTACCAGATCAAGGAACTTCGCGCCAAACAGCTCAGTACCAGCGGACCGTGGTGCGGGTGCCGCTTCCATCCGCGTGCCGGCGGATATAGGTGCGGTGGTGCTTGTAAAGAAACTCGTGGGGCATCAGCGGCTGATACGTCACGTAGGTATGCCCGACCCAGGCCGGTGTGGGACGGGGCGACAAATACATCTTTGCCGGTATCCCGTGCCCGCAGATGCCAGGTTCGGCGTAGTAGTTGTGGAACAGGTCCAGCTGGTTGACCGGGTAGCCACAATCGGCTGCGGTGGCACGATGTCCATCGGCCAGGGTCAGGCCAGCCACGACCCCGGTGGCGATCAGCAAACGACGTACAGCGTTCTGGGTCATGAAAAACTCCTTGGCAAACAACTCCTTTGCGTTGCGGGGCGGTCCCCGGCCGCAGCAGGGCCGCCTGCAGTGTCTCTCGTTCAGCTGGAGCCGCGCCGAAGCGGGCACGCGCCGGGCAGCGTCCGCAAGACATAGTTCGGCCGGTTCGGATCGTGCCAATAAATCTTTATTTGCCACCTGCGGAAAATCGTTCGATTATTCCTCTCTTCAGGTCAAAGTCGGCTGGGAGCAAGCCCTTACAGCCGCTATAATTCGTACAAGCCGCAAAGTTTAACAGTTGTCACGTCGCGTCGGCCGGCATGGTGGGCGGCCTGTTGCCTGGTACCTGGGCCGGCCCGGCTGGCCGGCCGGCAAGGAGGGAAGGCGTTGGCCAAAGTGAAGGCAAAGCGTGTCCGGGCCAAGAGGGTGAAGGCTAAGAGGGTCAAGCCGAAGAGGGTCCAGGCCGGGCGGCAGTCCGGCAGCGGTGGTCAGGGGTCGGCGAGCCGGCAGGCCGGGAAGGTTGCTGGGCTGCAGAGCGGCGAGCCCTCACGGCGGACCAAGTCTGCGACCGGCAATGGCCGCTCAACCACCAACGGCCGCCCCCAGGCGGTCCGCCACGGCCGCCGCGCGACGGCCAAAAGCATGGCGGCCGGCCAGCGCGACATTTCTGTCAGCGAATTCTTCGCCAAGAACCGACATTTGCTCGGCTTTGACAACCCCCGCAAGGCCCTGTTGACCACCATCAAGGAAGCGGTCGACAACTCGCTGGACGCCTGTGAAGAAGCAGGTATCCTGCCGGAGATCTGGGTTCACGTCCAACAGACCGGCAACAACCGCTATCAGGCGGGTATCCAGGACAACGGGCCTGGCATCCTCAAAAAACAGATCCCGCTGATCTTTGGAAAACTTCTTTACGGATCGAAGTTTCATCGGCTGCGGATGAGCCGCGGTCAGCAGGGAATCGGCATCAGCGCCGCCGGCATGTACGGCCTGCTCACGACGGGCAAGCCGATCAAAATTATCTCCAAGGTCTCCAAACGCAAGCCGTCGCATTACTACGAGATCAAAATCGATACCAAAAAGAACCAGCCGCAGATCCTCAACGGCCGCGGCGATGGCGTCGACATCCCCCCCGGCGCGCGGGGCGAAAAAGTTATCGCCAAACATGGTATCGAATGGGTCGATATCGATCACGGGACGCGGGTCACGATCGAGCTGGAGGCGATTCACAAGCGGGGACGCGGCAGTGTGGACGAATACTTGGAGCAGACGGCCATCGCTAACCCCCACGTGACTCTGCATTACATCGATCCGGACGACAACGAGAAGACTTATCACCGTTCGACAAAAGAGCTGCCGCCTGAGCCGAAAGAAATTAAACCGCATCCTTATGGTGTCGAGCTGGGTAACCTGATTACGATGCTGCACGACACCAGGGAGTCCACGCTGTCGGCTTTCCTGACCAGCAGCTTTTCGCGCGTCAGCGGCGCCGTCGCCAAGCGGATCTGTAGCGCCGCCAAACTTAGCCCACGAGCTCGACCGGCACGCATCGGCCGTCGCGAGGCCGACTGGCTGTACCAGGCGATTCAGGAGACAAAAATCAGTGCTCCCAGCACCGACTGTATCTCCCCGATCGGAGAGGAACTGTTGTTGAAGGGGATGTACCACGTCGTGCCGGCCGAATTCTATGTGGCCGCCACCCGCCCGCCTTCGGTCTATCGAGGGAATCCGTTCCAGATCGAAGTGGCCCTGGCCTACGGCGGCGGCTCGACCGCTCAACGGATTTCACGCGAACTGCTGACCGAACTGATTTCGGAAAGCGATTCGCGAACCCTGCGGCAGTTCCTCACCATGACCTTTCAGGGCCTGGGGAACGAGTTGGCCGACAAGATTATCAACCAGTCCGGACTGGGGCGTCGCCAGTCGCCAGGGAAATTGACCCCCAAGGAGATCGAAAAGCTGCATGACGCGATGCAAAATGTCAGCCTCGACAGCGGACAATCCATGAACGTCTTGCGCTACGCCAACCGCGTTCCCTTGCAGTTCCAGCCGGGAGCCTGCGCCATCACGCAGACGATTATGGGGACCAACTGGCGGTCTTACGGATTGAGCCAGTCGCGGGGAAGCATGCCCACCGGCCCCGTGACCCTCATGGTCCATATGGCCAGCGTATGGGTACCGTTTACCAGCGAGTCGAAGGAAGCGGTCGCCAGTTATCCAGAAATCCAGAAAGAACTGCGGTTGGCCCTCCAGGCCGCCGGTCGCAAGCTGGGAATGTACCTCCGCCGGCGGCAAAAGGTCAAAAAAGAAGGGGACCGACGCGCGGTCTTCTTGCGCTACCTGGGCGAAGTCGCCACGGCCGTCAGCACGATCAACAACATCGACCGGGACCAGCTGTACAAAAAACTTCTCCTGGTCGCCAAGAAAAAGACCGCCGAGGCGGACGTCCAGCTGGACAAGCAGGGTCGTCCCATCCAAGACGAACAGGAACTGGAACTGGGCGAAAACGTGATCATTGTGGATCCGGCGGAGGCCGCAGAAAAGTTAATGAATACCCCAGGCAACGACGAGTGACCCGACCATGGCCAAGAAAAAACTTCGCAGGCAAGGGACCGCCGGACGACGGGTCCCGAAAAAACCAGCCAAAAAGAGGAAAGTTGTCCCAGCCGCTGGTCGCAAATCGGCCAAAAGCAACGGCGCCGTAAAAAAAACAGGCTCGCCCCGCGATAAAAAAACGCTGGACAATATCGAACGCCTCGCTGACGAAGTTGTCCACGCGGCCAGCAAACGGCGGGATCCCTACGTCGATATCCCCTCACGGACGCTGTCCAATGTCCGCTATAGCCCCCGGAAAAAAATCATCGAAATGGGCAAGAACACCAACCGCAGGCAGCTGTTCGATCTGTCGCAGGCCAAGGCCTACATGCGGACCATGCTGGTCGCCAGCGGCTGCAAGCGACTGATCGATGACGGCAAGACGACCAGCCTGCGAGGCTTGTTCTATATGCTGAAACATACCATTGAAGGTACCAAGGAAAATACATTTGACGAACAGAATGAATGTGACACGATCATTGAAGATAGTGAGGTGCTGCTGCAGACCCTGCGCGAGGAATTGCATTTGTACGCCGAGAACCGGGGGGCTATGGTCGG
>JABAOH010002591.1_pt2 | contig 10483 bp, 11 predicted proteins | sample 7062181 | NCBI WGS metagenome assembly JABAOH01 (sample SAMN14538630, study PRJNA623070) | marine sediment metagenome | biome: marine biome [ENVO:00000428]; feature: marine pelagic biome [ENVO:01000023]; material: deep marine sediment [ENVO:00002113]; isolation source: pool of 5 deep marine... | reverse complement strand
GCGATTTTTCTCATCGTTCTCCCACATGCGCTATGAGAAAAGAGGCTTTTATCGCTTTTGAAAGATTCGATGTGCCATTGTTGTCTAATCTGTCGCTGATTTTTTATTCTCTTTCCCACAACATACGGGATATGATGAAGGCTTATCTTTTCGGCGCGGAACTGACCCTTTCGCTGCTGGGTGTTTTAGTTGGTCTTCTAATAGGTGTTGCCTTAGATTACTTGTGGAGGAAGACAGGAGTAAGCAAATATGAAGGGAGTCTAGAGGTGTTTGAGCATTACCATTGGGGTCTAGTGTTGTTGATACTTGTGGAAACACTTACTGAGCTGAATAATGTCTTTCCGTTTCTTGTAGGGATAGCCACTCTATTCATTCTCGCTGAAGTAACTCAAAAGCATCCCTTCGCCATCAAATCAGACCATCAGCTGTCATCGACAGTGATTGGAATAATTCTCTCCATTCTGATGATCTTGGTTTTGGTGAGATAGTGAAGTTTCCACCCGCTTTGCTACAGCTTCAAGTTTGACATATTGTGGTTGCGTGTTGGCGGATTGCGCCTCTGTCGAAGGCAACTTTTATCTGCAGGACATGTTATGTAGCCATACCGCACGGGGAACCATTGGTTGAAGAAATCTCGCAAGAAACGGACTTCGTTGGAGCGCTTTCGCCTCAAAAAGGCACTGGACACGTTGGCTCGAAAGGAGGGACGGGGGACGGAGCTCGTAAGCTTGTATGTTCCTCCGGGGAAGCAGGTCAGCGAGGTTTTGAATACGTTGAGGCAGGAGTATGGGACGGCTGCGAACATCAAGTCTGATACGACGAGGAGTAACGTTCAGGATGCTATTACGAAGACGAAGCAGCGATTGAAGCTGTTTAAGAAGGTTCCTGAGAACGGTTTAGTGATTTTCAGCGGATCGATTCCACAGAATGGCCCGGGGAGTGAGAGGAATGAGACCTATGTCTTGGTCCCTCCGGAGCCGATCAGCATTAACTTGTATCGTTGTGATAGCCGGTTTCACATTGAGTATCTGCAGGAGATGCTTCGAGAGAAAGGTGTTTACGGCATTTTGTTGGTGGACTCAAGTGATGCGACCTTTGCGGTTTTGCAGGGGCGGCGGCTGGACGTTGTAAAGGAATTTACGTCTGGAGTGCCAGGGAAGATGCGGGCTGGAGGGCAGTCAGCGAGACGGTTTGAGCGGCAGAGAGAAGCTAAGATTTTAGAGTTTTTCAATCGTGTAGGCAAACATGCCACGGAGATTTTTCTGGAAGTTGAAAATTTGAAGGGAGTCATCGTGGCTGGGCCTGGTCCCACGAAGGATGATTTTCTGAAGGGAGATTTTCTACACTATCAGTTGAAGGATAGAGTTGTTTCAACTATTGATACGGCATACACAGGGGAGCAAGGCGTGAAGGAGGTTGTAGAGAAAGCGCCGGACATCATACGGCAAGTTAGGTTTGTGGAAGAGAGGAAGCTTATGCAGGATTTCTTGTATGAGGTGGGGCACGATACGAGGCTGGCTACTTATGGGGAGGAGCATGTAAGGCGGGCATTGAAGATAGGAGCGGTGAAGACTCTATTGTTGTCAGATGAGTTGGACATCGTCCGTGTGACGCTCAAATGTGAGATGTGTGAGCACAGCGAGAAGAAGACCATGAGGAGCCGAGAAGTAGAAACGTTTCAACAACGTATCTCAAGTGAGCCGTGTCCAAAGTGCAAATCGCCATCCCTAGTAGTGGAGAAAGCGGAAGACATCGTTGAGGATTTGGCAGGACTAGCGGAGCAGTCAGATGCGGAAGTAGAGGTGATTTCAACGAATACTGAGGAAGGACAGATGTTGAAGAACGCCTTCGGGGGAATAGCAGCCATACTTCGATACAGACTGTAAAAACTGTGACATGCGACCGCACAAAGCAACAGCTAATTCAAACATGCAAGAATGACATGCTGTTTTTCATAAGGCAAAAAATCAGAAAAAACACAGACGAAATTCCGATGTCGGAATGCAGGCGAAGGAAAACATGAGAAGAAATAGCTGTTGAAAAGAAGCGATATGTTTCTTTGGAGCTGGAAAAAGCAAGTCGAGATTATTGCTCAGGATCGCTCTTCTACATTCTGCCTACGCAAGACTTTGCTGGAAGAATTCGGTGGGCGTCCTACATGTGTAAACGATTCTTCACTAAAGGCTTATAAAAACAGCACCAAAACCATAGGCTGGAGATTTATAGTTGCCGAAAAGGAAAACTTGGACTGAAAAACTTCACGACCGTAAAGACTTGCCCCGAGTGGAAAGGATAACTGAAAAAATGAGGAAGCGATGGGGCACCGGAACGGTTGTCATCCCGGCTCCTATTGAAGTTGACGAGTTGATGCGAAAAGTCCCGCGGGGCAGAGTGATTACTATCAACGAGATTCGCAGTGTCCTTGCTAAAAGGCATAAGGCTACAATCTGCTGCCCCATGACCAGCGGCATCTTTGCTAGTATTGCCGCCCATGCTGCTCAAGAGCAAAAACAGCAGGGCAAGAAGAATGTCACGCCTTATTGGCGCACCTTGAGAAAGGGCGGTGTCGTAAACCCGAAATATCCCGGCGGCTTAGAAGGACAGAGAAAACTCCTCGAACAAGAAGGACACAAAGTAATCCAGAGAGGAAAGAACTACGTCGTCGTTGACTTTGAACAATCGTTAGCAAAACTCTGAATTATATGCCGAGAAACCGAATCTCTGGATAGCCTTCGACTGTCACACCTTCACTTCTTCCAGGTATGATCTTGATCTTCTTAATCTTGCAGGTTCCTTTAATATCTTCAGAACAATCCCTCAGCACTTCAGCATGTTCTTCTGTTCCAGTATACACTGTTAACTCTCGAATCTCAGCATTTAACGGAATTCTCTTCCGCGCCTTCTCCCGTCTGACCTCACCAATCACCGCCACCAGTAAGTCACCCTGCTCAATAGCTCCACTGTCAACTTCCGCTTTTTCAACCTTTGGCCATGGGGACACATGAATACTCTTGTACCCTGCATCCTCAGCAAACATAGCTTGGTAAAGTTCTTCAGTAATATGCGGAGCCACAGGTGCAAACATCTGAAGCAGCCGGTAAAGGGCAGTGTAAAGGGTGTACTGAGCCGCTAAACGTTTCCCCTTGCCATACACTTCACCTCTGTAAAGCCGATGCTTCACTGCCTCAATATAATTGTCACAAAGGTCACTCCAGGCAAAACTCCTGATCTCCTCCATCACAACGTTGAATTGACATCTCTCAAATGCCTCAGTGACCCTGACTGTTGTCTGATTCATCCTAGCTAATAACCACTTATCTATGAGCGTAAGCTCCACATCCTTCACAGGCTTGTAGTCCTTCAGCAAGAGACTGACAAACCGTGACGCATTCCACAGTTTCGTTAAGAACCGCCGTGCATAATCCACGTCAGGCCAACGGAAAGGAATATCTGAGCCAGTAGTGCCTCCGCCAGCAGCCCACTGCCTTGACGCATCAGCACCAGACTTGCTGAAGACTTCTGTAGCTGCAACATAATTGCCCAAAGACTTGCTCATCATTCTTCCGTCGGTTCCAAGCACCATGCCGTTAATGAGGCAGCTTCTGTAGGGCTTTTCGTTGAAGAGTGCTAGATGTCGAGCCATGAGGTAGTAAGCCCAAGTGCGAATGATGTCAGTTCCAGAAGGGTGAAGGTCTGCCGGGAATAGCCTACGCCATTCTTTTTCAGGTTTATCTGGCCATCCTGCATGCACTGCACATGTTATTGATGAGTCCATCCACGTATCAAAAACGTCAGTCTCTGGGTCGAAACCGGCGTTTTCACCGCACTTAGGGCACTTGTCGATTTTTGGCTGTTTTGTTTTTGGATCTACGGGTAGCCACTTCTCTTCGGCGAGAATTTTCCCTCCACACTGTTTGCAGTACCATATGGGAATAGGTGTGGCAAAGATTCTTTGACGGCTTATGACCCAATCCCAATCCAGAGATTTCGCCCAATCGACCAATCGACTTCTAGCATGGTCAGGATACCACGTGACTTCGTGAGCATTCTTGATGATGTCGTCTGTCAACTGCAGTGTTTTCATGAACCATTGTTTGCGCTCCAATATCTCGATGGGAGTATGGCAACGCCAGCAAGTGCCTACTTCTTGGGTTGTTGGTTCTGTCTTTTCGAGAAAACCTTTGCTGGCAAGGTCCTTTGCTAAGGCTTTCTTTGCCTCGTTGATGCTTAGCCCTTCATACGTGCCTGCTCTTTCGTTGAGTTTGCCTGTTTCGTTGAGAACTATAATTACAGGGAGATGGCGTTTCTGAACGAATTTGACATCTGCCTTATCGCCATATGTGCAGATCATCACAACCCCTGTGCCGAATTCAGGGTCTACCATATCGTCATCCATGATTTTGACCTCTCGGTCCGCCATCGGAACATTAACCTTTTTGCCCACATGCTCTTTGTACCGTTCATCTTGAGGGTTTACAGCGACAGCTACACACGCAGGGAGTAACTCAGGTCTTGTGGTGGCGATGGAGAGAGAGGTTTGGTTTTCTAATTGGAACTTTATGTAATGCAGTGTTCCTTGTCGTGTTACATGTTCGACCTCTGCATCTGCAATCGCTGTTTCACAACGAGGACACCAGTTCACAGGGTGAGTGCCTTGGTAGATGTGCCCCTTTCTGTAGAGCATTATGAAGCTTTTTTGGGTGCGCCGCCAGTAGTCGGGATTCATGGTTTTATATTCTGTGGTCCAATCGTTGCTGCAGCCCAGTTGTTTTATAGCTGTCTTCATGATTGTGATGTATTTGTTCGTGATCTTTTCACATAGTTTACGGAATTCTTGAGGTGGAATTTCGCTCTTGCGAACATTATATTCTTTCTCTGCCTCTACTTCAGTTGGCAAGCCGTGGCAGTCCCAGCCTTGGGGAAAGTAGACGTTGAACCCCTGCATGCGTTTGTAGCGAGCAACCATGTCAAAGTAGGTCCAGTTGAGAACGTTGCCCATGTGAAGTTCACCGCTCGGATAAGGCGGTGGAGTGTCAATGGTGAAGGTAGGCTTAGAACGATCACTCCAGTCGAAATTGTAGATACCCCACTCTTCCCATCTACGTTGCCACTTCTCTTCAAGGGCGAGGAAGTCAACTTTCTTAGGCAGATGCTTCATGACATAAGCTTCCACTTAGCACAGTCTTTTATGCAGATAGAGAAGGAAATAAATAACGGTTATCTTTTTTCCGATGAGGCATATGGCGTTTTCGGAGTTCACAGTGACTGTTCTCAGGCTCAAGAAAGAAAAATACGAAACACAGTTTTATTCTTTTGCGATTGCGTATTGGCGGCCCTTGGTGTCTATTTTGCCTTTCTGAAAGAGTCTTCTTAAGGTTTTGAAGACTGTCTTCTCAGGCTTGTCGAGCTTTTGGGCAATTTCAGCTAAGGTAAGAGGCCTTTGAGAGTTTTCTAACAGTTCCAGAACAGGTTTATCAAGCTTACCCAACGGAACAAAACCTCCACACAAACAACCACTTCTTAGGTTTGTGTCAAGTTTCTATTTATAACTTATCCAACAAACACAGGTGATTCAAAGAAGAAACCGAGCTGAAGCAGGATCTACACTGCATTGTGGGTTTTCTAAACGACGAGTTCCATGTTAAAGTAGCTAAGTCAGTTCAGGAAGCTAAACAGCTGCTTGAAGTAGGCTTTGAATACGTGACAGAAATGGAAGGTGTTAAGCTCTTCCGAAAGCGGAAATAACGCTTAGGGATACCGCGAATTCGACAAGGGATACATTTAAATGATTAATGGTTTCACCTATTAAAAGCATATTGGAACGAGGACTAAGAATGAGTGAAATGACAACCCAAATTCTTCAAGAGAGCCTGAGCAAGACAGTGCTTGTTCGTTTAAGAGGCGGAAAAAGCCTCCGAGGGAAACTGAAGGGATTCGACCAACATCTAAACTTGGTTCTTGACGAAACTGAAGACAACACGGATCCGGAGAACATCAAGAAACTAGGCATCTTAATCGTCCGAGGCGACAACGTGGTAATAATCTCGCCGCCTCCAAGGTGAAACCATGGGAAAAGGCACGGCTTCTTTCGGAAAGCATGGAAGAAAACTGATACATATCAAATGCCGTCGATGCGGCAGGAGAGCCTACAACGTGAAGAAGAAAAGCTGTGCTGCATGCGGCTATGGGGCATCACCTACTCTGAAAACGTATTCTTGGCGAACTAAAACTCTTCAGGGAGAAAGAACACGATAGTCTTATTCTAGCTCCATCAGGTTGCAGAAAAAGCCATTTCTCATCTAGGGTTAATGGAGTGCAAAGTATTTTCTGTCAAGCTTCACAAAGATGAGAGGGCCTGTGCTATAGGACATTTGTCTGGCTTTGCGAAGAGTGGCGTTTACAAGATTTAGAACTTTTTCCTCCTCACTTTTCCAGTAACTCCTTTTCTTAGGCGCTCCAAGTTCAAGTTTCAACAGGTTCTCTGCCATGATAGATGTCCCACAGATTTCACCGTTCCTAATCAACGATTCCACCAGAATGTCTTTCGCTTCTCTACGTCTCTTGAGCTGCCGCCACAGCGACTCTGCTTTTCTCAGCTTTTTGTTCACTCTTGACCACTGGGGAGAAGCGTTGCTTCCTATCAGAAGCTTGACTCTTTCGTTCCACTTCTTGATCCAAAGACCAGACCAAATATCTACGAATTTCGAAAACTCCTCAGAGTTCTCCTCAAAATACTTGTGAACCTTCTCAACAAGATCGCAATCACAATTCTCTCGCCATATCAGCCCCCAATGAACCTTTAAGAAGTTCATCAAATCTTCACAGGCTATCTGTAAGACTCGCCTGTCTGAGCCCTGGAGATCTAAGAGTGGATTACGATCTTTCAAGCATTGTGATAGTAACAGCTCAAGAAAGTTCATGATTTTTCCCAGAGCCTTCTCCAATAAATACTCGGGTAAACGTCTTAATTAAGCGTTATTTATGGTATCTTCTATAACATTTTTTGAGAACTATTCTCAATTTCGACATGTGGATGACACGCTGAATAGATGGTAACAGCCAGCAGCTTTTCCTGCTTCGAAAGCGTCAAGCTGTGCGTTTTGGGTCTCTGTGGTATTTTCAATACTTATTTTGGCTTCATAACTTACTTATCTTGAGGACTTATAGGGACATTACTAGTGAAACAATCATGACCCCCACAGAAGTAGAAGAACTGCAGAAAAAGAAGACCGAACTGGAAGATGAACTGAAATCGATGGACGAAAAGGAAAAAAGCTTAAACGAGCAAGTTAAGGCTCTTGAAGACAAACTGGTGGTTCAACAGGAAAGATGGGCAGTTCAGAGGTTAGAAGACAAAGTCAAATCCAGACGTGAAGCCATAGGTCAGCTTGAAGCCAAGATAAAAGAACTTGAAGAGAAAATGGAGAATCCGTCGAAGAAAGGCCCAAGCGAAGAGCAACCATCAGCAGAGTCTGCAGATGCAAAAGAAGAAGAAATCGTAGTAATGGAACCAGGCGTGGCGCCAGAGAGTGAGGCAAAGGCTGAAGAGACCAAGAAGAAACGCAGATTCTTCTAAACGCTGCCAAAATATCTGAACTAGGTCCAAGCGCCTGAGAAGGACGAAAGGTCAGTTTAAAATATCTTCCTTTTTTCTAAGGGCCTCTTCTGGAATACGAACAGCGCTCAGTTCCCTACATCGCCCGGAGATGTTCCGGCAGATAGCTAATATCCTTTATGATGAGATCAGGCATTTCATCCTTCAACTCTTCTTCCTCAAACAACCCTGAAAGCACCGCAACTGTCTTGGCACCTGCAGATCTGCCTGCTTGGAGGTCAACCCCAGAGTCGCTGATCACAACGCAATTGTATGGTAGTACATGCAGCTCATCTGCGGCCTTCAGAATGGCATCTGGAAAAGGCGTAGACCTTTCAACTTCCAGCGCTGTTACAATTGCCTTGAAATAACAGTCAAGATGCAAACGTTGCAGTTCTGCTTTCACCAAATCCTTTGGAACGCGTCTACGAGTGATCAGAGCAAGCTTAAAATCCTTCGAAAGTTTGCGTACGGTTTTATCGACGTTCGGAAATGGTTTTGTCTTGGTTGGCGTGGCGTCATAGAAAGCCTGCAAAAAAATCGCGAGGAATTTCTCTCTCAAGGCAGTATCTACACCAGTCTTGTCGAAGAAATCGTCTAGAGGAAGGTTGCGCTGTAAATTGCGGGCTATTTTCAGTCCCACATCCTCAGAACTTTGACGGCAGCCAATCGCGGAAAGTGCGGCTTCTGCTGCCTCAGCAAAAACTTCCAAAGAGTCAACCAGTGTCCCGTCCAAATCAATCAGCAACGCCTTGGCCTCCAGTTTCTTTACAGTCATTTTTCCATTCTCTCACATCTATATTGGTAACTGCAGATAGCTCTAACTACTTCTGAAACTAAAAAGCATGTTTTCAATTCTCTACACAAGTGGAAACCGCATGGACAGAATATGCTTAAACCGTATTGAAAATCAGTACTTTCTTTTCATAAAGGTTAACGCAGCCATATGACTTAATCATGAGGTGGAAGCTATTGAATTGGCTGCGCGCATGAAATGCAAAAAATGTAAAAAAAGAGATGCTACTAGTGAAGATGGACTATGCGACAGCTGCCGCTTCGTACTAATTCTTGACGGTGTCTTAGAAGAGAGAGCAATTATGCCAAAGCATACAAAATAGATGCCGCCTACAGAACTGCGATGTAGATCTTGCCATATCCCCTCTAGCATCGTATTTCGTTTTCTGCAGAGATGACAATCTTCTTATGCTGCAATCAAAGAAAAGCGTGTCTGTCAGCAAATAGAACTTCTTTCATGGCATTTACATTTGCTCTCTTCTATCGAAGACTCCAAGTCTAAGAGCATGTCAGCTACTTCATCAATTGCCTCATGATTTCCCATCTTCCTAATCTCCTTCAAAACTGAGTAAGCCTCATCTCTGACCTTAAACGCGTCCTCTTCACCCCTCTTAAACCCTTCATATCTTCTTCGCAGTCCCTCCACTCTGTTTTCCATGAAGGCAGTCCTCCAGTAAACATAGCTAAGCAGAAGAACATAAATATTCTCTAGCGGCTGGCCAGTATACCATTCTCGTATGCCTCCGCCACTTAAATATGTTTAAGCTGCACGTAGTTTTGGATCACGCATAACTCCATAACACTGTCAGAACGTTACAATTTATTAGTAAGTAGCTGGCACTTTTGACAATCTGGAAATGTGGTGAAGCTCGACGACAACATTCGAGACAGTTTTTCTTCCCATTCTAGCTCTTTTCATAGGTGTCATTGCAGCTATGCTTGGCATTGGAGGAGGGGTTTTCATTGTACCCGCTTTACAACTGCTACCCCTCAGCATCGAATTCTCACCGCAGCTTGCTGCAGGGACAAGTCTTACCGTAATTGTTTTCAAGGCATTATCTTCGACAAGTGGTTATGCAAGGCAAAAGCGGATAGACTATAAGATGGGGTTAATTCTGGTTACAGCGACAATACCTGGCGCTTTCTTAGGAGCATACTTGACGAAATTGATTGCAAAGGAATTGTTGATACTGATTTTCGCCTTGTTTCTACTATATATTGCTTCTAGAATGATTCTCGGCAATTTCGGCACCGTCTTCAAAACATCAAGAAGCCGCAAAACTGGGCTAAGCCGTAGGGTCACGGGCTCTGATGGCGAAGTCTTTGAGTATGCTGCGGATATACAACTTGGGTTGCCGCTGAGTTTTTTTGCCGGCCTCTCATCAGGCTTGTTGGGCATCGGGGGCGGCGCTCTTATGGTGCCGATTCTGCACTTTGCACTTTCTTTCCCAATGCATGTTGCAATCGCTACTTCAGTTTTTATCATGGTTTTCACCTCAATTTCTGGTGTAGCAACTCATGTATTCCTCGGGAATGTTCAATTCAACTATGCCTTTTTTCTGAGCGTTGGCGTCATCTTTGGAGCGCAGATAGGTGCCTATGTTGCCAAACGCACTTCAAGTAGAAATCTGCGGAGAATTTTCGGCTTGCTCCTAGTGTTTGTCAGCTTGAGGATGATTCTAAAGCTTCTAGGTTGGGCATGAAGCTGTAAACATTTTTTATTAGTTTTCATCGAGCATTAGATTATCGAAGGACTGTAAGTTGCACTCTGAAGAATTGAACCAGCTGTGGATATACTCTGACGGGGCTTCACGGGGGAATCCTGGACCAGCTGCTATAGCCGTCAAGCTCGTGGATAAAGACGGCCTTGTGGTGAAAAGATTATCTAAGTTCTTAGGGAGAAGAACTAACAATGAGGCTGAATATGAAGCGTTAATAGCCGCATTACAGCTTGCAAACGATTATACAGAGGGTTATGTGCACTGTTTTCTAGACAGCGAACTTATAGTAAAGCAGCTTAATGGAAAATATCGAGTTAGAAGCCTCAGACTTGAGCGTCTTTGGAAAAAGGTTCGCGAACTCCAGCAGCAATTT
>JABAOH010002474.1_pt4 | contig 10483 bp, 9 predicted proteins | sample 7062181 | NCBI WGS metagenome assembly JABAOH01 (sample SAMN14538630, study PRJNA623070) | marine sediment metagenome | biome: marine biome [ENVO:00000428]; feature: marine pelagic biome [ENVO:01000023]; material: deep marine sediment [ENVO:00002113]; isolation source: pool of 5 deep marine... | reverse complement strand
GGTGGCGCTGATTGTTTATTGTATACTGATGGACCATATGCTCATCAGGGAAGTAATGCAGCAAATATTCAGGAAAATAGTGGTATTGCATCTTCGTTTTATCATACGAATGGAATAGATGTTCACACACCTGGATTCGAATATATTAAAGTCGAATTTTGGTTCCAATCTGTTAGTATGGAAAACGGTGAAGATTTTTGGGTCCGGTATTTTGATGGGTCTAGTTGGACTACGGTTGCTACATATGTTGCTGGAACTGATTTTGTAAACGATCAGTTTTATCATGAAACGGTTTGGATTAATGAATCGGTTTATACTTTTCCGTCTGATATGCAGATTCGATTTCAATGCGATGCATCATCAGGCGCAGATGACGTTTATATCGATCAGATATATATAAATGCCACAACAACTTTAGGAAATTATACAATATGGGCCGTTTGGAATAATCCTGTTAATCCAGATATCACTTATCCATGGAACTGGAGTTTTGACTATCCAGATGGTAAGGGATACTATGAATTCTATAGCATAGGAAAGAAATCCGGTTCTACTAACGAGACTCCTCCAGCAAGCGCTGATGCGAAATGCTACTACTATCTAGCCATTAATCCTATTATCAATATTTATAACTTAATGAATGGCACTGGTTCAAAGCTCAACAACGTGGCAGGATTGCTTGACGTTAACAATGAATACTACTTCATTATAAATATCACAGAACCAAATGGATGGGACGAATTAGAATACATTAACATAACAGCCTGGTACGATAATGGTAGTGATAGTAGTACATACAATCAAACTAATGGTGGGAACTTAAACATGTTCTTACAATATGATAACACCACAGGTACTGCAAATTTCAATATGTTATGGCCAGATAATGAAGCGCAACTCGTTCTTACAAATTGCTCGGAGACCGTAATAAACAGTACAACTCGAATCGTTAATATAAGTTTTAAACCTGGCAGTCAAGTACGATGGGCAAGCAGTAACGACACATGGGATGCAACTCAAAATACTACCAATGATCCGTATTCATGGAACTTTAACATAACTGTGAGAGACGCAGCTGGCATAAAAGCTTGGAAGGTCGACGAGTATGGAGTCTACAGATTTACATCTATTTTACCTAATTCAGATTGGGTAGATGTTGTTGCATCACCAGGATTCAGTGATACTTCAAATATCGTCACTATCACTTACTCATCAAACTATAATTTCAACATGAGCATATACTTTGAAGAAAACCTTACCAATATAACATGGATGGATTCAATTCCAATTGCTAACAATGTATGGATACTTGGGGTTACAGATCCTAATGATGATATAACTTCTGACAAAATGTTTAATGGTATTGGAGAGATAAATACGATTGACATCTTCAATACCTCTGGAATATTTTCAAATGATAATGTCAGTCAAACTGTGAATGTGCAATTCAGTGTTGATATACCTTTTGGTACGCACTCAGGAGAATATACTGCTCGTGTGGCTACGAAAATCGCTCATGATTAAAATTTATTATATTTTTTAGAATTATATTTTGAACTATCTGAGAACATCACAATATAAAACACATGCATATGCACTTGCATATTCGATGACCAAAATGTTATAAATAGTGATCAGTTTCTCAGTTAATAATTAACATGGATGGGTATGCGCTCGAAAGAGATATTATTCGCTAGGAGTGGTTAGTAGGATGGGAAGAAAAACAATACTAACAACAATAGTTGTAACACTTCTCTTTTTCTCATTATTTTCAAATGGAATGATCATTACATTTCCTCTGGTAAAAATATCAGAGGCAGTAGATATTACAACATATTCGGATACCAACACAACAATTAATGTTACTGTTGAAACACTTGAACCTATTATCAACTGGTATGATTTTCAAAATTCAACTGGTGCTTCGAAATTAAATACTTGGATCGATGTTGAAGAACAATATACCTTTCTAATCAATATAACCAGCGATCAGGGATGGGCTGATGTAGATTATATTAACATTACAGCTTGGTATGATAATGGAAGTGAATTGACAACATATAATCAAACCCAAGGTGGAAACCTAAATCTATATTTACAATACGAGAATGCGACGGGGAATGCCAATTGGACTATGATGTGGCCTGATGATGAAGCTCTCTTTAATGCAGGAGACTGTACTGAGACAATTATTGATGCATATACGCACAATCTTTCGTTTGTATTTACCCCTCGTAATCAGACGAGGTATGCTCCGGGTGATGGTGCTTGGGATGTAACAGCTGGTTATAATGATACAAGAACATGGAATTTTAATATAACCGTTGCAGATTCCTCAGGTTATTTTAGTTATGTAATTAATGAATATGGCATATATATGTATTCTCGTATAACTCAAGTTACCGATAATCCTTATGGTTCTGGTGCCCCTGGTCAAAACGATATCCAATTATCACCAAATGCCTCTGTTACTACCCAAAGTAATGCAAATTATTCCTTATCTACTAATTTTCCAAATTTAACTAGAGCAGGGGGCGGATATTGGATTCTGAATACATCTTTATCAGCGGCAGGAGGAAGTTTATCTAGAACAAATTTTGATGGTATAAATCCACTTTTTATCTGGGGATCAGCTGCAACATACAGACCTCATTTAAATAACACATATGCCGATACCGTCGATATTACATATTGGGTGAATATTACAATGGGAACACTTCCTGGTAACTATTCTTCAATTATTACCTATACTTTAAATGGTGAGGTATAAGAGACGAGAATATCCAATTATCTTATTTATTTTAAATAATAAATAGAAATAAATAGAAAATTAGTTTTAGCAAATTTACATTTCACCTATACCATGTACAGAATTCTTTTTAAAACACGCTGGTTAACTCCTTTTCTAACATTTTTATTGATAATAAATATATCATCGTTTACATCAATTAGTGTTAATGATGTGCAAGTTGAAGATCTTTCAATACATATTCCGAATAGTGAACCTAGAACCAAATATGATAAACCTGTGTTAATTCGTGGAATATGGCATTATGTTAATATAACTCTAAATAGTGAACTTAGTGAAATATTAATTGTTTTTTATTTTGGTAATATTCCAATAAATGTTAATAATAGAAATGAAACTAATTACTATATGTGGGNNCTAAATATATTAACGAAAGTTATTGCAGTTATAATGATAGATCTTTCTCTTTTTATATTGGAATAGATCAATACTCAAAGATTGGTAATTGGACTTTGGAAGTATCAACAAATAATGAACTATTAATATCTCAACCAATATATGTGGAAAATGCAATAACTTCATTGATTTTAAAAACAATACCTGTAATATTTGAAGTAGAACCATTTTCAGAGAATAACTATATATCCAATGATAAATTTACCGTTGAAAATCGTGGTAACGTACCATTAAAATTATCGGTTAGTTATGGCAAATATGAAAACATCTTTTCTACTCTCAATCTAACAGAAATCCATAAACCTGGCGAGAAGAAAAGATACAGCATCTTGCTCCAGTCTAGATCAACGTGGAATCCGGGAATAAAGCAAATTAAAGCTGGGGAGGTAATGGTAAAAGGAGAATTACAAAATATTATATCTCCAAAAAGTATTGTATATCTAATTTCATCAAATGTATCTATTGGTTTACCAATAAATATATATGTAGGGCGAAGCGGATTTATTGTAGAACCCTTAGTCGGAGATATCGCTTTCCAACATATTGATACTATAGATATCTATTATAATGAAATTAAGGATATTTTTTCATATATAAGTGGCAATGGCTCTGTTATCGTCAATGTAAGTGGAAAAAACCTTGACATTATTAAAATTTTAAGTAGAGGTACAGAGGTAACACCTCCTTTTAAAGTAGAATCTGTCTATTCTTCTGAACATCCAATTGTTGTTCGAGTTAAAGGTATCATGCCAGAATCAATTGCCCTTCTCCACTATACTTTAGAAATTGATGGTGAAATTGAAAAATTTTCCACTCAAATAAATGTCGGCTCATTTAGAATTGAAGATGAACCGACATTTGAAATAACAATAATCATAGGATTGATTATTTTTATTGTTATAGGATATCTACTATATAATATTATAAAACAAAGAAAAAAATAATATTATTTTTAAATAATTTGAATGAGCTGTTCATTAAAATAGGGTTTATGGGAATGTCTTTCTATGGGTAATGCTACTACTGTAAAAGCACATATATTTCTAATTGCCATGGTACCCGCATATCTATCAGATTATCGAAAAGTATATAAGACATTTACTGTATATGATTGCTAACGCAACTAGGAGTGGGATGTATGGTAAAGGAGAGAAGAAAAAAAATTTATTCTTCACTATTGGTATCTGTTTTTGTTATTTCAATATTTTCTCATGTATTTCTTTTTGGACCAATGGTTATGGTTAGTAGAGCTGATCCTGGGGATGTGAGTGATAGCTATTATAATGCAACAACATTGAATGTAACCGTTTTACAATTAGAACCCAGAATTAATTGGTATGATTTGCAAAATGCCACAGGTGCCTCATTTTTAAATGCACAATTAGATGTTAATCAGAATTATTATTTCAGAGTTAATATCAGTAGTGATCAGGGATGGGCTGATATCGAGTACATATGGATCAGAGCTTGGGCTGACCTCGGTACCGATCCTGGTTCTTTTAACGGATCATTGGGTGGAAACATTAACCTCAACTTAACATATGACAACAGCACTGAGACAGCTTCTGCCTTCATGGCATGGCCAAATAATAATAGCGAGGCAACGTTTATTGGTTGGTCAGAAGTAAATGTAACAGGATCAGATCCTGGTGGTAGCCCCGGTTACACCAACACTTATAATATCACGTTTATATGGAGACCATCGTATCAATTCAGGTATACACCAGATCCCACAGATCCTGCTCCTGGTTTCAACGATACGTGGTCTTGGAATTTCAACATAACAGTCTTAGATGATGATGGCTACTACTCCTATAACAATCCTATAGTCGGAGAGACAATCAATGAGTTTGGAATCTATAGTTATACAGAAATTGTAAGTGCAGGATGGCCAGTAATTGTAGGAAATCCGGGTGATACACCCGCATATAACAATAGTTATATCGCAATTGAAACTCGATCTAATGGTAACTATTCTTTTTCAGTTAATGTAACTAATCTTACTCACAAACTAAATCCGACATACTTTATACAAAATACATCGATACTAACCGCGGGTGGTGAACTAAGTCCACTTACTTTATTCCCGGGTAATGCTCCACAATATTACTATGGTGGTGTAGCTACCTTTACAGCCGCATTAAATAATTCTAGTAGCTTATCAACAAATGATGTTGAATGGGCTGTAAATATTCCTAGTGGGCAATTCCCTGGAGATTATAACGCGTCAATTTATTATCATCTCAGGACACAAACATAATGACAAAATCTCATAAATTTCCTTATTTCAACATAAATTATTGTATCAGAAGGATTCTAAGGTCACACAAAATAATTTATTTTATTTAATTTTATTAAGCATATTTATATAATCCTTATAGTGTCTCCAATGGAAAAACTTTAATACAGTATTAAGAATAAGAGATATGCTAGTGAAAGATCTAAGGAGCTTGATAATGCAAGAGGTGGTGGGATAAAAGATAAAAGTATTATAGTTCTTTTTTTAGTTTCATTAATTGGATTTTCATCTGTTTTACCAATTTTAGTTTTTGCTCAAGATGAAGAAAATGTAAAAATTCATATAATTGGGGAAAAAACATATTCGCGTTTTGGAAATCAAGTTATAGTAGCTGGAATATGGCATTATTTTAATGTAACAACGAACGGTCAAGATTTTCAAATACTAAATCTGAAATTTTATTCTGGAAAATCTATACCTAGTGAAGGACAAAGAGATAAAACAAATTATTATGAATGGCAATATAATAAAAATAATGAGAATCCTTGGATAGATATTAAAAAATATAATAATCGCGAGTACATTAATTCAACACGTTCTATAAAATATAAAAACAACTATAGTTTTTGTGTTGGTATTGAAGACACCTTTCCTTCGCACCCAAAATTTTATCATGAAAATTGGACTTTGGAAGTATATTTAGATACTAATAAAATTTATAGTGAAACTGTAGTAGTTGAAAAACCAACAGCAGGTTTTGCAAAATCTCATGGAGATATTATAATCTTTAACGTCGATCCATTTACAAAAATGGATGCTTATGGTCATGATTATTTTAGAATCGATAATACTGGTAATCTTCCTTTAAGTATTGATGTAGACTTTGGATCTTATAATAACATTATTGAATATAACGTCAGTAAAATACTCTCTCAAAATAATAGTATGAAATTCGACCCTGTGATTATTCATTCAGAATCTTGGCCTCCAGGAAGAAAGGACATCGAAGGAACAATAAAAGGTGAAATTCCAAGTAATTTAATTATCCCTGTTGCTACATTGACTTTTGGAACCTCATTTGGAATTGATTCACCAATTTTAAGAGTTATTTCTGCACATGCAAATTATCAACTCGAAGAATTCAAAGAAGAGAACGAAACAATAACCTTTCAATACCAAAAAAATCTAAAAATGAGTGAAAATGAAATAAAGGATATTAAGGTCTATTTTTCCGGAAATGGAATAATAAATTTTGATCTAAAAAGTGAGAATATTACTATCTTAAAAGTACTTAGCAATAATAATGAAGTAAATACACCTTTTCTTATATCTTCAACGGATATATCTGAGCATATTGTTACAATTAAAATACAAGCTATTAGAGAAACAAATAATGCAAATCTCCGCTATTTTGTAAAAATAAATGGAGAAACTATTGAGTACGAGACTGCAATAACGGTTAGCCCTCCTCAGTCGATACAAGAGGAAGGAATAAAGTTAGATTTCATACTTATTATTGTAATAATTCTCATTATTTGTTTCGTCATAGGTTACATGGTAAAAACTCACATGAAGTATAGCCGGAGGTAACATAACTCTATGATAAGGAGAGGGATCTTAATTGGAATCATAATTCTATTTTTTCTAATTACAATTTATCCCAATGGCGCTCAAGGAGGTGGGCAATCAGCTGTAGGTGTACTTAATGTTGGACCATCACAAATCACTACCCGAATTGTACCACAAGAAGATACGATTAGAGTATATTTGGTTGTACTGGATTATAATTCTTGGGAGGATATATTTGAAGTTAGTATTATATTAGAATATTATGGAAAAGAAACAGCAACATTTACTTTTCATCAATATGACAATACAGAGACTTATGTTAAGAGTAATATCTTTACTGAGACATCCTCTGAGGGAAATCTACTTTTAAAAGAAAAATGCATTTTCTCACATTCTGACAAGAAGGAAACAGTCGATGATAAATGCAATCTGGACCTACTATTTGTTTTTCACGTAACCTGGTTTACTCATTTAAAGGTTGTCGCATCAGATCGCGGTGGATTAGAAACAATGACTCTGGTTGAATACAGCACGGAAGATCTCATGAGAAGTAGCAATATGATTGTTATTCCATGGATAGATGGACCAGTATTAGTACCGATTTCCTCACTAATAATAAATTTATTATCTATAATTGTGGGGGCTATTGGCGCGTTTTATGTTGCTAAAAAAATGAATATGCTAAGGTTAGCTAAACATGGACCAACATAATATAGTAATTTGGAATATTCCATTCTATTTTTTTATTTTTCTAGGATTTTTCCTCACTTTAAAATTCGTATTTATATTCTTTTTTCGAGCAGCTTTTGAACCCCGATTTATATTTGAATTAACTCCTTTTTATTTTTTATCGGGTATGAATAATTTACAACTGATATTCCTATCTCTAATTGTAGTTGCAAGTGATATGTATTTTCATATAAATCTTACCAAAAAAAATCTGTATCGTTCGTTTATTCCTACTTCTTGTATGCTTGCTGGATTGGGACTTGGGATTACAACAAAAGCAATTTCTATTAATAATCTCCCCCAGTATCTCATATTTGGATTATTATTATTTATTCTTATTATTGATCATAGACGAACCTTGATCTTTCCTGAAACCTTACCTCAGGAAGGATTACCTAAACCACTATCTTTTCTTCAAAGAGTACCTTTGCCATTTTTGGCTAGATCAAAACCTCAACCTTCCCTTCAAACAGGTAAACCCACAGCTTCTCCTTCTGGTACTAGTTCATTTTTTAATGTCTTTAAAAGAGGTAGTAAACTTACTAAACCTGAAAGAGTCTCTGTCTCTAGTATCAGTTCAGTATTAGGTCTTTTTAAGAGAGGGAAAAAAACCACCAAAGCTGTTCCTGTTACAGAAGAAAAGGAAAAAAAGGTAGAGCCTATACAAAAACCATCGACGAAAGAAAAAATTGTACAAGGTAAACCAACTGAAAAAGAACCTACAGAAAAGAAGATTATTAAAACATCTCCGATGACTCAAGATGAAAAAAAAGAAAAGGATACAGAACCTGAAAGCCAATCGGAGTCAATTGATAAATTGGAGGAAGATGAAATGTCCCCAGAATTTGAGAAATGGATGAAAGAACAAGAGATAAGGAAAAAGGAACAAGATACTGTAATTAAAGATCTTCAATTAAATTTCGAGGAAATAAAAAAAGGATTCGAATCCCTAAAAATCGAACTCGAAAATATGTCTAAAAAAGAAGAATCGCCACCAAAATCTAGTATCCCGCAAAAAATTGGAGAGAAAAGACAATTTGAAGATGGATTTTTAAAGAAAATTACACCTCCTTCATATCCAACCATTCCAGAGAAAAGAACCGATTATAAATTTGAGAAGAAAATATCTGCTCATATAGATAGACTGATGTATGATCAAAGAAGACGGAAACTCCAAAAAGCTCACGAAATGTTGGCAGGGATAGAAAAAAAGATAGTAAAACTTGAACAGACATTTCATATCTGAATTATTAATCGATTTTTTCTGTAACTTATCATATATAGTATTAAGTAATAATTAATGTGTATTATTTGATTTTTATACACTAACATAATTGAAGAAGTATACACGAGAATATGCAGCTACATATGCATCTGCGAATAATATATATAAATAAAATACTCATTGTTCATCATAATACTATTAAAGTGTTGACGCTAGGATGGGAAAAAGGATGAAAGTTAAAAGGTTGCTAAGAAGAAAAGATGCAGGTAGTATGGGTATCGGTGCTATGATTATATTCATAGCTATGGTGTTAGTAGCGGGTATTGCTGCTTCAGTTCTTATTCAAGTTGCTAATACCCTTCAGATGCAAGCACTTTTTACCGGACAGGAAACAATAGAAGAAGTGTCCACAGGGATTCAAGCAGTGGATGTAGAGGGACATGTTGAAAATGCATCAAATGGAATTGATAGAATCACAATAAGCGTACGTGGGAGATCAGGTACGAAGGAAATTGATCTTAATCAAACGAAAATAGAGATAGCTGACAATGATACAAAAATGGTACTTTCTTATAATAATGCACAATATGCAGCAAGTCCAGCAGCTACTGGAGTTTTCGACACCGCTGCTTTTGATTTAGCTTCAAATGAATTTGGACTCATCGTAATAGAGGATGCTGACGGATCTTTATCAACAAATACTGCTATACCAATTATTAATAGAGGAGATCATGTAATGATTACTATTAATGCAAGTGCTACGTTTACTCCCGGTTTAAAGGAAAGAATTGACATTTGGGGTAACATCATTCCAGAGATTGGATCTTGGGGTATAATCGCTTTTAGAACTCCTGCAACATATGTGAGAGAAGTTTACGATTTACAATAGAAATAATATAAAACTAACCCTAAGTTTATAGATATCAGATACTAGGGTTAGTTGATACTAATTTTTTATAATTTAATGATATTTAAACTTATGAATATTTTAATAATCAACTTCTATTGATAATATTTTATATATAATAATATAATAAAATAAAACTAATATTATAAATCATCTAATTGGATATTAATTTTAAAAAAAACGCAAATTATTTAAATTACCTGCATATTTACTTGGATATATACCTAATGGTGTAGGATGTGCACTCTAAGTTAGGATAAATATTAAAATAGGAGGTAATAAAAGGATGGGAAAAAAAAGAAAAATTTTCCGTAAAAAAAATGCAGGTAGTATGGGTATTGGAGCTATGATAATATTCATAGCTATGGTTTTAGTAGCAGGTATTGCTGCATCAGTTTTAGTCCAAGTTGCCAATACCCTTCAGATGCAAGCACTCTTTACTGGACAGGAAACAATAGAAGAAGTATCAACAGGTATTGCTGTTGTAGATGTAGAGGGACATGTTGATAATGCATCAAATGGAATAAACCGTATAGGTATAGGTGTTAGAGCTAGAGCAGGAACAAATGAGATCGATCTTAATCAAACAAAAATTGAGTTAGCTACCAA
>JABAOH010016385.1_pt1 | contig 10488 bp, 12 predicted proteins | sample 7062181 | NCBI WGS metagenome assembly JABAOH01 (sample SAMN14538630, study PRJNA623070) | marine sediment metagenome | biome: marine biome [ENVO:00000428]; feature: marine pelagic biome [ENVO:01000023]; material: deep marine sediment [ENVO:00002113]; isolation source: pool of 5 deep marine... | reverse complement strand
TACAAATACGATAAAATTAGCCCAGCGCGGTGTGGTGACACTTCCTAAATCACTTCGAGATGCATATGGTCTTAAAACCGGGGATCTGTTGACGATCCTGGATCTCGGAGGAGTATTTGTGCTCAGCCCCCGATCCTCGGAGATAGATGCTCTTGCAGACCGGATCAAGAAGACTCTTGAAGAAAAAGATGAATCTTTAGAGAGTATGCTTCAAGTCCTGCGCGAAGAGCGTGAAGGTTATGAGACCTAAACTGAGGGTTTTTCTTGATACAAGTGCAATCTTTGTGGGCATTTGGTCGCCATCTGGTGGTGGGAGGATGATCCTCAAGCTAGGTGAGGCAGGAATGCTTCTGCTTCTAACAAATGCCGAAGTTCTTGGAGAATTTGACCGAGTGTTAAAGCGCAAGGCGCCAGAATCTCTTGGCGACCTTGCTTTAGTTTTGGACAGGTCACGTTTGGAGATCGTACCATCACCGACCCAACGAATAGTTGATCGATGCCTCGAGCTTATTGATCATATGGGTGATGCTAGGATATTCGTCCCTGCATGGTCGGCCGAAGTCGACTATTTTGTCACATTCGATCGAGCGCACCTTCTTCAAAACAAACTCCTCCAGGAGGAGGTCCCTTTTCCAATCGGCACGCCTGGGGATTTCCTCGACTGGTTTCGAGGTGAGTTAATTTAAAAGCTCGTTTATTCATTTGCGAATGCACCTTACTCGCAGCAGCCTATGTCTTTACGAGCTTCGTAGTGGCCAAGTAATCTACATCTTCTACTTGTCATTGCGAGCCACCGAGTTACACGAGTGGCCCTAACTCCGAGCGCGCCACTTGACACAAAAGCCCCTTTCATGTATAATCATCGTAATTATACGATGATTATGGTGTTGGATATGAGTGAACGAATCATTCAAGAACCCTGCTGCACGCTCGATATTTCAGGGGAAGAGGAGGAAAAGCTCGTCGCCATGTTCAAGGCAATTGGCAACCCACTCCGCTTTGAAGTTTTGAAATACCTCGTGAACCATCCAGGATGCATCACCAACGATTTCGTGGATCACCTGCCCATCGCCCAGGCGACAGTCTCACAACATCTCAAAGTCCTACGCCAGGCTGGTTGGATCGAGGGTACCGTTGAAGGCGCAGCAACAAGCTACTGCCTGAATGAGGAAAACATCTTGTGGTTCCGGAACAAGGTGGAGGAGATATTCTAGATCCACGTATTTTTTTTGCATCAATCATCGTATTTTTACGATGTATGGGGAGGGAATAAGAATGAGTCACTTGATCGAGATCTCAGAATTTATCCTCAATGCATTCCTGCACCTATGGCCATACCTACTGGTAACGATCCCATTGGCTGTCGCAGCCAGGATGTCAGGAGCTTCAAAATACATCAGCAGGGCTTTTCAAGCCAAACCTGTCATCGCAATCCTCTTGGCGACCGCGATTGGAGCTTTCAGCCCGTTCTGTTCGTGCGGGATTATCCCAATAATCACAGCCATGCTCCTCGGCGGTGTACCACTGGCGCCGGTCATGTCATTCTGGATCGCCTCTCCCTCCATGGACCCCGAAATCTTCTTCTTAAGCGTCGCCTCCGTCGGGTGGGAACTGGCGATCTGGCGGCTTGCGAGCACCCTCCTCATAAGCCTTTCAGCAGGGTTTCTCACATACTATTTAGAGAAACAAGGATTGCTAGGAAAAGGATTCCTGAAGACCGAAAGGTCAAGCATCGTGTATGACCTCTGGGCATCCTTGAAGTCGGGCTGGAACACACTTGTCCATAGGGCTACCGCATTGACGCAGTCAGGCTTCATGAACAGCAGCACGACCCTTTCCCCTGCTCCAGTATGCTGCGTAGAAACTAATGTCACGAGCACGGAACGTGACTCTCAACTTATGTTTAGCACAAGCGCTGTACCCGTCCGTGGGGTAGAAACCGACAATCATGTGCACAACAGCACCGCCCAGGGCTGTGGTGTATGCAATGAGGAAGCAACCTCATTCTGGAAGAGGTTGCTCAATGAAACCTGGGACGCAACCACGATGGTGCTAAAGTTCATGTTGTTGGCCTTCTTCATTGAAGCGTTGATTGAACTCTATTTCCCAATGGAATTGATTTCCTATTTGCTGGGCCACCAAAACCCGTGGTCCATTTTCTTGGCTGCGCTATTAGGAGTGCCAGCTTACACCAGTAATCTTGCCGCTCTTCCATTGGTCGGCGGGCTTATGACTCAAGGAATGAATCCAGGAGCTGGATTGGCGTTCCTCATCGCAGGTCCAACGACGACTCTCCCGGCCATGGCTGCCGTTTGGGGGATTGTTTCCCGACGTGTTTTCATCCTGTACGTCGCGTATTCTTTAATCGGAGCGATACTGCTCGGGTACGCTTTCGCGATCATTGCGGGTTGATCTACAAAGCTTGATTCTTCCTCGCCACCAAACATTAGAGACAGTTCCATTCCTTGCAGATAAGCGGTGGCGAGGGCTACTATACGCAAAGAAAGGGCACAGCACTATCTCCTAAACGTGGACATATAACATCTTGACATCTCACTTTTCAACCTGTTCACTTACGAATCAATTATCGATGAAAAGTCTCCTACACCCTTCACACCTTGCTAGCTTGATCTTCCAAGAATGACCTATCGTTGATCTTCAACTCCGTCCTGCTGATTTCGATAGCTCCATTCTCAGCCAATCGATAGAGGTGCCGGCACACCATCTCGCGAGTCGTGCCAATGTGCGCGGCCATGTCGTCAAGAGTTAATTCCCTGGACACGAATTCGCCTTCAGCTTCGCCAAAGACCTCCAACAATAACCCTGACAATCGACTCATCACAGGTTGAAAAGCCAGTTCCTCGACGATCTCACTGGCTAATTGCATGCGATTGATCATTACCTGACAGATCGACCACGACACCCGCCCGTTCTCCTTGATGATTGGCACAAGATCTTCTCGCGTCCAGATGATGATGCTTGATGCCGAGTTCGCCTGGAGCGAAACCGGCATCATCGCGTTCTCGATAAAAAAGGCCAAGCCCCAAAAGATCTCACCCGGATGAATCGTCGTTGCAATTAACACCCGCCCACTCTGCGACTCCATGACCGCGTGAATCTCCCCCTCAATAACCATGAATAATCGAGGCCAAACCTCGCCCTGATTCACAATGAATTCCCCGGCATCGAAACGCCTCAGAACCGACCTGTTTGAGATTTCCTGCAAGGATTCCTCCTTGAGATGCTTGAATACTCGGTTTTCGGAGATCTGGTTTAGCACTTCACTCATCGCGCCACTCATTCAACGGGTTCACTGAATGATCATAGCCCAATAATCCATCTATGCATAATCACGACTGGTACGAATCAATCGTTGTGCTAATTCCTGATTTCCGATTCCCAATCACTGATCCCTAATCCCCATTTGCCTTAAAGCAAAGAACCACATCTCCATTAGTGATATATTTCACATAGAGCTCGCTTTCAGGAGATAGGATTTTCAATGAAGACTAATAACCGTCTGGGAGGCATCCTTGCCACCTTCGGTGCCCTTTTGGGCATCATCGGAACGTATGCCATATTCTTGAATTGGTATGGACGTGGATTGACAGCTGAAGCTGCTGAACCGGGTTGCGAGATCCTGCTGAAGTACCTCATGCCCGCATTATTGGACTTCGGCATCCTCGCCGGTGTGCTGTATGCCGTAAGCGCATATGGTTTCTTCACGTCTGCAAGATGGGCTTGGCCAGTCGTTGTGCTCGCCAACGTGCTTGCGCTACAGGGCAGCTGGTTCATCAATGTGCCATTCATGGCGGCTGGATTCCCACCGGTATATTTCACCATCTTCTGGCCCAACCTGCTCCTATACTTCCTTTTCACCAGGGCTGTCACACGTGTGCCTTGGAGTCGAACTTTGCTTGGCTTGGTAGCCGGCATGGCCTTTATCTTCTGCTTCATGAACGGCGTCGCCAGCATGAGCCGCATCATTACCATTGGATCCCATATCTTCGTGGCTGTTCAGCGCTTGAATTGGGTCGCCTCTGCAGGCTTGGCTGTTGTAACAGCCGGTATCCTGATACAGCCGAAGGAATGGATGCGAGTGCTCGGAATCGCAGCTGCATTATTGGAACTCATTGTGGGCATCCCACTTGCGGTATTGACAACCATAAACATGGGTCGGTTCTCTATGTTCTCACTTGGACCGATCTTCAGCCTGGTGCTCCTGGTGATTTTCATTTGGCCGGGACTGTGGGAGAAACTCACTTCTTCCCCTGATGATAAGGAGAAGATCCTATCTCCAGAGGAATCCTCGGTTCAGACGGCCTGACACTCATAATCAGCGAAAGAGCAGTGTGATAAAGAAGCCTCTAACCGCACAATGAGTTTATAGAAGCAGTTCAGCAAAACCTTATAAACAAAAGCCACCGTGTATCAAAATGACGGTGGCTTTTCGCCAAATCCAACCTCAGTCAAACTTAGCTCATTTGAACCTTTAACGAAATTCTCTTGAAAGTTCATCAAGTCGAGCCATTTCCACTTCCGAAAGTTTGAACTTCATCGCTCCTGCGTTTTGTTCGATCTGGTGCACCTTAGTTGCACCCGGGATGGCAACCACCGTCTCTCCGTGAAAGTTAATCAGCCAATTAAGCGCGACTTGGGCTGGAGTGGCCTCGTACCTCTCGCCAACTTCCTCCAATGCTTGGACCAATGGGCGGGCGCGTTCAACCCGACCTTGGAACCTCATTCTAAGAGGAAAAGCTTTTCGGTCCAATCGTTTAGGATCCTTGTGATACTTACCGGTCAAAACGCCATATGCAAGCGGCCCCCAGGCGACGATGGTGACCCCTAATTCCTTGGCTGCTTCTAGCACTCCGTTGCTCTCAATCCTTCGTTGAAGCAAGCTGTACTCTACCTGATTCACCGCTAATGACAGCCCACGTTTTTGTAATGCTTTATGCGCTCGATGCATCCGTTCGACGTTGAAATTGCTTACACCGATTGATCGGATCTTCCCGGCCCCCACGAGCTCGGCCATGGCATCCATCTCTGCCTCCGTGGAGGAAAACCCCCAAGGTTGGTGGACCATATAAAGATCGATAGTGTATGGCTTTAGGAAATGGATGCGCGCTTCTATGGTGCGAGGGATGTTACTCGCCCTCCTGAAGATCGGGAACCACTTGGTTCCGATGATCACCTCATCGTCTTGTACTCCCGCAGCCTGCAACCCACTCGCCAGTCCCTCCTCCGAGCGCCCACGACCATACATCTCGGCTGTGTCAAACCAGTTGATGCCGCCATTTAATGCGGCTTTAACGATCGCGTTCTTATCCTCTTGTGGCAGGTTTGGGAACATCATGCCGGATAGACCATCACCTCCGGAGAATTGCATCACACCCAGTCCAATTGGCGAGACCTGAAAACTCGTTCCTCCGAGTGTTCTTTTTTGTAACACTGCCTTTACCATCATATTTCAAACTACCTCCTACAGATCGCATAATGGATGAGATTCTACCGCTTATGTCCCACTGATCCTATTATTTCCCTTACATTTCTCAATACTTCCTTAGGAACTCTTCGTCTACTGCGCCCTCACACGACCAAAGTGCCATGACAATATTACCGCCATAACTGCACTTCCCACACCAAGGATCAGCGTATCCATTGTCACGCCCCCTTCAAAATCACCCACCCCGGTCAGGAGCACGTAACCGAGTAAAAAATTGAGGAGCCCCCATACCACATTCACCACAGGCGAAGACTCGCCCACTCCAGGCGGGGACGCAAATGGGCTCTGAAATGAATTGCCTGAAATGCCATTGACAAAATGCGGGACGCCGTTGGCTAAGAACACACCCGCGGCAAAATACGCCAGGTAGATGTACCAAGCCATCTCTTTCCTCCTTTTGAAAGCTACGGAACCATATCCACACCAGTTCTCGTTCACGAAGAGGACCATCGCATTCGTGCTTCGATGGTCCTTATTGATGCCACGGAAATTACCAGGCAACTCCAATGCTTAACATCAAACTATGAAAAATAGCTATGATGCATCTCGGGATGAACCCGAAGCTCCTTCCTGCGCCTTCTCAGTGATCTCTACTTCCAATGCCTGGGATGGGAATGGCGACTCAATGTCATACTCTTCCATAGCAGCTTGAAGCGCGGAATGGACCTTGTCGAACATTCGCCTCTTGTCGGCGTAGGAGTCGATCCACCACCTCACACGGAATGTCATTGCCGAAGGACCGAACTCATTGAACAGCACATCAACAGGCTGGTCAGGCAGAAAGCCCTCTACGCCTCGCACGGCTTCACTGAAGGTCTTTCGCACAAATTCGCGGTCTGAGCCGTATGCAATTCCTAGATCGCTCTGAAGACGGTAGTTGGGGTCCGGGTAAGAGTAATTTTGGATTTGACCACTTGCGAATGTCGAATTGGGAATGATCACCAGAGTGTTATCACGGGTCCGGATGCGCGTCGTACGTGTGCCGATGTCAGTCACGTCCCCCCACGTATCCTCACCAGGGATCTCTATGCGATCACCAACACGGAAAGGACGATCAAGGAGGATTGTGTAACCGCTGATAACGTCAGCGATCGTGTCCTGGGCTGCGAGAGAGAGGGCAAGCCCTGCCAATCCCAAGGCTGCTGCAAACCCTGCGACGCTCACGCCGATGTACTCCAACAGGACGATGGCAGCCAGAATGAAGAGAAGGACGAAACTAACGCGTTCGAGGAGGGGGATGAACACGACAATCTTTCGTTCTTCATCCTCCTCTGGAAGCTGTGCCTCATACCATTCGAAGAAGAAATCGATTGACCTGTAAAACGCGACAAAGACGAGTGTGAAATAAAATAAAAAGTAAATGTTAGCCAACGTCGCCTTGAGAGTTAACGGGAGAAATGTTAGCAGTCGGGTCGCTAAATCGACGACTAGAATGACGATAAAAGCCCGTATCTGCCCTTGAATGCGTTGGATGAGTTCATCGTCGAAGGTCGTCTCTGTGCGGAGCGCGAGCTTCCTCAAGCCACTCGTGACAAGCCCCCTTCCAAAGAGTATGACGAGCACAATAATCGCTGCGGCAACAATGAGGGTTATCCAGTCAAAAAGGCTGAGGCTTCTCAAATCAATGTCAATGGAATCCTCAGTGATATCAGCCTCAGATTCCACTTCGCCTAATCCTTGGAGTATTGGAGTTGCAGTCGGTTCAGGCTCTTGTGTGGTGTCCGCCGTCGAGAGAAACCCCTGTGCGGCTGCTGGGCACATACCTCTGAACACAAGAAGCACGAGGATGATTAGTGGTATGGCAAGTCATCGCCAGTTGTGGGACATATCTTCCTCCTGAAGTTAGCTAACTCTCCTCAACCTGGAGGGAATTCGAATACCTCAATAATGCCCTTTATAAAGGCTGTAACCATTCAGCCAATAAGCTGAAATCGGAACACCTGCAACACCGTTTTCGATGAATACTCCCTAATCACCTGGATGACAAGAGTTCTGAATATCCGTCATTCATTCAAAAACGAGAGTCAGGCCGCTCCCTTGGACTCCCCATTTTCGCTGATCTTCATGAAACCGAATGCTCGCCAAAGCACACGCATCATTGAGTGTCCAAAATCCGGATTCAGGAACTGGTTGGGGCAACTCCCGGGGATCACCTCGATCCCATTTTCGCGGCACATTTGCACCGCCTCTTGTGAGACGCTGGTCATGCTGCTTGCCAGGCCTGGCTTCGTGCCCATCATGCAGTGCATCCAAATGTGATTGATTCCCAGATCAACGCATTGTTGCACGATTCCTTCAGTTACTGCGGGATTGGTGAGTATGAAGACCGCATCCGGTTTATCTGGAATGGATTGTAGATCTGGGAAACATGGATCGCCCTCAAACTCTGTAATTCGCGGATTGACCGCAGACACTTCGTACCCCGCATCCTTGAACCTGCGGTACGCTAGGTTGCAGCCCGTCTCACGACGATCTGATACACCAACCACGGCGATCTTTTTCTGTGCGAGAAAATTATCTACAAGGTTATCAAGCTGAGACACGCGTACTCCTTTCGAACTTTGTGCCCTGATCTTGTAAGGGACGCAGACCCGACGAAGATATCACGACTCATTTAACACATATTGTTATTTCCAGTACATTTTCGATATGCGGTTTTCACCATTACAGGATGGGTGTCTTCTAGATGCTGGTCCCATCGCTCCATCGCTTCCGACCATTACTGCATTATATCCATCACTCCCCCGGATTGATAGACACAGATTCTCATGTCTTTGCGAGGAGCCCGCAGGGCGACGTGGCAATGCCCAAGTGACTGGAGGGGATTGCTTCGCCCCTCCAGGGCTCGCAAAGACAATTAGCTTCAGGAGATTGCTTCGCCACTTCGTGGCTCGCAATGACACCATTCGCTTAAGAGAAGACTTGACCACGAGTAGCATCAAACCCATAATGAGTGGTGCTCATAATATCTAAACAGGAAGTCAAGATGAATATCAGTCTCATAATCACAGTGCTCAAGGCGCTTATCAAAGGTAAACTCGGAATAGGGACCCTTACCGGCCTCGAGCGATTCCTCCTATCCCAATTCACCATTCCTGACCGCATCCCAACGATGCTCGTAGCCACGAACATCGAACCCTATGAGATCGACGAGAATTACAACTACGTGATCACAACCTCGAGCGCTGACGCTAATCTAGAACTCTTCGAAAAGGTGCGAGAACGCTTCCAAGCAGACACCATCCTCGTACCCGTATGGATGGGCTTGCTCACCGTCGGTGCCGCAGAGCAAGGCACCGTATTCAAGATTGAGGAGCGGCGCGTTCCCTACCCAGTCGAATACCCTATTCAGAACAAAGATGATCTAGCAAAGATGAAGGTCCCCGAGGCTGCAACCGGTTATATTAAAATGTACTTCGAACTCAATAAAGAAGCTCAGAGGAGATACCCAGATACATTGATCTTCCCTGTTTTCGATGGCCCATGGGACCTGGCGATGCTACTTCGGGGCGACCATCACCTTCCCATGGATTTCCGCCTCTATAAGGATTACGTCGAAACCGATGACCCTGAGCGGAAAGAGAAGATCCGTCAAATCGGTGATCCCGACATCTACCCTGCGATCATGGAGTACACCACCGAACTCGCCATACGCCACGTCGAGTTAGCAAAGGAGCACGATCTCGACTTAATGGGTGCCTCCCTAGTCGACCAATACGCCACGAAACCCATCCTGAGCCTAGACGATTTCATCACATATGTCCTTCCCTATATCGAGATAGTCTGGAATGCCCATGACAAGAAGCTCGGTATTGGTTACATGTACACCTCTCCGGATGACATCGAGAAGGCCATGGAGAATGAGACTCTCCGACGCGGTATCGGCATTGCAGGTCTCACAAATTACATCTTCCCGCAAACGCCAGAGGGCATTACCATACCTGAGTACGATCGACGCATGTTGGATTTAGCGAAGCGCCTAAAGGGGACCTACAACTATCTGATCCATGGAAAATTTATCCGTGATGCAACCTACCAGGAGATCGTTGATCTTGTGATGCGCCTATGCAGCACGGCAATAGAGATGAGGGCGAGGATGTCCGTCGGGATGGTTTCCATCCCCCCAGGTACAGACTTGAACAAGATCGATCTCGTGCTTAAGTCGATTGAGAAGTATGGGAGGTACTGACATGCTCCAGAACATCACTGACGCTGTCTATAAGGGTAATCTCTACGACATACAAGAAATATTAAAAGAAAGCCTCGATGCGGGGACACCTCCTCAAGAACTCCTCGAGGCGATGTTGGACGGATTAGAGATATGTGGCGATCGATTCGAAGAGGGCAGGTACTTTCTCCCGGAGTTAATGATGGCTGGAGAGACCTTCAAGGCAGGTATGCAAGTTTTGGAACCAGAGCTGAGTGGAACTCCTCGCTCATACGAAGGAACCGTTGTGCTGGGCACTGTTCAAGGAGATGTCCACGATATCGGGAAAAACCTCGTCGGCTTCATGCTCGAAAGCGCTGGGTTCAAGACAATTGACCTAGGCGTAAACGTACCCGCGGAACGCTTTGCCAGCGCCATCTCAGAATATGAGCCTGATTGTTTAGGCATGTCCGCATTACTGACGACAACGATGCTCGAAATGGAATCCGTCATCCAAGAGCTTGAGAATGAGGGTCTGCGTGAAAAAGTGAAAGTCATCCTTGGCGGCGCGCCCGTATCAAAGCGCTTCGCCGAGAGTATCGGAGCGGATAGTTACGCCTCCGATGCCGCTTCCGGAGTGCATAAGATCCGAGAATTGATTTCGGGGGAATAGGGCTCCTCTGCCCTATCGCTTATTCGGCTGGAATATCCTCACTCGCCTCTTAACATACAAAAGTGCAGGTTAGTTGCTTCCTCACTGCGAATCCTGCCCACGTCATTTCCGAACTGCAGCAGTTCATCTAATGATGGCCGATGATGATGTGAACGACTGATA
>JABAOH010090479.1_pt1 | contig 10489 bp, 7 predicted proteins | sample 7062181 | NCBI WGS metagenome assembly JABAOH01 (sample SAMN14538630, study PRJNA623070) | marine sediment metagenome | biome: marine biome [ENVO:00000428]; feature: marine pelagic biome [ENVO:01000023]; material: deep marine sediment [ENVO:00002113]; isolation source: pool of 5 deep marine... | reverse complement strand
GCCCTCCTGATCGATGACAGCCATATCTCCCGTATACAGCCAGCCATCACGGATCGCCTTTCGAGTCTCTTCGGGAAGCTTCCAATACCCTCGGGTGACGCTCTCTCCCCTGGCGATGATCTCCCCCACTTCTTGATCATCCGGATTCACCTCTGTGCCATCTTCCCGGATCACCTTCAATTCCACCCCAACAAACTCACGTCCTGTCTTTGCCTTGTACTTGAGCTGCTCCTCATCGGGCAGTCTTTTCAGGTGTTCCTTCAGAATAGAGAGTGTCAGATAAGGGCTCGTTTCGGTCATTCCGTAAGTCTGGATGTAGTCACACCTGAAGGTCTCGATAATCTTTCGAACCACGTCCGGGGCAATCGGTGCACCCCCACTCAACAGGACTCTGAGACTGCTAAAGTCATACCGTTCCACCCCGGGTTCATTGACCATCAGATTGAGCATCGTGGGAATCATGTTGGTAAGGGTGATTCGCTCTCGTTCAAAGGTCTCAAGAACCTTTTTCGGCTCAAAATGAGGTATCATCACGTGCCTTCCCCCCACCCACGTAATCGCCCATGTCGCCCATGCATCGGCCAGGTGAAACATGGGCGCCACATGAACCCAGACGTCGCTATCGGTGAGGTGGAGCTCCGCTATCGTTCCGAGGGCATGACTCGTCACATTATTGTGACTGAGCATTACACCTTTCGGTCGTCCCGTCGTTCCACTCGTATAGTAAATCTGGGCGAGATCTGCTCCTTCCAACGGAACCACGGGCGGCGCTTCTTCAGAAGATCCTGAAAGGAACGCTTCATAAGATCCGCCCTTCCCACTGAAAAGGACGTTCGATACCCCCTCGGCCCGCTTTTGGACATTCTCGAGTATCGGCCGAAAGTCCGGTGAGGCGATGAGAAGCTGGCTTTCCGAATCTTCAAGGATATAAGTAATCTCCCGTGGAGAAAGCCGGTAGTTGATGGGGACGAGGGCCGCCCCGATTAAAGCCGCACTGTAGTACGCCTCCATGAAAACATGGCAGTTTGGGTGAAGAATGGCGAATCTTCCATCCTTGCCGATGCCCAAGCGGTGGAGACCATTGGCCAATCGAAAAACCCGGTCTGTAAACTGGCCGTAGGTGAATCGATCGCCCCCACAAACAACGGCCTCCTTTTGAGAAAAGAACCTCGCCGCTTTCGACAGAGGTTCTCTTAAGAGCATAAACCGCCTCCCATAGCTGATTTTTCAGAAAGGCCCGAGAACCGGTTCAGCCAATTTCTCCCCCATGTCATTGACCCAGCATTATTTCCACCGCAGAGACGCTCGGGACGCCGAGACGCTTTCTTTTGGCCAATCGGAAGAAAACGATTGACCAAAACCGTCAGGCCTACGGCCCACACATCGTCCCGAAGGGGGTGAAACAAATTCCTTGTTTGTCGCCGTCTCCCGACAAACAAAGAATTCTCCCTCTTGGCGCACTCTCCGCCTCCGTCGTGAACACTTCCCCTCTCTGAAGTCAATGAGATTGAATTTCTCCCAGTGACTCATCCAGGATAGCAAGTCCCTTCTCGAGTTGAGAATCCGTGATCACGAGGGGCATGAGAATACGCATCACGTTCCCATAGGTGCCTGCAGAAATCGTGATGAGCCCCTTTTCATAACATTTCTTGACCAGTAGACCGGTTTCGTCCTTGGCCGGCTCCTTGGTCGCCCGATCCTTCACGAGCTCCATGGCGACCATGGCTCCCACACCACGAACATCTCCGATAATCTCGTGCTCCTCCTGCATCTTCCTGAAACGGTCCATGACCTTCCGCCCAATTGCCTCGGCACGGTCGAGGAGGTTCTCCCTCTCAAAGGTCTCAATCACGGCCAGTGCTGCTCGGCAAGCCAAGGGGTTGCCTCCATAGGTTCCGCCAAGACCCCCCACATGGGGGGCGTCCATGATCTCTGCCTTCCCGGTGACTCCAGCCAGGGGGAGCCCTCCGGCAAGGGATTTGGCCGTAAGGATGATGTCCGGCTCCACCCCAAAATGTTCGATGGCAAACATCTTTCCCGTCCGACCGAATCCGGCCTGAACCTCATCATCAATATAGAGGATACCATTGGCCTCACAGATCTGCTTGATCTTTCGATGCCACCCCTCTGGAGGAACGACAAATCCCCCCTCTCCGAGTACCGGCTCTGTCATGACAGCGGCCACATTCTCCGCCGAAATGTGGGTATAGAAAACCTCTTTGAGATAATCGGCGCAGTGAATTTCGCATGAAGGATATTCTAGGCCAAAGGCACATCGGTAACAGTACCCATAAGGAATCCGGTAAATTTCAGGGGCATAGGGGCCGAATCCATACTTGTAGGGCTTGACTTTGCTCGTCAGGGTCATGGCAAGAAGGGTACGGCCGTGAAAGGCGTCTTCAAACGCGATCAACGCGGATCGCCCCGTGGCATACCGAGCCACCTTTACAGCATTCTCCACAGCCTCGGCACCACTGTTGACAAACATCGTCTTCTTGGAGAATCTCCCCGGTGTTATCTGGTTCATCTTTCGGGCAAGTTCCACGTACGGTTCGTACATAACGACGTGAAAACAGGTGTGCGTGAACCGCTCGGCCTGATCTTTGATCGCCTCGACCACACCTTCGGCACAATGACCAACGTTCATCACCCCAATCCCGCCCGCAAAGTCGATGAATTCTCGGCCCTCGACATCCTTGATAACCGCCCCCTTCGCCTCAGCGGCAAAAAAAGGCGTCACATGAAAAGGCCCGCGAGGAACGCTCTCTTCTCTAGCCCGAAGCAGGTCTTCCGTCTTTGACATGGCTCTGCCCTCCCTGAACTATCAGAATCTAAAGCCTGTCTCGTCTCTGCTTTTCAGATCTGATGAAGGTTCCCGTTTCACAAATCCGAAATCCGAATATCCGCCCTCCATGAACAATTTCAAGTACTTGATTGAAATATGTCAAGGGTATTGCGGGTAGGTCGAAATCCGAAACAAATGCCAAATTCTAATGTTCAAAACCCAGTAGCGTCAAAATGCTTCGTTTCAAATCTCGAGGAATCTGAATCCCAATGACTGATCACCGTCACTGATCCCTGCGAACTGTTACCGTGGTATTCCTGTTTTATCCCAGCCTCTCAATTCGTAGTATTCTGCAAGGAGTCGATTGAAGTCCTCTCGCCGGATGATTCGGCCCCCTTCGATGGGCTCCTCAAAAAACCGCCTTGGGAGCGTATCGTCTTCCCGGGTGAGCCCCTCGCGAATATTGAATTCTCGCGTGGCATTGGAGATGTTGCAGGCGATTCCACGGAGATCGTTCTCCGTGAGCTCCATACCGGTCGTGGCTTCCACAACCTCCCTCAGGTCTTCCCATGGGTACAGATCCCGATAGAACCGACAGAAGATCATGGTGTCAAAGATGTTGAGGCGATCTTCGAAATCCACAAATATCTTGGCCTTTCCGTCGATCTCGTCTGGAGGACTGATCCCTGCGAGCTCAGGCTTGTAGAAGGTCGTCCGGAGATGGCAGGCGCCCCGGTCGGATGTGGCAAAGGCGAGTCCCATGCCTTTAAGAGACCTTGGATCGTACCCGGCCGGTTCCATCCCCTTGACATGGATGGCGATATCTTCGAGTCCCCACTCCCTGCTGGAAAATCGAATGCCCTCCGCCAAAACCGCACCCGTTCCCTCGCGGTTGACGATCTTGTGGAGGAGCTGGGCAATCCCGTCGACATCCCCGTAATCCAGTTTTTCTGAGACTTTCCCCCTCCGTGCAGCTTCGATGGTAAAAGCGGCCAGGTTTCCGGCCGTGATCGTGTCCATCCCGAGGTTGTCACAGATATCGTTGAGGTAGGCAATCTCCTCGATACGATCGATCATGCAGAGTCCACCAAAAGCATAGATCGTCTCGTATTCCGGTCCTTCGAGCTTAAGCCCCTTATGGCGGCCCTCCTGAACGACCGATAACTTACCGCAGGCCATGAAGCATTTGTTGCACGCCCGGGGCTGTGTACCGAGCCTCTGATTCATCGTCTCAGCCGTCAGCTTCTCCCAGTGTTCATACGTTCCCTGAGCCCAGTATCGGGTCGGGAAGGAGGCGACATCCGTGAGCAGAGCCACCATCATCGGTGTGCCGAGTTTCTTGTAGGCTGCCACGCCCGGGTTGTCTTTGGACTTCGCGAGGGTCTTTCTTTGGAACGCTGCCACGCGGCCTTCATCCGCAGGCGGTCTTTTTGCCTCGCCATGAAAGGTGATGGCCTTGACTCTCTTGGATCCCATGACAGCACCAACGCCTGTTCGCCCGGCCGACCGCCAATAGTCGTTTTCGATCAGCGCGAAACGAACGAGATTCTCCCCTGCGGGTCCAATAACGATAGCCTGGGCCCCTTTGACATCTACCCGCTCGAGCGCGGCTTCCTGAGTCTCATAGGTTCCTTTACCCCACAGGCCGCTGGCATCGTGAAAAGTCACGGCCTCGTCGCTGATTTCCAAAAAGACAGGATCGGGACTCTTTCCTTGGAGAATGATGGCATCGTATCCAGCTCGACTCATCGGCTCAGCGGTCTTTCCTCCGGAGTAGGATTCCGAGTAAAATCCAGTCAGTGGCGACTTGGTGAAGACCCCATAGCGGCTCGAACCGGGCACGGGGGTATCCGTGGCAGATCCCAGCGCGAGGATCAGACGATTATCCTCGGAAAAGGGATCGATCCCCGGAGGATTTTCCCTGAGAAGAAGATGGGTTGCAAGTCCCTTCCCTCCGAGGTAACGTTGAAAAACAGCATCATCGATGGTTTCAACCGTGTGGGTCTGGTTGGAAAGGTCAATGTGGAGCGCCTTACTAAAGAATCCTTCCATCTCCCTTCTCCGTTCCTTAAAGAAAATGGGGGGCCGGGGCCAAGGAAGATACAATCTATCATAGGGTACGCCGATTTTCTAGATATCGATTCATGGGCAATCAAATTGAAATTCTCGAGGGAAGTATGGATTCGAGAGAAAGAGTATTCCTCGCCATTCGACATCGGGAGCCTGACCGAATCCCGACGGGTGAAATCACCATAGCCGATGAGATTGTTCAGGGGTTTCTCGAAGTTGACCAGGTGGCATTCCCAGAGCGTCTGGCTTTAACAAGCCGGCTCGGAATCGATGCGGTGTGTGAATCACCAGAGTGGCCGACTCCCCTTTCATCCCTACCAAAGGCGAGGAATGCCCGTTGGGGGGACCTCCGTTCATGGGCCACCCGTTCAGACCGGTTTGTCTTCGTCATCGTCGACGGGGTATTTGGATGGGGGATAAGGCTCATGGGGTTCGAGACGTTCCTCAGCGCTTTCGTCACAGGGACCCAGCAGATTATCGACTTGATCGATGGGGTCGAGAGGCTCAACATCGGCCTCGCTGAACAGGCAGCAGCCCACGGGGCAAACGGCGTCTTGATTGCCGATGATATCGCATACCGACAGGGCACGATCACGGATCCTGATCTTTTGAGAGAGATCCTCTTCCCATCCTTAGCGAGGCAGATCAGGGGCATGGCCTCGACAAAAATGCCCGTATTCTTCCACTCTGATGGGAATCTCAAGGCTGTTTTTGATGATATTGTGAAACTTGGTTTCCACGGGGTCCATTGCCTAGAGCCAGCGGCTGGGATGGATTTGGCCCACCTCAAGGCCAAATATGGGGAACGAACCTGCTTGTGGGGAAATCTAGATCCCAAATATCTATTTCTAAGCCGAGACAGGGAGGATCTCGCAGAGGTCGTCGGTCATATCATCCAGGTGGCGGCGACTGGTGGGGGGTTTATATTTGGGACGAGTTCCGGCCTGGTGGGAGGGATGAGGCGGCAGAATATCGAGGTGGCATACCAGGCCGCCCTCACCCACAGACGCGCTGTCCAGGAGAGACGAAAAAGAAAACATAGGGGGAAGGAATATTCCCTCAGGCGGCATCCGAATGCGCAACACCCGACGGGTCGCCACAAATAGACCAATTGAAATTCAGGGACCTGCAAATTAGAATGTTTGACTCTGGTGCACGGTCCGCCGTCATGGGAATGGGGATGGGATTGGCGGAGAGATCCGAAGATTTCTGAGGAGCAACGATGAAAGCGAGAACGTTCAAACTAGAGAAAATCCATGCACAAATCGTCTCAAAGTCCACGCTGTTCAAGACCCTAGAGTATGTCGATAAAGAGAATGTTGAAACTCCGTTTCTCCTTCTCGACAAGGAGAAGGTGAGAGAAAAGACTTCCACGATTGGCCGCAATATCAGGAACGCGAAGGTTTTTTACGCAGTCAAGGCAAATCCTGACCCTGAGCTTTCGAGGTTTGTTTCAGACCAAGGGACGGGATTTGAAATCTCCTCGGAGGGAGAGTTGGCCATGCTCGCCTCAATTGGCGTCAGGGCAGAGCGAATCATATCGAGCAACCCAGTGAAGTCTATCAAGTTCCTACAAAAGGCCCATGCCTATGGTATCAATCACTTTGCCTATGATTCCCCCGACGAGGTCGAGAAAATTGCCAGATGGGCACCCGCGTCCAATGTCTACGTCAGACTCTCTGTCCCCAATGAGGGAAGCCAATGGCCTCTAAGTCGGAAATTTGGGAGAGAACTGGATGAGGCTGCTGAGCTATTGTCTGAGGCGCAAAAACGAGGCTTAAATCCCGTTGGGATTACATTCCATGTCGGATCACAGTGCACGAATCTGTATAATTGGAATATCGCCCTGGACAAGGCAAAGATCCTATGGGACATCGCTCAAAAAGAGGGGAGAAGACTTCGGATCTTAAACATTGGTGGGGGTTATCCCATAAATTATACAAAAAGCGTTTTGAATATCGACACCATAGAAAAAAACATCAATAGACTCATTTGTGACAAATTTCCAGAAGATGTGGAAATACACATCGAACCTGGCAGAGCCGTCGTCGGAGATGCCGGAATCCTCGTAACAAAGGTTATCGGGAAGGCCCGAAGACGTGACGAAGACTGGCTTTACATCGATGTTGGTGTTTTCAATGGATTAATGGAGAGCCTGGGGGGCATTCAATACACCTATCTTACGGAGAGTTCTGGAAAATCCTCTAGGCACTGGACCATCGCAGGTCCAAGTTGTGATAGCTTCGATGTCATCGACAGAAATGTTAGGCTCCCCGAACCCGATATCGGCAATTTGCTCCTCATTTTGTCCGGAGGGGCTTACACGGTATCCTATGCCTCCGAATTCAACGGGTTTTCGATACCAAATTCCATTCTCATTTAGTGGAGGGAAGTGACAAAATGATAAAGTTCTTCGAAAAAGAACCCTATGCACCGATCGAATATACCTATGAGGTCGAGAAGGTCCTCTTCTCGGCCAAGAGCAAATTCCAAGAGATCCTCGTTATAGAGAATTCGTATTTTGGAAAGATGCTCATCCTAGATGGAATCGTTCAGCTGACTGAGAGGGACGAATTCTTTTATCACGAAATGCTAACCCATGTTGTCATGCACGCCCATCCGAGCCCGAAGCGCGTCGTCGTCATCGGTGGGGGTGATGGCGGCGTGGTTCGAGAAGTTCTCAAACATGAGACAGTGGAAAAGATTTACTTCGTAGAAATAGACGAACAGGTCATTGATGTTTCGAAGAAGTATTTTCCAACCGTCTCATGTGGGGTTGCCGACCCGAGAGTCGAAATAAAGATCATGGATGGAGCCGATTTTATGAAGAAAGCCCCTCCTCAGATCGACGCTGTCATCATCGATTCCACAGATATCATCGGGTTCGCGAGGAGTCTTTTCAGAAAAGAGTTCTTTGACGATGTGTTGAGGTCATTGGGAGATGATGGCTTTTTTGTCACCCATTGCGAGTCATTACAGTTTCACAAGGATATTGTTATCGAAATTCAGAATAGCCTGAAGGGCGTATTTCCATTGGTAGACCTTTATGCAACAACGATTGCCACCTACCCGGGAAACTGGTGGGCTTTTTCCATAGGATCCTTACAGCTGGACCCCCGGGAAGTCCGTAGACCTTTCACCATACAAACACGGTACTATGACGATGAGATTCATCGACAAGCTTTCTTACCCAACCGTTTCTATCAAAAACTGTTGAATAAGGAACTCCCTTGGTGAATCTATCCGTCATTGCCGTGCTAAAAGGATTATGGTCGATCCGGGTCGAGGGAGTGGATTGACCTCAGTCGAACAAGACATCTTATCCGAAACTTGTTCGCCTATCCTTTTGGCGCCCGTGGGAGGGAGAATCCATGGATTTGAAAAAGCTTCGAGTCAATGGCCAGCGTCTTCGAAACGCCATGGAGGAGATGGCCAAGATTGGGGCGACACCTCGAGGGGGGGTTCAGCGGCTCGCTTTGTCAGACGAAGACAAGAAAGCCAGGGATCTATTCGTTCGGTGGCTCGAGCAGATCAATCTCGAATGCACGACCGATGAGATGGGGAATATCTTCGGGAGAAGGCCTGGGAAAAACGCCGACCTATTGCCGGTTATGAGTGGATCCCACATCGATTCCCAGCCTCGAGGTGGCCGCTTCGACGGGATACTCGGTGTCATGGGAGCCCTCGAGGCGCTGCGCACGATCCATGAGCATGGGGTCGAAACGGAAAGACCGATTGTGATTGTCGACTGGACCAATGAAGAAGGATCGCGGTTTGCCCCGGCAATGGTGGGTTCTGGCGTTTGGGCCGGAAAATTGGACCGAGACTGGGTATACGGGAGAACCGATGTTCTAGGAAAGAGATTCGGTGAAGAACTCCGAAGAATCGGCTATCAAGGAAAACTCCCGGCCAGAAGATGGCCCGTCCACGCCTACTATGAATATCATATCGAACAGGGGCCCATTCTCGAAAAAGAGGGAAAAACAATCGGCGTCCCCAAGGGAATTGTCTGCCTTCATTGGTACGATGTTTACCTGGAGGGAACGGCCAACCAAGTGGGGCCGACGCCGATGGAAGGGAGAAACGATGCCCTATGCGCCGCAGCCGAGATGATTCTGAATGTGAATGCCTTGCCCGCCAAAATGGGCGGCAACATGGTTGCCACTGTCGGAGAGATTCAGAACGAGCCCAATTCGAGAAACATCATTCCAGACAGAGTCCACTTTACCGTGGATATCCGCTCCTGGAACGACGACCTGGCCCTTCGGGCCTGGGAAGACGTGAAGAGAGACTTTGAAGCGATTGCAAAGGCCAGGGGCTGCCTGATCCGGATCGAAGAGACTTGGCGGGTCGGACACGCGCCTTTTGATGAACGACTGGTGAAAAGGGTTTTGGACGTTGCTGAAGCGTTAGGTTTTCCCAGCCACCCCATGGTCAGTGGGGCTGGACACGATGCCAGCTACATGAGTCAGATTGCCCCAACGGCGATGATATTTGTGCCGAGCATCGGGGGCCGAAGCCATGTGGAAGTGGAGAATACGAATTGGGATGATTGCGAGGCAGGAGCGAATGTTCTGTTGCACTGTCTTCTCCGATCCGCCCTGGAGAGAGCGGAATCGGTTTGAGAGATTTTGGAGGCAAGCTTTCTCGTTTCAACAAGACTGGCGAACATTTCCTGTCGCCACCGGATGGGAACCCTCACAAAATTGAGAAAGGAGGACCCCCATGAACACCATCCTGGCCCTCTGGTCTGTCCCGCGCTCCATCTCGACGGGTTTTGAGCGGATGATGATGGAAAGGAATGACTTCAAGATCATTCACGAGCCATTTTCCTACTTCTTCTATGCCAAAGAAAGACGGGCCGAAGCCGTGCACATGAATGTGGACCCCACGGCTCCCCTCGATTTTCCGGACATCCTCGCTTTCATCCGTTCAGAGGCCGAAAAGAAGCCGGTTTTTTTCAAAGATATGTGTTACCACGTCATCAGCCGGGCTGATCAGGAGTTTCTCGGGAACTTCGTGAATACCTTTATCACTCGCGATCCCACCTGGACACTGCCCTCTCATTACAAGTTGAACCCTGAATTCACCATGGAAGAGACGGGCTACGAAGCCCAACACCGAATGTTTGAAATGGTGACCAAGATGACAGGCAAGACACCGGCTGTCGTCGATGCGGAAGACCTAGTCGAGGATCCACATGGGGTGGTCAAGGCCTATTGTGAGGCCGTGGACATTCCGTTTCTGCCCCAGTCTCTGACCTGGAAGGCGGAGTTCAAACCAGAATGGAAGACATGGGAGCAGTGGCACCTCGATGCCGCCGATAGCACAGGCTTTATCAAAGACATGGAAAAATTCGATCTCACGGTCCAGGACGTACCCCGCCTCCGGGAGGCCTATGAATCCTGTCAACCCTTATACGAGGCCCTTTACCAAGACCGCCTTCGGGCTCGATGAGTTGGGCCCTCCATGTCGAAGATTCCTGAGTAAGACCTCCGTTTGAGGCCACGAGACGACTCACGGGTGATGACACGGCGAGAGCCCTCATGATGAAAGGGAGAACCCATGACGAGGCAGGATATGTTGAAGCAATTGAAGAACGCTATGGTGGCATTGGACGAGGAGGCCGTCACA
>JABAOH010110025.1_pt1 | contig 10491 bp, 7 predicted proteins | sample 7062181 | NCBI WGS metagenome assembly JABAOH01 (sample SAMN14538630, study PRJNA623070) | marine sediment metagenome | biome: marine biome [ENVO:00000428]; feature: marine pelagic biome [ENVO:01000023]; material: deep marine sediment [ENVO:00002113]; isolation source: pool of 5 deep marine... | reverse complement strand
ATCTCGGTGAGACCTGCGCGACGCTGTTCGACACTTCGCTCGGGGATGATCTCCCTAACGACCCCCATCGCGGTCTCGAGCAGGATGCCGGTCGGTTCCCCGGTGTTCTCGTCAACGACGATCTCGCCGCCTGGCGGGACGGGCGTATCGGCCGTCACATTGGCCAGGTCGAGGGCGAGCGAGTTTACCCAGGCATAGTGACCGTCGATGTGATTGAGGAAGATCGGCCGGTCGGGAACGACTTCGTCGAGCATCTCCTTGTTGGGGAACACGGCGTCCGACAGCGTGTGGTCCCACCAGCCGCCCGTCAGCCACTCGCCCTCCGGCAGCCGCTGGTGCGCCTCCTCGATCAGGATCAGCCATTCGTCCTTGTCGACCACGTAGGACAGGTCGACGCCCGCGACCGCCGGTGCGTTGCCGCTCACATGCGCGTGGCCGTCGATGATGCCCGGCAGTACCGTATTACCGCCTGCGTCGATGATTCTCGTACTGTCGTCCGCCAGCGCCCGGATCTCTGCGTTGCTGCCGACCGCCGTGAACTTGCCGTCCTCGACCGCGAATGCCTGGACTCTCGGCGCATCCAAGTCGACGGTGTAGACGTCGCCGTTGACGACGATGACGTCGGGCGCCNNAGCAATGTCGTGATAGCAGGCAGGAAAACAGCGTGGCGTCTGGACATGGTGTAGCTCCGCTTGGACGGTTCGGGTTCTTCTGTTCGCCGATTCCGGAGAATGTCGTTATTTTTCGCCGCGCGCAAATGGCAGCACGACGCGGGACGGGTAGCGGGCGCTGCGCTCGACGGTGATCGTCGGCGTTCCCCCTTCGAGCGGGTAGCGCGCAAAGGTGTCCTTGTCGGCGCCCGCGATCGCGATGCGCAGCCGATGACCTTTCTTAATAAGGACCGACGTGGCCCACAATTCGAAGTTCAGCTCGGCGACCTCGCCGGGGACCAGGGGCATTGCATCGGCCCGCAGCTGGCTGTGGTGCGGCCCGATCTTCCGGTACAGCGGCGGTTCGTCGGCCACTTGCCGCATGACGCCGCGCAGCTGCCCCTCGGTGATGTAGGTGACCCGGCCGTCGGGCGCCACGTCCTCGAGGTAGGCGATGAACAGGCCGTCTTCGTGCGTCGACCGGACGTAGAGCGTGATAACCGGGTGTCCCGTGATCTCGCGATCTTCTTCGAACGGGGCGCTCGTATAAGTAAGGAGTCGCTCGTCCATCTCGCGCCGGTCGCCGTAGACGACGTCGCCGCCACCGCCGTTGTTGGTGAACCAGCGATTGTGGCGACCCGTAGTGACGTCGAAGTCGACCTCGTAGTCGTCTGCACCGTCGGCTGCTGGCTCAACGACGGACAGCGATGCGTTCGAGGAGAGATACCAGGTCTCATCGGCGAATCCTTGCGGCGGCCAGTTTGCCGTCGTCGTCCAGCGATCGGCGCCCAGCGTGTAATAGGTGATGCTCGACTCGACCGGCTCGCCGCCCGCTTTCAGGTAGCGGTCGAAGAAGCCGAACATCTGCGCGAACTGCGTGTCGGTCGGCGGGAACACCGCGGTGTCGTCCGGCTTGAACTGATCCGCATCGCGATTGGCGCCATGGTCCCAGGGGCCGATGTAAACCTGCTGCGTGTTGTCGATGGTCATGTAACGGCCCAGCGTGCCATTGACCGTGGCGGCATCCTGCCAGCCGGCGCGGATGAACATCGCGACACCCGATTCCTCGATCGCGGGCAGATGCCCGGCCGGGCTGCCGAGATAGCCGGCATTGACGACGCCGCCTTCGCCCCAGGGATCGTCCCGGTACTGGTACCCGGAGGCTGCTTCGAAGACGTGGACGTTCCGCGCATGCTCACGAATTGCCTGTTCGAGAAGCGCGCCATCGGTATCGGCATCGACGGGTTTGACGCCGAGCCAGGTCTTTTTCAATTCGTCGCAATCGCTGCCGCTGACCCGCCGGAGTTCGCAGAGCGCGTTGCGATCCATCCGGTCGACGGTATTGCCCCAGCGTTCGAGCGTGCCGACGGTAAAGGCGCCGCCGGGGAAGGCGAGGTGGCCGAAGTTGTCGAAGTCGTTGAACAGGGGCGCAATCGCCTTGACGGCGGGATGTTTGTTGATGGCGAGTAACTCTGCGGTGTTGCCGGCATAGGAGATACCGAACGCGCCGACGAGCCCGCTCGACCACGGCTGCTCGATGATCCAGTCGACGACTTCGCCGTAGTCTGTCGCCTCCTCGACGCTGCGCTCGTAGGCACGCGAGCCGAAGGACGCGCCACTGCCGCGCGCATCGATAAATACGAACGCGTACCCGGCATCATTGACGCGGTTGGCCAGTTCGTAACGGTTGTCGTCCTCGAACCTGCCGCTCGTATGCTGCGTGGCGCGCCAGTAGCGCGTGGCCTGGATCAGTGTCGGAATCTGCTCGCCGGCCGCGAGGTCGGCAGGCAGCCAGACGTCGATCGCGATCCGCACGCCGTCACGCATCTCGACGTAGAGCGCCTCGTTACGCGGGTAGTCGGCCGCCAGCGCAAGGCTGGCCAGGAGGGCCAGGAAAGGGATCGTCCAGAGCGTCTTTTTCATTTCGTGCAGCTCACCGGGGTCAGAGTCAACGCTGACCCCGAGCTTAAAGGGGTCAGAGCCGGGCTCTGACCCCTGGGTTTGATTTGCCGACAACCGGCTGGCCGTCTATCTTGAACCTCTGGAACGTCATTTAGCAACCGACAATAAAGGGAAGCCATTCCATGACACGCTTTTATTTGACCTGCTGCCTGTTGTTGCTGGCCGGCACGCCGGTTGCGGCGCAGACCGACCTCGACGGCGACTGGGACGTCATCGTGATCGGCGGCGGACTCATGGGCAGCAGCACGGCCTGGCAGCTGGCGCGGGCCGGGCAGAATGTATTGCTGCTCGAGATGCAGGGCGAGACCTATACGCAGGGCTCCAGTTTCGGCGACGCCCGCATTTCGCGGAGCCTCGGTCCGCCGGGCGACATATGGGGGTACATGCACAACCGCACGGTCGTCGAAATGAAAGCGCTGATTGCCGTACTCAACGAGCACGGCGACGCAACGAGCATGGACGACGTCTACGTCACGTCGCCGGTCAACTACGTGCGGCATATCTCGGGTCTCGACAGCCAGGGCTGGCTGGCGGAGCAACCCGATCCCATCGAGATGGCCGCAACGCCGGCGGCAGCCCGCGAGCGCTTCGACATCAAGCTGCCTGCAGACGCGTACATCGTGCGCGAATACAAGGATTACTCCGGCACCATCAACCCCGGCGCCGTCATCAGGGCGCTGCATCGCGGAACGTCGCTGCTCGGCGGCCGCGTCGCCTATGGTCAGCGGGTTACGCGGCTGTCTCGCGATGGCGATGGATTCGAGCTCGAGGTAACCAGTGTCGACAACGGCAGCAGCCGATCTCTGACCACACCGAGGATCGTGAGTGCCGCCGGTCCGTATACCGGGGGGCTGCTCGAGAATGTCGCCGCAGACTTCGACCAACTGATCAATCCGCAGCGCGTTTTCCTCGCATTCTTCGAGGTCGCGCCGGAATTCTGGAACGGTCTGTCACCGGCAAAGCAGCAGGGGCTGAAAGATCTCTTCCCGGCGATCAACAGCACCCTGCAGACCCGGGCCAGCGGTTCGTTCTCGATGATCGAGCGGTATACCGAGCGCGGGACGCCGGTGATCAAGATCGGCGGCCACTTCCAGCGCACGGACATCGACGACCTCGACGCCGTCTGGCAACAGTCGCTGAGTGATGCAGAGATCGGCTGGTCGTACGAGGCGCTGCTGCATCACCTGGCGCTGCTGGATGTCGGTTTCACCGAGGCCGAGCTGTTGTTGGAGTCCGGGTACTCCTGCGTCTACTCGATCACCGAGAGCGAAATTCCGTACGTCACGAATGCCCTGACGGCCGACGGCAGTCCGGACCCGAACCTGGTCGTCGTCGGCGGGATGTCCGGCGTCGGCGCCAAGGGTTCGCTGGCCTACGGCGTGATGGCAACTGACCTGCTGCTCGAGCGAACGGAGACAGACCCGGTATACCTTGCAGCGCGGACGGCATTCGGTTTCGAGAGAATGCAGGGCGACGTGGCCCGCGGCAGGTCGGGAGATTGACGATGCGCATGACAATACCGGCGCTCCGCGGCGTGCTTGCCTGCGTCTTCATCGCCGGTTGCTCGGCAGAACAGGCGCCACAGGCACCCGGCGCAGACTGGAGGCTGACGAATGGTCGAATCTACACCGTCGACGAAGCGCAGCCGTGGGCCGAGGCCGCCGTCATTCAGGATGGCGATTTCATTTACGTCGGCGACAACGCCGGCGCGGCGGCGTTCGCGACAGAGAATGTGATCGATCTCGGTGGACGTATGGTAATTCCCGGCATCGTCGACGGTCACACGCATCCGGGGCTCTATGGCATCGAGCAGTTCAATGCAGGATTCGAGGCGACGGACCGCGAGGAATTTCTTGCCGAACTCAGGAACTGGGCCGAGGAAAATCCCGGCGATGACTGGGTTCGCGGCTGTTGCTGGCCGGTCATTGCCTATGTGGATGGACCGACGGGACCGGACAGAAGCGAGCTCGACGCCATCTTCCCCGATCGGCCGGTATGGCTGACCAGCAGCTCATGGCACAGCTACTGGCTGAATTCTCGAGCCCTCGAAGAACTCGGTATCGATGAGGATTCCGAGGATCCGCGCTTCCCGATCGCCATTTACAAACGCGACGCAGGCGGACGCCTGACGGGATGGGTCAAGGAAGGCGCCGGCTGGCAGCTCTTTGGCGAGGTTTTCGAAATCGACCACGACATCCACAGCGCGAGCGTCCGCGAGTTCCTGCAGTACCTGGCTGAGAGAGGCGTCACGACGCTCTATGACGGCGGCAACCTGGATTACAGCGATGCCGTCTACCGGCTGTTGTCCGATATGGAGAAAGCGGGAGAGCTGCCGATCCGCTACGAAGGCACGTACATGGTGTCTTTGCCCGAGCGCCGCAGGCATGCCGTCGACGAGATGCTGCGATTCCGCGAGGCCTATGGCGGCGAACGACTGCAGTTCAATACGATCAAGCTGTTCATGGACGGCATCCATGAAAACCGCTCGGCCGCGCTGCTCGAGCCCTACGTCGACGACCCCGACTACGTCAGCAACACGACCTTGACGCCCGAGGAGCTGCGCGACTGGCTCATCGAGCTGCACGAGGCGCAGTTCGACCTGCACGTGCACGTCATCGGTGACCTGGCCGTCAACGCGGTGCTCGAAGGCGTGGAGATGGCTCGCGCCGTCATCGGCGAGGACTTCTATCCGCGTGTTTCGATGGCGCACCTGCAGACGATTCACCCCGGCGACCGCGAGCGTTTTGCCGAACTCGGCATCAGCGCAAACTTCACGGCCTGGTGGCATGGCATCGACGCTCCCGACCCGGCGCTTGCAGGCCTCGGGCCGGAAAGGTCTCACCAGTCCTACCCCGTGCGGCCATTGTGGGAGTCGGGCGCCAACGTGACGTTCTCGAGCGACGACTGGCGGCTGGAGGTACTGTCACCGTTTCTCGGCATGCAGGTTGGTCACATGCGGCAGTACCCGGACATCATGTTGTCCGAGGGTCAGGACCCCGATGCATTCAAAGGTCCCGAATCCGAGAAGCTGCCGCTCGAATACATGATCAGGGGGTTCACGCTCAATGGCGCCTACCAGCTCAGGATGGAAGACAGGATCGGCTCGATCGAGGTTGGCAAGTCCGCCGACTTCGTCGTCCTGCCCGAGAATCTGTTCACAATGAACCCGAAAGAGATCCATGCAATCATGCCCGACGCCGTCGTGATGGAGGGCGCACTGGTCCACGGGCTTCTGCAGGAAAACCAGGAATGAATCTCGAAGAGTACGCTCAATACGACGCGACCGGGCTGGCGGAACTGGTTGCAAACGGCGACGTATCCGCGAAGGAACTGGCGACGCTCGCTGCCGAGGGTGTCGACCGGGTCAATCCCGCGCTGAACGCGGTCATCGAGGTTTTCGAAGACCGGGTGAACGGGCTGGACGAGAGTGCTCTCGGTAACGGCCCATTCAGGGGCGTACCGTTTTTTCTCAAGGATCTCGGGCCCCGCCAGAAAGGGCGGCGACAGGAAGCCGGATCGCGTCTGATGCAGGGGTACGTTGCCGAATACTCGAGCTTCCTGACGGAACAGATCGAACGCGCAGGCCTCAACATCATCGGCCGGACGACCTGCCCTGAGTACGGGGTGACCGGCACGACCGAGTCGACTTTGACCGGCAACACCTGCAATCCATGGGATGTCGGCAAGATCGCAGGCGGCTCGAGCGGCGGCTCCGCTGCGATTACCGCGGCCGGCGTGGTGCCGATGTGCCACACGAACGACGGCGGCGGCTCGACCCGCATCCCGGCAAGCGTCTGCGGCAACGCCGGCATGAAGCATTCGCGCGGACGCATCAGCTACCTGCCCGAGGGCTGCGACCTGTCCTTCCCGCTGTTCTCGGACGGCGTCAACACGCACAGCGTCCGCGACATGGCCGGTTTTCTCGACGCCGTCATGGGCCCGGCGCCGGGCGAGCCGATCCCCTGGGCGCAGCCCGAGAGGCCTTACATGGAGGAGGTGGAGCGCGATCCCGGCCGGCTGCGCATCGGCATGTGCAGCGAAAGCTGGGGGCCGGTATCGATTGGCAGCCATATCCGTGGCGAGGTGCAGCGCGTCGGAAAAATCCTCGCGGATGCAGGGCATGCCGTCGAAGAAGCGGCGCCCGACATCGATTACGACGCCTACCTGAAGGTATTCCAGCGCATCTGGGCCATCGACATCTCGGTGATGCTCGACTACGAGGCGCACTTGATGGGGCGCGAAATCTCGCTCGATACCGTCGAGCCGATGACCTTGAAAATCTATGACGCGGGCAAAGACGCGACGGCAGCGGAGCGGCTGGGGATCTCCGCGTTCATGTCCGAGACGGGGCGGAGACTCGGCGCGTTCTATCAATCTTATGACTTGTTGCTGACGCCGGTCATGGTCGCCGATACGCCGCCGCTCGGCAGCCCGTTCAATCTCGTCCAGAAAGGGCAGACCTTCGACGAATGGTTCGAGCACGCTTTCGAGCTGATACCGATCACGCCGCTCAACAATTTCACGGGGACGCCGGCCGTCTCGCTGCCGCTCTGCCGCGATTCCGCGGGCATGCCGCTGGGCGCGCACATCATGGCCCCGATGGGCCGCGAGGACCGTTTGTTCAATATCGCCGGGCAGCTGGAAAAGCTCGCGCCGTGGGCCGGCGCGAAACCGCCGGTTCACGTGACCTCAGCCTGACAGGCGCTCCGGCACGAGGTCTCTCGAAAAAACGTCGTCGACGGTTTCCGGGCGGCGCACCAGTTCCGCGCTGTCGCCGTTGACCAGCACGACGCCGGGTCTCGGCAGCGCATTGAAGTTTGCCGCGTTCGGCTCGCCGTAAGCGCCGGTATTCAGGAATGCAACGACGTCGCCACGCCGCAATTCCGGCGCCGGGCCGCGGTGCACGAGGATCTCCGCGTTGCAGGTCTGGCCGACGATGTCATAGACCATGGCATTCTCTTCGCGCATGCGATTGGCGATGAAGTAGTCGTAGATCGGTCGCTCGAGATTGAATCCGTGGCCGTCGAGAAACGTCTCGGCGGTATCGATCTCGGCCCAGCGATATTCGATCGCCACGTCTTCCGATTTGACGTTCCGCACGGTCGACAGGTGGATGCCGGTGTCCGCATGTATTCCGCGTCCCGGTTCGAGTTCGAGCCGGATGCCTTCGGGGTCGAAGCCGTGCTCTACCAGCGCAGCCGACAAGGATTCGCCGACCGTCTTCGCGAAGACCTCGAGCGGCGGCGTTTCGTAGTCGATTACGGCGACGTCCGGATCGCGATCGAGCGGGCTCGGGAAGCCGCCGCCGATGTCTATGCATGTGGGCGTCCAGCCGCCCAGCAGGTCGCTGAGTTCCTTCGTCAACGCGACGCAGGCGCGGACCCAGGCGTCCCATAGCACCGGACGCTTGCTGTGCCGCCCCATGTGGACGTGCACGCCGACCGGCCTGACGTGCTCGAGGCCGGCAACGCGGGTCGCCATCTCCCTGGCTTCGCTGGTCGGTATGCCGTACTTGATGATCTGCGTCAGGTAGCTGACCTGCATGCCCGGGACGAAATCCGATTCGAGATCGAGCTGGCTGATGTCCGGCTTCAGCCTGAACAGCACATCGGCGGTGGTACCGAGACTCGCGGCTTCCTGCTCGCAGAGGTCCAGCTCTCTCGGACTGTCCAGGATGATCCGGGCGCCGAGCTCGAGCGCCTTGCGAATGAGCGCGCGGTCCTTGATCGAGCCGTTGACGGAAAGGTCATCGCCCGCGACGCCGGCGCGAATCGCGCACTCGAGTTCGCCCGGCCCGAAGATGTCGCAACCGGTTTTCTCGGCGGTCAGGATCCGGCGTATCGCGACGATCGGGTTTGCCTTCAGTGACGGGTAAAGCCGCACCGGGCCAGCCGGCCAGTATTCCTCGAACGTCGACCGCCAGCGGCGCACGTTGTTGCGCAGCTGGCTTTCCGAGACCACGTAGAGCGGGGTGCCGAATTGTTCGGCCAGCGCCACGGTGTCACAATCCTCGATGTACAGGCGCTCGCCGCGTAAGCTCAGCGGTTCGCGCAACAGTTCCCCGGTCACCAGCGAATCATTCATAGACCCCGAAAAATAGCATGTTGAAGGGCGTAAAAGGCATTCACCACCTGGCCATCTCGGTGCCGGACCTCGGCAAGGCCCGCGATTTCTATTGCGGCGTGCTCGGCTTCGAGATTGCCGAGGAGTTCGACTTCGGTCCCGACGAGGAGAGTGAACGGGTCACGCGCGTCAAGGGAGCACAGGCAGATGTCATGATGCTGCGTGCCGGCAACCTGCACGTCGAGGTATTCGAGTACAAGAATGCCGGCGTGCAGCCGCAAGCAGCCGAGCGACCGGTTTGCGATCACGGTTTCACGCACTTTGCGCTGGAGGTCGACGGCGATATACAGCAGGTATACGAAGCGCTGGAAGAGGCCGGCGTCGACTGGCACTCACCGGTCGTCGGCAGCCTCGACGAAGAAGGCTACATGGTGACCTACGGGCGCGATCCTTTCGGCAACGTCATCGAGATCCAGAAGTTGTCGACCGACAACCCGGGTCATATCAGCCGGCTACCGAACTACAGGCCCTGATCGGTCAAGCGCCGGGCTGGCGCCTTGCCATGACCGCGAGCCACAGGAAGACGAGCAGCGCGGCAATCGCTGCCGCGCCGCCCTGCCAGGAGACGGCGGTCAGCCCGTAACGACCGATCGCGAAGCCTGCAAAAGACGCGCCCACCGTCAGGCCGACGGCCTGCGCCGTCGACATCAACACGACAAGCCTGCCGCGGGTATCCGCCAGCGCTGCCATCGAGAAGATGTAGGGCAGGGCGAAATTCCAGGTGCCGTTGTAGAGACAGACCACGACGAGCAGGCTGCCCTGGGCCTGCAGGTCCGCGAGCAGCCAGACGGCGACGACCTGGCCGATCATCGCCACGGCAAACGGCCGCACCCGCCCGAAGCGGTCCGCGACGACGGCGGCAACGAACGCACCGAGCAGCCCGACCGCCATGCCGATCGCCAGCGCGTTGCCGATTCCCTGCGCATCGATACCCGCGTCGACGCCGATTCGCTCGACGAATGCCCAGACGCCGCCGACTCCCATGTACCAGATCGCCATGCACCCCAGGGCAAGCCAGATGGCGGCCGGGGAAATCTGCGCTGCGTCCGTCCGCACCGCCGGCATCTCCTGGCCGCCTGCCGGCAGATGTTTCAGAAACGGCATCAGGGCAACTGCAAGCAGTCCCAGGGGCAGGAACACGGCGGCCGTGCCGGTTTCCGCGATGAAGGCCGGCAGCAACGTGAATCCCAGGATGGCGACGGACACCTGGACCAGGACGGCGATTGCGAAATTTCTCTCGGTGTGTGTCGTGTCGCCGAGCGCCGCGATCGCCAGCGCATAGTTCGTGCCGACGCCGAGCAGGCCGGTGAGGAAGCGCACGGCTGCCAGCAGCTCGAAATCACTGATGAACGCCGAGACGAAATTTCCGCCGGCAATCGCGACCAGGCCGGTCATCGCGACCCCGCGCCATGGCCATCGCCGGATCCACCAGGTCGCCGCGATGCCGGCCAGCGCGCCGCCGGCAACTTCGAGGCCGGCGATCAGGCCGAGCTGCTCGGCGGAGAAATCCAGGTGATCGGCCAGCGCGCCCAGGTACATCGGCTGGATGTTGAAACCCGTGACCGCCGCGGCGCCGAGCAGCGTAATGACGGTTATCGTGGCGATACCGTCTGCGGACCTGTCGCTATTGTTCATCGGAGACCCGAACAGAACTGTCGATCCAGTATACGGCGGTTTCGGATCGACTACCTGTCATGTCGCAGCAGCATGCGCTCGAGCCTCGGCAGCAGCATCTGCCAGTCGCGGCACCTGACGC
>JABAOH010134554.1_pt1 | contig 10492 bp, 10 predicted proteins | sample 7062181 | NCBI WGS metagenome assembly JABAOH01 (sample SAMN14538630, study PRJNA623070) | marine sediment metagenome | biome: marine biome [ENVO:00000428]; feature: marine pelagic biome [ENVO:01000023]; material: deep marine sediment [ENVO:00002113]; isolation source: pool of 5 deep marine... | reverse complement strand
CCCCCCCGGGGGGGGAGCCTAGAAAGGAAATCGCGAGTCGGAGACTATTGATGAGAAGCAAGCCCACCTATGCCTGACTATCTTCTCCCATCCACTCCTCGTGCCCTCTTGACAGGAACGAAGTATTTAAGCCGCCGACGAGCATACGTGTCGTACGGGAAGGGTTTGACGGCCATAGCGGCGGGGATACACCCGGTCCCATCCCGAACCCGGAAGTTAAGCCCGCCTGCGTTCCCTGTGCGTAGTGCGGTGCGAGAGCCCGCGTGAAGCTTGGCCCCCTGAGGGGTCGTGAACCCCTGGCCCAGGTACGCTAGTCGGGGTACCTTGTGTGCCCTGATGAACCGTGCCGCTATAAAGGCCAATAGGTTCGCGGAACGCTGTCAGCCCTTCCCTAACGCTTCTCCATGGCGATTTGGATCATGCGCTCAAGATCCGCCTCTTCCAGTCCTCGCAGGTACCTGCCGTCGGCCCTCCCGATCACCCCTCCGCCATGGAACAGGATCAATGTGGGAACCACCTCGATGCCGTAGACGTCCCACAGCGGATCCGACTCATCGCTGATGTCGACTTCCACCAGTTTCACGCCGTCCGACTCGGCTCCACGGAAGACGGGCAGGTAGGCTCTGCAGAAGGGGCACCACTGAGCGTAGAACAGGGCCAGAGCTGGCTTCTCCGAGCTCAGCACTTCCCTTTCGAACTCCGGCTCAGCAGCCGTGGCTATCATCTCAGCTATATAGTCCCTTTCAGCATATATGAAGAAACGCTCTTACCCTTGGAGGGGTAGAGCCTTTATAGACGCGCCTCCATTGTCCCTGAGATTCTAGAGTGGTGGGATGGGCAGCCTCAATTGCAGTCAGGATATCTCCGAATACCTCGAGGGGCTGGACACTGAAGCCCAGCGGTGCTACGAGGTAGCGGGTAAGGCCAGGGCCCAGGGCCTGGACCCTGAGCTCCACGTGGAGATTCCGCCCGCTGAGGACTTGGCGAGCCGTGTGGAGAGGCTTCTCAAGGGGTATGAACTGGAGGGGATTGCTGAGAGGATAAGGGAGCTCAGCGGCCAGTACAATCGAGAAGAGGCCTCCCTCATCCTTGCGCGTGAGCTAGCTGTGAGGCCCGCCAGAAGCGTCGAGGAGGGCATAGAGAGGGCCGTGAGGGGCGGACTAGCCATCCTTACGGAGGGGATCGTCGTCGCTCCCTTGGAAGGCCTAGCGGGGGTGAAAGTGAAGAGGAACAGCGATGGCAGCAACTACGTCGACCTCTACTACTCGGGCCCCATCCGTTCCGCCGGAGGAACGGCCCAGGCCCTTAGCGTCCTCATAGCGGACGTTGTTCGCCGGGAGCTAGGAATAGGGGCTTACCGAGCGACCAAACAGGAAGTGGAGAGGTTCAAGGAGGAAATCCCCGTCTACAAGCAGCTCCAACATCTCCAGTACACACCCCCTGAGGAGGAGATCGAGCTCGTGGTTAGCCACTGCCCGGTTGGAGTCAACGGGGAGGGGACCGAGGAGGAGGAGATCAGCGGACACCGAGACCTGCCTCGGGTGGAGACCAACAGGATAAGAGGAGGGGCCTGTCTCGTCATCGCTGAAGGGTTGTGTCTCAAGGCTCCCAAGATACTCAAGCACGTTCAGAAGCTAGGAATCGACGGCTGGGACTTCCTGAGGGACTATCTAGAGACTAGGAAGGGGGAAGAGGAGGAAGAGGGGGTGGGGCCCAGCGCGAAATTCATCCAGAACATCCTTGCAGGCAGGCCCGTCCTTGCTCACCCTAGCCGCAAGGGCGGATTTCGCCTGCGTTACGGGAGATCCCGGGCGACGGGCTTGGCGGCCGTGGGGCTTCATCCTGCCACGATGCACCTCCTGGACGAGTTCATAGCCGTGGGAACGCAGATAAAGATAGAGAGGCCCGGAAAGGCGGGTGCCGTGGTGCCCTGCACCGACCTCGAGGGGCCCCTCGCTCTCCTCAAGGACGGGAGCCTGGCGGAGATCCAGACACTGGAGGAGGCCAGGGAGAGGAGGTCTAAGGTAGAGACCATCGTCGACTTGGGGGAGATTCTCATCGCCTTCGGCGAATTCTTGGAGAACAACCATCCCCTGGTTCCCGCCGCCTATGGGCTAGATTGGTATCGGGAGGACTTGCTGAGGGCCGCAGGCGAGCTTCCGGATAACTGGGAGAGCCCCGAGTTCGGCGAAGCTGTGGGGCTATCCGAAGACTATGGAGTCCCCCTGCATCCCCTCTACAACCTCTTCTGGCACGATCTATCTGTGGGCCAACTGAGGCGTCTTAGGAAGCTTCTGGTGGATGGGGGGAGGTGGGAGAAAGGGCGCCTCATGCTTCAGGCGGACGAGGAGGTCGTCGATCTCCTGGTGGACCTGGGGACCCCCTTCCATCGCAAGGGAGACGAGCTAGCGGTAGGGCGGCACTCCAAGGTTCTCTTGAGGTGTTTGGGCGTCGATGTCACCGAGGGGAGCCTCCGACTAAAGGAGGACGTGGAGGCAGCCACTCCGCTAGAATACGTCTCCAAGCTGGGTGGCATCCGAGTCGAATCCCGGGCGCCGACCCGGATAGGCGCTCGAATGGGACGGCCCGAGAAGGCGAAGGAGAGGCTGATGAGGCCCCCGCCCCACGGACTCTTCCCCATTGGAGGCAGCGGGGGGGCGCAGAGGCTCCTGAGCAAGGCCTTAGACAGGGACAGGACAGCCGTGGAGGTGGGAGTTCGTAAATGTACGGACTGCGGCAAGACTTGGTTCCTGCCCCGTTGTCCCTGCGGAGGACACACCGTGAACCTCCAGCGGGTGGTGGCAGAGTCGATTCCCCTCAGGGAGCTACACAGGCAGGCCCTCGAGTCCTTGCAGGAGGGCAGAATCGAGGGGGTGAAACTGGTTCAGGGCATGATTTCTCGCCGCAAGACCCCGGAGCCCTTGGAGAAGGCCCTCCTGAGGGCCAAGCACGATATATTCGTCTTCAAGGACGGCACGACCCGCTTCGACATGACCAACCTCCCCCTGACCCACCTCAGGCCTTCGGAGATCGGGATAACGGTGGAGCGGGCCAGGGATCTCGGGTATCGGAGGGACATCGAGGGGCGTCCCCTGGAGACGGCGGATCAGCTGCTGGAGCTCAAGCCCCAGGACATAGTGGTCTCCCGCCTGTGTGGGGAGTACCTCCTGAGGGTCTCCCGCTTCGTGGACGACTTGCTGATCAAGCTGTATGGGATGGAGCCCCACTACGGACTTCAGGAGCCCGAGGACATCGTTGGCCATTTAGTGGTCGGCCTCGCCCCCCACACCTCCGTCGGAGTCCTAGCCCGCATAGTTGGGCTCACCTCCGCTCGCGCCTGCTTCGCCCACCCCTTCTTCCACGCGGCCAAGAGGCGAGACGCCGATGGCGATGAGGATTCGGTCATCCTTCTCCTGGATGGCCTCCTCAACTTCAGCCGGGAATTCCTTCCAGAGAAGCGGGGAGGCCTCATGGACGCGCCCCTGGTCCTCAGCACGAGGATAGACCCTAGGGAGATCGACAAGGAGGCCCAGAACATGGAGATATGCACCTCCTTCCCCCTGGAGTTCTACCGTGCGGCGGAGAGGTTCACCCATCCCAAGGACGTGGAGGGGTCCATCGACACGGTGGGGAAGCGGGTGGGGACGGTCCTTCAGTTCGAGGGCTTCGGATACACCCACGAGGTGGAGGATGTCACCGCCGCTCCCCTCCGTTCCTCCTACAAGGAGGGGAACATGATCGCGAAGATGGAGGGACAGCTGGCCCTGGCAAGGAAGATCAGGGCCGTGGAAGTCGAGGACGTGGTCTCCCGCATCGTGACCCACCACTTCCTGCCCGACCTCATCGGGAACCTCAAGGCCTTCACTCGTCAGCAGTTCCGCTGTACAAACTGCAACACGAAGTACCGGAGGATTCCTCTCAAGGGGGAGTGTCTCAACTGCGGCGGGAACCTCACGCTGACCGTCCACCGGAGCAGCGTGGTGAAGTATCTCGACGTCTCCAAGAGGATTTCCGAGGACTACGGGATATCCAACTACCTGAGACAGAGGATTGGCCTCGTGGAGGAGGCGATCGACTCAATCTTCGAGGATGAGACGAAACAGGACTCCCGGTTAGAGGACTTCCTCTAGGTGCGGCGGGCCCTGCCTATGAGCAACCCCGCAACTGCGAGGGCCGCCATTCCTACAACGATTGCCCCGAACCCGCCGGTAACGAGCTCCATAAACATCTCTTCTGAGAAGAGGGCGTAAAAGAGGGCGGCGAGGCCTCCCACGATCAGCACGGCGCCTGCCAGACCCACGATCGGCAGTCTTAGGGAGTAGTGGCAGGCGGGGCACACCAGCGCCCTGGGATTATGAAGCTTGGTACGGCACCTGGGGCACCTCTCCGGCATCCGATGCTGGCCATATCTTACGCGTACAAAAAGCTGTAGTCTCTGACCTGCCATGACATATCTCGAAGAGTTAAAGTTCTCAAGCAGGGTTACGCAAGCATGATCGCCCGACGGGCTCGTGGGCTGGAGATGTCCGGCATCAGGCGAATGTTCGACCTGGCGGATTCCAGCGCCGTCAACTTGGGCCTGGGAGAACCGGACTTTCAGCCTCCCTCCGCGGTCCTCGAGGCCATGGAGAAGGCCCTTGAAGCGGGCTACAANNGAGCTGAAGCGGCTCCTGGCCGATACCCACGCCTCCCATGATGTGAGGGAGGAGGACGTCCTCATCACGGTCGGCGCTACAGAGGCTCTCTGCCTCACCATGCTGACCTTCATAGAACAGGGGGATGAGGTACTCGTCCCCGATCCTGGGTTCGTCCTCTTCGCCCCCCACGTACACCTGGCGGGGGGCGTGCCTAGATTCTATGCGCTCTTGGAGGAGGACGGATTTCTGCCCAGGATCGAGGACCTGGAGTCCCTCGTCACTCCCAGGACCAGGGCAATCGTCGTCTGCAGCCCTAGCAACCCTACCGGATCCGTCATGGGAAGGCGGGACGTGGACGCGATCACGTCCTTTGCAGAGGAGAACGGACTTCTCCTCGTCTCCGATGAGGTCTACGACTCCATCGTGTACGAGAAGGGGCATCACACCTTCCTTGGGAGGATGGAGAACCTCGTCTACGTCAACTCATTCTCCAAGGTCTTCTCGATGACGGGATGGAGGCTGGGCTACCTCATTGCCCCCGCGAAATACGTGAAGACCATGGCCAAGGTCCACTACTTCATGGTGGCGTGTCCGCCGACCCCCGCCCAGTACGCAGTCCTCGCTGGATTTGAGAGCTTCCAGGAGTATGTCGACGAGATTGTGGCGGCGTTCCGGCGGCGAAGGGATCACATCGTGAAGAGATTGAACGATTTGCCCGGCTTTAACTGCCTCATGCCCGGCGGCGCCTTCTACGCCTTTCCCTCATTCTCTCAACCGGTGACTTCGATGGATCTGTCACTTCGGATTCTGAAGGCCGGGGTCATCTGCAGCCCGGGATCAGCCTTCGGGAAGAGAGGTGAAGGGCACTTGCGGTTCTCCTACGCTAATTCCCTGGAAAACATCGAGAAGGCCATGGACGTTGTGGCCTCCGTCGCGGGCCAGTTAAGTCCCATTGGCGGCGATTAGACACAGATTGTCACCAGAGAGGAGATTGGAGACTGCAAGGTCGAGCGAAGGAGACGACCTTTCCGGGCAGACGCTGCGGTCAGTTGGTCTGTGAGGTTGCCGGTCTCTCCAGAGCGAGTTTGAACAGAATTCATCACCCTTTGGAATCCCAACCACCGTTGGCAGCGACATCCGCAAAGATCTCCCCCATCCGTGTGACAAACCGCTCCTCATCGAAGAGCTTGGCCCGCTCTTCGCACTGTGAGCGCATGGCGAGAAGCGTCTCGTCGTCCAGGCTTTGAATCTTCTCAACGAACGCCTCGGAATCGTCCGGCAGAAGCCAGCCCGTCTTGCCATCTAGCACTGTCTCCTGGTATCCGCCTTCATCCGTCGCTAGTACGGCTTTGCCTGCGGCCATGGCCTCGACTGGAGTCAGGCCAAAGTCTTCGTCTACCGCCGTCGCGATTAAACCTCGGCATTTAGCATATAGGTCTGCCAAGGCATCCTCGGAAACCTCACCCAGTAGGTGCACGTTGTCGGGCGGGTGGAGGGTCTTCACGTACGGCGCGCTGTGATCACCACGGGCCCAGCCACCGGCGACGACGAGACGTTCTTCGGGCAGTCGACGGAAGACGTCGAACTGTAGGTGAATGCGCTTCTCCGGATAGAGGCGATTCACGCTAAGCCAGAAGTCTCCTAGCTCGCGATACCGGAATCGACGGGTGGCCACGGGGGGATGGACGACGACCGCCTCCCTTCCATAGTACCGATGGATGCGCCGTCTCACGTTCTCGCTGTTCGCAACAAGCGCATCAAGGCTGGCAATCGACCGTCGATCGAGATGAGAGTGGAGAGAGGTCCATGCCCCGAAGACCCGCCGTCGCCATTTCGGCAGGCTGGCAAGCATAGACTGCCGCTGATCATAGAAGGCGCGGACGGGAGTGTGGCAGTAGAGGACTCCTGGTCTGTGCCGTGTCCCCGCGTAATGCGCCCAGTTGCCAGAGAAGAGGTGCACGTCGAAGCCCTGGGCCGAGGCTCTATGGAAGCGCCAGGATGCGTGAATCTGCTTCAGGGGCCGAGGGGCGAGAAGGATAGGACCGAGGTCATGGACGCGCACGCCCTCCCCGCCGAGGCGACCGAGAACATCGGGGCGGAGATTAGTCGTGAAAAGTTCTGCATCGAAGCGCCTAGCGAGCGTTAGGGCGACCTTTTCCCCTCCGCCGATGGCATCGAGGAAGTCGTGGAAGATCGCGAGGCGCATGAGAGTGCGACCGAGACCCTCTGCCTTATACGTTTCCAGGGTCTCCAGCGATCCTTTGGCAGGGTCGAAGGGGACTGCCCCTTTCCCGAAGTGCGTGGGTGAGAAGAGAGCGCGCAACCCTCAGACACGGTGTTCTATGCGACCCTAAGGTTAATTAAAGGCCTTTCCAGATGGAGCCACGTGAAGAGGTCCACCTCCTTCGCCCTCCTCTCCATCGTCCTCCTGGCAGTGTATGTCCGGCTTGTGCCTGTCATGAGTTTTCTCTACTGGGGGGCGGACTTCGGCGAGTATTTCCTCTTTACTCGGACGCTGGCAGAGACGTCCCCGCTTCCTGATCCCTATCTCGGGTGGGGGGTGGCTTATCCCGAATTCCTTGGGATGGAGATCCTTGTGGCCTCCGTCTCATGGACGGGCATCCCTCTGGAGGCCGCGGTCCTCTTCCTGGTCCCGATTCTAGCATCCCTCGTCGTCATCCCCGCCTTTCTCATCGGACGGCAGGTTACCGGAAAGGACTGGCCCTCTCTCTTGGCGGCCGCCATGGTAGCAGTCGTCATGCCTCACGTGTACCCAACCTCCCACCCCGTTCCGGGCGCCCTTGGAGACCTCCTCCTCGCATCGAGCCTCCTCCTGCTACTTCGGTTGAGGGAGAATGGGAGGTACTTGGGTCTTCTGATCCCCCTTTCCCTCGCCCTTGTCGCCGTTCATCACCTGTCCAGCTACTTCCTGATCATCTCCACCTTCATGATGACGTTCCTGCGAGTAGTCCTCAAAGGTGCGGCCTTCGCCGAGATCAAGCGGGAGGTCGGTTTCCTGGGGTTCCTCGTGATCGCCAATGTGGCACACTGGGGTGCCTATACTGAGAACTTCAGAGGGTTCCTTGGGCTTGGTAGGTTCCCGTGGTGGATGACGGCCGTCCTCATAGTGGGCCTGCCCGTCATTCTTTACGCAGTCACCCTGCTGCGTCGAGGCCTCTCATGGACCTACAGGCCCTCATTCCCCCGGCCATCTAGGAGCTGGAGGATCTACGCGGTCGCAGCTCTCCTGACTGCCGCGTTCTTAGCGGTATTCTACTTCTGGTCAGTCCCGGGAACGACCATAACCCTCTCCCAGGCTTCGATCCTCTTCTCAGCGCCCTACGTCCTACTGTTTCTACTGAGTGCCCCCGGACGGAAGTATTTCGACTTCCTCAAAGGAGGCTTGGCCGTCACTGCCTGGTTTCTGGCTCTCAACATTTCATGGATCGTGGGAGGCATCATCGCCCCAACCTTCCTCATACCCTACCGACACCTGGAGTACCTCACCTTGCCACTGGTAGTCTTTGGAGGCCTCGGATCGGTGCGGGTTGCCGAATCGCTGGGACGATGGAAGAGACTCCTAGTCGTCCCTCTCATCGCTCTTCTAGTCCTCGCGGCAGCAACATCCATCCCTCCGCGCGAAGCCCTGGGAAACCACTTCGAGGGAGTGAGGGCTCAGGGGATGAACGTGGTGTCCTGGTCCTCCGGAAGGGTCAACGGCGTGACGGCGACGGATCACAGGGCCTCCTCAGTCCTCTTCGGCCTCGGCGGCGTCAGAGCTACCTGGGATGTGGTCTCCCTTGCCCTTCACGCCGGGACCTTCGACGAGGCCCGGGTGGAGATGGCATGGGTGGACGACCTACCTGGCGGTCCTGGACGGGTCGACTACATCCTCCTGGACCGGGACCTCAAGGAGGGTGCCACGCTCCTCCCGTGGGACTCGGCGCTCCCCCTCTCCCCTCAGGCCCAGGAGAAGTTCCTTGGAGAGCACTATCTAAAGCTGTACGACGACGGCTATTCCCAAGTCTATTGGGTGAACTGGGGGATTCCCTAGTCACCTACCGCGGCCAGCTCTTCCAGGGGCGTCTGGCATGTAGAGGATCTTCCTGCGGGCGTCCCGAAGGCTCCTCCTTACCTCCAGGAGGCGAGCCCCGCGGAGACGGGAAACGGCGAAGCGGAGGGTCCTATCCGGCAGTCCCGTCCTGGACTTCAACTCCTCCCGAGTGAGGGGGCCATCCTCTAGAGCCTCAGCTACTGCCAGGGCTGACCTGGGCAGGGCAAAGTCGATCCCTTCTTCCTTCGGCTATCATGGCAGCACCTCTAGAAACCCGATCCCCAGGATCACTCACTGAGGCGCGGGCTCATAACACACGTTACAGTCCTCAAGGTCGGCGATCTTGCGATGGTAATTGCAGAACCTCTCCGTGTACATCAGCTGCCAAGAGATATTGTTCAACCTGGCAACCTGTTGTGTCCTGGGGATGCCCTCTACAATGTCCCTCGCCAACTCCTCCACGAACCGATCGATCTCAGGGAACAGATCGACGACGGTCTGGTCCGCCCCTCTTGTGTGGGTATTGTAGTGGCTTACCGCTGCCTGAGTTATACCGAGTTTGTTGGCGACCTCGACCTGTTTGAGGCCGTAATCCTGCAGGAGAATCTGGGCCAGCCTGGCGCGGATAGTGGGTAGAACCTTCTTAACCACAAGCTCATAGGGCTGGAGCATCGAGCCCCCAGACATCCGTCTTGATTATGATGTCGAGCGTATATAAGGTCTTTCAAGAGGGTCAGATCCCATCCTGTTGTGGGTCCTGAATGAGCATCGAGTGCTTTCTTTACGGAGTTCGGACCTCGGACATCACTCAACCTCGATACGGGCCTTGGCCTCCGCACTCTCATACCGGGCTACGATGGTGTATACGCCGCTGCCCTGGTCCGGCGATATCCTCAGGTCCACGTTGAAATACCCTCTCTCTCCGGTCCTCACTTCCACGTGACTAAGCTCGGTGTCCTCGGGGTCGAGCAGGGCGATGTGAATTGCCTTCCCTGTGCGGTCGGGCGCCGTCAGCTCACCTTTCGCCCTTATCGCCCTTCCCCTGGTCGTCTTCAACGGCGTCCCAGCCACTGCCAGCTCCACGCCTCTCTCGATCCTTGGCCCGAGACGCCGAACCCCCTTGTGAAGAACCACGGGGCTCTTGGTGTCATCCACTGAGAACTCCACCACCTCCCCCACCAGGGCGGTGTGGTCCCCCATGGGAACCTGCTGCACCAACCGGCACTCGGCGTTAAGGAGGCAGCCGCAGATCATGGGAGCGGATATCCGCTTGCCTTGATAGGTCTCGAAGAGCATGCTGGACAGCTTATCCACATCGTACTTTGTGAAGTGGCCGGCGAAGCCCATGGCCGTCACCATGTTGTCCGGTACGATGTTGACGCCGAACTCACCGGTCTCCACGATGGCCTCATGGGTGGCCTTTCCGGGGCCCACGTGTACGGATATCAGGAACGGGCGATAAGAGACGTTGAAAGTCCACTCCGCGGCCATAACGTTGGGTCCCCTGCTCCCGTTGGTTGTGATGAAGGCCACGCCGGTAGTGAACGTCCGGTAGGCTGCTCTGAGATCGCTCACTTCCATGGGTTAGGGAAATGCGCGCCTTTCGAAAAACGTGACGCTGGATGCTTGAAGGACGCCGCCGTCGGCCTCCCCCGTGGGCTGTGAATACCCCCCCGACAAGTTCTTTATTCCTGTATCTCTTCTTTCCTCTAAGCCGCCGTAGCTCAGCTGGTCAGAGCGACGGTCTTGTAACCCAGCAGGATAACCGTAGGTCAAGGGTTCGAATCCCTTCGGCGGCTCT
>JABAOH010000408.1_pt1 | contig 10492 bp, 7 predicted proteins | sample 7062181 | NCBI WGS metagenome assembly JABAOH01 (sample SAMN14538630, study PRJNA623070) | marine sediment metagenome | biome: marine biome [ENVO:00000428]; feature: marine pelagic biome [ENVO:01000023]; material: deep marine sediment [ENVO:00002113]; isolation source: pool of 5 deep marine... | reverse complement strand
ATGGGCGACCGCATCGCCATCGTCGTAGCCGAGACCTGGGTCCAGGCCGAGCGCGCCGCTGGGCTGGTGGAGGTTGAGTACGAGCCTCTGCCAGTGGTTACAGATCCGCGCCAGGCGATGCAGCCTGGTGCCCCGTTGGTGCACGAGGATCGCGAGAGTAACATTCTTCATCACATCCCCATCCGCAAGGGCGACGTGGCACAGGGCTTTGCCCAGGCCGACGTGATCGTGGAGAGTCATTACACTACGCACTACGTCGAACACGCCTATATGCAGCCCGACGCCGCTCTGGGCTACATAGACGACCAGGGTCGGGTGACGGTGATCTCCTCCTGCCAGTGGCCCCACGACGACCTGCATCAGATGGCCCACATGCTCGATCTGCCAGAGGATCAACTGCGCGAGATTGTGCCCTCTGTAGGCGGGGCCTTCGGCGGACGGGAGGACATGCACATCCAGCATCTGGCTGCGCTGTGTGCCTTTGTCTTGCGCCGTCCGGTGAAGATCATATTCGACCGCGAGGAGGTCACCCAACGCACCGGCAAGCGACATCCGTTTTACATGCGCTACCGCACCGGGGCCACCCGCGATGGCCGGCTCGTCGCTGCCGAGGTGGAGGTCATCAGCGACGCCGGTGCCTATGCCTCCACCAGCATCCCGGTGCTGAACAACGCTGCCACCTTTGCCGTTGGGCCGTACAAAGTGCCCAATGCCCGTATTGACGCTTACACCGTGTACACCAACAACGCGGTGACGATGGCCATGCGCGGCTTCGGGGCTACCCAGCCGCCAATGGGGTACGAATCGCAGATGGACAAGCTGGCCGAGGCGCTGGGCATGGATCCGGTGGAGCTGCGCATGAAGAACCTGTTGGAGCCAGGGGACGTCGCCGTTACGGGGAATGTGATGACCGAGGAGACCGGGGTGAAGGAGACGCTGCGCCAGGCTGCGCTGGTCGCTGGGTGGCGACAGGAGGGCGAGCGCTGGATCAAGCCCGACCTCGGGGCAGCGTCTGCGCCCTACAAACGACGTGGCATCGGGGTGGCGGTGGCGTACAAGAACGTGGGCTACAGCCTGGCCTTTGAGGACAAAGCGAGCGCCCATGTAGCGCTGACGCTGGCCGAATCCGGCGAGATCGCGCGGGTGCTGGTCAAGATCGCCTCTATCGAGGTGGGGCAGGGGGTGCTGACGGCACTGGCCCAGATTGCCGCTGACACCCTGGGCGTGGACTTGAGCAAAGTGCGGATGGCCTATCTGGATACAGCCAACGTGCCTGATGCTGGCTCTAGCTCTGCCTCGCGGCATGTGTTCATGTCGGGCGGTGCCGTGCACCGAGCGTGCCTGGCGGCGAAGGACCGGTGGGAGGCTACCTTGCGTGCGGAAACCGGTGAGACCCACGTCGAGGCGGAGTACACTTTCCGGGGACGCAGCGTGCGTGCCACCACACCGTTTGCTCCTGAGACCGGCCAGTGTGAACCCCACATCAGTTACAGCTATGCCACGCAAATCGCGCTGGTCGAAGTGGATACCGAGACCGGCGAGACGGACATCCTCCATTTCTGGACCGCTGCCGATGCGGGCAAGGTGGTCAACCCACCGATGTATTTCGGTCAGCAGGCCGGTGGGGTGCACATGGGCGTGGGCTATGCCCTCACCGAGCACTACATCCAGCAGGATGGCCGTCCCCGCACCCGTCGCTTCAGCGAGTACCACATCCCCACCGTGCTGGATATGCCGCGCCAGTTCGAGTCCATCGCCGTAGAGAGCGCGCCTGACCCCAATGGCCCCTTTGGCGCAACTGGCCTGGGCGAGACGCCCACTCTGCCCACTGCACCGGCCATCACCAATGCCATTCACGATGCGGTAGGAGTGTGGATTGACGACTTACCGGCCAACGCTGAGCGCGTGTGGCGCGCGCTGCAGGGACATACAGCGGAGGAATAGAATCGGCAGGGCGCGGGTTTTCTCCCTGCCAGCCACGCCAAGTAGGATATTGGCCGCTCTGGCAAGGGGAGGCGCTTAGGAGTCCTTTTCGTCAAGTAATCCGACGCGGCGGCTTCCAGGTCGGCAATCAAAAAGAAGGGGTGTCTGGCATCAGGTGGATAGTGTGCCACAACACCCCCTCTCATCTCATCGCACCGAGGAGTCGGGGTTCATTCTTCCTTATCTTTCCCCTCTTTTTCTCTTTTCCCCTTACTGGCCCCCTGGACCACGGGCAGATCGCTGATGGTCTCCACCAGGTCCACGCCCGTCAGGGCCTCGACGGTGGCCGGTACCTGAGCGATGATGCTGGCCACGTCCTGGGTGACCCTGGAGGCCCCGGCCCCACCATCGCCGCCGGTGTTAATGATCACGATGCGCTCGGTCTTGGCCAGGGGCTCGGCGATGGCGGCTGCCACCTTGGGCAGACTGTCAATCAACTGCTGGATGATCGCGGCCTGGTTGTACTGCTGCCAGGCTTCGGCCTTTTTGCTCATCGCCTCGGCCTCGGCGAACCCCTGCTGGCGGATGACCTCGGCCTGAGCCAATCCTCTGGCCTGGGTAGCGTCGGCCTCAGCCTGGCCCACTGACCGGATGGCCTCAGCCTGACCAGCCGCCTCAGTCTCGGTCTGATATTTCTTGGCCTTCGCCAGGGTCTGGATGCGATACTGTTCGGCCTCGGCCGGCTTGCGCACCGTGGCCTCCAGTTCCTTCTCCTTGCGCAGCACCTCCTGTTCCTGGACCTCGATCTGCTTCTTTTTGGACACCACCTCGATCTGCACTTCCTCGGCCTTGACCTGCTGGTTGGTGATGTTCTGCTGCAAAACGTAGGCCAACTCGGCCTCAGCCTGGCGGCGGTTGGTCTCGGCGTCGTAGGCCGCCTTCTGCACCTTGTAATTCTTGTCCGCCTCGGCGATCTTGGTCTCAGCCTGGAATTTGGCGGTCTGCCCTTCCTGGTTAGCCTCGGCCGATTTGATGGTCGCATCGCGGGCGGCCATGGCCTGGCCGATGGTTGCGTCGCGCTTGACGTTGGCGATGTCGGTCTGTCCCAGCGCTTCCAGGTAGCCCTGGTCGTCACGGATGTCCTTGACCACAAAACTATCAATGCGCAACCCCATGTTGGCCATGTCACTGGCCGAAACCCCTTGCACTCTCTGGGCAAAGGCATCCCTGTCACGGTAGATCTCCTCGTAGCTCAACATCCCCACGATGGCCCGCAGGTGCCCGGCCAGGGTCTCGTGGGCCACGTTCATGATCTCCTCGGTGGTCTTGTTGAGGAATCGCTCGGCTGAAGTGTTGATGGATACCTCATCGCTGCCGACCTTGATCTGGGCCACCCCGTCCACGGTGACCATCACCCCCTGCTCAGTAGGCACGTCGCGGGTGACCACGTCAATGGTCATGATCTCCAGAGAAAGGGCATCTACCCGCTCGATGACCGGCCAGATAAAGGTGCCACCGCCGGTGACCACGCGCACACTGGGCTTCCCTGGACCGCGTCTCCGCCCGGAGATGACCAGCACCTGGTTGGGGCCCACTTTTTTGTAGCGACTGGCGTACACAAAAGCCAGCACCAACAGCACGAAGAACAACCCAAAAATTGCGACCACGACAATGCCCCCCACTAAACTTGTCATTTCTGCCTCCTTGTCTTTTTAAGATGCATCCTTCTAGCCGATGCCTGGTGAGCGTCCAGTCCCTACCTTCCCGAAAGCTCCAAAGACACGCCGACTGGGAACCGGGGCACACTTTTCAGATGAGTTTCCGGTCGACTATGTCTCCAAGCTTTCGGGAAGGTTTGCCGACGATCTCCTGAACGCTTAGCCTGTGAAAAATACGGAAACGCGCCAAGCTAGAGACGTTAGCCTGAACCTCAGGCTTCGCCTGTGGCTGCAGAATCTTGCTGAGGGCGAACCACTGCCACCGATCCCGTGAAGCTTTCGATGGAGACAAGCGTACCTTTAGAAACGGGTACCCCACCGGCGGAGCGAGCCGAGAAGGTGACACGCCTCCCCTGGGCCACAAAAGCGACCTGGCCTACACCGTCGGCTGGGATGGGGGTAATGACCTCAGCGGTGAGGCCGATGATATCCCGGGCCGTGACTTCGCTGGAGCCCTGAGGAGCGATGAGGAAGTAGCCGAAAGCGAAATGAGCAATGACGGCCACCACCAATCCACCGCCGGTAGCCCATAGCAGGCTGATCTTGTCGGGGACGTTGAACAGGTAGACAGCGATGAGGCCAAAAGAGCCGAAGGCGGTGACGAAACTGGCGATGGTAATGGGGCTGAGAGAGGGCACGTCCACATCGCCGTGATCAAAAGAAGGAGCATGGTCGAGATCGAGGTGAACGGGTATCTCGGGCAAATGATGCCCGCCGATGTCCACATCACCAATATCTATGTCGAGATGGGGTAGGTTGATCTCGTGCAGGCCACCCGCGATGAGTATAATCACGGCATAGATGACCCCTATCCCCAACAGCGCAAAATAGATGCAATTCAACGTGCTGAAGCCAACCAGTTCGCCCATGGTTCACCTCCTCTCATGTGCCAACGAGCGCTGAATCGGTCCTTTCCATAATTATACCATATTATGGCCAGATTCAATAATGAGGGGAGGGATCGTTACGCATTTGGGGGAGAACCTTCCTGGCGGGGGAAGTGATTGGGCTCAGGTTGCTTGACAGCGAAGGGATTGTATGATATGCTTAAAGTAGCTTGACGAGGATCGAGTTTCGTTGGGACACTGTCAACGTTTCTGGAAAAGGCGGTGAGATGTGGCCGCTTCTGTATTGCAGAAGGTCCCCAATCCAAAAGGTGACCGCCGTGAAGTTAGGATGGCTGTTTTGCGCACGCCAGCGATAGAGTCCCTGGAGGGGCTAACGTCGGTGGCGTGTTGTGTTAAGGATCACATCTATCGAGGCCGAACTGTCACGTCTGTTGAGGGAAGGGGTGCTGCCCAGGCTGCCAGCCACGGCGCAGTTGGGTCCGGCGACCTTCGTGTTCAACACGGCTGCGTTCATGGCCGGGCCGCACAAGCCCGACCAGCGATCTGAATGAGGAGTGGCCCTATGCACATTCACCGCTTGGATCCGTCCGACCGGCACGACGTGCGCCGCTACATCGAGTTCCCCTTTCGCCTCTACCGCGAGAGCCCGCTGTGGGTGCCGCCTTTCGTCAACGAGGTCCGCACCCAACTCGACCCCCGCCGCCATCCTTTCTACCAGCACTCCGAGGCTGCCTTCTTCCTCGCGCTGGAGGGCGACGAGGTGGTGGGACGCATCGCCGGGCTGGACAACGCCCGCTACAACGAGCACCACGGGAAGCGCACCGCCTTCTTCTACCACTTTGACGTCGTGAACGACCGGGCTGTCTCCCGCGCCCTCTTCGACGCCGCTTTCGATTGGGCACGTGGGCGGGGCCTGGACTTGATGTGGGGTCCCAAAGGCTTCCTGGTCGCCGACGGGCAAGGGCTGCTCGTCGAAGGCTTTGAGCACCGCCCGGCGCTGGGCATCGCCTACAACTACCCCTACTACGGCGAACTGATGGAGGACGCCGGCTTTGAAAAGCAGCTCGATTTTATCTCCTGTTACCTGGACCGACAGATGAGCATCCCCAGCCGATTCCTTGAGGTGGCGGAGAAGGTCAAACGGCGGCGCGGCTTCCGCACTGTGCGCTTTCGCACTAAAGGCGAGTTGCGGACCATGATCTCTCGCGTGGCCGCCGCTTACAACAGCGCCTTCGTCGAAGTACAGGGATATGTACCCGTCACCGAAGCCGAGGCCAAGGCTATCGCCGACCGCATCCTCAGCGTTGCCGATCCTAAGCTGATCCCCCTGCTGATGAAAGGGGATGATCTTGTCGGCTTTGTGCTGGCCTACCCCGACATCTCGGCTGCTATCCAGCGTTGCCGGGGACGACTGTGGCCCACAGGCTGGGTTCACCTGCTGCGCGAGTTCAAGCGCACGCGCTGGCTCAACTTTAACGGCGCGGCCATCCTGGAACCCTACCGTGGCCTGGGTGGCAACGCGCTGCTGTACGCTGAACTGTACCACACGTTGATCAGACGCGCCCAATACCAGTATGCCGACCTGGTACAGGTCCAGGAAACCAACACCCGCATGATCCAGGAATTGCAAGTATTGGAGGTCAAGCCCTACAAGAAGCACCGCATCTATCGGCGTTCGCTGGCCTGAGGTGGATTCGAGTGGGCAGCATCAACAAAGACAAGGAGGAGAAACATGTCAGTGGCTGTGACAGGGGAACCAAGGTCCACCCTTCGTGAGCGCTGGGCCTGGTATCTGTACGATTTCGGTAATTCGGCCTACGCCGCTGTCGTTCTGCTGGCGATCTACTCGGCCTATTTCAAGGAGGAGGTGGTCGGCGGGGCGGAGGGCTCCCGGCTGTGGGGGCTGGCCGTGGGTATTGCCATGCTTGTCGTGGCCCTCACCTCGCCGGTGTTGGGAACCATCGCCGACTTTTCCGGGTCCAAGAAGCGTTTCCTATTTCTCTACACTGCCATGGCTTGCCTGTTCACCGCAGCGCTTTTCTTTGTCCAGAAGGGGGACGTGCTGATCGGTATGCTGTTCTTCATCCTGGCCGAGATCGGCTACCGGAGCGCGCAGGTCTTTTACAACGCGCTGCTGCCGGAGATTGCCGGCCCCGAGGAGATGGGGCGGATTTCCGGCAACGGCTGGGCCATCGGGTCGGCCGGGGGCATCATTTGTCTGCTCCTGGTGCTACCGCCGATTGTCGTGATTGGCGGGGCGTTGATCGTTCGCCTGTCGCTGGTGTTTACGGGGGTTTTCTTCGCGCTCTCTGCCGTCCCTATCTTCCTCTGGCTGCGAGAGCGTGCCGAACCTCAGAAACTGCCGGCGGGTGAGAACTATGTGACCCTTGCGCTTCAACGCCTGGGACGCACCATCAAGGCTGTCAGGAAGTTCAGAGAATTTATCAAGTTCATCATCGCCTTCTTGGTCTACAACGACGGCATTCTGATGATACTGGACTTTGGGGCCATTCTCGGCGCCGTGCTGTACGGGATGGAGCAGCAGGAGCTGATCATCTTTATGATCATCGTGCAGTTGGCAAGTGTTGCCGGGGCGTATCTTTTCGGGCTGATAGCCGACGACTTTGGCGGCAAGCGTTCCCTCGTTGTTTCGCTCCTCTTGACGGTCGTCCCAGTTTTCTGGCTCTACTTCAGCTATTCGCGGCTTCAGTTCTACTTCATCGGCGCGCTAGCGGGATTCGCTCTGACCGGCGTTCAATCCGTCAGCCGTACGATGGTGGGAATGTTCAGCCCGCCAGGGCAGAGTGCTGAGTTTTATGGCTTCTTTGCCGTGACCGGGCGGACGTCATCCTTTATTGGCCCTACCATCTTTGGTTTGCTGGCAGCAGAGGCTACCCAGTGGTATATGAATACACAGCAGATGACTGCATTGGCTGCGGAGCAGGCCGGGCACCGGGTTGCGCTTTTCTCCATCGCTGCGTTCCTGCTAGCTGGCCTGTTCATGTTGTTGTTGGTCAACGAAAAGAAAGGACGTGCAGCAGCGGTATCGCCGGAGGGAGATTCCCTTGACGGGTAGGCGGTTGGTGGGCCAGGAGTAGGAAAGACAGAGCGGTTATGAAGAAGACCGACCCGAGATTCCCATACCCACGCCGACGTTTGATCCGTGCCATGCTGCGGCGGCTGACTCACGTGGCCTTTGCGGTGCTCACCGATTTGCAGATCATCGGTCAGGAGAATCTTCCTGAGAGAGGCCCGTTGTTGGTGGTCGCCAACCACTTCAGTTTCATAGACCCGGTGGCGATGGTGCGGGCGACGCCCTGGCCGTTGGAGTTTGTGGGGGGCTTTCAGATGCCCAACGCGCCCGCTTCGGTGACCTGGATCCCCAAGGTCTGGGGGTACTACCCCGTCTTCCGGGGCACCGGCTCGCGCTACGCCTTGCGGGCTGCAGAGGCGGTGCTGGCGCAAGGTGGCGTGCTGGGGATCTTCCCCGAAGCCGGAAGCTGGGCGACGGTGTTGCGCCCGCCGCGTCCCGGCGCGGCCTTCTTGGCCGTTCGGACAGGGGCACGAATTCTGCCCATGGGGTTTGATGGTTTGCCCGATGTCTTCCCGCGCCTCCGCAAGGGGCGGCGCGCCCGCGTCACAGTGCGGATCGGCAGGCCTTTTGGTCCCTTTCACGCGACGGGCCGGGGACGAGCGCGCCGCCAGCAGTTGGAAGCCATCGGCCACGAGATCATGCAGCACATTGCGGAGCTGATTCCCCCAGAGGTGCGCGGGCATTATTCAGATGATCCGGCCATCCGCGCCGCCGCTCAGGGGACTGAGGTTTATCCCTGGGCCGACGCTCCCGAAGGCTGAGTGCTTACAAGGTCCGGACAGGGCGACGGTTTTGGGGTATAATGGGCTCAAGTGAGGCCGAGATGACAAAGGTATTGCTGATCGAGCCGCCCAAGGCGGTCTGGGACCTGATGGGCGATTGCGTGGCACCCCCGCTGGGGCTGGCCCAGGTGGCCGCGCTGCTGGAGCGGGAACCTGGCATCGTGGTGGACATTCTGGACTGCAACGGCTCTGGGCTCAGTTGGTCGCAGTTAGAAAGGGCCATCGTCGAGGCGCAGCCGGACGTGGTGGGCGCTACAGCCCTGACCCCCTATTTTCCCCTGGCCGTGCGGGCCATGCGCCTGGCCAAAGGGGTGGACCCGGCCATCGTCACCGTGCTGGGCGGCCCCCACGTCACCTTCTGCGCTGAGGAGACCCTCATTCAGCACCACGAGGTGGATTTCATCGTGCGCGGGGAGGGCGACCACACTCTGGTCAACCTGGTCCGCTGCCTGGAGAAGGGTGGCGACCCGGCTTCGGTGCAGGGCATCGCCTTCCGCCACGACGGTCAGGTGGTGCAGACTCCGCAGCCGCCGCCGGTGGATGTGAAGGCTCTGCCCTTCCCCGCCTATCACTTGCTGCCCATGCACGCCTACCGCTTCGAGATGATGGTCGATTTCACCACTCTGCTGGCCAGCCGGGGCTGCTCCTACCGCTGCACCTTTTGCTCCGAGTGGCCCTTCTGGGGCGACGGCTGGCGACCCCGCGACCCCGAGGCGGTGGTGGAGGAGATGGAACTGCTGCACCGCAGGTACGGCCGGCAGAGCTTTTGGTTCGGGGACGATTGCTTCAACGTGGACGGCGACCACATGCGGGTCATCTGCGAGGGCATCCTGAAGCGTGGCCTGGAGGTAGCCTGGTTCTACCAGGGGCGGGCGGACCTGGTCATCCAGCACAAGGACCTGCTACCCCTGATGCGGCGGGCGGGCAACCTGATGGTGCAGATTGGGATAGAATCCTCCACCGACGAGGAGCTACAGGATTTCCGCAAGCGCCTGACCACCGCTCAGGTAGAGGAGGCCGTTGACCTCCTGAAGCGGAATGACATCGTCTCCCAGGGCCTGATCATCGTCGGCACGCTCCAGGAGACTCCCCGCTCCATCGAGCACAAGCTGCGCTTCGCCAAATGGCTGGACGTTGATTTCCCCATCTTTGCCGTTTTCACCCCCTTCCCCGGCACGGCCGTCTACGAGCGAGCCAAGGCCGAGGGTCTGCTGGGGGACCCGCCAGACTGGGACAAATATGACATGGCCCATTTCCTGATCTTGCCGGAGCGCATGTCCCGCAAAGAGCTTTTATCCTGGTACCACTGGTGCTATTGGAGTTACTACCTGGACCCCATCAAGCTGGCCAGGGGACTCTTCGCCAGAGGCCACTGGAAGCGGCACATCTGGCGGCACATGACCAGGTTTAACTTCAAGAAGACAATCGAAGCCTGGTTAGGATGAACACATCAAGACAAAAGAAAAGGAGGTCTGGATCATGTCCTGGGAAGAACAAAGAGAAAAAGAGGAGAAAGAAGAGAAAGGAAGAGAGGAAGGGGTGGAGGAAAAGTGGGCCAGGGACCCCCTGGGGACTGCCATCGGCGCCCTGATCCTCATCTGGCTGGGCGTGACCCTGTTTCTGGCCAACCTGGGTACGTTCGCATGGATCCAGTGGGAGAACTTTTGGGCCTGGTTCATACTGGGCATCGGGGGCCTCTTTATCCTGGAAGTTCTCATCCGCCTGGCGGTGCCTGAATACCGGAGGCCCATCGGCGGCCGGTTGATCGCCGGGGTGATTCTGCTGGCCATTGGTGCCAGCTTCACTTTCCTGCCCTTCGACGTCAGCAAGCTGTGGCCTCTCATTCCGATTGCCATCGGCCTGGCTATCCTCCTTGGTGGCCTCTTCAGGTCAAGGAGGCCATGAAGGCTTTCAACCAGGCTCCCAATTCCACAGCCTGTCCCACAAATACCGCAGGTAGGCCAGGGGCTTCTCCCGCCCGATGCAACGGAAGTAGTTGCTTCCGAAAGACAGGATAACGTCGCCGATCTTGTAGCGAGGCAATGTCGGTGTGGAGACCACCAGGCTGCCATACTCGCCCGACCTGAGGTCATAGAGCATCTTTACCCCCTGGCGGGTCTCCACCTC
>JABAOH010030198.1_pt1 | contig 10493 bp, 8 predicted proteins | sample 7062181 | NCBI WGS metagenome assembly JABAOH01 (sample SAMN14538630, study PRJNA623070) | marine sediment metagenome | biome: marine biome [ENVO:00000428]; feature: marine pelagic biome [ENVO:01000023]; material: deep marine sediment [ENVO:00002113]; isolation source: pool of 5 deep marine... | reverse complement strand
CCCTAGCCCCTAGCCCCTAGCCCCTCAAACAACCTCCTCGCTTGTCGGCCAAGTTGTCCCCGCGTCAGGGTCGTTGGAAATTCCACGCGTTTTGCGTGTAGCGGCTTTCGACCAGTTCGCGGGTGCAGGCTTCCGGCCAGTCGGCGACATGTTCGTCCACTTCCCAGGCGTTGTACAGGGCGGTGCGGACCGCCACTTCGTCCAGCGGCAGGTTGGTGACAAATTGATCGTGCCCGCGGCCCTGTCGGTAATCCGGCTGTCGCGGTGGCGGATGCAGGTACCGCTGGATCAACCCCAGCGGCATATTGTACAGCAGCGTACCGTGATACATGAGAAAATCGCGGCGGCAGCGGAGGCTATTTCCCGAAACCTTGCGATCTTGGAGGGCCAAATCGCTCGTACCCGCTCGCTGGACACCAGGCGCCAGTTGCGACAGTGCCTGGGTCATACGAGACAAGACGAACTGGTGAGCCAGGTTGATGGCCCGCAGCTGCGGGCGTTTTTGGTAGCAGAGCACGAGGGCGTACATCAGACACCCTCGAGCAGCCACGATCGCCGTGCCTCCGCTACAGCGGCGGAAAATCGGCACCTCGTCAGACCAGCAGGCCTCCACGTCGACCTCGCGGGAAACAGACGAGCCGCGGCCGACCACAACCAGGGGGTCGGGCGGTTCCCACACCCGCAGCAGTTCTGCCTGGCGACCCCCCTGTTCGGCCTCCATCAGCAACGCTTCGTCCAAAGCGATGTTTTCCGCGGGCGTCGGCAAGGTCAGGTCCAGCAGGCGCATTGTTCATCCTTGCAAACCAGGTTTGGATACCTACACTGTGGGTAGCATCGTCCCGCTGTGGGGGTCCGGTTTGGCGTGGCGTGGGCAGCATACCATAGTCTGCCGATCGACTGCGACCTGACGTCCTCCGGGTGGTGCGCCCCCCATCCCGCCCTGTCCGATCCCCGAAATTCTTCCTTTGTTGTTCCCCCCTTGATGCCATCATGTCTCAGCCTGCCAGCCAGGAACCGGCGAACTCGCCCGCCAAGATTTCCCCCGACGACGCGTTGCCGGCGGTCAATCCGCCGTCGGCGGGCTTTTTGATCCAGCTGTTCGTGATCCCCGGCATCATCGTGTTGGTGATCGTGATGGTCTGGCTGTTGTTTACCTGGTTGGCTTTCATGGGGGGCGATCCCGACTCGTACCTCAAGGAGATGCGACAGAACAAGGCGAACAGCTGGCAGCAGGCGTACAATCTTTCCGAGGTGTTACGGCAAAACGAAGAACATCGCCGCGACGCGGGCCTGGCGGCCAGTGTGGCTGATTTTCTGAGCGACCTGCTGGACCAGCCGCTGCCGCCCGCCACGGCTGGTCGGCAGCAATCGCAGCGCGATCCGCGCGGCGAGGAGATTCGTCGCCGTGGTTTTCTGTGTAAGACGTTGGGCGAGTTTTATGTGACCGATGCCGCCTTGCCCGTATTGATCCGAGCGGCGTCCACGCACGACCAGGAGGACGACCTCCGCGTGCGCCTGGCGGCCCTGGAAGCGATTGCTCTGCTGGCCGAAAATACCGAGGACCGAGCGGTGGTTGAGAGTTCGGCACTGATGTCGCTGCTGCGGGAGTCTTCCCTTAACCCCGACCACAAGATCCGCTTGAGGGCGGCCGTCGCCCTGGCCGCGGTCGGCAGTGACGAGGCACTGGATTGCCTCCAGCAGATGTTGGACCAGCCGCAACATGTCGATGTGCATTACAACGTCGCCACTGGCCTGGCGCGGCGCGGCAAGCCAGCCTGCATCGAGATGCTGCGAGAGATGCTGGACCCTTACGAATCGCGAGGCGTCGCCGGCGAGCCCAGCCAGGACGCTCGACAGTTCAAGCAGACCATGATCCTGCTGAACGCCCTCAAAGCGGTCCGCAGCCTGGCCGAGAGCGATCCGGAGGCCGATCTTTCCTCGTTGGTCGAGCCGGTCCGACAGCTGGCCGACTGGAAAGCGGCTCGGCAGGTCCGCCTGGAAGCGAAGCTGACCCTGGTCGTTCTGCAGCCGCAACGCGAGGCGCAAGACCGCTGAACCGCTTGCCGTCGCCTGGCAGCTCGATTTTTCTGGGGCATGCTCGGACCTGGGGCTGGGCCTTCCTGGGGCTGGCGCCCCACGTTGGCGGCTCAGGCGGTCGCCTGTCGCCGCGTTGCGTGCGAGCAGGCCGGTCGCGCGGGGAACGGTGTCGACGCGAGGCGCGGATTTTTCACCAGCCGTCTCGGGTGGGACGGTCCCGTCTTGGCCTGCCGCGTCGGACGTCGTCATTTGAGGCTCAACCTGTCATCCATCCCCTCGGAGTCAAATCGCGTTGTCCTCCTTGTCAAATCGGGTTGACTTCTTCCTTGCTGAGCAAAGAGTTACCGTCGCTGGTGGCGAAGTTGGGCCCGAAATCCAGGCTGGCCCGCCGGTATGTCTTCCGGCGCACCCCGTTTTTTTGCTAAGAACGGGCGCTGATCGCGGATACCGTATCCTCCTTTCGCGACGAATCGGCAAAACCGGACTTTGCGGTTCTTTTTGCGGCCTAACGTTCATCAAGGGTTGTGAAAAGTCAACATCGGCCGGATGGGGATGGCCGGTGGCTGTCGCTACATTTGAGGAGACCGCCGGAGGTGGCGGTGGACAAGGCGTCATGAAAGCTCGTTTTTATCTGGCAATCTTCTGGGCCTGTTTCGCGCCGATGGCCCTGCCACAGGGGTTGTGCGCGGAATGGCTTTCCGCTGGCTGTCTCACCGATTGTTCTGTCTCTTCCTGCGAGACCATTTACACCTGGCAGCCGGTGACGACCTATCGCCAGCGGTGGGACGTGGTCTACGAGGAACGGGAAGTCACCCGTTATTGCCCGGTTTGGGAAACGCAAATCCGTGAATGCCGGTACCAGGTACTGCGGCCCGAGACGGAAACGGTTTATCACAAGCAGCGCTATACGGTGGTGACGCCGGTCTGGGAAACGCAGATGCATGATGCCAGCTACGACCAGATTCGCCACATCTGCGAGACGCATTACCAGGAACAAAAATGTACCGTGATGCGGGCAGTCACGAAAACCGAAAATCGCACGCAGCGACTGATCGTCAAGCGGCTGGTCACGGAAACTGTCGAAGAAGACGTCCAGCAGACACGTTGGCAGCCGGTGACCACGTACCAGTCGCAAGTGGTCGACCAGGGGAGTTTCCAGACGCAGTTGATCCAAAAGGAAAAATGGGCTCCGCACTGCCTGCGTTGGGCACCCGCCGGCTGGGGTATCGACCCGGCCAGCGGCAAACCTCGCTATCAGCTGGCCGGGCTGGCCTGGCAAAAGAAACCGAGCAAGATCAAGACCGTTTCACGACAGGTCTGGGTGCCCAACCCGGTCACCGTCCAGGTGCCGCAGACCACCTACCAGCAAGTTGTCGAGACAGTCAAAGTTCCGCGACAGTTGGAGCGGTGGGTGGAGGAGGAGGTCGAGCAGACGGTACCGGTCACTGTGCAGGAGCTGGTGCCGGAAGAGCAGGTACGCCAGGTGCCGGTCACGGTAACCCGCCAGGTTGTCGAACGCATCGAAAGACAAATCCCCGTTCGCGTCTGTCGCCAGGTGACAGAGCAGCGTGAGCGGGTGGTGCCGGTCAGCTGCACCCGTCTGGTGCGTGAAGAACGGGTGGAACAGGTTCCGGTCCGGGTTTGCAAGTACATCGCCAAGGTGGAAAAAGTTCGCCTGCCGCGGGTGATTCGCACCTGCGTACCGGTGGTCGAGTATCGCTGTACGCCCTGCAAGGTCATTTCCCACGTCTCGGAGGCCTGCTGCGGCAGCGCGGTGACCATGCCGATGGTGGTCGACACGTCTTGCTGTGGCGTGTCGTGCGCGGGCCCGCTGGACAATGGCTTTTCGGATGCCTGGCAGGCACCACTGCGGATGTCGCCGGTCCCGGCGGTCGAGCAGGAGGGGGAACCGACAGGTCGACCGGCGTTGCCCAGCGGCACCCCGGCGGTCGGCCAGCGGTGGTATGGTACCTACCCTCTCGGGACGTCTTGAGCCCTTTTGTGGCGGCAGGTGTCGTGCTAGCACCTCGCGATTTGGGCTGACCTGAGGTAGCCTTCGCCGCTCGCTTTTTCTATGATCCCGCGGCGGAGAGCTTGCGTGGTGGAAACAAGATCGCAGGCGCTCGGTCCAGCCGCTCGCGACATGGCTGGCCGCGATCCGCCTCGCCGCAGGTGTGCCAGGTCAAGGAGGACACTCGTGCAAACGCTCAAGACACTCGTCGTCTTAGCTGTGCTGGCAATTGTCGGCTATGGTCTTTACGTTGGTCTGAACAACGGATTTGATCTTCCCGGCGAACCGCCGGAGACACCGGACTGGATCGAACGCCAGATCAGCGATCCGACCGGTGGCGGGCCGACACCGCCTTCGATCGATTTGGGGGGCTCCGTAGAGTTTCCCCCCGGCACATCGCCGGTCGTTGCGCCTGCAGCCACCCACCATCCCCCGCCAGACAGCGGGCCATCCCCGGCGGCGTCTGGTGCGGCTGGGACTCAATACCCGGGCGTGTTGGCCAATCCGCCGGCCACGACGCCTCCGCCGGCCACGGCCACGACGTCCGACGTAACTCCAGCCGACCCGAGCGTGTCGCCGGCTGAGGCTGCTTATGGTGTGTCCCCCAGCGGCACGGCGGCGCCCGTCACGACCGATCCGCTGGCCGGCCCGCGGGCCCAGCCTTCCGCGACGCCAGGTGCGGCAGCACCTGCGGCGACTGCCGAATACGCGGTTCCGCCGATCGACTCGGCTGCGTCCGCAGCGGCCGTNNGCGGCGACTTCGCCTTCCCCGGCAGGTCCGCCGGCCGCCGGGGAGAACCGGGCGTTTCTGGAAACGATGACCGCCGCTCGCGAGCAGTTGAACAGCGGCCAGTTTTCCACGGCGCTGCTGGCCTTGACCCTCTGGTACGAAGACCCGAATTTGTCGACTGCGGACCACAACGAGCTGGTGACCCTGCTGGACCAGGCAGCCGGGACGGCCATTTATTCACGTCAGCACCTGCTGGAGCCGGCCCACGTGGTGACCGCCGGCGAAAAACTGGCAGACATCGCCGCTGGGTATAACGTACCCCCGGGCCTGCTGGCGAAAATCAACGGCGTTGGCGTTGGCCAGCCGCTGACCGCGGGCCTGGAATTGAAAGTTGTGCGTGGACCTTTTTACGGTGTGATTGACACCGATCAGGGCATCCTGACGTTGTGGGTCGCCAACCGCTACGCGGGCCGTTTCCCCACCACGCTCGGTCCCGAATTCGAACAGATCGTTGGCACCTTTGTGGTAAAGAACAAGGTTCTCGCTCATCCTGCGCATGACGACCAGCCCGCCATTCAGTTGGGCATGGGCTATGCGGGCGAAGCCCCCCCCACTCCCACCGCTCATCAACTCTTCATCGCCGGGATGCAGAATCCAGCTGATGCCTCGCGGGGTGAGGTGCCGGGACGCGTGGGGGTATCGACCAGGGATGCCGGCGACTTGATCGACATCCTTTCGGAAGGGTCGCAGATCACAATCCGCCGTTGACCGCGCCCTGTGGACGTGCTTGCCAGCTGCTCGGCCAGCCTGCGGTTCGTCTTTCGTCAGGAACTGTTTTCGTATCCGCGCGGCTGGGTTGACCAACAAAGTGCCTGGCCCGTACCCGGCCCACTCGGTCGCTCGACCCCCTCGGTTTTCCCCGCGCCGTCCTTTAAAATGCCGGCTTGTCTTCCGTCGGCCATTGAATGCGAACCTTTGGGTCTGCCATGTACGACCGTGATGCGTTGATCGAACTGGTCCGGGAAAAGGCGTTGAAGTTTGGCGACTTTACGCTGGCCTCGGGGAAGCGGGCAAGTTATTACCTGGATGGCAAGCAGATCACGCTGGACGCGGTTGGGGCCAGCCTGGTGGCGGCCGGGATTCTGGATCTGCTGAGCGATTCGTTGCCGGACGCGGTGGGAGGCATGTCGATCGGAGCGGACCCCATCACCGGGGCGGTGGTGACCCTGGCGGGGGTCCGCCAATTGCCTTTGCGGGGCTTCATGGTCCGCAAAGAAGCGAAGGGACATGGGCTGCAGAAGTATCTGGAGGGTCCGGTGCAATCGGGCGAGCGGGTGGTGATTGTGGAAGATGTCGTTACGACGGGGGGGTCGTCCTTGTTGGCGATTCAGCGCTGCGAGGAGTTTGGCCTGCGGATCGCGGCGGTGATCGCGATCATCGATCGGCTGGAGGGGGGGCGGCGCGCTTTTGAGGCGGCCGGCTACGCATTCCACAGCCTGCTGACCATCCGCGACTTTGGCATCGAACCGCCGGGGGATTGAGCAGGCCATCCGTGTGGGCTCCGGTCTGCAGATCGCCCCGTGACGCCCGGCCTGCTGTCACTGACGGCTTGACCATTCCTCCTCATTTGCCGTGATCGCCGTGGCGGTTGACGGTTTTGGCCGGCTGTTCATGAGCCCCCTGGCTGCTCGTCGATAAGACAAGCGAACTGAGCTGTCTTTGGGGACTGGTGAGCAGCCGCCATGGAAACGTCTTTGCATCGTCAGTTGAAGTCGCTGTACGCGGATGATGCGCAACAGGTCGAGGTGGTGTGGGGCGATTACCGGATCGACGCGATTGCCAGGGGCTGGCTGATCGAAATCCAGCATGGTTCGTTGGCGGCAATTCGCGAGAAGGTGCGCGACTTGTTGCGCGAGCATCGCGTGCTGGTGGTCAAGCCGATTGTGGCCAGCAAGCAATTGATCAAACGGAAGCGGAAAGACGGTGCGGTGGTTTCCCGGCGTCGCAGCCCGAAGCGCGGCACGCTGCTGGACCTGTTCGACGAACTGGTCTATTTCACTCAGGTTTTTCCCCACCCCAACCTGGCGGTGGAAGCGGTCTTGGTGGACGTGGAGGAATGGCGTTATCCGGGACACGGTCGCCGGCGTTATCGTCGCGCGAGCGATTATGAGGTGGAGGACCAGAAGCTGGTGGATGTGCGGCAGAAGTGTCGCCTTGCGGAAGCGGCCGATTTATGGAATTTGCTGCCCCGCTGTCGGCTGAAGTGCCCGTTTCACACAGGCGACCTGGCTCGCGGCCTGAACACGGACCGCGGCATCGCTCAACGCATTGCCTACGTCATGCGGAAAACGGCCGCGTTGCGGCAGGTCGGCAAACGGGGCAACGCCCTCTTGTACAGTTATCCGTAGCTACCGGCACAGTAGCGCGGCGGGACGGTTTTCGCGGCNNCGAACTCTTTGGGCTTGTGAAAAATGGAACCACCCCGTACGCTTACTAGGTCCTACCTTGGCAGCGCCTCCATAGCTGCTCGCTCTTCCGCGGAACGTTCCTCCATGCCAGAACCGGTTTTGCAAACTCGGCCCAGTCCCATCCGCCACCTGACGGGCGTGCAGGTGGTGGCGACGGGCAGTTATGTCCCGGAGAACATTGTCGGCAATCAAGAGCTGGCCCGGATGGGTTGCGATCCGGAGTGGATCGTGCAGCGGACGGGCATCCAGCAGCGCCGCCACGCGCCGCCAGACATGGCGACCAGCGACCTGGCTGTGAAGGCGGCCGAACGTTGTATGGAGTCGGCGGGGGTGGCGGCGGACGAGATTGACTTGCTGGTCGTGGGCACCTTCACGCCGGACTTGTTGTGTCCTTCCACCGCCTGCCTGGTCCAGGACCGGCTGGGCCTGAACGGCCCCGCGTTCGATGTGGTCGCCGCTTGCGCCGGTTTCATTTATTCGCTGATTACGGCGATGCAATACGTCGCCAGCGGGACCAGCAACCTGGCACTGGTGATCGGTGCGGACACGAATTCGCGGATCGCCAACCCGGAGGATCCCAAGACGTACCCGTTGTTTGGGGACGGTGCTGGAGCGGTTTTGATTAAGGCGGGCGAGCAAGATCAGGGGTTGCTGGCTTACACGCTGGGTTCCGACGGTGCGGGAGCAGAGCTGTTGTGCCGCAAAATGGGCGGTTCCCGGATTCCCCAAAGTTCGGAAGGCCTGGCCGGCAACCTGCATTATTTGGAAATGGAAGGCCGTCCTATTTTCAAATGGGCTGTGCGGCTGATCGATGCGACGGTCCGCGATGTGCTGGCTGCGGCTCAGCTAAAAATCCCCGACATCGACGCTCTGGTGTTGCATCAAGCGAATTGCCGGATCATGGATGCGGCGGCGGAAAGCCTGGGTATCCCGCGCGAAAAAATGCCGGTGAATATCGACCGTTACGGAAATACGTCCGCCGCCAGCATTCCGCTGGTGTTGGACGAGATCTGCCGGAACGGGACGATCCAGCGTGGCAGCCGCGTGATGCTCTGCGGCTTCGGCGCCGGTCTCGCCTGGGGCACCGCCCTGATGCAATGGTAGGACTGGGTACCGGGGACGGAGTACTCAGGGCTGAACAGTGAAAGGCGACTACGATGGCGACACAACGCAAGAAGGTTCGAGTGAAACGCTTGCCCGCCCGTGAGAGGGTGCCCGAGGCGGATCGCTGGGATTTGAGCAGCCTGTTTCGCAGCGACAGCGCCTGGCAGCGAGCGATGGCGAAGTGGGAGCAGCAGATTGGCGGCTACGAGCCGTACCGGGGGCGGTTGTCGAGTTCGGCAGAAACCCTGGCCGCTTGCCTGCAGTTTGACAGCGACCTGGACCGCGCCGCCGAACGACTGGCCTACTACGCTCATCTGAAGACCGCCGAGGATTCTGCTAACGCGCATTATCAGGGCATGATGGCCCGATTCGTGAATGTTGCCAGTCGAGCGGAAGAGGCGGCGAGTTTCATGAGGCCGGAGATTCTGGCCATTCCTGCAGCCAAACTAAAAAAGTTTCTGGCCAAAAAAGTGATGCAACCCTGGCGGCTGGCAGTCGAACGCCTGGTGCGCTTCAAGCCGTATACGCTTTCCAAAAACGAGGAACGGCTGCTGGCGATGCAGAGCGAGATGGCGCAGACCAGCCATCACACCTTTGAACAGCTGCACAATTCCGACATGCGGTTTGCGGTGGTCCGTGACGAAAAGGGGAGTGCCATCGAACTGGGGCACGGCAATCTTTCCAAATTCATGGAGTCGCCCCGGCGCTCGGTGCGTCGCAAAGCATACCAGACGTATTACGGCAAGTTCGAGGATTACCGGCACACGCTGGCGGCGACGTTGACCGGTTCCATCCAGAAAGACGTCTATTATGCCAAGGCGCGGGGCTATGACAGCGCTCTGGCCGCCGCCCTGTTTGGTGACAACGTGCCGCCAGCCGTCTACGATAACCTGATCGCCACCGTCAACGACCACCTGCCCGCTTTGCACAAGTACTACGCCTTGCGGAACAAAAAACTGCGGCTCAAAAAATTTTCGCTGTACGACCAGTACGTTTCGCTGGTTCCGCAAGCCAAGATGCGGCACCGCTGGGAGGAGGCGGTCGACGTGATCCTCAACTCCCTCCAACCGCTGGGACCCAGCTATTGTCGCATTCTGGAGGGAGGCCTGAACAATGGCTGGTGCGACCGTTACCCGAATCGCGGCAAAGCCAGCGGAGCGTTCAGTGCCGGTTCGTTTGACGGGGATCCCTACATCCTGATGAACTTCCAGCCCGATGTGCTAAACGACGTGTTCACGTTGACTCACGAAGCAGGACACTCGATGCACAGCTACTACTCTGCTCGGCACCAGCCCTACCCCTACTACCAGTACACCATCTTCGTTGCGGAAGTGGCCAGCACCTTCAACGAACAATTACTGACTCGTTTTTTGCTACAACGCGCCCGCAATGACACGCAGCGAGCCATGCTGCTGAACCGGGAAATCGACAATATCCGTGGCACCATCTATCGCCAGACGATGTTTGCGGAATTTGAAAAGAAGACGCATGCCATGTGCGAAGCGGGCGAGCCACTGACGTTGGAAACGCTGCAGGAAATCTACCGCGAATTGTTAATCCGCTACCTGGGTGACCAGCTAGAGCTGGATCCGTACACGTTGCTGGAATGCCTGCGGATACCGCACTTCTATCGAGCGTTTTACGTCTACAAGTACGCCACCGGAATGTCCGCGGCCATGGCACTGGCCGATCGCGTCCTCCAAGGAGGACGTGGCGAATTGGACAACTATTTGAACTTTCTGAAGGCCGGCTGCACCAAATATCCCCTGGAACTGCTGCAGGATGCCGGCGTCGATATGACCAGCTCGCAGCCGATCGCCACCGCCTTGACCCGGTTCGATCAGATCGTCGACCAGCTGGCGGAAATCGTTTAAGCCGGGTCTGGGATGCTGGCTTGGGGCCCCAGATCCCCCCTCAAGCTGCTCGGNNTTTAAGCCGGGTCTGGGATGCGGGATGCGGGCTTGGGGCCCCAGATCCCCCCTCAAGCTGCTCGGCGGGTCTCTGGCGGGGCTGAGCGGGCCGTGTGCACGGGGCGCTGTTGGTCGCGGCGGTCCAACAACTCGATCTGGCCGCCGCGGTGGATCCGATAGCGGACGTCGCGCCAGATGATACAGTTGCCGAAACAGGAGGCGAAAAACGCCAG
>JABAOH010000306.1_pt5 | contig 10493 bp, 10 predicted proteins | sample 7062181 | NCBI WGS metagenome assembly JABAOH01 (sample SAMN14538630, study PRJNA623070) | marine sediment metagenome | biome: marine biome [ENVO:00000428]; feature: marine pelagic biome [ENVO:01000023]; material: deep marine sediment [ENVO:00002113]; isolation source: pool of 5 deep marine... | reverse complement strand
CCGCGAATGACTATCTTCTCCTCGGGGAGGCCGATCACCCGCTTCACGGCGATTCCCATTTCCTGCGGGTCCGGGAAGATAACGATGTCACCGCGTGAAGGCAAACGCGCGTCGGAATAGCGGCATTTCAGGACCAACAGGCGCTCTCCACTGTGCAGGGTGGGCTCCATGGAGCCTCCCGTAACAATCGCCCCCTCTATCAGCCAGCCCCGGACCACCACAACACCGATGACGATTGCTATGATCATGCCCGGGCCCACGGGCCTGCGAAAGAAAGAGCGCTTCTTCTCAGGAGGCGCAAGAATATAGGAGGGTCGCTCTGGGGTGTATGCCGAGCCCTCCGGCCCAGTCATTCCGTTTCTCCTTCAGTAATTGTTGTGAACCTCTTGAATGCTATGTTTGCTGTTTCTGCAACGGAATATGACTGCAATCGGTCCAAATCACTCGGCCGGTTCTCAGCGTCTGCCGCCGCGCAAGAGAATCAACCGAATCAGGGTCAGCAAGGCCACCGCCGCCGCGGCCAGATAAGTCAGGGCGGCGGCATTCANNGCGGCGGCATTCAGGACCGCCTTCGCCGGCCCTATCTCGTCAGACCTGATGTATCCTCCATCCCTAAGCAGGGCGACCGCGCGCCGGCTGGCATTGAACTCCACGGGTAAGGTTAGCAGAGTGAAAACGACGGCGACCATGTAAAGTAAGATGCCAAGATCCATCAGAATGCCCATGCCGCCCTTCGCACTCATACCGCCGAATAACCAGCCTACCAAGAACAGCGGCATGGCAAGGTTGGAGCCGATGCTCGCCATGGGCAAGAGCGCGCTTCTCAACCCCAAAGGACCATATCCTGTGGCATGCTGCATCGCATGCCCGGTCTCATGTGCGGCTACTCCCAGCGCAGCGAGAGAGTCTCCCCCATAGACGGGTTCGGACAAGCGCAGCACCCGCGCCCTTGGATCATAATGGTCAGTAAGCGTCCCCTGAGTGGCTTCAACTCGCACTGCGCTCAGGGCGGTTGCCGCAGCTTCCTTGCCGGCCTGCGGGCTTACTTCAGTGTCCGCCTGCTTCAGCAGTTCCCGCGCCACCTGTGCTCCGGTTATGCCGCTGGAGGCGCGCACCTGAGCGTACTTCTGAAAAGTCGCTTTCACCTTCCACTGTGCCCATAGGGCTAACAGCACTCCGGGAATCAACAGCCACCAATAAGGACCGATCAAATACATGCGGCTAACCTCTGCCTTGCGTCATGCGGAGACTTTCAGCAATTCCTTCGCCTTATCAACCGCGCTGGCGGCATCCGGCGCGTAACCGTCCGCGCCGATCTCATCCGCATAAGCCTGTGTGACCGGCGCTCCTCCGATGATGACTTTCGCTTTCAAATCTGACTTCTGCAGAGTATCTATCACTTCTTTCATTGCCGGCATCGTTGTGGTCAACAGCGCCGACAGGCACACCAGTTGGCTGCCATTCTCCGCCGCCGCCTGCAAGAACTTCTCTGTGGGCACATCTATGCCCAAATCCTTCACCTCAAAGCCTGCGCCCTCCAGCATCATCATCACTAGGTTCTTGCCGATATCATGGAGGTCGCCTTTAACCGTGCCGATTACCGCACGTCCCACCGGCTGCACATCAGAATCCGCCAGCAGCGGTTTCAGCAGGTCCATGGAGGTGTGCATCGCCCGCGCCGCAATCAGCACTTCAGGGACATAAAACTCATTGTTCTTGAATCTTACGCCCACCACGTTCATGCCCGCTATCAGCCCCTCATCAATAATCTGCTTCGGGGAAATGCCTTCGTCGATCGCTTGTTGTGTCAGTTCCTTTGCTTTGTCCCGCTGGCCGCCTATGATGGCCTCCGCGAGTGCTTTCAAATCTGCCATCGTCTCCTCCAGACTTTACCTATCAGCCTGCCTTGCTCCCGAGACAGGCTCTAGTATCATTGCATCGGCAAACCGCTGATGGAACTCAGCACGTTCCGATAACTCCACATATTCTACACGCCCCGCCACCTCTTTCGCAAGCCTGCGCATCTTCCCGGAGACAAGGGCCAGTTTCGCGCCGAGCCCGGCCGCGTTTCCTACCGGTCTTATCTTCTCCGGAGGTATGGCGGGAAGCATACCGATGGCGAGAGCGCTCTCCCGGCGGATATAACTTCCGAACGCCCCTGCCAGAAGCAATTCCTCCACCTCCTCCGGTTTGGCGCTTATCTCCTCCAGCAGGATCAACATACCCGCACAGATGGCCCCTTTTGCCAACTGCAGTTCCCGCACGTCCCGGCTGGTTAGGCATATGGGTTCACCCCCGGCACTCTGCTCTGGTCCCGCAAGCACGAACCGCAATTTCCCGTCTTTCGATTCCAATCTCTCCAGGAAGGGAGACGCAGAGGGTGGAGCCGACTTTGCTGGCAGCATCTGGCCCGTCGAAGTAATGACCCCGATCTTTCGCAGGACCGCCACCGCGTCCACTAATCCGGAACCACATATCCCGCGCGCGGGTGCATCGTCAATAGTATGAATCTGAAGCCGGGGCTCAGTCATCGAACCGGAGCCTGATTCGATAAGGGTGACCTGGTCAATGGCACCGGAGGCGGCCCTCATGCCTTGGCTTATGCGCGCTCCCTCAAAGGCCGGTCCCGCCGCCGTGGAACAGGCCAACAGCCGGTCATCTTTCGCCACTATCACCTCACCATTGGTGCCGATATCCACCGCCACCCGCAGCCCGCGGTTCTCCTCCAGCCCACTGGCGATGATAACTCCCACTGCGTCGGCCCCGACGAATCCCGCGATATTGGGCAGAACATGCACCCGGCCGCGGGGGTTGATGCGAATACCCAACTCTCTTGCCTCCACAGTGCGCGGCGCCGCATTTACCGGCACATAGGGCATTGTGGCAAGGCTCGTGGGATCGATCCCCAGGAAGAGGTGGGTCATACAGGTATTTCCCACAACCGTCAACTCATAGATCCGAGTGGCATCAATCCCGCCTTCCCGGCAGGCCTCTTGGATAATCTCGTTGACCGCTCCCACCACTTTCTCTTGGAGACGGGTGAGGCCCTCCTCGTCGGTTGAGACAAAGGAGATTCGTGATACGACATCATCACCGAACTGCACCTGAGGATTGATGGCAGCGCTGACAGCAACCTCGGCTCCATCCAAAAGACGGGTGAGGTATCCCACTATGGTTGTGGTACCGATGTCAAAAGCCATACCATACAGCTGCGCAGCGGTGTCTCCAGATTCCGCCTCCACGATCTCACCATCGGACAGTACCACTGTGACATTGAAATCCTGCCGGCGCATCCTATCGGGGAGGTCTTGCAGCAGGCTCAGATTTGAAGGGGGTGGAACATCACCCCCCAATGAATCCAGCAGCCTTGCCAGATCCGCTCTCTGGTCTGACAGAGAGGGTGGCGGAAGACGCAGGAATATCTTGCTCAGGCCCGGCTCCACCTCCACCTCTCGCCCCAGTCCTTGGAGGGAAATCTTTTCTCTCATCATCCGACTGGAAGGGGGAATCTCAACCACCGCCTCCGTCTCCACCTGCACCTGGCAGGCGAGCCGCCAGCCTTGTTCCAATTCCGCTTCATCGAAGTGGCGTAATTCCGCATCGCTGGGAGCAGAAGGTGGAGAGATGAGCCGGATGCGGCACTTACCACAAGCGCCGCGACCTCCACAAGAGGACTGCAGGGTAATCCCGGCCTGAGAGGCGGCTTCCAGCACGGTGGCGCCTCGTGTGGCGCGAATCTTCTTTCCATCCGGCCGGAAACTTATTGTCACTGATTCCGGCCCGGCCGGTGCGGATGGGTTCATATTCTGCTCGCCGGGGAAAGAAACATAAGATACGGCATCCAGAATCAACCCCGCTCTGAGGGCTGAATTCCGAATGCCGCGGATTGGCTATAGCACAGGCTAGAGGCCGCCTTCACCGCTTGTTGACGGCTCAAAGAAGGCGAGCTGTTTCATGGCCTCCTTGTGGCCCGGAGAGAGACGAAGCACCTGGTTGAACTCATCCTTCGCCTCGTCATACATGCCCAGCATGGCATAGGTCTTCGCGAGGTTCAGGCGAGCGTCCACGCTGTCAGGCCCGTCCGCTGCAGCGCGTCGAAGCTCCTCCAGGGAGGCGTCGAACTCACCTGTGAAGCAAAGCACCAATCCTACGCCCACTCGCGCCTCGACGTTGGTGGGATCGTCGTCCAGTATACTGCGAAATTCGGCCAACGCTGCTTCGTATTGACCTTCGTTCTTGAAAGCCGCCGCCCGCTCAAGTCGCTCTTGAAGGCTCTCGCCCTGCGAGCTGCTCACTTTCCTCCTCCTTCACCCTGAAGATGGCGTCACAAACCATACCGCTATGGCTGAAGAGAGCTAGGTTTCCAAAGATTAACTCAGGTATATCAAGAAATGCTTTTCGCTGGCTCTCTTCTCCGGCCCAGCGGCTTTCTCACGGTGAAGTGGTTCTTGTTCCCTCCTATTCTATCAATTCTCCGACCACAGGGCGATAGCCTCTCACGAACTCGGTGCCGCTGATATGGTTTCGCCCTTCCGGCTGCAATTCAAGCAGCCTTACTCCCCCCTGCCCACTTGCGATAATGGCTCCTAATGGGCCGATTTCCACTATTGTACCAGGAATTCCTTTCGCGGAGAAGGTTTTTTCCACCTTCCATACCTTTAATCGCTTACCTTTCCACAGGCAATATGCCCCCGGGGCCGGATTAAGCGCTCTCACCAGATTATGAATCTCCTCTGCAGAGGCTTCCCATAGAATCTTTTTCTCCTCAGCCTTCAGCGGAGGGGCGAATGTGGCGGAGGAGTCATCTTGGGGTGTGCGAGGTGCCTCTCTCCTCTCCAGCGCTTCTAGGCTCTCAAGCAAGGCCTGTGCTCCTACCACGGCAAGCCGGTCATGGAGTGATCCATAGTCCTCCTCAGGCCCTATCTGTAAGGTTTGTTGCATAATGACATCACCTTCATCCAAACCCTCAGACATCCACATGATAGTAACACCGGTTTGCATCTCTCCCGCCATGATGGCTCTTCGAATCGGATCTGCACCGCGATACTTCGGCAAAAGTGAGGCGTGTATATTCATGCAGCCAAGGCGGGGGATTTCCAGGATCGCTCGCGGCAGTATCTCGCCATAGGCGGCCACAACACACAAATCGGGTGTCGCTTCCTCCAGGGCGCGGCGGCCTTCCGCGTCGGCAATACGCTCCGGCTGAAAAACCGGCAAGCCCAGTTCCACGGCCGCCTCTTTCACCGGTGAAGCGCGCAGCCGCCGGCCTCGTCCGGCCGGCTTATCGGGGCGAGTGAAAACAGCCGCCACCTCATGTCGGCTTTCAACAAGCCCTCGAAGGGAGGGGACAGCGAAAGCACTTGTGCCCATAAATACAATCTTCATGATTCGGACAAGAACAGGGGAAACGCTTTATCAGTCCTCGAAGATTTCATTCCTGCCCTGAAGGGGGCGGTGTCACTTCTTCCGGTCGATGCTCTGGGTACGCTTCCGCGACTATCTCTACTCTCACCAGCACATTCCGTTCGCTCAAGGAGGCGACACCTTCCGGCACCACCAGTGCAATCCTGCGAGTTATGGAGGAAGTTGCCAGATCCAGTGACAGCGGTAAAGTTGATATCGCCTCCAGGGCTTTGACTGCGGAGGCCTCTCCCGCCGCGGTTACCAAGGGAGGTGACACACTCGTGCGGCCCACTTGAAAACCCTCCGGTGGAGTGCCGGAAAAAGATACGAACACCGGCAACAGTTTCGAGGCGATACTGCTCCGCACCGGCACAGTGACAGTAGCCATCTGAGGTTCCACTTTCAGGCCTGAAACCTTACGACCAGCGGCGTCCACGGGCTCCAGCGGCCCGGATTGGGGCTGGCCCAGCATCGCAAAAGAGGTGTCAATCCTTACCACCACCCGGTTCACCTTGGCCAGCGTACTCTCCGCTCCGGAGACCTCCACATAGGCGGGATGGACGCGCGGCTGCCCCAGCACATAACCCGGACTGGGCTGGCCCTGCAATTCGCAAGTTGCAGGAAAACGCTTTTTTATTACCTCTTCCAACTGCAGGGTTATCTGGGTGGGGACTACTTTCACCAGAGTGAGTCCCTGTGGAAAGAGTGGATCAATCCTTGCTGTTACTTTTCCCGGCTCATGAGTAGAGAGAAGGGCTCTCGCGTGCACCTGATTCGCCGCCGTCTCCAGGGTCTCCCGTTCACCTCTCAGCCACACCACAGCATTGCCGGTCTCGGAAGTGACGGCCAGGTTGCTGGGGGTGCGCGCCACATCAATAGCCACACTGAAGGCCTTTTCTCCCACCTGCTCATTCACTGTCACATAGGCCCAAAGACACAGGGCCAGCACCAGTGCGAGAAGTTTTAACTTAATGTTTCGGTGCAGCATCGCTCTTCTCGTGATGGGCAAAAGGCAGCCGTCGCCAGAGTCCTCTCACCGCCGGCACCGCCAAGCGCTTCAACGCCGGTTTTCTCTCTGGCGGAACCAGCAGATTTATGAGCCTTGCCTTGAGGGCATCGGAAGAGAGATTGGAGAAGAGCCGGCCCTCATGTGCCAGGCTGATGCCTCCGGTCTCCTCAGAGACAACCACTATCATCGCATCTGAGGTTTCAGAAAGCCCCAGTGCCGCACGGTGCCGCGTCCCCATGGGGAAGGCTGTACTATCCTGCTCACTGAGCGGAAGGAGACAGCCCGCCGCCATGACCCTGTCTGCGCGTATCACCACAGCGAGGTCATGGAGCGGAGTCCCGGGATGAAAGATTGTGCGTAACATCTCCGCGGAAACGCGGCCTCTCACAGTTCGGCCTGTGGAGATGATATCATTCAACCCCACATTGCCCTCAACTACGATCAGCGCACCGGTGCGCTCTCGGGAGAGAGAAGTCACCGCCGACACTATCTCATTCACTACCTGGCCTATCTCCTCTCTTTTCATCATGGGCAGGACCGTCATTAGCCGGCCCCGGCCTATCTGTTCCAGCGCCAGACGCAACTCCGGGGTGAACAAAACTATCAGCACGATTACCCCGGGCAGCAGAATCAGCCCCAGGATCCAACGAAAGCCCCGCAGCCCCAAGAGGTCGGCGAGCAGAATCAGCACTCCATATACGAATAACCCTTTCAGCAACTGAATGGCGCGCGTGCCTCTCACCAACACAAACAGGTAATACAGCGCGATCGCCACCAAGAGGACGTCAAAGAAATCGAGGATCCCGAACTCGGATATGAACAGTTGCCACAGCCGGCCCACTTCAGGCATCATCGCTCTCCAGGGTCGAGATTGCCTGTCGCAGTCTATCCAGGGTGGCGGGAAGCGCCTCCGGGATCACCTTTGCCTCTCCGCATACTGACATAAAATTTGTGTCCCCGGTCCAGCGCGGGACTATGTGAAGATGCAGGTGGTCAGCGATTCCCGCTCCCGCAGTCCGGCTCAGGTTGATGCCTAGATTGAAGCCATCGGGAGACATCGCCCTTCTCAGGGCCTTGATTCCCAGGGTCGCGGCGGAAAGCAGTTCGCGAGCCTCCCCCTCCTGCAAATCAGTCAGGTCTGCGGTGTGACGATAAGGGGCCACCAGCAGGTGACCGTTTGTGTACGGAAAAGTATTGAGGATGATGAAGACAGTCTTGCCGCGATAAAGAATGAAGTTCTCCGTATCTCTGTCTTCCGAGGCGCTGGTGCAGAAGATACATCCCTTCTCTTCTTTGCCCATCCCCTCAATATACTCCATTCTCCACGGAGCCCACAGCCGCTCCATACCCGCCTCCAAAGGCTTCTACCTTATCATAGCCATATCATAGCCATTCATGCTAAGGCCTGCAAGGAACTTTTTCCCGCGCCTCCCGAACGACACGCCTCGCCCTCCACCGACCCGAGGCTCCCCGCGCCCGGTGTTCTCTTTTCGTGCATTTCCTCTGGCGTGCCGGGGAGGATGGGCCTTTAGGGTGGGGTCTGGTGCACCCTCCCGTCAAAAGACTCTTCTCCGCCCCATGATTTAGACAGTCCGCCGCTCAGAGAGTTCGCCTAATCATGGAATAATAGACCGGCATTGCCGGCGTCAAAATCGAAGACGTGAAGTGTTGCGACGCGAAGTATAACAAGGATGGAGTGTTATGCAAGCCTCCCAGCACGCTTCACGTCAGCGAGCAAAATATCGACCTCTTCTTCAACCGAGGAAGAACTTGTCTCTATGAAATGACGCGACAACTGGAAGAGAAGAAAGCAAAAACAGCCCTCAGCCAGGCAATGGAAGATTCCGCCGTCAGCGGCTCTCCAGGGCGTCGGCGCAGCCTTCACGTCTTGTTGGTGGATGACAATCGAGACCACATGCTGCTCGTCCGCCGGGAATTAGAGCATCGGGGCCACCATGTTACCGGTGCGCTTAGCGGCGAGGAAGCGATGGGCGCGCTCGCCGGTGGAGTATTTGACGCGATGGTGCTCGACTATCAACTTCCCGATGCCACCGGCCTCCAACTCCTGCAGCAGATCAGAGCACAAACGGAGGGCCTCCCCATAATCATGATAACCGCCTCCGGTAATGAGCAGGTGGCGGTAAGCGCACTGAAGAGTGGAGCCAGCGACTATGTCGTCAAAGAGCCCGGCTATGAGCGTGAGTTGCCGCGGGCCGTCGAGCAGGCTGCAGAAGCCGCCCGGGCCAGCGCGGCGGAAGCCGTGCTGCAGGCCGAACTGGAGAGGCGCGCAAAGACCGATCCTCTTACCGGGCTCTTGAACCGTGGAGAGATGGAGCGTCTCCTCAAGCGGGAGATCCAACGAACCGCGCGCTATCATTGCCCCCTCTCGTTTGCCCTCATTGATGTGGACGGATTCAAGAGCATTAACGACACTCGCGGACATCCGACAGGAGATGCTGTGCTATGTCGTATTGCCGGTATTCTCCAGAGCGCGCTTCGCGCATCAGATTCTACGGCACGCTGGGGAGGCGACGAATTCGCGGTGCTGCTGCCTGATACCGGGTTTGACGGGGCAAGGGCATTTGCGGAACGCCTGCGTCTGGACGCGAAAGCCTCCCTGCAGGAGTCTTCTAAAGAAGAGATTCCCACTACCACGTTGAGTGTGGGGTTTGTTCTCACGCGCGGTGAGCATGATCATGATCTGGATTTACCCGCCCTGCTGAAGTGGGCCGACAGGGCCCTTTATGCCGCCAAGGAGGGTGGGCGTGATCGGGCAAACTTCTTCGATTTGGATAAGGGCGAAGAGGTTTGCGGGGAGGCGAAACAAGTTTCCTCCCCTGAAGCCGCGAAAGAGAGGATGTCGGATGACTAGGCCTGTTGACAAACCTCCCGAAGAACAGAATAAGCGCACTATCTCGCTGACCTCGAAGAGGATCGCCGCCGCCGCCGCCGCTGCCTTATTCCTCATTATGATAGGATGGGGCCTCTACCCCTATTACACCTGGCATTGGACCACAGAGGCGGAGGAATACGTGCTGGAGGGGGCCGCCGAAGAACTTTTAACCCTGGACGACAGGCTTACCATGACCTCCACCATGGCTATTGCCACAGGTGAGAAGGAGTGGATAACCCGTTACTATGACCACAAGCCGCGCCGCACAAGAGCCATCCAGGACCTCATCCGAATGCTGCCTGTGGCAAGCGAAGGCGACCCCCGATATGCCGACATAGCCGAAGCTGAGAAGTCAATGACGCAGATGGAGAAGCAGGCCTTCGCTCTGCTGCGCGCAAACAAGAAAGACAAAGCCCTTCAGATCCTCACGAGTGCCGAATACAAGCAACACAAAGCCGTCTTCTCCAACGGACTCACGAAGATCTACCGAGAGGCGATTGCCAGCCAGGAAGACCGCCATGTCGCACAGATGCGTATGTTCCGCATAGCGGTCATCGGATTTCTGGTCCTGGGCGTGGCTGTTCTCCTCGGATGGGCGCGCGCCACCAAGGCCGCCCGCCAGTGGAAACATACCCTTGCTGAACAGCGAGCGCGCGAGCGAAAAGTGGTAGGACAAGCGGTAGCCGACGGATTGCTCACAGCAAGCGTTCGCTATTCCGTTGGTGCTGCCGGGGAGGCCGCGGTTGACGGGTTAGCGATGGTTGACCTAAATCTTACCTATGACTATGTCAACCCGGCGCTGTGCCGCCTCCACAAGTGTGCCTCTCCGGAAGATATGATCGGCCGAAGCATCGGTGACTTCCTGACCGAGGATACTTTTAACAGACTCGCACAACTCACACAGAAGGTGATTTCCGGAGAACAGGCCCAATCCTTTGAAGGTGTGGCGCGGGCCGATGGTCAACTCGTGCAAATCGAAATAGCCCCCTCCCTGATGTCCAACGAGGAGGGCGCACCATGGGCTTTCATGATAATCGTTCGCGATGTCACCAAACAGAAGCAGGCCCAAGAAGAACTCAGAAAATCACGCGATTTCTATCTCTCTCTCTTCGAAGGATTTCCCGCTCCCGTCTGGCGCTCGGGTATTGACGGAGGCCACGACTACTTCAACAGCACCTGGTTTTCACT
>JABAOH010071695.1_pt4 | contig 10497 bp, 4 predicted proteins | sample 7062181 | NCBI WGS metagenome assembly JABAOH01 (sample SAMN14538630, study PRJNA623070) | marine sediment metagenome | biome: marine biome [ENVO:00000428]; feature: marine pelagic biome [ENVO:01000023]; material: deep marine sediment [ENVO:00002113]; isolation source: pool of 5 deep marine... | reverse complement strand
TGGAGCAACACGGCGAAAGCTTGGCCGCCGCCCAGCGCAGTACCGAGAAGCCTTCCAAAGGAAAGAATCTCCTCCCCAGGGTCCGCGAGAACGGACGCGTGCTTCTGGCCGCCTACCGGAACATCGTGGAGGCGGTCCGGGAGAAGAGCGAGATCACGCCGGCCGAGGAGTGGCTCCTCGACAACTTCTTCGTCGTGGACGAACAGCTCCGGGCGATCCGCGACCACCTCCCGGGCAGCTACTACCGCCTGCTGCCGAAGATCGCCGAGGGCCACCTCGTGGGATACCCGCGAGTCTATGGGCTGGCCTGGGCCTACGTGGCCCACACCGACAGCCGGTTCGGGCTGGAGACGCTTCAGCGATTCGTCGGCGCCTACCAGCGCATCCGGCCGCTCACCATCGGGGAGATCTGGGCTGTAGCCATCCACCTCCGCGTGGCCCTGGTGGAGAACATGCGGCGGCTGTCGGAGCAGATCATCCGCGCACGCCAGGCGCGGGCACGGGCCGACGAGCTGGCGGATCGCCTGCTGGGCCTGAGCGGTCAGCCGGCGCAGCATGCGGATGATGTTCTGAGCCGTCTGGACGACGCCCCTCTGGCCGGCGCGTTCGCAGTGCAGCTCATCCAGCGGCTGCGTGACCAGGACCCTTCGATCATGCCGGCCCTGGCCTGGCTCAACGAGAAGCTGAGCGCCCAGGGTACGTCGGCCAACGAAGTGGTCGCCCAAGAACACCAGGCTCAGGGCGCGGCGAACGTCACCGTCCGGAACATCATCACGAGCATGCGGTGGATGTCCTCCATCGACTGGCTCGAGTTCTTCGAGAGCGTCAGTCTGGTGGACGAAGTCCTTCGCGCCGCTCCCGGGTTCGCGGCTATGGATTTCGCGACGCGGAACGAGTACCGGACCCAAATCGAGCTGCTCTCCCGACGCTCAAGGCGATCGGAGATCGAGGTGGCACGGGAAGCCATGGTCGTGGCCCAAAATGCAGTTCGGGAAGACGGACATCCGAAGAAAGATGAGACCGAGGCTCTGGAGGGCGAGCCGGGTCTTCCCGGTGTTCCCGAACGTGCCGAGGAGGACCCGGGGTACTACCTCGTTTCCTCAGGGAGCAGGGCTTTGGAGAGGCGCTTGGGTTTTCGCGTTCCCTTGCGAATCCGGCTTCGCCGCGCCATACGCGCCTTCGCGACCCCCGGTTACCTGGGAGGAATCGCTCTCCTCACCGCCCTCCTGCTCTTCGTGCCTCTGTTCTTTACATGGAGCGCTGGGGCAGGTTTCTGGAGCCTCGTCCTCCTGGGATTCCTCGGGCTCGTGCCCGCCTCGGATGTCGCAGTGTCCCTCGTTCATCGCCTGGTTCCGATTCTCGTTCCACCGACGTTGCTCCCCAAGCTCGAACTCGCCCGCGGCGTGCCCCCAGAGCTTCGAACCATGGTCGTCGTCCCCACGCTGGTCACGAACCGGGCTGATATCGAGGAGCAGCTCGAGCGGCTCGAGGTGCACTATCTGGCCAATCCCGAAGGCCATCTCCACTTCGCCCTCCTTACCGACTGGGCGGACGCGCTCAGCGAGCGCAGGCCCATCGACGATGCTCTCCTCACCGCACTGGCCGACGGCATCGCGAGCCTCAACGAGCGCCACGAAAGTCCGCCCGGAGGTGGGGAGCGCTTCCTTCTGTTGCATCGTCCGCGTCTTTGGAACGAGAAAGAAGGCAAGTGGATCGGCTGGGAACGTAAGCGAGGAAAGCTTCACGAGCTGAACCGACTTCTTCGCGGCGCTCAGGACACTTCGTTCGTTCCGGTAAACGGAAAGCCGCCCACAGTGCCCCAGGGTGTCCGCTACGTCATCACCCTGGACGTCGACACCCGGCTTCCTAAGGGAACCGCCTACCGCCTGGTTGGCGCGATGGCGCACCCGTTGAACCGGCCGCGTTTCGACCCCCGGCAGGGACGTGTCGTCCAGGGCTACGGGATCCTGCAGCCCCGGATCGCACCGTCCTTGCCCACGGGCCCGGGAAGCACGACCTACCAGCGGATCATCTCCGGTCCCGGAGGTGTGGACCCCTACGCGGCCGCGGTCTCCGATGTATACCAGGACCTCTTCGAGGAGGGGTCGTTCACCGGCAAAGGCATCTACGACGTCGATACCTTCGAGGCGGCGCTCGAGGGGAAGGTCCCGGAGAATGCCCTACTGAGCCACGACCTCTTCGAGGGCACCTTCGCGCGCGCCGGGCTNNCGCCGCAACCATCGCTGGGTGCGAGGCGACTGGCAGCTCCTACCCTGGATCCTCGGCCATGCGCGGGACGCTGCAGGGCAGAAACAGGCCGTTCGCATCCCCGCCCACGGCCGTTGGAAGATGGTGGACAATCTCCGCCGAAGCCTCGCGGCGCCTATGTGCTTTCTGATGGTGGTGGCCGCCTGGATCCTTCCCTCCGTCCCTCCCTTCTTGTGGACCGGGCTGTTCCTTGGATCGGTGGCGGTGCCCGCCTTCATCCCGGTCCTCGACGGCCTCATCCCCAGACGATGGGGGATCTCCAAGCGCAGCCACCTCCGCGCCGTTTCCCACGACATCTACCTGGCCCTGATGCAGACGCTCCTAGCCATCACCATGCTGGCACACCAGGCCTGGCTGATGGTGGACGCGGTCGTACGCACGCTGTGGCGGCTCTACGTAACGAAACGGAACCTCCTCGAGTGGGTTGCGGCCGCGCAAGCGGGGTATGGGGTCGACCTGAGGCTGCGGAGCTTCTACCAGCACCTCCGCTGGGGCGTGGTTCTCGCCGTCGCGGCCGGTACGCTCTGCGTTGTGCTCAAGCCGGGGGCCTGGCTTGTGGCCACGCCGCTGGTTCTGCTCTGGGTGCTGTCGCCCGTCTATGCCTGGCGGGTGAGCCTCCCACCGACGGCCCCCCAAGAACAGATTCTCTCTCCCCAGCAGACACGTTCCTTGCGGCTCATCGCCCGCCGGACCTGGCGCTTCTTCGAGACGTTCGTGGACGATGAGGAGCACGCCCTTCCGCCGGACAACTTCCAGGAAGACCCCGAGCCCGTCGAAGCCCACCGCACATCGCCGACGAATCTGGGTCTCTATCTCCTGAGCACCACGGTCGCCCACGACTTCGGCTGGATCGGGATTCTGGAGACGGCGGACCGGCTCGAGGCCACGCTGGAGACGATGACGAGCTTACGCCGCGTCCGCGGCCACTTCTTCAACTGGTACGACACCCGGGATCTCCGGCCGTTGGATCCCATGTACGTGTCCACCGTGGACAGCGGCAATCTGGCGGGACACCTGATCGCACTGGCTCAGGCGTGCCGCGGGCTCATGCATCGCCCACTCTTGCGCCCCGCGATCCTGGAGGGGATCGGCGACGCTCTCGCGCTGCTTCTCGAGTCGTTGGAGAAGGCCGAGCATCCTCAACGTACGCAGACGGTCACGGCGGAGCAGTTGATCGACGCGGCCGAGTCGCTGTCGGACCTGCTGGAGGATCCACCTTCGTCGCTTCCCGATTGGGTTCGCCGCTTCGAGGAGCTTGAGGTCCGGGCGGAGATCCTCCTGGACATCGCCAGCACGCTCGTGAGCGACACCAAGCGCGGATCGGGTTCCGAGGTTCTGATCTGGGCGACGGCCGTTCGGAACTCGGTCCGCAGCCACGCCCGCGACCTCCATACGACCATGCCATGGTGCGTGCGGCTCTACTCGGAAGGATCGGCGGAGGGAGTCGCGCGGGAAGACCAGGGCCCGGCGACTTGGCTCGCCCGGTCGGCATCGTTTCTGGAGCCTCTGGTCGGAGAGAGCCCCACAGCGGCGGGGCTCTCGGACCTCTTGCGCGCGGTCCACTGGGTGATCGAAAAGCGCTCCGACCTTCTGGAGAGCGAGGTCAGAGACCCGATCCTCGATGATCTGGAAGCGTCGTGGAAGGCGGCTGCAGCGCTCAAGCACCGCTTCTCCGCCCTGGCAATGCTCGCCGAACAGATGGTCCAGGCCATGGACTTCCGATTCCTCTTCGACTCCTCACGCAAGCTGTTCTCCATCGGCTACCGCGTGGCCGATGGCACCCTCGATCCCAGCTGCTACGATCTGCTGGCCTCCGAGGCCAGGCTGGCAAGCTTCGTGGCCGTCGCCAAGGGCGACGTTGCGCCCGGGCACTGGTTCCTCCTCGGCCGGTCCCTCACGCCGGTAGGGGGCGGTGCGGCCCTCGTCTCCTGGTCGGGTTCGATGTTCGAGTACCTGATGCCGCTCCTCGTGATGGAGCAGCCGGCCCGGAGCCTTCTGGATCTGAGCTGTCGCCTCGTAGTGGGGCGCCAGATCCGCTACGGTGCGGAGCGGGGAGTCCCGTGGGGGGTCTCGGAATCGGGCTACAACGTTCGCGACCTGGAACTCACGTATCAGTACTCGGATTTCGGCGTGCCCGGTTTGGGGCTCAAGCGAGGCCTGTTCCAGGACGTGGTGGTGGCCCCGTACGCCACTGCGCTCGCGGCCATGCTGGATCCCGCGGCTGCCCTGAACAACTTCGTTCGCCTCGAGGAGTCCGAAGCGTTGGGTGCCCATGGGTTCTATGAAGCACTCGACTACACCCCCGCGCGGCTGCCGGAGCAGGCCCGGGTGGCCGTGGTCCGGGCATACATGACCCACCATCAGGGGATGATCCTCGTCTCTCTAGGTAACGTGGTTCACGACGGCCTGACCCGCAGGCGCTTCCACTCCCATCCCATGGTCCAGGCGGCGGAACTCCTACTCCAAGAACGGACGCCGCGTTCGGTGAGTGTGACCCGGCCCCGCGGTGAGGAGGTCCGTGAGGCCGCGCTCGTCCGCGACCTCGTCCTCCCCACGCTGCGTCGCTTCGAGTCGCCGCACGACATCACGCCCCGCACGCATCTGCTTTCGAACGGTCGCTACACCGTCATGGTCACGGCGGCGGGCTCCGGTTTCAGCCGCTGGCGCGATCTTGCCGTTACCCGCTGGCGCGAGGACACAACGCGCGACTGCTGGGGCACGTTCGTCTTCTTGCGCGACGCGGAGACCGGAGACGTCTGGTCCGCCGGCTTCCAGCCGAGCGGAAGCGAAGCGGACCACTACGACGTCGTCTATTCCGAGGACCGGGCCAAGATCATGCAGCGGTTCCGCTCCCTCTCGATCACCCTCGAGATCGTGGTTTCCCCCGAGGACGACGCGGAGCTTCGCCGGCTGACGGTGACCAATCTCGAGAACCGGGACCGCGAGATCGACTTCACATCCTATGCCGAGGTCGCGCTGGCTCCGCAGGGCGCCGACGAGGCCCACCCCGCCTTTTCGAACCTCTTCGTCGAGACGGAGTTCGTTCCCGAGCTCGGCACCTTGCTCGCTACCCGGCGCCCGCGTTCGGCGGACGAGCCCCAGGTCTGGCTGGCCCACCTGGCCGCGGTGGAGGGGGAGACGGTCGACACGTTGCAGTACGAGAGCGACCGCGCACGCTTTCTGGGCCGGGGCCGCGGGGTTCGGACGCCGCTCTCCGTGATCGATGGCGGGCCGCTCTCCAATACGGCAGGGACGGTTCTGGATCCCATCGTGAGCCTCCGGCAGCGGGTGGCGATTCCCCACGGGGGAAGCGTCAACTTCGTGTTCACCACACTCGTGGCGTCATCCCGGGAAGAGGCCCTCGAGATCGCGGAAAAGTACCGCGAGCCGGCGACGTTCGAGCGCGAAAGCTCGTTGGCCTGGACCCAGGCCCAGGTCCAGCTGCACCACCTGCGGATCACCCAGGACGAGGCGCACCTCTTCCAGCGTCTGGCCAATCGTCTGCTCTACGTAGATCCCACGTTGCGCGCCGCGCCTCGGGTCCTGGCTAGAAACCGCAGCGGCCCATCCGGGCTCTGGGCCTACGGCATCTCCGGCGACCTGCCCATCGCACTGGTGCGCATCGAGAGGGACGAGGAGCGGGACGTCGTGAGGCAGCTGCTGCGGGCGCACGAGTATTGGCACATGAAGGGGATCTCCGCCGATCTGGTGATCATCAATGCGAAAGCCACCTCCTACATACAGGATCTCCAGGACTCGCTCGAAGCCATGGTGCAAGCGATTCAGTCCGCGGTCGGGCGCGAGAAGCATGGGGAACATGGAGACGTCTATGTGCTCAGAGCCGACCTCGTGCCCGGCCGAGACCGGCTTCTCCTGCACGCGGCGGCGCGAGTGCTGATTCTGGCGCGCCAGGGTACGCTATCCGAGCAGGTGGTCCGGCTGCAGCGCTTGAGGCCAGGGCCGGTTCCGCCGCTGCTCCGCGCGCCGCGCGAGAAGGCCAAGACCGTCGCCCCTCCCACCGTCGAACTCGAGTTCTTCAACGGCCTGGGGGGATTCACTGCGGACGGCCGCGAATACGTCACGGTTCTGGGCAAGGAACAGTGGACGCCGGCTCCCTGGATCAACGTGGTGGCGAACCCGGAATTCGGTTTCCAGGTCTCCGAGTCGGGCTCGGGCTACACCTGGTCCGTGAACAGCCGCGAGAACAAGCTCACACCCTGGTCGAACGATCCCGTCAGCGACACGCCGGGCGAAACGTTCTATGTCCGGGATGAAGACAGCGGTCTGGTCTGGGGACCGACGGTTCTCCCCATCCGCGAGGAGAGCTGGCCTTATGTCATCCGGCACGGGCAGGGGTACAGTCGCTTCCAGCACACCTCCCACGACATCGCGCTGGATCTCCTGCAGTTCGTGCCCCTTCGAGACCCCATCAAGATCTCGCGCCTCACCCTGGAGAACCGGTCCCATCGCAAACGGCGGCTTGCGGTCACAGCCTATGCGGAGTGGGTGCTTGGGGTCGAGCGAAGCAACTCGGCGGCTTTCGTGGTCACCGATATCGACCCGACGACCGGAGCCTTGTTTGCGCGAAACGCCTGGAACGGGGAGTTCGCGGATCGGATCGCCTTCGCCGACCTGGGCTGGCGCCAGACATCCTGGACCGGCGACCGCCTCGAGTTCCTGGGCCGGAACGCGAGCCTCGACCATCCCGCGTCGCTGGAGCGGGGGCAGACGCTGTCGGGAAAGGTCGGAGCGGGGCTGGACCCTTGCGCCGCTCTCCAGACGAGAGTGGAGCTCGAACCGGGGGAACGCGCCGAGGTGCTGTTCCTGCTGGGCCAGGGGGACAGCCGTGAGCAGGCCCGATCCCTAGTCGAAGCCTACCGCGAAATGGACTGCGACGCGGCGCTCAGCGAGGTCCAGGATCACTGGAACCGGGTGCTGGGCTCGGTCCAGGTCAAGACTCCCGAACCCTCAATGAACCTCCTCCTCAACCGCTGGCTTCTCTATCAAACGCTCTCCTGCCGAATCTGGGCCCGCTCGGCGTTCTACCAGTCCTCAGGGGCCTACGGATTCCGCGACCAGCTCCAGGACGTCCTCGCCCTAACCGTGACGCGACCCGATATCGTGCGCGAGCACCTCCTCCGCGCGGCCGCCCGGCAGTTCAGCGAAGGGGACGTCCAGCACTGGTGGCATCCCCCCACGGGCCGCGGGGTCCGGACCCGGATCTCCGACGACCTCCTCTGGCTTCCCTACGCGGTGGTCCACTATCTGCAAGTGACCGACGACCCGACGGTGCTCGACGAAGAGGTCCCGTGGCTCGAGGGGGCGGCTCTGGAGGAGCACGAGCAAGAGGCTTACTTCCAGCCCAAGGTCTCGGAGGAGCGGGCAACGCTCTACGAACATTGCGCGCGGGCCCTGGACCGGAGCCTCGACGCCGGCAGCCACGGCCTCCCCTTGATCGGTGCCGGGGATTGGAACGACGGCATGAACCGTGTCGGCCGCGAGGGCCGGGGCGAAAGCGTCTGGCTGGGCTGGTTTCTCCTCGGGAACCTGACGCAGTTCGCCCGGATCGCCGACCTCCGCGCAGAAGAGGAGCGTGCGGCACGCTGGCGCGAGAGGGCTGCTTCTCTGAAAGCTTCGCTGGAGGGGGAGGCGTGGGACGGTGAGTGGTATAAGCGCGCCTTCTTCGACGACGGTACGCCGCTCGGATCAGCGGTGAACGACGAATGCCAGATCGACTCCATCGCCCAGTCCTGGGCGGTCCTCTCGGGTGCCGGCGACGACGAGCGGGCACGCCAGGCCATGGAATCCGTGGAGCGACGGCTGGTCCGCCGGGAAGACCGGCTCCTGCTGCTCTTCTCCCCGCCTTTCGACCGGACACCCCTGGACCCCGGATACATCAAGGGATACGTCCCTGGCATCCGAGAGAACGGTGGGCAGTACACCCACGCCGCGGTCTGGTCGGTCATCGCATTCGCCATGCTGGGCGAGGGAGAGGTGGCCGCCGATCTCTTCAACCTGCTGAGCCCCACGCACCACGCGAAGCGTCGCGCGGACGTTCACCGGTACAAGGTGGAACCGTACGCCGTACCCGCAGATGTCTACTCCCAGCCTCCTCACGTGGGACGAGGTGGATGGACGTGGTACACCGGGGCCGCGGGCTGGCTCTACCGTGCGGGGCTGGAGTGGATTCTCGGATTCCGGAAGCGAGGTTCCGCCCTCTGCATCGATCCGTGCATCCCCCGAAGGTGGAAACGCTTCGAGATCACCTACCATCATGGTGATACTCTGTACCGGATCACCGTCGACAACCCCAAGGGCGTCTGCCGGGGGGTATCCCAGGTCAGGCTGGACGGAACACCGCTCCCGGGAGAAGCGCCCGTGCCCCTGTCCGACGACGGTCGCGAGCACCAGGTCCAGGTAGTGCTCGGATAGTTGCTCTCGGGAAGCCTAAAACACGATCCGTGCCATCTGATCAACCAGCACAACTGGCGTGGGCGGCGATGCGAGCGCCGGCAAGCACCACGGACCGCTTCAGCTGTGCGGCGACATAGGCGGTGCCAGGCGATTCGTCGCCGCCAAAGCCGTAGAATCACGCGCGTGAACGGAAGGTCTGCGCCGTAAGTGCCTGAAGCGTTCGTGAGTGGAGAATGACCGGGGTGGGGCTCGCCTTGAAGGCACCGCCAGGCGCCTTCATACTGAGCAGCGCCGCGCGCTGCGAAACTCCACCCACGACCTGCGGATTAAGAGAACGAAACTCCCCGAGGACTATTGGGGTCCATCGGACTCGAAACCAGACAGGAAGCGGCCGTCCAGCCTGTTGAGAATCCCGATAGTTCCGATCGAGACGTGTGAAGGGGGTGACCCGGAAGTAGAGATCATTCCAAGAATGAGTTCGTCTCGAGTCCACACCTCGATTTCCGGCCACAGCTCGATTTCACTCGAACCTGACGCGTCGGTCGGCTCAAGGCCCGTGCCTCCCCTACCATTATCTGCTTGGTTATCTCCCTCGTGGGTCGTCCCGACACCAAGATGTGAGCGCACTACCTCTTGGACCAAGACGCGGCACACTCTCGGTTCAGGCGCTTCAAGCGCGAAGTGCGCCTCCGCCAGCTTTGGGTCGATCTCCAGCGCCCGGCGCGCGCTCGCCTCCGCCCGGGTCAACCACTCCTTGTCTTCGCTCCAACGGCGTTGATGTTCTGCGTCTGGCAGAGGGAGAGCCTGGCCAGCGCTAGCTCGTAGTTCGGGTCGCTGGCGAGCGCCTGTTGGTAGAGAGCCTCCGCGGCGGCATTCCCCCCTGGCAATGTTCATGGCGTCCACCGGGCCCATTTTGGGGCTACCTGGTTTCTCGCCGCGATTAACGTGCCAGCCCTATTCGTGGCTCATGGGCTCATCGTGTATCTCCTTCTCCGCAGCAAGAACACCGGTGGGTTGATCCGCGACCGGAGTGATGGCTGATTTGGGACCTTCGCACTCGATACCGTCGTCCGTGAAGCTCGATCCGCCAAGCGACATGGCCTCTATCATGCTGTCCTCGGGGAGGCTGCAAGTTCTTGACGGGCTCCGGCAACGGGCCTACCTTGAAACGCTCTCAAGCCCATCTTCGCTCTAACATTCCTGGTCGATGGCATGGTCTTTGGGCCCTACGTACCGGCTGGCGCCGAGCACCGTGTGGAAGGTCCGGTGAATAGGACCGTCGGGGAGTCCCAGGTCGTTCGCGGGGTCCCGAAACAGCTGAGTTTCTGGGCCCCGGCGACGTCTGCGCCCGGGTCGCGCGCCCACAGTTATCGATTGTGCACCCGCAGCACAGACAGCCTTTCGCCTTTCATCCGATTCTTCTCACCTGTCAACCACCTCTTCAGAGCGCCTGGAAAAACTGTCTTTAGATCCCCGGATTCGCCCGTAACCCATCGAGGGGGATGGGTGATGCTAATCCGCCGGATCAAAGGGGCCGCCCACGGGTGGCGCTATTAGAGCGTGAGAGAGCGTGCGTGGCGTGAGCGTCCTCGCAGGTGCGCGGCCTGCGTGGCTTTGGAGGGCCTGGATCTTCCGGGTCTTGTCTTATTCACGTGACCTTTACAAACGGAGGGACGCGACCATGACCAGTCTCGTTGCACTGTCGGTCAGCATCGGGGCCCTTGGAGCCGTGGCCACCTGGTTGGCGCTGGGCCCGCTGTCGGGGTTCATCATCATCTGGACCGTGTTCGTTGGCTGGGCGACGTTCTTCGCGGT
>JABAOH010023167.1_pt1 | contig 10501 bp, 10 predicted proteins | sample 7062181 | NCBI WGS metagenome assembly JABAOH01 (sample SAMN14538630, study PRJNA623070) | marine sediment metagenome | biome: marine biome [ENVO:00000428]; feature: marine pelagic biome [ENVO:01000023]; material: deep marine sediment [ENVO:00002113]; isolation source: pool of 5 deep marine... | reverse complement strand
CGCTTGGCCAATGAAAATGACAGGATCACGAGCCCCACAACTCCCACCAATAGCCACCACGCGCCCACGAGCCCCTTTTCAAACCCCAGGCCTGCCATGCCGATGGTGCTGGATCCACCCACAATGGTTGCCACCAGAGAACCAGTGATCAAAAGCGGCGTTCCCCGACGATCAGCCACGAAGAAGCTCTCGGTTCCCCTTATCCGCTTGAAGCTCAGGACCCCGATCAAAATCATTCCAAGGAAGAAAAGAGCTACGATAGCGAAATTCACGGAGGTTTCCCCTCCTCGTGTGGGCCTGCTGACACAAGATCTCCGCTCTTACGGAGAAACCAGGCTTATCCGGGAAGAATAACGAGCTGATCATCGGGCGAGGTGAGCTTGTCGACTCCATGGGAGGATACCAGATAGAGGTCTTCAATCCCCACCACGCCTTTTTCGGGGACGATCAATTTGGGCTCGAAGGCGAAAACCATTCCCTCCTCCAAGCAGGTGTTTACACCCATGCCAAGGAGGGGAAGTTCGTCGATTTCGAGGCCGATACCATGGCCCACGAAGGGAACCCTTCCATCCCCATGACCCATGAAGTAATCTCCGAACCCTCTTATCCTCGCAAATTCGACAGCTCTACGGTATATCCCTCGACCGGAAGCTCCCGGGCCCACATTTGCCTCCATATCCCTCTTGATCTCCAAGAGGACCTCAAATCCCCTCAGGAAGAGCCCGGGGGGTTCCCCGATGGAAAAGGTCCTCGTCACATCGCTCACGTATCCGTTGATCCCCACTCCGAAATCGATATAGATGGGTTCCCCTCTTTTTACCCTATGTAATCCCGCTCCCTGGGCGATGGCGGGATTGGGACCCGCACCACAAACTGGGGATGTGCAGAAGGAAGAGTAAGCGGCCTCCTTCCCCGAGAGGATGTGGCCGTGGAACATCTCCTGATTCCAACCCCTAATGCGAAGTCTTCCCTGGTGCCCCTTTTTTCGAGCGTGGGCAAAGAGCAGCCCGTCGATCTCCAGTTCCGTCATCCCTTCCCGGATGATCTCCTTGGCCACATTCATCACCTCATCGGTGATCTTCGCCGCTTGCCGAATCTGGCCGATTTCATAGTCCGATTTGACAGATCTCACCTTCAGGATGAGACGGGAGACATCGGTCAATTGGGATTCGGGAAAGAGGGATTGAAAGTGAAAATAGTAATTGGTGGGGAGGACATCCAATTCGAGGCCGATGGTCCCAACGCGGTCAAATCCCCCATCCCGTAACACCCCCGGAATATGGCGGAGTTTTTCCAGAAATATGATATTGGATAGCGCCGATTCCCTCATAGCTCTGGCATGGCTCTTCTTAACCATGAGGGTGGGCTCCCCCTCCTGGGGTATGAAGAGGAAGGACTCTTGAATCGTACCGGCGAAATAGAATAGATCGACGTTTTGACAGATCAGGGCGCCATCTACCCCTTGTCCTCTCAATGAGCCCTGGAATCTTTGAATTCTGGATCTCAATTCTCCTTCAGGGGTATACTCCATCTTATTAACTCCAACAATTGAACCGAAAAAGGATCATGGGCTCTTCCCCTTTGGCAGAGAAGTTGGGGAGAAGATCAATGGCCCATCGCACGCAGGACATCTTCATCACCCCCTCTCCTTTGGGGGAAAAGTGATGAAAGGTTCCCTGCTATCCCCCTTGCGCGCTTTCCCTTATCCTCTTGTATTTCCAGAGTGCGGATAGCGACTTTGCAGCCTCTTCCGGTGTAGCGTAGTTTGTGATGCCTCCCTTCTCAACCAGGGATGCTATTTCTTCCTCCCAAATCCCCGGGGGGGAGGAAAAACAACATACAATAGGCTTCTTCCTGCCCCATTGGGTGAGCAAACCGGATAATGCCCTGATTGAGCCCTCGTTGGCTGAGGCAAACATGATGCATAAAAGGATGGCATCAATGGCCGTATCCCGAAGGACGGACTCGACAATCCCTCGGATTGCCTGTGAATCATACCAGGCAGGACCCATATCTACTGGGTTTGTCCTTATGGCCATGGGAGGAAGAAGGTTGTCTATTCTTTTCTGGGTTTCCTCTGAGAACGGAATAATGCGCAATCCCTCTTTCTCGCAGATGTCACAGGCGGCCATTGCTGGCCCCGCCTGACCTGAGAGGACGGCAACGGTGCAGCCCTCGGGCAGCGGACTCAAGGATAGGACTTTGGCCGTATCGAGGAGCTCCAATGTACTTTCGACCGTGAGAATTCCGGCCTGCTTGAAGGACCCCTCGTATATCTCATGACGGCCAGCCAGTGAACCCGTATGGGATTTGGATGCCAAATCGCTGACGGCCGAAAGTCCTACCTTATACGCTATAATCGGTTTCTTATCCCTAAAGCCTTTGGCCACCTCAAACAGGCGGCGTGGGTCATTGACGCCCTCCACGTACAGGGCAATCACCCGAGTGTCGGGGTCTCTCATCAGGTAGGGGATCATGTCTGCAAAATCGATATTACATCGGTTGCNNGGCATTCAGGCGGGCGTGAAGGTTAACAATTCCAAAAGTATTCGGTCCGATCACCGGGATACCGGCCTCATCGGCGATATACATGACCTCATCCTGCAATCTCCCCCCCGACTCATCTTCGATTTCCCTGAAACCAGCCGTGATGAGTACTATCCCCTTTACGCCTTTTTCCGCACAATTCCTGATTATCTCAGGCACAAGCCGGGAAGGAAGCGAAATAACACAAAGCTCCACCATGTCTGGCACATGCATCAAGGAGGGATAGCTTCTCATGCCGAGGATTTCCCGCTTTCCCGGATTGATGGGAAAAATGCTTCCAGAATATCTTCCTTGAATCAAGCTCTTCATAACGTGGAAGCCCAGCTTCCCTTCGTTGTCGGATGCCCCCACAACCCCAACGGACCGGGCGTTGAACATGGCATCTACTCCAGTCAATGTATCCGGCATATCTCGGTTTCCCTTTCCTATCCCTCTCTCTTCCAGAAGGGTTTATTCCAAAGATGCAACCTTGGCAACAGCGCTGTGGTGACCCAACCCACACCTTTGGCCCTCTGAAGACGTTAAACAAGGCCCTCCCAAACAGCAGCACTGCAGCACCGCATGACCGCAGCACTTGAAGTATACCGTGACTGGGAGCCTTATGGTTTTATGATTAAGGAAGGCTCTTTCTCCGCTTTCTCGTATCGCTCCGTCATGGCGCGGTATATGGATATAATTACCAATTGGAGTAAAAAAGGGTTGGGGCGAAGTGAGCTGATCTCCTTTTCCAAATCGAGGGCTGCTGCAAGGCAACACCTGGCTTCATTGCTTCGATCCAATTTAAGAAGGATGTATGCCATCTCCTCGAGCCTCCTCTTATAGAGGAGCCTGCGCTCGCGGGGGAAGAGTTCACCGAGGGCTCGTTGGTATATTCCCTGAAGCCATCCTTCCTTTTGCGTGGGATTGAGCACGATTCGGCTCTCCCCCGCTTCTTTCACCGTCCTCACATAAGGCTCAACATCTTCGGGTTCCAGTACCCAGTTGATAACGCCCTCCGTTGCAAGGAGGTTCTTAGAATCGGTGAGGAAACGGTCATTTCCCTTAATCTCATCCTGATCCAGAAATTGGTAGATCAGAGGATCATCAATTCCATTCTCTATGTCGCTGATCTCCCTTCTGGCCATGAGGAAATCCCGGGGAGGGGCCTTCTTCATTTTCTCGGTGAGGGAATATGCCTCCTCCAATAGGAAGCGCCCATATGCGGGCGGAATTTCGACAATGGGGAACTTGACCTCCTCCCTCAAATTCCCTAAAAATGCACTAAAGGCCTTCTTCGTCATCTCATCCCGGTGGAAATTCACGAGGCCTTCGATATCACTTACAAGGGCCTCAAGGGTACGGAGGCCCCGGGGAATCCTGGGGACCCTCAGAATGATGAGACGATTGCCTAGGTAGTCTATCCCACTCATAAAACCCTTGGGTTGACCGCTCGGGAGGGGCCGAATCACCGGGACACTCCTCTCCCTTTCCTCCGTATCCTCGATGGATATTCCCTTCTGCTTCAAGCGGTAAAGGGATTTTTTTATGGCCTTGAGCAAGGGTTTACTCCGGCATGAAGCCTTCATCTCCATTAGGATCATGGCGGTAGCCTTTGAGGGAATCCTTGCCAGACCCTCCGCGATAGCCGCGTCCAACTCGCCCGACTTTCCCAAAAATGGGGATACAAACTCTTGAGAACGCTGCGGGTCCTCTTCCTGCCGTTGATACAGGCTGATCCTATCGATGATGGTTTGAATGGCCTGAAGGGTCTGATCGCTGTACGAAGGGCTTTTAGCCCTCCTCTTTTTTTCCCTCATTCTCCCCATGGGATTGAAATATCCTTGTAGTCCTATTGATTTCCGTATAATGTAACCCGTATCAAAATCCGTTCAGCTTGTCAACGGACGATCTCGCTGTCCTATCAAGAACAGGCCGATGGAAAAACAAGAGATAAGAGAGGAGGTATGGGGGAGAATGGCCCGGGAGGGTCTCCATGAAAATCCGCATGGGAGGATTCCCCCCTTTCCGGGCCAGAACAAGGCCGCCGAAAGACTACGGCGGACAACCCTCTATAAAGAGAGCTTCAGCGTTATGGTACCCCCCGATCAGGCCCAGCTTCAGGTGAGGATCAACCTCCTCCAGGATCGCAAGAGGTTGATCATGGCCACACCAGGTCTCCGGGATGGGTTCTATGAAATATCGAGCAGGCGAATGCCTCCGTCCCTTTGGGCTAAAGCCGTCAGCAGCGTGGGGGTGACGCGATATGGAAGGAAACTGGCATCCACATTGACCGAAATCGGCCGAGTCGACCTGCTTGTAACGGGAGCAGTGGCCGTCAGCCTTCAAGGAGATCGAATCGGCAAGGGAACCGGATATTTCGATTTAGAGTATATGATCTTAAGGGAGATTGGCTCAGCGGGGGGGACAACTCCGGTTATCGCCGTCGTTGACGACCTTCAGGTCCTCAAAGAGCTGCCCTGGAATGAAAAGGACGTATCAATAGATCTCATCGTTACCCCGACCACATACATCACAGTCCATCATCCACGTCCCAGGCCAGAGGGGATAGATTGGCCCTCCCTCCAACCTCGCCAAATGAAGGGAATGCGTCCACTGCGGGAACTCAGTAGATCGAGATAATGGTTAGCTTCCAGATGCCTCTTTGAACATTTCCCTGAAGAGGCCCGCCAGGTTTGGGTGGACCGGATAACCCAATGTTTCGGCAATCTTGAAATGTCTCCACCCGAGATCATAATGAGCCGTGGCCGAATAGAGAATTGCCAGGTTATTGTGGGCTTTTGCATAGTTGGGGTTGATCTGAACCGCCTTCTTATATGCGGAGATTGCCTCATGAAAGAGACCCATTTTTCTATAGGTACTTCCGAGGTTGAAATGGACTCCCGCTATGCCTGGATAGAGGGATACGATGTTTTTCCACTCGGAAATGGCCTTTTCAAATTCACCGGCATGGACGTGCCCGATGGCCAGACTATGGTAGGCCTCTATCAGATTGGGACCCTTTGCCAAGGCCCTCATCAGCTCGATATATCCGTCGCCATAGCGTCTTTTTTTGCCATAGGCCAACCCCAGGTTAACATGAGCCATGGCGTAATTCGGATTAATGCCGATTGCCTTCTTATACTCCGCGATGGCTTCTTCCAGCATCCCCTGCTTTTCGTACGCAAAACCAAGGATATTGTGAGCTTCCGCCCGATTGGGGTTCAACTCCACGGCCTTCTCCCACTCATGTATGGCGCTTTCGATCATCCCGATATCAAAATATTCGATGCCCGAAATGAGATTACGATCTTCCGACAATTCTTATCCTCCGGGTTCATCCGAGAGATCCGATCTCCACGCCCCTCACCTGCTTTCTGAATCCCTCGCTTTCCTCGATGAGCTGATGTAGATTGGATTTAACGATGAGTTTCACCGTGGGGAAGTCCTCATCGGGAATGGATTGAAGCCGGGTCCCCAGTTCTTCCTCCACGGCTTTTTCTTCCATGGAGGCTCGGCTCCAACTCTCGGCCAAATCCAATGCCCCATCCCTTCCCCCCTTATGGAAGGCAGAGGCTAATAGGGAGAGCACAACGGTATCCTTGGAGATGCAACAGATGTCCGCCGATCGGATAGCATACCCATTCCCATTGAAGGAGACAGCTACCCCGCCGCCATCCCTTACCAGCTTGAAGGCCTGGACATCGGTAATGCTATCTCCAACATAGATCACGTCGGCAGGCTCACTTCCGGTTCTCTTCAGACTATCCAATATCGCATTGGCCTTTTCAACCCCCCCCACGGGGTTAACCTCCTCAAAGACTCTCCCCACCTCCATTTTGGCGATCTCTCCCCAAAAGATGTTGTGCAATCGTCTCACCGTCCCCTGATCCTCTTGAGATAAATCTTCGATGTCCGTGGCTTCATCGCCCCAGCTGATCATCTTCATCTGGGCAATCTCGGAGGCCAACGCGCTCAAGCGTACCTCTTCCCCCTTGTCCAACGGGTATGCATCGATGTTTACCTTCGTGCAGTAAACGTGATTCATGGGGAAACCAACCAAGCCGCAAAGGGTATCCAGATAGGGTTCATAGCTCGTGCTGACGATGAAGGAAGGCATCAACCCCTTGACAAACCGCAATGTCTCCACCGCCCCCTGCACCAAAAGGATGTTCTTCCTGGAATAGCTCACCATCCTCGCGTTGGTCATTCCATGGGCCTTCAAAAAGGGGAGAATGAGCTTCAGGGTATCCCCCGCCTTGTAGCCGAGCCTCTTCTCGACGTCAGCGAGGAAATCGTCGTATTTGCTAATCAGGGAGAAGAATCGCTGTCCATCCGGGATGAAACAGGCGGTGAGTTCCATGGCATTATCGTTCTTCGAAATGGGACCCTCGCAATCGGTGTTAAATTGCCTCGTTCTCACAGCACTACCCATAAGCAGGTCCCTTCCGATTGAGCCTCTATGAGAAGATGTGCCCAATCATTGATGGCTTCGTAAAAAGTCCAACTGCCATTCGACAGGCTCATGGCCCTGAGTAAAGCCGAAGGGCCATTCGACAGGCCGTTCGACAAGCCGTTCGACAAGCCGTTCGACAAGCTCACGGTCCTGAGCAAGGTCGAAGGACTCATGGTCCTGAGCAAAGTCGCAGGATTGCGTTACGCTGCATCCTTCGTCACTGCAGCGTACTGGAAGTACGCCTCATTCCTCAGAATTTGCGCGCCTTGAATTTGGAGTTTTTTACTTTGCCATCGAATTTTGACTTTTTACGAGATCATCATCAATCGGCCCATTGCCGCCTTACCTAATATCATTCCGATTCGATTTCCCTCACATACCCTTCTATCTCATCATTCAGGAGAATTGGCCCAGCCTCCTCCCCCTTTTCGTTTACGATCTTCCCCTCCATAACCCTTACCCCCCCCTCGGATAAAGTCTTCAAGGTGTATACCATCAGTGGAACCTCCCTCCTCACCCCCTGCCGCCTGATCTCCATAAAAAGTGGGTTGCCCTCGCCTTCGTCCTCGATGATATCGCCCATGCGTTTCTGCGTCAGCTTCCTTTCCAAATCGTCCCAAAGGGGGTCAAAACCCTCACCACGAATGGCAAAGGTGCAATACGTAATGGGTGGCCCCTCATCTAACTCACTCGTAACCAGGTGCATCATCGCCCCCGTTTCGTAGACCCTGTTTTCAATCAGTTGCCAAATCACCTCCTGCCAAGTCCCCTTTGGTCCCCCCGGCTTGGCGGGATGGAGGTTAATCATGGTGTAACGCCTGCACATCTCCGGACTGACGATCAACATATAACCCGCCAATAGGATGACCTCCGCTCCATACTTCTGTACCCTGTTCATCACTTCCTCGTGGTATTTGGCACGCCATATCTCCGACGAAGCCAACCGGAGATGTGGTTCAAATTCAGAACTGGAGAGGAAGATCACCTTTAAGTCCAACGTCTTGGCCAGTTCGATGAACCGGTCGCTTTCAAGGGTTTCTCCCGGCCGCCTGTTGCAAAAAACATAGCCAATTCTCCCCGGGATTACCCCATTGGCAACATTCTCACAAACCCTCTGCAATAACTCCCTTGCCGCCTCATCACGCCCCGTCGAAAACCATCCCATCGTATAACTCATCTTCCCTTATTCCTCCACAGGGTTAAAAAACTCGATCAAATCCTCCTTCCTTGGGTAACAATCCCTTCCAAAACCAGTCACACTCTCGCCCGCAACCCTCGTAGCGAAAAGGGCACAATCCTTCAAGGGTTTGCCCAGGATCATACCCGCCAAAAATCCGGCATCATACACATCGCCGGCCCCGGTAGTATCCACGGCCTCAACCTCTTCGGCGGGCACCATAAAGGATTCCTCACGAGTCAAGACAGAGGACCCCTCTTTCCCCCTTTTGCAGACAACCACATCAGGACCATAGCTCAGGAGGTTCCTACAACCCCGCTCATAACCCATTGATGTGAGAAGAGCAGTCTCCTTATCGGTAACGAAGAGGACGGAACACCTCTCTATGAAGGGCTTTATCTCCTTCAACCCCCGTCTGGCATATATCTCCCCTGGGTCAAAGCTCAATTTTCCGTGGGGCAGGAGATGTTTGAGGGCCGCCTTTTGAGCCTCCATGGGTAGTCTTCCTCCAAAGGAGGTTATGTGTAAAAGTCGGCTTTGAGAAAAGAGGCCCACATCGATTTCATCAGCGCAGAGGGTGTCGTTGGCATTGGGCTGCATGAAAATGGATCGGTCTTGAGATTTGTCCAGGATTATCAGGCAAACGCCACTCTTTTGGTTTCTCCTCACCCAGCGAATATCAACCTTCCCCGCCTCTAAGGAATGGATCAGGAAATCACCATCTTCGCCCTCTCCCACCTTACCGATAAATGCCGTATTGAACCCCATTCTCGAAAGGGCGAAGATCGTATTCGCCGCTGACCCGCCCCCGCTTCTTCCCTTAAATCGGCCATGTCGATGAAGCAAGGTTAAGAGGTGTTGAAACTCCTCATCACTGCCCTGAATCTCCCTTCCGGCCTCCAATCGGACTTGTCCGAAGTTGAAGAGATCGAAGAAATCCACCTCATAGAGGAGGTCGATATTCAAGGCCCCGAATCCGACCACATCCTTCATAAAAGCGCCAACCCCCAACTATAGCATTACAGATAAAACAAGCCCGTTGAAATATCAAGGGAAAAGTTATCCTATTGGCCACAAAAATGGGGGAAAGCGGAAAACCCCAACAGAGGCCGAAAAGCTAAACTGGTAAAGGATTGGCGGGAAATTAGTGAGTTGGTACAGATTGGCTCTTGTTGGGGGTTATTGGGGGTTGACGGTTACAGTTTTGGTGACAGTTTGCCCCGAGTCCCACACCTTTCTGGGGAGAGGGGAGAAAGGCTGCTGCTGAATTTGATGTTAACATTCCAGTCTCTCTGCGGTTGAGTCAAAATCAATAATTTTACCGCAAATCGCTAGAATTAGCCACCGGTGAGATCGATCGAATACATCTTTCTTGAAATTTAAAAAAATGGTTTAACCCTAGTTACCGTTGTGCTATAAAGATTTCAAGAAGTTCATAGATCCAACTTTCTGGATTACCATATGAGAGGAGGTTCTCATGTCCAAACAAAGCAAAGCCACAGACAGGAGGATCCTGCAGCCGATCCGGATGATCCTCATTTTGCTTCTTGCCCTGTTCATCCCGCTCACTGGCTATACAGAGGATATGAGTGAAGATATGATCAAAGCGGCCTGGCAAGGCGACACTGCCACCGTAAGAGCCCTGCTTGGCAAAGGCGCCGATGTGAATGCAAGAGGTAACCGTGGTAGGACCGCCTTGATTGGGGCAGCAGAAAGAGGCCATACCGACACTGTGCAAGTCTTGCTGGACAATGGCGCAGATGTGAATGTGGCAGATGACCGTGGCTGGACCGCCTTGTTGGGGGCGGCAAGTAGAGGCCATACCGACACTGTCAAGGCCCTGTTGGCCAAGGGTGCAGATGTGAATGCAAGAGGTGGCCATGGCTTGACGCCCTTGACTTGGGCGACAAGAGGAGGCCATACCGATATCATCCGGTTACTCAAGGAGGCCGGAGCCAAGGAATAAGCAGTCGGGAGGTTTTAGTTCCAGCGCCAAGAGAACCATCAAGGGCCTGACGACCTCCATCGAATATACCTTTTTCGATCCTTTCGTGGCAATGATGCTGAGATCTATACCTAACTGAAGTAGGCAAACCCGCCGAGTCTGGATAGAGTCAATATTTCAAACGCCAATCAATACTTTTCGCTTGTCCTCCCTGTGCTCGATCTTGAATTAAATAAAATGCAGAGCCGTTGTTGACCCTATCTAACACTCCACAAAAAAAACGGAGGAGAAATAAATCGTTTTCCCCCGTTTGCTGATACACGATCACGACAGCGACAAGCTATTTCACCATTTTAAACATAAGCGTGGCTATCGTTTTTCTCTCTTCGGGCGTCGCGAT
>JABAOH010000488.1_pt12 | contig 10507 bp, 11 predicted proteins | sample 7062181 | NCBI WGS metagenome assembly JABAOH01 (sample SAMN14538630, study PRJNA623070) | marine sediment metagenome | biome: marine biome [ENVO:00000428]; feature: marine pelagic biome [ENVO:01000023]; material: deep marine sediment [ENVO:00002113]; isolation source: pool of 5 deep marine... | reverse complement strand
TCGAAATAGTACTGCAGTGTGCGGGCTACTTCTTCGGATTCGATCAAGACACCAACCTCATGATTACTCGTCAAGGAATGATAAGTCCAATTCGTGCTTCCAAGGAGGTTGATCCTTCCATCGATGATGATTAGCTTCGCGTGGGTGGTTACAAATAGGGGATCGTAGAAAACCTCTACCCCTTCTTTCGATAGCATTTTACCCGTTAGCCTATTTCTTTCAGTGGTCCTACCCTCCCGATCACTCGCCTCCAAAATCACCTCAACCTTTAACCCCCTTTTCCGAGCGGATATCAATTCGCCGATCAAAATATTGCTGGGGCTTTTGGGATGTTTGGCATAAAAGCTGGCCTCGAACATCATCATTTGAATGGATTTCTCGGCATGTCTCAAAAGCCCCCGGGTGATCTGGAAATATTCCCTGTCGAGAACAACCCTCACATCCTTGGCGGGAGAGGCGTACGTCAGGGAATGACTAGAAAGGGTTATGAAAATGAGAAGGTAAAAACCGAGCATCCGTACCACCTTTTTGCTCCTCCCTTATCGATCTTCCCCTGCCTGGGCGTTTCTCCTGGTTTGATCGTGAGCTTGCTGGTCACCAACGCAACTCCCGCAGGTTCATCGAGATGGCCCTGAAAGTGGGAGGGGATAAGTCACTGCCCACTCCAGATCTCTCCATTATTGATCCCCTTATGCACCAGGGACCTCCCAATGGCAAAAGGCAGTCATCAATACATTGACCGCGCCATCCGTCAAGCCCCCTTCCAATCTTAACAAGGAAATGAGCCTCAGGGATACATGACCAATGGGATGGAATATGTCCCCCTCTGGACAAGCAGCTTGATCCGCTCTCCCTCCTCAATATGTTGGGTGATGGATTCAAACCCTCTCAGGCCTTTAATTCTCTGGCCATTGATCTCCATGATCACGTCCCCCGTCTTGAGCCCCGCTCCTTCCGCTGGACTGCCGGGCTTTACATCGGAAACCAAGACCCCTTCCGGAGTCTTCAACCCGAAATATTTTGCTAAAAGAGGGGTCATCTTCTGAACGGTCAGACCCTGTTTCATAACCAAGCGGTTCTCCCGAGCCGATTCACCTAATTCGACCCCCACGGCTTTAACGACTTCCCTCGACACGAAAATGGGAGCTCCGGCCCTGAGGGCAAGGGCGATGGCATCGCTGGGTCGGGAATCGATCTGTATCTCCGAACCTTTCAGCTCTAGATAGAGTATGGAATAGATGATATCACCTTCCACCTTATTGATGACGACCCGAACCAATTTAGCCTTTAAGCGGTCTAAAATACTGTTTATGAGGTCATGAGTCATTGGTCGTATTGTCTTGATATCATTTATTTTCAAGCCTATGGCCCTAGCCTCGGAGAATCCGATCACGATGGGCAAGGCCGTCTCAGCATTCAGGTCTACGAGGACGACCAGGGAACTTTCCCCTGCAGGATTCAAGTCCACTCCCTTTACCGTTACCTCCAAGTTGCCCTTCCCCTCCTCTGATGCCGATGGAGCTCCCGGATTCAGAAACAGAACCGCACTAAAAATAATCCATAGAAAGATAATCCATTTCTTCATGTTCACCATCGCCCTCCTCTTTTCCCACAACAAAAGCCCACGCCTTTTGCACGATGGCTTTTTCAAGCTATTGGATTCAACCGTTCGATCCCGTTCCGAGGCTAATCCATTAATCAACTACGGATCATATAGCATAACCAACCCCTCCGATCTCATTTCCGACCGCTGAGGGGTGGCCCTGGCCAACCGAAAGCTAACGATCCTTTTCCCCTTTGTACCGCCTCGAATTGTCGCAATACTGATTGTAAGGAATAATCCCATTTAATGGCTATTGGGGGTTTGCTCATTCGATCTTCAACGAGCCGCGTCTCTTAATAGCCTTTTTTGGTGTAATCCTTGAGACCTCGAGAAGAAAGCCTGGTATAACAAAGGTGCAGAAGGTACTCCTCAAATCTTCCGGGAAAAAAGGGGCTTTGTCAAGGGAAAAATAGGGAGATCACTGAAAAACCGGAAAAGGGAAGCTCCAAGCGCGAATTTAGATTTCATCGGCAACCATTCTTAGCGCAGTGAAACGAATGTAAATTCAGTGTCTGATCCTAAAAGGTGAGTTTTAGGAGGAAGTAGTATCTGAGCCCTCAATTGCAGTGAAAGAGACCTTCAGAATTGTGGAAATATCGCTGCTCACCAATTGGGTTTATGTTATATATATAAATTAACGCGTAAACCCTTTCCCCGCAGGTATTCCTTCACCTCTCTAATGCTCAGGATACGATAGTGAAAAACCGAGGCGGCCAATAAAATCTGAGCACCACCTCGAACCACTGCCTCGTAGAAATGTTCCAGCTTTCCCGCCCCCCCTGAGGCTACAACGGGAATATCAACAACATCTGAAACGGCCTTTATGAATTCCAGGTCATAACCAGTTTGAGTTCCATCACCATCCATGCTGGTGGGAAGGATCACACCCACCCCCAGTTCCTGACATTCCCTCGCCCATTCAATGGCGTCTTTTCCTACCGGGTCAGTTCCACCTGAGACTACNNCCTTTCCGAGCCGAATGATTTCGCCGCCCCCCTGACGAGCTCCGGATCCCTTACGGCGGCGCTATTCATGGAAACCTTATCGGCACCGGCCTTCAGCACCAATTCCACGTCCTCCAAACTGGAGATCCCTCCACCCACGGTCAGGGGGATATTCACGGCTGAGGACACATTTTCAACCCATTCCAATCTGGTTCTTCTGTCTTCTCTGGTGGCAGCTATATCGAGCATGGCCAGCTCATCGGCTCCCTCTTTCTGATAGAATTGGGCATTTTCCACCGGATCGCCAACATCTTTCAAATCAACAAAATGGATACCCTTGACTATCCGGCCATCTTTCATATCAAGGCATGGCATGATCCTAATTTTCTCCATTATCTCTCCTTTCTCTCGTTTCTCAATAGTAAGCGATGATGAACCCATTAATCCCCCCTCTGAGCTACTACCACAGAGTTCGACGCGCGTCAATGCACTCCCGAAAAGCTCCAACCAGGGGTTGATTTTTGAAGCTCCTTATTGTTCCTTGTTTTATGGTGTTGCCACCATCTTTCACATTGCCGGGGGTAAGTTGAGGGGCTGCATTGGCTATGGTGCTTGGGATGCGCAACGAAGTTGTCACGAGAAATAGATCATTACGCAGGGAAGCCCGAGATTATTTGGGAATCAAGATACGGAATTGATGGCAGTTTTGAGGGAATAAAAAATGCATAGAGAACTATCAAATCGGACTTTCATTTTCATCCTCGTCGGGGTCTTTCTCCCGTTTCTTTTCTCCGTGGGATTGCCCAGAGTGAAATCAAAGCCATTGCCTTCAGTCAGGGCAAAAGCCATCTTTGCCGTCAACTGATTCGATGTAGGAAAGATGGCTCTGGAAGAGCTATCGGGGATTATCAACATCCGTCGGGGTTCCTTGGACCGCTTTGAAATAAACACCGTCCTGTTTGACCCCTCGCGGGTTACCGTTAATACTATGGTGGAGGCTCTAAAACGGGCTAATACATATATTGTCTTGTTGAGACCCGTTGTTACGGAAGTAAATGGACGAGAACTGAGTCTCAAGGTCTATCCTAATGAGAACTTTTATCTTCCACCAGCAGAGGGCTTTTTGATTTTTGAATGGAAAGGAGAGGTGAATCCCAAAAAGGGGAAATTTATGGATCTCTCCTTTGATGAGATTCCGCCGGGACTGCATTTGGGGGCGAGTCACAACCTCCCCCTCAATGCTCGAAGGGTGGAAAAGAGTTTTCGAATGGAAAAAGCCATCTCGATTGGGGCCCATCGGATCATGGTAAGGATTGAAAAGGAGGGTCTCGAGTTTCCTGTTATCCTCTTCGTAAAGAGCGGCTTGAAGGGCCTTATGGGAATCGACCATTGAGATGTAACGGATAACATTCCATGAACTCTTTCCACAAGATTTTCGGTATTTCCACGTTGTGAGCCGATAGTGTCTCTGCTCTCAGATAGAGGTCAACTTGCTAGAGGATCAAGTCCCTGCTAGAGGAATGGTTCACGAATTACAGGAGGGTAATAGCAAAGGAGAGCTCTCATGAATGGGAAAGAGAATGAGACAAGAAATTTCCGTGAGGTCCAGCAATTTAGACAGACATGGGTTTGGGGCCTGGTACTCCCAATATCGCTGTTTCTCATTATTCTCTTCGGCTATGGGATGGTAAAGCAACTCATCTTGGGTCACCCCTGGGGAAGCAAGCCCATGTCCGATACTGCACTGGCAATTATTGGGCCATTGTGGGTTTTGTTCGCAGTTGGTCTTGCTTATCTCTTCTATTCCATGAAACTGATAACCGAAGTACGGAGCGATGGGTTGTACATCCGTTTTTTCCCATTGACCCATCAGAGAATACTCTTTGAGGAAATCAGGGGCTGTGAAGTCCGAACCTACAACCCAATCAGGGAATTCGGAGGGTGGGGCATTCGCTATGGGAGAGGGAAAAAGGCATATAATGTGAGTGGCAATCGGGGCGTTCAGTTGGGACTGTCGAATGGGAAGCGGTTACTCATCGGTTCACAGCGACCTGAAGAACTCGCTCAGGCAATTGGGTTGAAAATGAAACGGTAGAAAGGCCGCAATCGAGCTTCCGATCCCATCTAACAGCAGAGATAGAGATATTATGCCAGGTCTTGATTTTTTGGGTTCCCTGTGGTGTCTTTACTGTATGATATTCTCCATGGAGTGATTGTCTCTATTACATTCTCTCCCGGGGGATTTCACGGGGGAGCGCGCGGGCGAAAATGGGACAAATCAGCGGTTTGCCCAGGAGGGAGTTTCTCAAGGCGTTTGCTTTGGTGCCTCTTTACCCACCTCTGAAAACGGTAATGGATGTTTCTGGCGGCGGGACGAGAACACACGTACACGGGCATCCCTTTAGGAATGCACGCCAAGTTTTACTGAGCCAAGGGTTCGATAGAGACTACGTGGATACACTCTTCTCGGATGCACGGATGCAGCTGTATCCCTTTATTAAGAAGGTGATTAGGAGTCCATCCGAAGCGCTCACCTACGAAAAATACAGGAAGGTATTGGGGGTGGAGCAGAAGATAAGAGATGGTAAGAGATTTATGCGCAAATATGCCGATGAACTCGCGGAGGCAGAGAAAAAGTATGACGTCGATAAACAGTACATTGCAGCGATAATCGGGGCCGAGTCAGACTATGGAAGGAACTCTGGGAAGTATAACCCGGTCGGCATCTTCGTAACCATGATCGAGAAAATACCCCAAAAGAGAACCTTCGGCGGGATCGAGTTGGTCGAACTCTTGCGGTTCTGCCAGAAATACGATTTAGACCCCCACGCGTTGAAAGGCTCCTACTCAGGGGCAATCGGGATTGCTCAGTTCATACCTTCATTGCTCAACAAGCTTTACGTCGACGGGGACGGAGATGGAAAGCCAGACCCGGATGGGATTGCAGATGGGATCCATTCAACTGCAAATTATCTCAAAAATTATAGAGGATACGGGTCGGGATGGACCCTGGGCACCAAACCTTTCCCCGAAAATAAGAACTGGCGCGCCCTCCTTGCCTACAACATGCACCCAAACTATGCCCGTGCCGTTTCCGAGATAGCGGAGGGTATTCGCCAATGAGAAGCGGTCTTTTTTGGTGAGCATGGTTGTTCGAGGCACAGTTTCCTCTCCATGGATCAGTGGTTCAGGTATCCCCGGCCCCATAATTTTCTCGAGGGATTGGATATGAAAATACGGTGTGAGTGGGCAAGGCGAGATCCCCTTTCCATCGATTATCATGACAATGAATGGGGTGTCCCTGAGCATGACGATCGAAAGTTGTTCGAATTCCTTATCTTAGAGGGCGCGCAGGCGGGATTAAGTTGGTTAACCATCCTCAGAAAACGTCAACATTACCGAGGGGCCTTTGATAACTTCGATGTCGGAAAGATAGCGGCATACGACAGGGGAAAGCTCGAGGAACTCCTTTCTAACAAGGGGATCGTGCGCAATCGGCTAAAGATCGAAGCAACCATTCAAAACGCGAAGGCTTTCTTAGCTCTCCAGAGGGAATTCGGCGGGTTTGATGCCTATATTTGGCAATTCGTAGGCGGAAAACCGAAGAAGAATACCTGGAAAACGATAAAGGAGATACCTTCCAACACGGCGGAATCAGATGCGATGAGCAAAGATCTCATCAAGAGGGGATTCAAATTTGTCGGCTCGACCATCTGTTACGCCTTCATGCAGGCGACCGGAATGGTGAACGATCACACCTTCGATTGTTTTCGGTATGATGAGGTATCGTAATACACGAGGCCGAAGAGAAAATCCGTTCCCATTGAAAGACAATAGATTCTGGTAGTTCCTCCCAGCATGACGGCGCCGGCAATATCGGCAAAGAATTGTTATACTATTGGTAGCGAGAGGGATTTTGCTAACCTGAAGCTGGTGGACGATACCTGTTCAAGGAGACCCCCTCTATGAAACCCATCGGAGATGAAAACTTAATCCTGATCGGGATGCCCGGTGCCGGTAAGAGCACGGTAGGAAGACATTTGGCGCAGACCCTGGCCCTTGCTTTTCTTGACACGGATCAGTTGATGGAAGAACGATGTTCATGTACTCTGCAGCAGATCATCGATTCCGAAGGATTGGAGTCCTTCCGGCTCAAGGAGGAGAAGACGATCCTCTCCCTTGAGGTGTCGAAGCATGTCATATCTACAGGGGGGAGCGTCATCTATTACCAACGGGCCATGGCTCACCTGCGAAATCTGGGATGGATCCTCTGGTTGGACCTTCCCCTTGAGGAACTGGAACGGCGGCTGGCAAATGGCATGGAAAACCGGGGGCTTGTCCGAACCCCTGACCAGAGCTTGGTCGACCTCTATCTTGAACGGAGGCCTCTCTATGAGCGGTACGCCCAGGTCAGGGTTGATGCACTGGGCAAGACGGATCAGCAGGTAGTCCAGGAGATCCTCAAATGCCTGCATCTCAAAGGGTCAACTCACGATCATTAATAACAAAAGGATAAGGAATACCTATCAGAAACAGCACAGGAGCACTTCGCATCATTTTACCCCAAGCGAAGGAAGGCTAAGGATATGAGGTTAAAATCAAAAATAACAACAANNGCATCTCTCGTTATTCTCAGCAGGAAATCCCTGAGATTGAGGAAATACCGAGCATGATAGAGAAGCATGGTGGGAAGGTCTTACCCCCAAGGGGATATTTCACGGACCAGAGACTGAGAAGAAGCGCTCAACAAGGCTCAGTGCCATTCTGGAAAAATCGATATTCTCAGAGACAATGCTGCATTTTCAGGCCCTGTAACTCCCCTGTTTGAGGTAGACGAAGAACAATGGAATATCTGTATGGACATTAGGTTACAGGGCTATTTTCTCTTTTGGAAAGCTGGCATGCCCCATATGATGCACCAAAAATGGGGGAAAATAATCAATGTAACATCCGGCCTTGGGCTAATGGCGATGCCTCTTATTACTGCTTATCCCATAGCAAAGGCCCGATTTATCCATCTCACCAGGATACTCGCGGAGGAAACTCAAGACCCATAGCATACAGGTGAATGGATTCGACCCCGGAATGACGGATACAGAGATGCAAGAGGGGTTGAGAAATCTCGCCCCCGCAGTGTTAGGCGATAAGATTTACGCTAAATCCTATGGGTTCAAGAAGAGAGGCCTCTTAAAACCACCTTAACGGGTTATCAAGTTGGCGCTTTTCGGCTATAAGGGACACCAGAGGAATGGTCAAACTCGTTGATGTCACCAAGATCTATCGCCAGGGTACTCAGCAGGTGACGGCTGTCGACCGAGTCAGCCTGGAAATTCCACGGGGGGAGTTTCTCGCCATTACCGGGCCCAGCGGCTGTGGCAAAAGCACCCTCCTAAACCTTCTCGGAGGCCTAGATGCCCCCACCAGCGGGCAGGTGATCGTCGATGGCGTTGATCTGGCCGATATGGATGATGCCCGCCTGACCCGTTTCAGGAGAGAACGGGTGGGCATTATCTTTCAATTCTTTAACTTAATTCCCATCTTGGACGTACGGGAAAACGTAGCCCTTCCCTTTCTGATCAGGGGAATGCCGGCAAAGGAGGCCAGCGAAAGGGCCACTGAGCTTCTACGGATGGTGGATCTCCTGGAACGCCAAAACCACCACGCTCAAGACATTTCGGGTGGGGAGATGCAGCGGGTAGCCATCGCAAGGGCCCTTATTAACGATCCGGATATCATCTTGGCCGACGAACCAACAGGCAACCTGGATTCCAGGACTGGCAAGAAGATCCTGGAAATCCTCTTTCGTCTGAAGACCGATTTAAAGAAGACCGTTATCCTAGCAACCCACAGCAGCGACGCAGCAGAATTTGCGGATCGCCAGCTGATGATGCGGGACGGACGGTTACATGGGGAGGGGGAGATCGAGTATTGATTAATCTGGTCCGTCTTTTTTCCCTACGACATTTTTCCCGCGAAAAATGGAAATCGGGGTTGACTATCCTGGGTATTGCCTTGGGAGTAGCGGTCTTCATCAGCATTCGTATCTCCATTAACAGTGCGCTGGATGCCTTCAGGAGTACCATTGATCACGTGGCCGGAAAGACCAACCTCGAGGTCACTTCCCCTGGAAAGGGTTTTGACGAAAACCTCTTCCCGCTGATAAAAAAAACGGAGGGGGTTCTCACGGCGACTCCAGTGATTCAGTATGTGGCACAGTGTAGTCCGCCGATCAACCAGCCTCTGCTCATCCTGGGTATAGATATCTTCAGCGATCAACGGTTCCGGGAATACCAATTTCAAGGAGGCGCCGTGGAGAGGAGCCTCCTCGAGTTTCTCCTTGAGCCTAGGACAATCGCCATTACCAAGACCTTTGCCGAGAAATTCCGATTGAATCAGGGATCGAGGCTCAATCTTCTCATTGGGTCCAAAGGGATCCCGTTCACCATCAAGGGAATCATGGAGGAAGAGGGTCCGGCTAAGGCCCTGGGAGGGAATTTCGGCATCATGGACATCGCCAATGCCCAGGAAGTCTTTGATAAGATTGGCCTCCTGGACCGAATAGATCTGCTCGTGGACCCTCAGGTCTCTTCGAACGCAGTTGCAGCGGCCTTGAGAAAAAAACTTCCTTCCGATATCGTGGTTCGTCGGCCTCAGACTCGGAACAACCAGGTGGAAAATATGATCGGCGCCTTCAGGCTAAACCTGACGGCGCTTAGCTTTGTCTCACTCTTCGTGGGTATGTTTCTCATTTATAATTCCATGTCCATTTCCGTGATTCGGAGGCGCCGAGAGATCGGGATTCTCAGAAGTCTGGGCGTTTCAGAACATCAGGTGCTCACCTTGTTTCTCACCGAGGGCGCCATCCTAGGGATTTTGGGGGCGATTTTGGGAATCGGAATCGGCCTGGTCATGGCCAAGTTTACGCTGGCCTCCGTCTCCAGAACAGTTACTGCCCTCTACATCTTGGTGAAGGCTGAGCACCTCACCATATCACCGGTAACCCTCATTCTGGGAGCCCTGATTTCCGTTGCGGTTTCCATCGTTTCGGCGGCAGGGCCTGCCCGGGAGGCGGCCCGAACCAAGCCGAGAGAGGCCTTTTCCCTGAATAACCTTGAACGGAAGGTATGGGTTCACGTGGAAATTCTTCTCTTGGTTGGCCTGGGGGCTCTGCTCCTTGCGCTGATCTTCGCCTACCAGAGACCCATTCTGGGAAGACCTATCTTCGGTTTTGCCTCCGCCTTTCTGATCTTGGTGGGTTTTTCACTGATCACGCCGGCGGGAACCCGATGGTTGAACACCTTTTTCGGCCCCGCAGTTGAAGGGCTCTTCAAAACCGAGGGAAGGCTGGCGAGTCATTACGTAAAGGACTCCCTGACACGCACGGCCATTACTATTGCGGCCTTGATGACGGCCCTCGCCATGTTGATTAGCATTTCCATCATGATCCTCAGCTTTAGGAAAACAGTTGCCATCTGGGTGGACCAGGCTATTACCGCCGACATCATCGTTACCCCGGCATCCGCCGCTATTTCCGGCTGGGATGCCTTCGTTCCACCCGAAGTGGTTGCCCATGCCCGAAATCATCCCTCTGTGGAGGAAATTGACACCATTCGCGTATCTGAAATGGATTTTGGGGGGCGGGTGGTTCTCCTCTGGGCAGCGGTAACACCAGTTTTATTTCATCAGAGTCGGCTCCGTTTCTTGCGGGGGGACGAGACCGAAATCATCAAAAGGGTGACCCAAAAGGGGGAGGTGATCGTCTCTGAGACCTTCTCGATGAAGTTCGGGCTCACTGAGGGTCAGGACCTTTTGATACAAACTCCGGGAGGAATACGGGAATTCAGGATAGCCGGGGTATTCTACGACTATACGACGGAAAATGGTATGATCATCATGGACCTTGCCATCTACCAAAAAATCTGGAGGGACCTCCGTATCAATCGGGCAACGCTTTACCTGA
>JABAOH010002930.1_pt1 | contig 10509 bp, 13 predicted proteins | sample 7062181 | NCBI WGS metagenome assembly JABAOH01 (sample SAMN14538630, study PRJNA623070) | marine sediment metagenome | biome: marine biome [ENVO:00000428]; feature: marine pelagic biome [ENVO:01000023]; material: deep marine sediment [ENVO:00002113]; isolation source: pool of 5 deep marine... | reverse complement strand
GATCGGGTCGCGCTTGAGATCCAGGATACGCGTGCAGTGGGTGACGATTGGCGGCTTGTTGCCAAGGTGAGGAGCGAAGGATGATGAGCGGTGCGCAAACGAGATTGGCGGGAGTTTCTCACATCACTCCTCACGCCGTACGCCTCAACAGCAGTTAATATGTTCACCGGTATTGTACAAGCCGTCGGTCAGGTCGCCTCCATCGAGAACGCGGGTGCAGATCGGCGACTCGGCATCGCCGCGGGCGCTCTCGACCTCAGCGACGCGGCCGTAGGCGAAAGCATTTGTGTGAGCGGGGTGTGTCTCACCGCCGTGCGTTTCGAGGCAAAGCAATTCTTCGCGGATGTTTCGAGCGAAACCTTGGCGCGGACCACGCTTGGCGACTTGTACATAGGTGACCACGTCAACCTCGAACGGGCGCTGACAGCAAGTGCGCGCCTCGGGGGCCATCTCGTCACTGGCCATATCGACGGTGTCGGGCACATTCTGGCGCACCGGCACGCCGGTCGCTCGCTCTTTTTGCGTATCGGTGCGCCTGCGGACCTGGCCAAGTACATTGCCGCCAAGGGCTCGATCTGTGCCGACGGCGTCAGCCTTACTGTCAATGCTGTCAGAGGTGTCGAGTTCGACGTCAATCTCGTCCCGCACACCTTGCGCGCGACGACGTTTGGCGATGCCATGACGGGTCGGCGCGTCAATCTTGAAGTGGATATTTTAGCCCGTTACCTGGAGCGCCTGTTGCTTGGCGACAGTCAGCAGCCCCAGGGCGACATCACGCCCGCCTTCCTGGCAAAGCACGGCTTCATCCGCCAGTCGTGAGTCGTTTAACAATTAACCAATCGCGGTCCTAGTCGAGTGGCAAAATCCGGTACTCTATTTTGCTGGACCCGAGTAAGAAAGCGGCCTTGCGTCCCTCCTTGGTCAGGATGAGCTTGGTGACCAAGTGATAGCGCCCGGGAGGCGCATCTTCGGGAATGGGCAAGAGGTCGTGGGCCATATAGTAGCCGGTGCGCGGCATCTGTTCGGTGATGACTTGGCTGTTGGTAGTAATAAGCGTCCCGTCCTCAGCATAAAACTCGCTTATCTCGCGCAACACGAACTCTGGATCGGCTCGCCTTTGCAGGAATAACCTTTTCTCGATTGACAAGTTAGAGCACGGACGGGCTTCCGCTGCATCGGGTTCGATCGCATAGAGCCTGGCGATTGCATAAACGCCTTTCACCGGCAGGGGCGGGTACCTGCTTTGTGCTGCGTGCGTTTCCGCTTCGGTGTATCGATAGGTCGTGTGATAACGTAGCTCTTGATTGCGCCAACTATAGAACTTACACGCCAGCGACGCCTGGGCGCTGCTAAAGGCTACTAACCCGAGCGGCAGCAAAAGCAAGAGATAACCGGTATACGCCGCATACCGGAAATCGAGAAAGCCCCTCGTGAGCCGTTTTAGAGCTACTGATTTCCCCAAAGCTTTCGCACCGTGGCGTACTTGTCGTTAACAGGCTGTGTTTGTGTCGCGGTCGCGTTCGTGATCGGTCGCAGCTGCGGTGCAACCCCGAGCACGAAGGCAAGAACCAGCACACCGGCAAGAACCAGGGCGTCGAACACCGGTGCACCGAGCAGTCTTGGCCTGTCGCTGAGCCGCGGGCGTGCCTGCAGGAGCGCGACCGGCGAGTCGGCGGCACCGACAGCCTTTGTCATCGCGGTGGACCGCAGCGCCGGCGACAAAAGCAAGCGTGGCAGTCGCACACGCCGGTGCTGGAGTAGTGCCTTTCGGAACTTGCGAACCGTCTGAAAGCGCCGCTCAGGTTCCTTGGCCATCGCTTTGAGAATAACCTTTTCCAGTTCTGCCGGGATTTCCGTCTGGAACCTTCGTGGTGCCGGGGGGGTCTCTTGCACATGCGCGTGCATAAGCGCGTAGTTGGTCTTGCGTTGGAATGGCAAACGACCGGTTACGGTCTCAAACATGGTGATGCCGAGCGTGTAAATATCGGAGCGCTGGTCGACTGCACGACCCTTGATCTGTTCCGGAGAGATGTAAAGCAGGGTTCCCAACATGGTGCCTGTCTGGTCGAAGCGCCGTTCATTCATGAGTTTGGCGACGCCAAAATCCAGGAGCTTCACGCTGCCCTCGCGGGTCAAAAAAATGTTGGCGGGCTTGAGGTCTTGGTGGACGATGCCCATGCGGTGGATATGCTCCACACCCCGCGAGGCTTGATCGAACACGTCTATGGCCTCCCTGGCCGACAGCGGGCCCGCACGGCGCAAACGCTGCTCGAGTGTCTCGCCTTCGAGATACTCCATGACCAGCACCAGGCCGATGTCTTTCTCCATCAGCGTATGCACGGTGACCACGTGCGGGCTCTGGATGCGCGCAAGCAGGCGAGCCTCTCTCGCAAAGCGTCGCAGAAACTCGTCGTGCTCACACAGTCTCGGCGGCAGCACCTTGAGCGCGACCACGCGGTCTAGCAGGGTATCCTCGGCCTTGTAAACCACGCCCATCCCGCCGGCACCGATTTCCACGTCGATGACGTAGTGATCAAGGCGGGCGCCAGGAACGAGCGCGGCGCGCACGGGCACGAGCTCGCCGGCAGCCGTTGGCGGCCACGTTTCAGCATCGCTGGCGATGACCAGCGTGTTTTCGATCTCGCTTTTTCTGGTCGACACGGTCAACGGGTCCTCGGGGTGGGACGTGCCACCGTGAGCGCGGTCGCTATCGGCAAACCGTTAGAATATATAGGGAAATAGGCCTGCACATTTTATGCCGAGTTGGTGTGGGCCCGCCGGGGCCCGCGTACGAGCGGCGGCGCGGAAATCGGCATGAAAATAGGCCATAATGGCAATTTCTTAAGGCCGTTTGTCAACTTGTTATGCCAATAAGCCAAATCGCGGAGATTATCGACGAATTGCGGCAGGGCCGTATGGTCGTCGTGCTGGATGACAAAGAGCGGGAGAACGAAGGCGATGTCGTTTTCGCTGCCGACTTCGCGACGCCCGAGAAGATCAACTTCATGGCGAAGCACGCACGCGGGCTCATTTGTATGCCGATAACCGAGGCGCACGCGAAGCGCATGAACCTGGCGCCCATGGTGGCGCACAATCGATCCGTTCACGGCACTAACTTCACGGTGTCGATCGAAGCGGCGTACGGCGTTACGACGGGCATCTCGGCGGCTGACCGCGCGCACACGATCAGGGTTGCCTGCGCGCCGGAGGCGCAAGCCGAGGACATCGTGCAACCCGGGCACGTGTTTCCATTGATTGCCGAGCCGGGTGGGGTGCTTATGCGCGCTGGCCACACCGAGGCGTGTTGCGACCTTGCGCAGCTGGCCGGGCTGCGCCCGGCGGCAGTGCTGTGCGAGATCATGAAAGACGACGGTACCATGGCGCGCCTGGCGGACCTTGAGGACTTCGCCAATCAGCATGGCCTCAAGATCGGCACGATCGCCGACCTGATCCGTTACCGGATGGAAAACGAGTCCACCATTGAGCGCGTAGGCGAGTGTACCGTGAACACCGAGTTCGGTGATTTTGACCTGGTTGCCTACCGCGACACGATCGCTCACCAGACGCATCTTGCCCTTGTGCGGGGCGAGATAAGGTCCGATAGGCCCACTCTCGTCAGGGTACACGTGCAGGAAAGCCTGCTCGATCTGTTCACCGATATGCATCGTCGAGGCCATTGGACGCTGCACGCAGCGCTGCGACGGGTGGCTGAAGAGGAAAACGGTGTCGTGGTGGTGCTGGATCACGCTGAGTCGCCGGCCCATTTGCCCAAACGGATCGAGCAAATCCAAAACCAGGAGGTGGCGTCCGAGCCGCGTTTGGCTCGACACGCACGCGCGGAGCTTCGTACCTACGGTTTAGGCAGCCAAATCCTGGCCGATCTGGGCGTGCGCAAGATGCGCGTGCTCGGTCGGCCGATGAAGGTGCCCGCGATGTCTGGGTTTGGGCTCGAAATCATCGAGTATCTCGAGAACAAGCGGGCCACTATGCGGGACAAGCGCGCGAAGTCTGCGTCCGCATGAACGACGTCAAGAGCACCCAGGGGGATTTGTTGGTGCGCGGCGCGCGCTTCGGCATCGTGCTCAGTCGCTTCAACGATTTCATTGGTGAGCGCCTCCTGCATGGCGCCATCGACGCGCTGACGCGCCACGGCGTCGAACGCTCTCAGATCGAGGTCATCCGGGTCCCTGGGGCATTTGAAATGCCGCTCGCGGCCAAGACCATGGCGAGCAGCAGGCGTTACGATGCCCTGATCGCGCTTGGCGTGGTGATGCGGGGCGAAACGCCGCACTTCGAGTACGTCGCCGGCCGTTGTGCTGCCGGCCTTTCGCAGGTGAGCCTGGAATTCAACATTCCCTTAGGGTTCGGTGTGCTGACGGTCGATACGCTCGAGCAGGCCATCGAGCGTGCCGGCTCGAAAGCGGGCAACAAGGGCGTAGACGCCGCCATGGCGGCGATCGAGATGTTGAACCTTATGAAGCAGTTGAGTGCATGAGTTGCGGCCATGATCAAGGGAAGCCGACACAAAGCGCGCCGGGCAGCGGTCCAGGCACTCTACCAGTGGCAGCTGACGCGGGAACCTCCGGCTGGCACGGAGACGCATTTCGGCCTCGAACAAGAGCTTGCAGATATTGACATGGAATATTTTCAGCAGCTGGTGGCGCAGATCCCCCGACAATGCGCCGCGCTCGATCAGTCTCTGCGCCCGCATGTAGACCGCGCACTCGAGGATATCGATCCGGTGGAGCGGGCGATCCTATGGCTCGGTGCCTACGAGCTCGAGTTCCGTCCCGAGATCCCCTATCGCGTCGTGCTGGATGAGGCGGTAGAACTGGCGAAGACCTTCGGTGCCGAGCACGGTCACAAGTATGTGAACGCAGTGCTGGACAAGATGGCACTGCGGCTGAGGGCCAACGAGATCAAAGCCGGCCAGGCACGCTCATCGACCACGGTTTGAACGAATTCGAGCTGATTCGCACCTATTTCGCGGCTCAGGGGCTAGCGCGCGACGACGTCGTCGTGTCGATCGGCGATGACGCGGCCGTCGTGAGGCCGCCACTCGGGATGGAGGCGGTGTTAACGACCGATATGCTCGTCGCCGACACCCATTTCTTTGCCGACGCCGAACCCCGCTCAATCGGGTACAAGGCACTCGCTGTGAACCTGAGCGATCTTGCAGCGATGGGTGCCGAGCCGGCCTGGTTTACGCTCGATTTGAGCCTGCCGCGTGTCGAACCCCTCTGGTTGGAGGCCTTTGCGCGTGGACTGTTCGAGCTGGCCGACCGACACCGGGTGCAATTAGTCGGCGGCGACACCGTGCGCGGGCCACTGGCGGTGGCCATCCAGCTGTGCGGTTTCGTCCCCGCCGGCACGGCATTGCGGCGCGCAGGCGCGGCCGTGGGCGATGGCATCTACGTCACCGGTACACTCGGTGACGCGGCGCTGGCGTTGTTGCAGCGCCAAGCCAAGNNAGCGGGTGCAACGTCGTCTGGATTATCCGCAGCCGCGCTTGGTGGCTGGCGCGGCCCTGCGCACGGTTGCAACGAGCTGTATCGACATATCCGATGGGCTCATCGCCGATCTTGGCCACATCCTGGAGGCAAGCGGCGTGGGCGCACGCATCGCGCTCGAGCGCATCCCGTTTTCGCAGACATATCGTCAGTATCAGCAGCGTGTCGGCGGTTGGGACCTGGCGCTGGTCAATGGCGATGATTACGAGCTGTGTTTCACAGTACCACCGGGGCGCCAGCCAGAGTTAGCCTCGTTGCTGTCGGGGTGCGGCTGTGACATCAGCCATGTGGGTGACATCGAGGTCGAGCCCGGCCTTCGTGTCGTGGATGCAGAGGGCAACTCACATGTGCCGGTGCAGGGCGGGTATGAGCACTTCCGCGCCGAGTGATCGCGAACCGCCACCGGCGACCGATGCCGCTGTCGACCATTACCCGTTTCCGCCCAAAATCTGGAAGGATCCACGTTGCATCGTCGCCTTCGGCTTTGGCGCGGGCGCCGTGCCTTATGCGCCGGGCACTTTCGGCACGCTTGTTGGCGTCGCCCTATATTGGCTGCTCGCGCCTCTCGCTGCGCCTTGGTACATCGGCGCCTTAGCCATCCTGTTCGCAACCGGGGTGTGGGTTTGTGGTCACGCCGAGCGCGTGTTAGGGGTGCACGATCATCCCGGTATCGTCTGGGATGAGATCGTCGGCTATTTGATAACGATGTTTCTAGCGCCGGCGGGTTGGCTGTGGGTGGTGATCGGGTTCGCGCTGTTCCGGCTATTCGATATCTGGAAACCGTTTCCCGTAAGGTGGATAGAACGTCGGTTTCGGGGTGGTATCGGCACCATGCTCGACGATGCCTGCGCAGGCGTCTATGCGTGGGCCAGCCTGCACGGTTTATATGTGGTGTCACGCCTTGCTGCCTGAGCGCTCAGGACCCAGGCGATAGATCCCCAGTCGCGGGAGCCACTGCGAGAGCGGGGGCGCGTGTTCAGGCAATGCCTCATGTTTGCCGATCACGAGCGCCCCGTGGGGATGTAAGCGTTCGATGAGCTTCGCGAGCAGCTCGCGCTGCAATGCCTGGTCAAAATACGTAAAGACCAGATTACGACACATGATCAAGTCAAACGGTCCCTCAGGCATGGTCATGCGGATGTCTTGCTCGAGCCAGCGCACGCCGCGGCGGTAGGGCGCACGCAGGCAGTAACCACGCTCGCTGCGCTCGAATGCAAGCTCGATCCAGGCCTGAGGCAGATCCTTCAAGCTGCTGCCGCGATAACATGCATTTTGCGCAGCATCGAGCAAAGCCGGGTCGACGTCCGTAGCGACGATCTCCCAGCGCAGCCCGGCGAGCGCGGGTCGTGCGAGCTGTGTAGCGATAGCCAACGTGTACGGTTCTTCACCCCGTCCGCAGCCCGCCGACCAGATCTTGAGGGTTTGTCTACCTCGCGCGCGCACCGACGCGGCAAGCGTTTGCAGAACTGGATCGCAAAGGCGATCGTACACCTCGCGGTCGCGGTAAAAGCGTGAGATCGTGATGCGGCAATAACTGTCCAAACGCGCCCACTCGTCGGGCGCATGCGCAAGGTAGGTGCGGTAATCCGACAGCGTCGCAATCCCGAGCGCGTGTAGACGGCGTTGCAGGCGTTTACACAGCTGGCGTCGAACCTTGCGGAAACCGGCCCATCGCATGTGTAGGTGGGGCAAGGCCCAGCGCAGAAAATCGACGCAGTCTTGATCCTTCGTCACGAACGGCGGTCTGCCAGGGTCGAGGTCACGGCACCATGTTACCGGATAGCGATCGCAGACGGAGGACGTGTCGCCGGCTCGCGTGCCGGCGTGGGCTGCNNGGAGGTGTTATTGGCGGATAACGATAATACCGAGCTCGCGCAGCGCAGTTTGAGCGCGCTCGAAGCCTTGACTGGCGGACAGGTACCACCACTTCAGGGCTTCATCGATGTTCTGGCTAACGCCATCGCCACGCACGTACATCAGCCCAAGAGCGTATTGGGCCGCTGCATCGCCTTTGGCGGCGGCCTTGTACCACCACTTGGCGGCCGCGAGCATATCTTTGCTGACGCCGTCACCCTGCGCGTACAACAGGCCGAGGTTGAACTGAGCGTCCGTACTCCCCTGCTGCGCTGCCTTCTCGTACCAGGTAGCGGCTTTTATAGAGTCGGCGACAACGCCCGAGCCCATCGAGTACGCCACGCCCAGGTTGTACTGTGCGTCGACGTGACCCTGTTCGGCCGCCAAGCGGTACCAATGGGCCGCTTGTGTCATGTCCTCGGGCTTACCCAGCCCGCTGCTGTATATGATTCCGAGCATGAACTGGGCGTCGATATGCCCCTGTTCGGCGAGTAGGCGCAGGAGCTCGTACGCGCGGTCGATGTCCTCGACTTCGAGGGCCTCTTTAGCCTCGTGAAAGCGTTGCTGCAACGCGCCCCGCTGGGCGATTTCCGGGCTGAGCGTGGACTGGAGTGAGAATGTAGATACGTTTGCGGAAACGGCCGCCTCGCTGCGACCCGCAATGAGCAGAGCCGCTGCGATCAGGATGAGGCTGGTATAAAGCACCAGCTTGGCGAGCCCCGTTCGAGGGTGACTGCTGTCCGTGAGGATCGATGCCGTCCCTGCCAGATGTCTGCACATGATGTCCTCGCTTGGCGCGTGGCGCCGCTGCGACCGGGCCGGATCCGTCCTGCCCTGTGGCCTCTGCCTACGTTTCAATCAAATTCCGTGCCAAGCCTCCCGATAAGCGGTATAAATACATATAAAACAGAGAGTTAGGCTATAAAGCGGTATTGGCACGAGGGGTCGGATGCGCTGACGCTCCAGGGACGCCATGGTAAAAATTCGTCGCATGCGGGGTTGCCGCTGGATCCCGTCCTCGACCAAGGACGACCCCTTGATTGGCCCCGATCGCCGCTCGGTCGATAGGCCCGGTTAGCGGGACGGTTGCGTCTTGACGATAATGACGGGTGCAACGCCGTTAACGGGTTGCAAGGCCTACTGAGTGAGGAGATGAAGCATGAGCACCGCAAAAGCACAACAGGCACTGAACAAGGTTGAGCTGGAGCAGAAAGTTAAAGACATGTACCGCGAGGTGGCGCAGCGCCCGGAGGGCGAGTTCCATTTTGAGATGGGCCGGGCATTGGCCGAGCGCTTGGGTTATGCAACCGCCGACTTGGACCGCATTCCTGCTCCCGCGATCGAGTCGTTCGCCGGTGTCGGTTACTACTTTCATCTGGCGAACTTGCGGGCAGGCGAAAGTGTGGTCGATCTCGGCAGCGGCTCGGGCATGGACACCTTTGTCGCCGCACTCAAGGTGGGCGCAAACGGCAAGGTCGTCGGTGTCGACATGACAGACGAGCAGCGCAACAAGGCCGAACGCCTGCGCGATGAGGCGGGGTTCACCAACTTGAGCTACCGCAAGGGCTACATCGAAGATCTTCCCTGCGAGGACGCAAGCTTCGATGCCGTGATCAGTAATGGTGTGATCAATCTCTCGGCCGACAAGACCAAAGTTTTTCGCGAGGCGGCGCGGGTGCTGAAATCGGGCGGGCGATTGGCGATTTCGGATATCGTGACCGAGACGCAGTTACCCGATGGCATCACCTGCAACGCTACGTTATGGGCCGCGTGCATCGGCGGGGCCATGCAGCAGGATGATTACCGTGAGGCGATCGAGGCTGCCGGGCTGCGAGTCGAATGTGTACAGGACAACCCTCAGTATCTATTCATCTCGGATAACGCCCTGGGCGCCAGCAAGAAGTACGGTGTCAAGAGTGTCTCCTTGTTGGCCGTCAAGCCATAAGTATCCCTAACGGGGCCAGTTGTGGTAACTATGCCAAGCTCTGTTTACAGCTAATATAGTTTTTCAGCGGAGAACCCTAGAGAGGAGAAATCCATGCGACTTGCAGTACACCCTTTTAGTTTCGTTTTATCAGCTTTGATGGCTGTGACAATAACGTATTTCCAAGCTGCCAACGCGGGCGAGCAGGAATACAAACCAAAAGCCAAAGTGACATCGCTCGTAGAAACACCACTGGCCGGCGTGAAGGGAAAGACGGTAATCATCAAACATTTCGAGATCCCACCCGGCTTTGTCGGAGGCAAACATATTCATCCAGGTCCCGTCTTCGTCTATGTCCTCGAAGGCGAGATAACTATCGACACCGAAGCAACCGGGCGCCAGACGATCAAGCCCGGCCAGCTCTATCAAGAACCTATCCGAACCGTCATGCAAGGTCGGAACTTGAGTACAACAGATCCCGCCAAGTTCGTAGTTTTCCAGGTGGGTGATGAAGGCAAGCCCATGATGATCAAGGCGCAGTAACGGGACGCATAAGCCTAGAGACCTTGTCTTGTCGCCCGCGGCGCTCGCAAACTGTGTAACATTCATTTCTGCGAGCGCCGCGGGCTTCTATCTCTGTGACACGTGCCTTCAAGGCTGTCCGGAAGCGACCTTGTTTCGTCCGCTGAGCTTGAACCTAGTCGATACTGCACATGGCTCGCATCCCCGATGGTCAGACGCCAGCTGAGCACTTTGGCGAGCAATACCGGGTTCGTCGATCGCCGGTCATGCGGGAGTTGGAGCGCTTTGTTTGCGGTTGTGATTACGGCGGCACAAGCTGGACGACGCGCGCCGAGGCGGAACANNTACGCCCGGGCAAACGGCTGTTGGAGTTAGGTGCGGGGTCCGGCTGGCCGGGGTTGTTTATCGCACGCACCACAGGTTGTGCAGTGACGTTAGTGGATGTGCCGCTGGAGGCGATCCAGATTGCAGTAGAAAGGGCCATAGCCGACCAGTTAGATGGTACATGTGCGGCTGCGGTCGCTGACGGCGCGACGTTGCCATTTCGTGATAACGTCTTTGATGCGATCAGTCACTCCGATGTGTTGTGCTGTTTAGATGCAAAAGCCGCAGTACTGCAGGCATGTAGGCAGGTGGTTCGCGAGGGCGGAAGCATGGTCTTTAGCGTCATCTCAATCGCGCCGGGCCTATCCTCGGCGG
>JABAOH010048391.1_pt1 | contig 10510 bp, 6 predicted proteins | sample 7062181 | NCBI WGS metagenome assembly JABAOH01 (sample SAMN14538630, study PRJNA623070) | marine sediment metagenome | biome: marine biome [ENVO:00000428]; feature: marine pelagic biome [ENVO:01000023]; material: deep marine sediment [ENVO:00002113]; isolation source: pool of 5 deep marine... | reverse complement strand
GTTGTACAACTATACAACCCCTTATCTCGAAATTTGAAAAAATTCGTGCTCCATAAGTTCTTTAGCCATAGCACCTTAGAAAAATCACAAAAATTGTGAACGGATTCAATGGACGTGCTTGGTACCACACATAAAAAAGAAAAGAGCTGATAGCGTCCTTGACTACCAGCTCTTCATCATTTCTCGGTATATCAAATGCATAGTGATTAAGGTGTCACCGCCCGGTTGTAAATTCGGACATCATCAATCAGGCCGGAGAAGAAATTGACTGCACTAAGGTCCTTATCAGCTCCAATGTACAGGCCGCCTATAGAACTCCCTAACTGCGCCTGAGTGTCTCTGGCAACCTCAAGGTCATCGACATAGAGGATTCTATTGGAGCCGTCCCACGTTAGTCCTATGCGGTGCCAGTTTCCGTCGGTTATCAGTGTCTGCGATGTTAGTGCGTATCCGCTCCGGCCAATACCTTCTAACCCTGTCATCAAGTTGCCTTCTAATGAATCGGCGGAAAGCCAATTGGCCCCGCCTATTTGCGACAAAATGACTTGGCCTGGAGCACCTCCTTTGATCCAGGCAAAGACACTGAATTCTCCGTCGGCTGGATTCAAAACAAACGGCGCACTTACATAATCATCGGTCCCATCGAACGCCAGCGCTCCATCTACTATACCACCATCAGGTTGCCAGACGGCACCACCAAACACAACCGCATCGTTCACAGCAACACTGTCGTAGGCAATATCGCCTTCTGTCTCGTCCAGCCTCCAGTATGCAACCAATTCAACTGGCAGAACTTCCTCAAATAAATGTTCAGAAAGAACAATCAGGTCCTGAACATCCACTATGCCGTCGCCGAAAGGTGCTGGGGCAATGTCATACAATGGCTCACCTGTTCCCCAGTAATCAACCATCATGCACATGTCGACCGAATCAACAATCCCGTCGCCATTGAAGTCAACTATTGGCATAATTGGCACTTGCCAAAGGTCCCAGGCGCCAAAGCCACCAGGCCGGTCCGATAGGAAGTAGAGAGTCGATCCATCGGCTGACAGGTGTGGAATACCGTTAGTATAACCCGGCATATTCACCTGAGGTGGCAGTTTGATGGGAGCACCAAAGTCATCGTCTGTTGTTCGACGCGTTGATGCCCATATTTCAGGGGGACCGGGATTACGCATGAAAAACAATGTCAAACCATCGGCCGAGATGTCCGGCGTCCATTCAGGACCGCCGGTATTGACATTTTTGAGAAACACAGGGGCTCCAAAAGGATCAGATATAGATTTTCGGGTTGCTACCATTATGTCACAGTGACCTAAAGCACCAGGTCGGTGGGTTTGGAAGTACAGGGATAGGCCATCATACGAGATACTCGGATGAATTGCATGTTGACTGTTGACAGCAGATCCAATATTTACTGGCGCACTCCAATCATCGTAGATTGTTGGCCGCGTGATCATCCATATGTCGCCCTGTCCACCGAGTCCCTCGGGCAGGAGGTTACTGAACGTGGGCGAATGGCCGTCGGAGAAATAAAGCGTCAGCCCATCTGACGAGATACTCGGTTCCCAGTAAGAGTATTGCGAGTTGGGCGGTTGTCCAAGATTCACAGCGGAGCCCCAATCATCATTTATTGTTGCACGCGTGGTAAACCAGAGGTCATAGCCGCCCTCCCCACCGGGGCGATTGGAACTGAAATAAAGTGTCAGACCATCCGCCGAAATACTGGGTCCAGCATCATTGGATGAACTGTTGACGTTCGGTCCCAGGTTAACAGCATTACCCCAGATAAATTCTGCGTTTGCGCTCCCACCGCCAACGACAATAGTGGCCACAATTCCAGCTAACACCAACCTCATTCTGTAACTATTTAACCATTTCATTTTACACCTGCCTTTCTGCCTTCTTTCCAAAGGGCCTAATATAATTGTCTATCATCGCTACTGTCGAACCTTTAAGACGTTGTCAAAGCTCTGCTCATCAGGGGCCTCTGCAATACAATCCGTAAGAAAATTTTCATCTTGCGCAAAATCTTAGAAAATTTTCTGAAATTCTCTGTTTTGGGCGCAAGTGTTACTTAAATAACTATTAATAACTTGCTCATATTCCCAATATCCGCTACCATTAATTGTAATCAGGCTTAGGAGACCGTGTCGTTCCCTCCAGAAGGGTGTTTTGGGGATACTCGACATGAAACATGGCGACTACACAGACATGGGCGGAGCAGGGCAGGCTTTCCTTACGACGCATTGGTCCCTGATTGAGGGTATCAAATCAGAAGACAACAGAGACAATGCCTTGATAGGTCTATTGCTCGAACGGTATTGGAAGCCTGTGTACTGCTACTTACGTCATAAGGGATATGACAACGAGCGTGCTAAAGATTTCACACAAGATTTCTTCCACGAAGTCGTTCTGAACCGGAACTTGGTACAAAAGGCTGAGCAATGCAAAGGGCGTTTTCGTTCTTTCTTGCTGCATGCTCTTAATCAATATCTGATTGACCAGGTACGCGAACGCGAGGCGTGCAAGCGTATCCCCAAGGACAAGCTTATTTCTATGGACATGCTTGATCCAGCTGTCGTACCTAAGATCGTCTCACAATCAGGGCCGGAAGATTCTTTCAACTACGCCTGGAAGGCAACGCTGCTGGATCAGGTCTTGTCTGAAGTTGAAAGGGGATGCTGTCAGAAAGAGATGGAAATCCACTGGAAAGTCTTTCGTGATAGAGTAGTGAGGCCCATTCTGGAGAATGTTGAGGTTCCCTCTTTGAAGGATATCTGTGCCCGATATGCGATTGCAGACGAAGTCAAGGCCTCCAATATGATCGCCACGACCAAGAGACGTTTTCAGTCGGAATTGAAAAGGCATATTCGTAATACGGTCCTGTCGGAAAACCAGATTGATGAAGAGTTGGTAGAAATATTGAAATTATTTCCAGAAAAAGCGCAAGATTCAAAAAAATCTACGGATTTACTCATGCAGTAAGAATCGTTTTTTGATGATGTTAGCTTTAGGTTTTGGAAGATGGTTTCAACCAATAAATTGACCCAAAGGGTCACATGATGAATAGCAAATCGACATTTGGAGCCGAACCAGAACGCATTGAACGGCTTCTTTCCCTTGGTTTGGAAAGCTCGATCCTGAGCAAGAACGGTGAAGTGACAGCGACTTCAGATTTCTTCACAGAGAAGCCCGGCGGTTGGATTGGCCAATATAGACTTCTGAGTGTCCTGGGCGAAGGTGGTTTCGGTATAGTCTACCGAGCCGAGCAAAAGGAACCCATCAGGCGGCAGGTTGCGTTAAAAGTCATCAAACCGGGCATGGACTCAAAGCAGGTGGTCGCTCGCTTCGAATCTGAACGCCAAGCATTAGCTCTATTAGAACATCCTAATATTGCTCAGGTATTCGGTGGGGGGACAACAGAATCAGGAAGGCCATATTTCGTAATGGAGCTCGTCAAAGGTCAGCCCATTACAGAATATTGTGATCAGCATAAACTTCGTATAGAAGCACGACTTGAAGTGTTCCAGCAGGTTTGTGAAGCTGTACAGCATGCCCATCAGAAGGGGATAATCCATCGGGATATAAAACCATCCAATATCCTAGTCTTGGAGGAGCAAGATAAGGCTATTCCGAAGATCATTGACTTTGGTATTGCCAAGGCAATCAGCCAGCCTCTGACTGAGCGGACCTTTTTTACGGAACAGGGCCAGTTTATCGGCACACCGGAGTATATGAGTCCAGAGCAGACTGCAATCTCCATCAAGGATATTGACACGCGCACAGATATCTACGCACTCGGAGTTGTTCTTTATGAATTGTTGACTGGTACGCTTCCATTTACTCGAGAGGAACTTGGAAAGTCAGGTTTAGCGGAGATTCAGAGGATCATACGCGAAACAGATCCACCGCGTCCCAGTACGCGCCTGTCTCACCTTGGAGACGAGGCGAAGAGAGTGGCGGAAAGGCGAGATACGGAAGTGGTCACCTTGACAAAGCGTTTACGCAAGGAGCTTGAGTGGATTCCACTCAAGGCGATGCGTAAGGAAGCCAACCATCGATACCACACAGCCTCTGAATTCGCCAATGACATTCGCAACTACCTCAATGGCACTCCCTTGATCGCCGGACCAGAATCCAAAACTTATCGTTTCAAGAAATTCCTCAGAAGGCATGTAGCGGTCGTGACAGGAGTAGCCGCTATACTCATGGTACTATTAGCTGGAATTGTTGTCTCGACGATCTTTGCCATTGAAGCCCATCAACAGAAGCAGATAGCAGAAACCAGAGAATTGTCTTCCCGTCGAAATCTGTACTTTACCCGCATTGGCTTGGCGCAACAAGCGTGGGAAAGCGGTAATGTGGCCAAGATGTTGAACCTTCTGAATTCCCTAAGGCCGGAGCCCGAACAGAAAGACCTTCGTCACTTCGAGTGGTATTACTTATGGCGCTTGGCCAACGCTCACCACCGAACACTATATGGTCATAATGGCTATGCCGTATCTGTTTCGTTCTCACCCCTTGGCGATATCCTCGCCTCAGCCAGCCATGACAAGACTGTCAAATTGTGGGACTCTGCGAACGGACAACTAAAGCTAACACTGCCTCATACGAATCAGGTCCGATCGCTGGCCTTCTCTCCCGACGGAAAGACATTGGCAACCGGTTGTCGTGATGGCACCCTTCGACTTTGGGATGTGCGCACCGGGCAAGAGATGGTCACTATTTCAGGCGACTACTCCATATCTTCAGTTGTATTCTCACCAGATGGAAAGACATTGGCAACCGGACTCTTTGATGGTCGTGTGATGCTATGGAACTTGGCCGACTCCAAAATGAAAAGCCTGCTTACAATCGAACAACTTCCACTAATGCAATGGGCTAGTATTGCTTTTTCCCCGGATGGCCGCACCTTAGCTGTCGGCGGTGGAGAATACAATAAATCCTGTGATGTGGTGCTATGGGACAGAGAGACTCAGCGGATTCGTGCCACATTGAAGGGTCACATCAGTCAAATCAGAGACGTGGAATTCTCGACTGACGGCAAGCAACTGGCAACAGTTAGCCATGACAAGACCGTGAGACTCTGGGATGCTTATTCCGCCCAAGTACTGGCCATAGGCAGGGGCCACGAGGCTACACTATTTGGTGTGACCTTTAGCCCGGATGGTAAATATATAGCTACCGCGAGTTCAGACTATACGATTATTATACGGGATGCCAACTTACAAGAACTGTATCACCTTAAGGGACATCAGGATCGCGTGAAATGTGTATCATTTTCTCCAGACAGTAAAACATTGGCTAGTGCGAGCAATGATGGCACCGTCAAATTATGGAATATTGAGGCCCATGAAAAGGGGGCCGATCGTTTATGGCATGATGCCGGTGTATATAGTCTGGCCTTTTCTCCTGACGGTAGGATATTAGTTACAGGTTCCGAGAGTGGTCGTGTCAGGCTTTGGAACTCAACCACGGAACAACAAATACATGAATTGAAAGGGCACTCCGGGCCTGTTTGGAGTGTTGGCATTTCCTATGATGGAAAAACGGTGGCTACCGGAAGTGGTGACAGAACCGCAAAGCTTTGGGATGTTAAGAATGGAACTCTTCTATATACACTTCCCATCTTCCCTGATGAAGTATACTCCGTCGCATTTTCACCAAATGACAAATTCTTAGCGATTGGTTGCAGGGATAGAAGTGTGATTCTCTGGGACATTGCTAACAAGAGGAGGGAAACTGTAACAGAACCAAAAGGAGGATTAGAAAATCTCAATTTTGATCCCGTATCCGCCATTGCATTTTCGCCTGATAGTGAGCTATTAGCCATCGGTAGTCACTACACACAGAAAAGTGTACCCAGCCTGTGGGACGTTAGAGGGAAGAATCAACCGATTCGCCTTGTGGGTCACCCCTCCGAGGCATTTTCAGTGCCATTTTCGTATGATGGGAATTTGGTCGCAACGGCCAGTGTGGACAAAACCATAAAGCTCTGGGACAGAAATACAGGCCGGCTTATAGCCACATTACACGGTCATGTCGGGGGTGTTTTGAGTGTAGCCTTTTCTCCGGATGACAAGATTCTAGCTTCCGGAGGTGAGGACCGGGTAGTGAGGATCTGGGACATCAGTCTCCGTGAGCAGAGGGCCGAACTCAAGGGGCATGAGGATTCGGTCACCTCCGTAGCTTTTTCCCCGGATGGTACGGTCTTGGCGACGGCCAGTAAAGACCGATCCGTCATACTCTGGCGTGCCGCAAATCTGATAGAGGCTGATGATCACCCAGATGTTGCAAAGTTCCTTGTTGACAAAGCTGTTCAATCCCAGTAACGCGGCGATTGTGATGAGGTCATCTTATGTTACACGAAGGCTATTGAAATAGAGCCAGATATCAATTGGTGCATTAACAATCTTGTATGGTTGTATGCAGCTTGCATTGTAGTCTTAAGATGCTTTCAGGATGTTCCTCCTAGTCGAGATCGCCGTGTGCAGACACCCCCCAAAACACCCCCATTTTCACCGGCAAACAGAAGCTGTCGAACGGTGACAAGTCACCTCGAAAACACCCCCATTTTCACTCGCAAATCTCTACAACCGATTTACAACTATACAACCCCTTATCTCGAAATTTGAAAAAATATCCGCTTCATAAGCTCTTTAACAATAGTACCTTACAAAAATCGCCAGAAATGCGCACGGATTCAATGGCCATCTTCATGTTCCTTACACTTAAATCACTTCTGACCGCGCGCTCCATGTAAGTCAGACGTTGAATATACGTTTGAACATGTGTGAAACTCCGTGACATCCATGGCAGGCTTTTTGGAATCTCTTTGCGTTTTTCTCATGACATTTTCGTGACATCTCCAATCTGCCAGGAGATTAAAATAAGCTGAGCTAAGATATACCAATTTTGGTGCCGTATTTTGAAGAGAATGCGGCTACGTAAAGATTTTAAGGCAGGTGATTGTGACAAGTGATAGGACGCAGCTGTGAAATCTGGCTTTTCACTGTGACTGCGAATAGTATTCGTCACAGTGGTTTTCTTTCTTCTGGAGATTTGGAGGACAAGACAGTAGAATTCATTGAGCATCATGATGAGTACCTAGCCAGGCCTTATACGTGGACTCTTATCTCCAAGGACCCAACTACGTACAGGAAGGTCGGGTAGTCATGGAATTGATGAAATCCAGTACTAGTCCCATGCGTACTCGTGGTCGGAACAAGCTGGTTCTTTTGTTTCTGATCGCAGTGGTACTTCCCAGCTCAGTTCTGATTGTGCTTACTTGGCACATAATTGGTCAGGAGCAGGAACTGCACCAAAAACGACTGGCGGATGGGCGCCGTCGTATGACAAGAGAAATAGGCCAGAAGCTGCTCGTTCGCCTTGAAGAGATCAAGCTACATGAGGTCAGCGCTGCGGCGAGTAGGGCAAAATCTCTGAATACATTCGAGTATACCAGTCGCGAGGTCATTCTGATCGGTCTGGTGGATAAAGAGCGATTGTCGCTGCCGTGGGAAGCGAATCAGACTGATGATAAACTCAACCACATCCCGAGCGACACTGCACTGGTCGAGAAGATTCGTCGTGCCCAGGACGAGGAATTTGTACGAGGGCGACTGGCGCAGGCTAACGCCTTGTATCTCGAATGCATCGAGGAGGCACGACAACCTGCACAACAGGCCTATGTGCGTCTTCTGCGAGCCCGGGTCCTAGCAAAATTGAATGAAGCCGATGAGAGCCTAGCAGAATACCGCAAGATTTTGGCGGTCAGTTCAGAAGTAACTGACGAACATGGCGTTCCCCTCTTTCTGTACGCTGCTGGCCCCCTGCTCGAAAGAGGCGATTCGTACGAAGAGGTCATGCAACTGCTCCAGAGTGAACTAAATGCCCGGCGTTGGCTATCACCTGTCGAATCCTATATAGTACGGGATTTGGTAAACGTGCTCATCGAGTCGGGCTCTGAGCTTGGCATCCGGCAGCAGGTGGTTGAGGATTGTCAACAGATAATCCTGGCATACATTCGCCGGCAGGAAAAGGCTCTCACCCTTCAGAAAGACTTTCCAAAGTTGGCACTTATTGCCCAGTGGAAGGGCCCAGAGCGGGAGCCTGAGTCTACTTGGATCCCTTATGGCGAAGAGTGCTGGTTGGTCAGTCTGGCTCCGGCCCTAATAAGAAGGCAGCGGCTGGCTATCGTGGTGCAAAGTAAGACTATTCTTGATTCAATCACTGCGAACACTCCTGATTTAGAAATGATTCTTCCAAATGTCCGGTTCACTACCGACTCAGGCCTTGATGGAATATCTCTGGGACTGAGTTTTCCCGGCCTAAAACTTGCCTATGCGGCGGACGGTGAGGCCCCACCGTTAAGTGAGTGGGGCCTTCAGCGTTCTTTTTACCTGATCGCTCTGTTCTTAGTCCTGTGCGTGACCCTTTTTGGAGCATATTTCCTGTGGAGAGATGTGGGTCGCGAACTGCAGATGGCCGAAATGCGCTCTCAATTCATCGCCAGCGTTTCACACGAACTTAAAACGCCGCTGACAGCTATTCGAATCTTTGCCGAAAGCTTGCGTCTGGGTCGTCCCGAGGATTCACAAGCTAAGGCAGAGTATATTGATACAATTGTCAACGAAAGTCACCGCCTAACGCGACTATTGAACAATGTCCTTGACTTCTCCAAGATCGAGAAGGGTAAAAGAACGTATCGCAAGGAACAGGCTTGCCTGAGCGAAATCGCTCAGGCGGCTGCCCAGGCAACACAGTACCCTCTCACTCAACAGGGCTTCCATCTCAACGTCCACATAGAAGACGACTTTCCGGATATTCAGGTGGACCGGGACGCCATCGAGCAAGCCATATTGAATCTACTCTCAAATGCTATGAAGTATTCGGGCGAGTCCCGCCAGATCGAACTGCGAGTGCGGAAAAGTGCCGGTCACGCCGTAATCGAAGTAAGCGATCGAGGCATTGGGATCGAACCGGCGCAGCAGAAGCACATTTTCGAAAAATTTTACCGAGTTCCAAGCAAGGAAAACGCACGTATTCCCGGCACGGGTTTGGGGTTGGCACTGGTTTTCCACATCGTGCAGGCCCACGGTGGACACGTCAAGGTTCGGAGTCTTCTTGGTAAAGGAAGTACCTTTTCTATTCACCTGCCTTTGGAGAATGAACGATGAGCCGAATTCTCATCATTGAAGATGACCGCGCGATACTACGCGGACTCAAAGATAACCTTGAGTATGAGTCGTATGAAGTGCTTACCGCAACAGAAGGTGAACAGGGTTACCGCTTGATCCAAGAGCACGATCCCGATTTGATTATCCTGGATTTGATGATACCCAAGATGGATGGATACGAGCTTTGCCGCAAGGTTCGCGGTGAGGGAACTGCCACGCCCATTCTGATGTTGACGGCCAGAAGTGAAGAGGTAGATCGTGTACAGGGACTGGACCTCGGGGCCGATGATTATGTCACCAAGCCGTTCTCAGTGCCTGAGCTGTTAGCTCGAATTCGCGCCATTCTGCGCCGCGCGCAGCCCTCAGCGGATCTTCCAGATCATCTGCGCTTTGAGGATGTGTTTGTAGACTTCAAGCGCTTCCAGGCCGAGAAATCGGGGCAGACTTTGAAGCTATCACGTAAGGAATTTGGTGTCCTGCGTCTGTTGGCCGCCCGTATTGGTCAGGTGGTCACTCGCAATGAGATGCTCGACGAGGTATGGGGCCACGAGTGCTATCCTACCACGCGTACGGTTGACAACCATATCGCGTCACTCCGTGCCAAACTCGAGGATGACCCTTCAAAACCGTGTCACCTGATTACGGTTCATGGCGTGGGCTATAAACTGGTACGCGAAACCTGACATTTTCATGACAAAAAGCAGACAATTTCATGAAAAATATTTTGCAAAGAATTTACATTTTCCAGACAATTCCGTGACAAACGAGAGAACCTAAAATGCGATGATTGAAGGAAAACACGTAACCGTATTTTTTTTAGAAAGGAGATTAGTCATGAACAGATCATCAATCATCGCAGCGCTCTTTGCTCTTGTTTTCTTAGCCGGGCAAAATGCCCTGGCACAGAGCGGCTACGAACTCTTCCAAAAGGGGCTAGTCCAAGAGCGCGTCAAAGGAGACCTCGATAAGGCTATCCGGCTGTACGAGCAGATCGTCAAGGACTTCACAGATGATAATGCCCTGGCAGCGAAGGCCCTGATACAAATGGGCCGGTGCTACGAGAAGTTGGGCCGGGCCGAGGCACAGAAAGCATACCAGCGCGTAATTGAAGAATATCCTGGGCAAAAGCAAGAAGTTGCAATAGCTAAAGAGAGGATTGCTAAACTTTCCAAAGCGCTAGAAGAAGTTGCTTATAAACCCACCTTCAGAAAGATTTGGATTCCTACAAAGCCGGGTAATGGGGTGCTATTCCCTGATGGGAAAAAACTCGCATTTGTATCTGAGGGCAGTCTGTGGGTCGTTCCGGTGCCCGGTAAGGTAAGTCCTGA
>JABAOH010046363.1_pt1 | contig 10510 bp, 8 predicted proteins | sample 7062181 | NCBI WGS metagenome assembly JABAOH01 (sample SAMN14538630, study PRJNA623070) | marine sediment metagenome | biome: marine biome [ENVO:00000428]; feature: marine pelagic biome [ENVO:01000023]; material: deep marine sediment [ENVO:00002113]; isolation source: pool of 5 deep marine... | reverse complement strand
TCAACTTCTTCTCTTCTTTTCTTCCTACTTCCTACTTCCTACTTCTTACTTCTCTTCTTCGTGTTTCTTCGTGTAACTTCGTGGCTAAAAAAGCGGCTAAAAAAATAGGCAGCGGATTAATGGCTTGACTAAAAAGACAAAATAAGGGAAAATAACAGCTTAATAAATGACCACGGAGTTAAGACATCCAGATGACTGATGAAAAAAAAATTAAGTGGAAAAACACACTGAATTTGCCGCAAACAGACTTTCCCATGAAAGCCCAACTGAACCGGAAAGAACCGCAAATTCTTAATAAATGGAAAGAATTGGATATTTATCACAGAATTTTGGAAAAACGCAAGGATGCCGATCTCTACATCCTGCACGACGGCCCTCCCTATGCCAACGGCAATATCCACTTGGGACACGCATTAAATAAAATCCTCAAGGATTTTATCGTCAAAACCAAAACCATGGAAGGCTTCCAGGCACCATACGTACCCGGATGGGATTGCCACGGCCTCCCCATCGAAATCAAAGTAGATAAACAATTGGGCCCCAAAAAACAAGAGATGAATATTAGCGATATCAGACGAAAATGCAGGGAATATGCAGAAAAGTTCATAAACATTCAGCGGGAGGAATTTATGCGGTTGGGAGTCTTTGGTGAATGGAACAATCCCTACACCACACTTGATCCCATCTACGAATCAACCGTAATCAATTATTTTAAGTCCTTTGTGAAAAACAACAATGTGCTGAGAAAAAAACGGCCGGTTTACTGGTGTACCTCCTGCGCCACTGCCCTGGCTGAAGCCGAAGTGGAATATGCCAACCATACATCGCCCTCCATTTATGTGAAATTCCTTTTAAAAGATATCCCCGGCTTCCTGGAAAAATTCAAAGATAAAGAAATTTTTGTGCTCATCTGGACCACCACTCCCTGGACCATCCCGGCTAACTTAGCCATTGCCGTGCAGCCCGAATACGACTATGCCCTTTTTGAATTAAACGGCGAATATTACATTGCTGCCGCCCGCTTAATTCCTGTTATCGCGGAATTGACAGGTGGAGAATACAAATTATTGAAGGAATTTAAAGGGAAAGACCTTAACGGCCTCAACACCCTTCACCCCTTGTATAACCGTAATTCCATCATCATCAATACAGATTATGTGGAACTGGACCAGGGAACGGGTTGCGTGCACACGGCCCCGGGCCACGGAGAAGAAGACTACAAGGCGGGCCTGGACTATGGACTGGATATCTATTCACCCGTAGACTCCGCGGGTCTTTTCGACGATACCACAGGAAAATACAAAGGAAAACACATTTTTAAAAGTAATGCTGAAATCGTAGAAGATTTAAGGACCAATAACCGGCTGGTGTACGATACCACCGTGGAACACTCCTATCCCCACTGCTGGCGCTGCAAAAAACCGGTGATTTTCAGGGCAACGGAACAGTGGTTTATTGCCATGGATACGGCAGATTTAAGAAAAAACGCCCTGGAAGAGATCAGACAAGTACGCTGGCTGCCTAAATGGGGCGAAGAACGCATTTACAATATGGTTGCCACCCGGCCGGACTGGTGCATTTCCCGGCAAAGAGACTGGGGAGTGCCCATCCCGGTATTTTACTGCAAGGACTGCGGCGAACCCCTGTTAAGTCTTGAAGCCGTCCAAAAAACCGAAGAGCAATTTCGGGTCCATGGTTCCGATTCCTGGTATACCGGGGAAATCTCCGAATTTTTACCGGCTGGTACCACCTGTTCCAATTGTGGAAGTAAAAATTTTAAAAAAGGCATGGATATTATCGACGTATGGTTTGAATCCGGTTCCTCCTTTAACGTGATGGAAAATTACCGCGGGCACCGCTTCCCCGCGGATATGTACCTGGAAGGCGGCGACCAGTACAGGGGATGGTTTCACTCCTCGTTGTTGGTGGCGGTCAGCGCCAAAGAACAATCCCCTTACAAAACCGTTATTACGCACGGCTGGGCACTGGATGAACAGGGGCGGGCCATGTCAAAATCCCTGGGCAATGTGATGGTACCCCAAACCATTATCAACGAAAAAGGCGCGGAAATCCTGAGACTCTGGGTGGCTATGGTCAATTACCGGGAAGATATCAGGCTGGGGAATGAAATCCTCTCCCGCGTGACAGAAAGCTACCGGAAAATCCGCAATACCTGGAAATTTATGTTGGGTGTACTGTCTGATTTCAACCCCGAAATAGATACCCTCAAAGACCAAAACCTCCGGGAAGTAGACCTTTACATCCTCAGCAAACTCCAGCAGGTGAAGAAAAAAATTCTTCAATCTTACCAGGAGTTCGAGTATCATATTATTTACCATACCATCTCCAATTTCTTTACTGTTGACTTGAGTGCGTTTTATCTTAACATTATGAAAGACAATCTCTACTGCAGCGCGTCCAACTCTACCTCAAGGAAGACCGCCCAGGCCGTGATTTTTAAATTGTTGAAAGAGACAGTATTGCTGTTGGCCCCGGTTCTTTCATTTACTTGCGAAGAGGTATGGGAGCACATGCCGGAGTTCAGGGGTAAAGAAGCATCGGTGCATTTGCACCGGTTCCCGGAGGTGGAGAAAAAATACTTAGATAGACTAAATACCCCAAAATGGGAAGATATCATTGCTCTCAGGGACAGGATTTTAAAAGAAGTCGAAGAGGCCAGGAACCAAAAGATCATTGGCGATTCCCTGGAAGCGGAAATCGACATGGACGTTTCCGAAAAACATTACGACCTGGTTTCGGGCGAGATGGACCTGTTTAAAGAAATCCTGGTGGTTTCAAAAATAAACGTGAAACAAACGGAAGCGGATGAAACGCGTATCCATATCCGTAAATCAGGGGGCAAGAAATGCCCCAGGTGCTGGAATTGGTTTACAGGGGATACCTCAGAGAATAAATTCCCGGACCTCTGTCTGCGGTGTAACCATGTTGTAAAGGAGATGAATATTGACGCTGAAGAATAAAAAAAAGTACGTCGTGATTTTCAGTCTTATTATTATCCTGGACCAGGCTTCAAAAATTGTTATCCAATCAATTTTTAATGATAATCCCTATAAGGTTATTCACGTGATTAAAAACTTTTTCCTGATCCGGTACGTGGAAAACAAGGGTGCTGTTTGGGGGATATTTTCCCAATCCTCCAATACGATTATCCCCAAACTCATCACCATATTTTCGCTGGCGGCCCTTGTTATCGTGATTTACTTCTTTCTTAAACTTGAATCCAAATGCGCGTTTGAACTCACATCATTATCATTTATTATCGGCGGCGCTGTAGGAAATCTTATCGATCGCCTTAAACAGGGCTATGTCGTGGATTTCCTGGAGGTTTACGTTAAAAATTTCCGCTGGCCCACCTTTAATGTTGCCGATAGTTTTATCAGCATTGGTGTTATTCTGCTTATTATCTCAATATGGAGGGGAAAATGCACCCAATTCTAGTTAAAATTGGACCCGTCACGATTCATACTTATGGTTTTTTACTGGCCGTAGGGGTGGTGTGCGGTATTGGTTTAAGTTTAATCCTGGCAAAGAAAGAGAACCTGGATAAAAAGGTATTGGCAGATTTTCTTTTTTATGCCATCCTGGTGGGGCTGGTGGGGGCCAAGATCTGGTACTTCTTCACCGAGCTTGGTTACTACTTAAAGAATCCCGGGGAGATCCCATCCTTGATTACGTCAGCGGGGACCTTTCAAGGTGGAATAATCTTTGCCATTTTATTTGTGTTATGGTATGTACGGAAACATAAACTGGATTTCAAGGTTATCGGCGATGTACTGGCACCGGCAGTGGCCCTGGCCCACTTTTTCGGACGAATGGGCTGCTTTTCCGCCGGCTGCTGCTGGGGAAGAGAAGCCCATGACTCCCCCATTGCCCTGAAATTTACCAACCCCGAGACCACTACCGGCGTTCCCCATCATATTCCCCTCTGGCCTACGCAATTAATGGAAGCTATTCTAAACCTCTTAAACTTTATCATTCTCTTGTTTGTTTTTAGAAAGAAAAAATTCAACGGCCAGGTGTTTGTGCTGTATATATTTAATTATTCAATTATACGATTCTTCGTGGAATTCTTCAGGGGCGACGACGGCAGGGGTTATATTTTCGGAGGTACAGAACATCCCTTTACCAGCCTTTCGGTTCCCCAATTAGTCAGTATCATCGCAATTATTGTCGCCATCATGTTGTTCAGAAGATTTAAAAAAGCAGCCGCGAAGGCGGTCGGCGACCGCGCCCAAAAAGCGAAGGACGCGAAGGAACATGAAGAAGAGAAGAGGGGAAGTAGGAAGTAAGAAGTGAGAAGTAGGAAGTTGGCAATGACCAATGACCAATGACCAATGACCAATGACCAATGACCAATGACCAATGACCTCCCATGTGAAACATAAACGGTTTAAGGCCAGGAAAACCTATGCCCGATTGGATCATTTTTTAACCGAATCACTGACGGAAATGTCCCGGTCCCAGGTGGCCCATATAATCAAAGGAAATCACGTCAAATTAAACGATAAACCAATTTACAAAAAAAATATTGAAATCCATGAGGGAGATGTGGTGGATGTGGAACTGGTGGAACTTGACAGGGAGCAGAAAGAATACCGACCTTCCCTGGAATTGATCAAATTATTCGAGGACGATTACCTGTTGATTATCGATAAACCCTGCGGCGTTTCGGTGCATCCCGGTTCCGGTGAGCACCGGGAGACCATTTTGGATGTTTTTCGTTTTCTTTATCCCCGAATTAATGAAATTGAAGATGCAGAGCGTCCGGGTATTGTGCACCGGCTGGATAAGGATACTTCCGGGGTGCTTATTTTGGCAAAGGATACCAATACCATGAAACGCTTGCAGAAGCAATTCAAACGGAGGGAAATCAAAAAAACCTACCTGGCACTGGTATCCGGTGGTATGCGATACAGGAACGGTGTCATTGATGCGCCAATTGGCAGGTCTCTCCGGGACAGGACACGGTTTAAAGTAGTAGATAATGAGCAGGGGCGGGAAGCCATCACAGAATTTTCAGTGATCCGCTATTATCCGGACCGTGATTTTTCCTTTGTAAAGTTATTTCCCCACACCGGCAGGACCCACCAGCTTCGAGTTCATCTTTCCTATTACGGCAATCCCATTTTGGGGGACCGTGTCTACGGTAAACATCACACCTTTAAGCGATTGGCCCTTCACGCTTATTCCCTTGAATTCCGTCATCCCATTACCGCGAATATCATTCAGTCATACTCGGTATTGCCGGAGATTTTTAGACGTTACCTGGGAAAGAAAGACCGGAATTGCTGAAATTGAACATTGAATGTTGAATAGAAAATAGAAATAGTATATAATTGTCCCTGAGATGAATATGAAGAGATTACAATTCATTCTAATAATCCTGTTGGCTCTGCTTTGTTTCTTTTGTCTCAACTGCAGCAAAAAACAGCCTTCGGAGCAAGTTACTGAGACGGATGAGAAGGCAGGGGCAGAAGCAGTTACGCCCATTGAAGACAGGATCATCTTGCAAATAAATGAGAAACAAATATCCAACAAAGATTTTAAGCGATTTCTCCAGGTTCAATACCCCGGTTTAGCAGAAGACCCAAACCAGGAACTTCCTCCCCGATTGATGTCGCGAATTTTCGATTCTTTTGTGGAACATCGAATTATTTTATATTTCTCTGCAAAGGCTCAAATTCCAATGCATCAAATGGATTTCGATGAATACCTGAGTAATTTAAAAATTCCCCGGGAAAGCATCGATCAAGCAGCCCATGCTGATGCGGTTAAAGTTCAGAAATTTTTATACTATAACGTGTACAACCACATCGAAGTATCTGATAAAGAGGTCAATGAATACTACCGGAAAAATCTCGATGAATTCCGGAAAAAAACTGAAGTTCTGTTGTACCAGATATTGGTAAAAGACAGAGAAACTGCCCTGAAAATCAGGGGAGAATTGAAAAATTCCCCCCAAAAATTCGAAGAGCTGGCTAAAAAACAATCCATATCCATGGAAGCTTCAAAAGGCGGCTTAATGGGATACTTTGAAAAAGGAACCCTGCCAAAAGATATGGAAGACGTGGTTTTTTCACTACCGCTAAACACCATTAGTCCTGTGGTGGAATCATCATACGGCTTTCATATTTTCAAAGTCACTAAAAAGAAACGAGAACGCCTGTTGTATCTAAAAAAAGTAAAATCTGAAATTAAAAATAAACTGCTTTCCAATAAACTGAGGGAAGCCTATCGAAAATTTTTAAACCAGGCAAGAGAAAGCTTAAAAATCAATATTAACTACAAAGAATTATATTTTCAGTACCAACCGGTTAATAATAATACCAATACTATAGGAGATATAGGAGATGAAAATAAATAAACAAATAATTTTAACAACACTGGTCATTCTTCTTTGCAACTTTTTGGGCTTTTCAGAGGTAATTGAAAAGATCTACGCAGTTGTCAATGGGGAACTGATTACCTATTCCGAATTAAAAAGTGCGGAATTGGATTTGACCAGGGCACTGGCCCAACAGTACGAAGGAGAAGAATTGGCAAAACAGGTAGCAGAGATGAAAAAAACCCTATTGGAGCGGCTGATTGAACAAAAGTTAATCCTTTCCTACGCCAAAGAGAAAAACTACGACGTTGATGGTGAAGTGGAACTCCTTATAAAGGATGTGAAAAAGCAAAATAATCTCAATACAGATGAAGAGTTAAGACGTGCGTTGGCATCACAGGGAATCAATTTCGAGGAGTGGAAAAAACAGATCAAAGAGAATAGGATCCAGGGAAGATTCATCAGTGAAATGATCGGACCGAAAATAAACATCGACAGCTCTGCCATTATGGAATATTACAAAAAAAATATTAAGGACTATACCCTACCCTTAAAACTCACATTGAATTGTATTTTCCTTGATAAAGCCAACTACCTGGGTGAACGGCTGCTTAAAGAAAAAATGGCAACCATTGATGGGGAAATGAAAGCCTCGTCATTTGAAGAAGTGGCCAAAAAGTATACTGAGCTTCCTGGTGGGGAAATATTGCTTGGAGAGTTTAAACAGGGTGAACTGGATTCCGCCCTTGAAGAAGCCGCTTTGAAATTAAAGAAAGAGGAAATCTCCGGTTGGGTAGAGACTGACAATGGCTGGTACATCCTGCAGTTAATCAAACGAGTAGAGCCCCAATTGGTGGAGTACAAAAATGTCCGGGCTGAGATCGAGAATAAATTAAGAATGGAAGAGCAGAACAAAAAACTCGACGAATATATAGAAGAATTAAAGAGAGAAAGCTACATCAAGATATACGAAGACTTCTGATGTCGCGTCAAGCCTTAAATGACGCACAGGAAGTGTAAAAATACATCGATATATCATACCACTGCAAGAAAAGATTTAAATTCGAAGCACGAAGCACGAAATCCGAAACAAATTCAAATGACCAANNATTAGAGGTCTTTAAAGATGTTTTGGACATTTGAACATTTGAATTTCGGATTTGTTTCGGATTTCGATATTCGAATTTCGGATTTATCTACCTACTAATGAAACCCAATACCAAATAGGAAAACCCCAACCGTCAATTAAACCTTGACATGACACTATAAGTGGATAAACAAACCGGCACTTAGTCGGGTGCGGTTGTAACCGGAATAATTAAGGAAACGCACATCTGCCCGAAACGACAGCATTCCGGTTACATAGAGATGGAGTCCCCCACCCAAAAAGGTGAATGCCTCATAATCATCAAAATCAAGAGTAATACTCTTAAAATCCACTCCAAACCCGGCAATGGCATAAGGTGCAAATTTCCCGAATTTGGGGCGAAACTTGACGCCGCCAGTAATGGCATTGGACAACTCTGGAGCCTCGGTATTCGCTTTCTTGTACAGCTCAATCTCAAATTTTACCATGGGAACCAGGAACCCCATGCTTGCACTAAGGCCATAGGTCAGGCGGGAGGGTTTGTTAATCGTACCAATGATTGCACCCACCTCAATAGAATAGAGGTGCACTGCATAAGAACAAACCAGCAACACAACCGTAAACACTGCAATCTTTTTAACCATTTAACTCTCCTTTATTTTTTGCTTTATACATTTTGCAACTTTCCTACCTTATTCTGGCTTCCTGGAATAGGGGTTTGCCGTAATAGTCCATCTCAACACCCTTGACGTGGCTCTTCACATAGATGGAATACCGCTGCTGGCAAATGGGCAGGATAACCCCATCTTTAATCATTTTTTCCACGANNCTTCATTTTTCAGGTACTTCATCTCATCCAGTTGATTAAGCAATTTCAAATAGGTTTCATCAAACCTGGCAAAACTCATTTCCTTTAAAATAATTTTAATTTTCTCTTCTATGGGCATGCGCCGATTAAAGGTTTTACCCATGAGAAGATATTTGACAGAGGTATTATTCATATAATTGATTAACTGGCTGTCACTGATATAGATCGTTTCAATGGGTGTACTCCTTTTTTTCATAAACTCATTAAAGGGTTCTTCCATTTTCTTTAAAGAGGAAAGAATGTACAGTTTCACTCGTGAATACCGCAGGATGGACCGTACCTGTCGACGAGAAAAGGAGCGAATATTCAAACTCACAGGTGATTCCTCGTTGGACGTCAGGGCATGCAATTCCAGCAATTTCGTATTCATATCCTGGTTCCAGGACACATAAAAATTCTTTAGCAGGGAATACAAGGCGATACGGGTATTATCACCTACCTTACCCTCCGGGAATACCAGGTAAATGTTTTGAAAAACACCGGCATTCAACTCGATGAATTTTTCATCCAGCATCCCCGGTTCGGAAAGGAACACATCAGGATAATAATAATCGTAAAAAACAACCCTGAGAGTGTCCAGGTAACTACGTCCTCCCGGGTAAAACGGATTGGGTTTTAGTATAATATAGCGGTTCTTTACCCACTCAACCGGGTAAAATATTCCTGAGAAAACCTGGTCACTGCCTGCGGTGAGCACCAGTTCAGGAACAGTTAGTGAAGCGATAATATTGGGTTCATCGTACAATAACTCGATGAGTACTCTATTTTTTTGGGACTGAGGGCGGATGGATTTTATCATCCGTCTCAATTTTCGCGACGCTGCCAGGTTCATATCTAAGAACAGTTTTAATGATACTCTTATATTTTGGGGGGTAATGGGTCTTCCATTTGAGAAACAGGCATTTTCTTTTAGTAAGAGGCTTAATGTGTGGCTCTGCTTATCATAGTTATATTCCTGGAAGATATGTGACTCAATATCCCCATTTTTTTTTAAATAGAAGAAATTCTCATAAATTAGAGAATAAAAAATCAGGTTCGAATAACTGGATGGCGTGTAAGCAAAATCTTCCGGTTCATTGAGTCGTATACTGATTTCACCGCCGTAATAAGGTTTTACAGCGAAAATAAAGGACATCGCCAAAAGAGCAACAGCGATTTTGCTGATTTTTATTTTTGTTAAATTACTCATTCCTTTTGCTCGCTCTTCTTACTCCAAAACTGCAGCTTATACTCATCGTACTGGTATTCGTACCGGTATCCGGCATCAGCAGGGGGCTGTTTTGATTTCTTTTTCTTTACATACACCCAGAATCCCCGGGCTGCTTTCCATAGGCCGTCGGAGATAAAAAAAATTTCACCGTTGATTTTATTCTCAAACACCAGCTGCCTACTCCCCTCATCAATTTTGTAGAAATACAATTTATCACTGCCGCGGGAAAAATCACTGGTTGCCAACCACTGCCCATTAAGGCAGCAAAGCGAAGCCCCTCGTTCATCCTCCTCTACAGTCAACTCTTCGAAATTATCGGCCAAAAACCTGTACTTGTAATCCCGGTCAACAATATGAATAGAATTTAAGATTTTCGTGTCTTCCCTGATGGAAAAATCCAGCGCATAAAAGGGTGGAACTTCTTTTTCAAAATAACCCTGGTTTCTACCTGTTAATTGCCCCGGCTGCCCCGATTGAAAAAGGCTAAAAGGAGCCATGATTAACTTGTTTTCAAAATAATTCTTTCCCACAGCATAGCACGCACCAGCAAGGTATTGGTTATTATTTAATTCGATCCGCCTGAAGGGGACAAAGTTAACATTGATTTCCTTCACATTTTCCCCCGGCGAACCCGCCTCTTCCCAGCGAACATTTTGAAAAGCAAGTATCTTTGAGTATTTAGAGAAATTGCTGCCAACAGAGATGTATAATAGTGCACCGGAATCAGAATCTTCAAAAAAGACAGATAATTTCCCCTCATATTCCCTAACCGGGTAATAGGGTTTTTTCCATTTGAGCTGATAGGTAAAAAATCTATCCAACTGGTTCTTATTGAGTCTAAAGAACTCGATTTTCTCCGGGTAATAAAATAAAAATCTCAATTGTCCTTGTTGATCCAAAAAGGATTTAGTATCCAACAAATTGTGTTTGGCATTCATTTCCACGATCTTAGCAAACCCGGCAGCTTTAAACCCAAAACGATTCACATTGTAAATCCCA
>JABAOH010113380.1_pt1 | contig 10511 bp, 9 predicted proteins | sample 7062181 | NCBI WGS metagenome assembly JABAOH01 (sample SAMN14538630, study PRJNA623070) | marine sediment metagenome | biome: marine biome [ENVO:00000428]; feature: marine pelagic biome [ENVO:01000023]; material: deep marine sediment [ENVO:00002113]; isolation source: pool of 5 deep marine... | reverse complement strand
GCCCTTCCACAGCCTTCATGCGGGCCGCTACAGCTCTCTGGGGATGGATGTGGGCTATCAAGTCAACGCCCCCAGACCTCTCCTCCCGGAAGCGAAAGTCAGGAAGTATCTTTATGACAAATGGCTCCCGGACATCTATCTCAACCTCCACGGTTATCCTTCCCATGAATGGGTTCAACAATTCTCCAATTACTCGCCCTATCTCTTCCGAGATTACTGGATCCCTCGCGGCTGGTTTGCTTATTTCAGGAGCCTCTCTCTTCCCATTTATGAGAAATGGAAAGAAGCTGGCGAAGAACTGATGAAGTTCATCACAGAAGAAATCCAAACGAATGAATGCTTTCATGCATCAAACCAAAAATTTTATGATCGCTACTATCGCTGGGCATCCAGATGGCAGCCGCACATGGATTACCTTGAACTCCATGAGGGTGTGAATCTCTATGCAAAGAGACGTTCCTCAAGAGAGAGTCGGCTCTCTTCCCGGCGCCAGATCACTTTTGTTGAAGAGACCCCGGAGTTGATGGACGAAACAGCCCGTGGAGACTGGCTGGATTTTCTCTGTGAGCAGGGACTCTCATACCTGAGAGCACATGCCAAGTATCTCTCACAGGCCCAATTTGAAATCCTCCGCCTTGAAGAAGAGAGTCAGGATAGAGTCCAAATCCGGTTCATCAGGGGTCGTCCGGGAAAGATAAAAAAATAAGGGGACGTTCCCCAAAAAAGGGGACAGGCCCCTTTTTTCAGGGACTGTCCCTTTCAGTCCTTTTGTTTAGGAAGATAGGGACTGTCCCTCTTCTTTAAAAAAAAGGGGCCTGTCCCCTTTTTCTATTCTGTTGTGTATGAAATGATGAGGTGAAGATGGATTTGGTGGGCTAAGGTGGTACCTTGGGGAACGTCCCCTATGATTCGGCTTCCCGCAGGACGTTATATGCCAGCTTGAGAGCCCGGAGAGCCTCTTCTCCACTGACTTTTTCCGTTTTTCCTTCCCGGATACACTTGAAAAAATTCTGGAGTTCTTTTTTGAGAGGCTCTTCTTTTTCTATCTTTACGGTTTTGATATCAGTCTGTTTCCCGTTGAGAGGAAAAACTTTAACTTCCTGATTAATATAATCAACCGAATAGCACGAAGTGGGCTCGAACACGCGAAGCTTCCTGACTTTCCCCTGGTGCACTCGGCTGGCTGTGAGCGTGGCCACACATCCTTGTTTAAACTCTAATCTGGCATTGGCGATATCGATCTTTTCCGAGAGCACATGGATTCCTGAAGAACGGATGATTTTCACCTCATCTTTAATCAATGCCAGTATGATATCCAGGTCATGAATCATCAAGTCGAGCACGACATCGATATCCAATGATCGTGCCGAGAAGGAGCCCAACCTCTGGACTTCTATGAACTTTGGCTCGGAAATGACATTCTCTATAGCTTCCACAGCGGGGTTGAACCTCTCTAGATGACCGGCTTGAAGGATCAATCCGCTCTTGTTCGATTTCGCGACGAGTTTTTCTGCCTGCTCCACTGTTTCAGTTATGGGTTTCTCGACCAGAACAGACTTCCCCTCGTTGAGCAGGCGCATGGAAATGGAAAAATGCTCAGAGGTGGGAGTGGCCACTATGGCCGCATCAATCTCATCCAGCATGTTTTCGTAGTTTTCATAGTACTGCACTCCATGACGGTTTCCGATCTCCACTGCTTTTTTAAAATCAATATCGGCGACGCCCTTCAGTTCAGCATCCTCTAAATAGGATAAGATTCTGGCATGTTGCATCCCCAAATATCCGACTCCGATAATCCCCACTCTTACTTTATCCATCGCGCTTTCTCCGAGTGTGTTTTAACTCCTCTCCTTCTCCCCTATTTTTACGACTTCTTGACAACAATTGCAATCCCGTTTGCGTCAGCCAAAGAGACGGCCTCTTGCTTCCGGAAAAAAGGAATCTTTTGAGACTCGAGACAAAGAGCTTTACATTGAGCGTTGACGAGGCTCTTCACTGTATTCAAACCCACAGCGGGTAGATCCACTCTTGGATCTTGAATGGTCCGGCACACCTTGACCACGACTGTATCTTTCCCAGCCAGCTGGCCGCCCCTCCTGATCGCCTCATCTGTTCCTTCGATCCCCTCGATAGCGACAACAGCTTTATTTTTGACAATGACAGTCTGGCCGATATCCAGGTCAGCAATGTTTTTAGCGACTGTCCAGCCGAAACCAATATCCTCCTCCACATCAGGCGAGGGTTTTGTCTTTGTCATGACACCTGCCTCACAAAAAGAGGAAGAGATGAACTGCGTTGGATCCACAATCTGGATTCCCTCACCCTTCATAAAATCGATAACCGTCTTGATGACTGCGGTTGGGTTTCGCTCTTGAGTCTGGGCTAATATCTTCAAAGAAGATTCACCTAATTTATCTGTTTCATAGACAGTGCGCGGGTCAACTTTCCCGGCGAACACAGCCTCTCGGATGTCATTTTTCCTGAAGAAGGAGATCAAACTCAAAATATTCCCCATTTCAATCCACTCGAAGATATCGGCTTTTTCCTTTAGTCCGACTTCCGCTTCCCCACTGATACCAGCCACTACAGAAGAGTATCCCAACTTCTGGGCCTCGTCGAGGACCACGAACGGGAATTCCCCCGATCCTGCGATTATCCCGATTCTTCTTCCCATTTCTCAGCAGTTTTTTTTATCAATCCTCTCTCAGAAGCCTGGATAAAATTGATGATCTCATCCCTGTCTTCACTGGCTGGAATTTCCTTCTCGATCTTTTCTAGCGCCTGAGATGTATTCAAATCAGAATTAAAGATTATCCTGAACATTTCCCTCAGAGCTTTCAGCCTTTCTCTTTTGAAACCTTTCCGCCTCAAGCCGATAGCATTGAGGCCGTAGATGTGAGTGGGCCTAGCTCCAGCCACTCGACAGAAAGGAAGAACATCCTGGACGATCACTGAGTATCCTCCGATGAACGAATACTTGCCCACTCGACAGAACTGATGAACACCGCTAAATGCTCCGACCGTTGCATAGTCATCGACCGTGACATGTCCGGCCAGAGTGGCTGCGTTTATGAAAACTGTTTCATTCCCCACCCAACAGTCATGGCCCACATGGGAGTATGCCATGAAATAACTGTCATTCCCGATGACAGTTTTTCCGCCCCCCTTGACTGTCCCTCTATTCACGGTCACGAACTCTCTGAATATATTCCTTTTTCCTATCTTGACGAGAGTTTCTTCTCCTTGATAGTCGACGTCTTGAGGTTCGGTTCCTATGGAAGAAAATGGAGAAAATCGACAGCCCTCTCCGATTTCCGTCAGGCCATCTAGACAGACATGGGCATCGACTCGGGTATCTTTGTGGATTGTGACCTTTTCTCCGATAAAAGAATAGGGCCCTATCCAGACTCCTGAATCCAATCGAGCCTTGGAATGGACAGTGGCTGTGGAATGAACAAAGACTTCATTCCTGCTCATTCAATTCCTCAAGATCCAAGAGTGAGGCCATAACCTCGCCTTCTGCCACTTTCTCTCCATCCACATACGCAATCCCTACCATACTGCAAACCCTACTTTTGAGCTTAATTAGCTCCACTTCTATCCTTATTTGATCTCCGGGAACGACTGGCTTTCTGAATTTAGCGTTCTTAATTGAGCTTAAAAAAACAAGGACTTTCTCAGGATTTGGGATGGAATAATGAAGAAGGATGCCTCCTGCTTGGGCTATCGATTCGGCAACCAAAACACCGGGCATAACCTTGAGACGAGGAAAATGTCCCTGAAAAAAAAGTTCATTATAGGTGACATTCTTGATGGCAACGATCGACTTTCCCTTTTCCATCTCTAAGACTCTATCCACCAATAGAAAAGGGTATCGATGGGGAAGGACCTCGAGGATTTCCTCGATACTAAGCAACCCTTTATTTCTTTGTGGGGGCTTTTGAGGCATCGTACCTTACAATGACTTCAGCGGTTAAATCGATGGCCGGATTATGATAAATGGTTCCACTGTTGTTCAAGTCAAATATAATCTCTAGGTTTCTTTCTTTACCTATTTGGGCAATGATCGGTCGCACCTCATTTTGAAGCCTAGCGAACAACCTGTTTCTCGTCTCCACAAAATTCCTGGAAGAATCTTCAGCAAAACGCTGCCGGTCTGTTCTCTTTCTTTCAATGTCAGATGTCAAATTCATGAGTGCCTCATCAGTCAACGTGAGCCTCTGAGTATTGAGCCTGGTCTCTAACTGGCGGATATCTTCATCCATCTTAGCTATCTTCTGTTGTGTGCTTTTGTTTATTTCTTCCAGCTGTGCCACCATTCTCTTTCCCTCAGCTGATTTTTCCAGCACCTGCATGGAATCCACGATACCGACTTTAATTTCCTGCTGTGCAAAGCCCTGAGAAACTATGGCAGCCACAAAAAGAACGAGCAAAATAATTTTACCTGTGCCTCTCCTCATCTTTGGCCTCCTTAATTTGATTCGAAAAATGTGTCCTCAATGATTTAGAATGTCGTTCCAATCGCAAAACGGACAGCGAAATTGGAATCATCCCTACGTATTGTGGGACTATTATAAGCAAAAATGAGCCTAAATGGAATACGCAAGGCAGGGACAAATATCCTCAATTCCAGTCCTGTCGAAATAAACATCTCTTTTAAACTGAATTTTTGATCCTGACTCAATGCATTTCCCATGTCGTAAAACAGAATCCCGTACACAGGGNNCCTGAAGCAATGTATTTCCCATGTCGTAAAACAGAATCCCATACACTGGTCCCTGGTCTCCGAAGGGAATGATGTATTCAGCATTGAAAACAAGAGATTTTTCCCCCCCTAAATTATATCCAAGAATATTCTTAGGACCGATTTGGTAAATTCCATATCCTCTTATGGATCGTTCTCCTCCAAGATAGAATCTTTCCCAGATAGGAATAACTGAACCTTGGAAAGCCTTAATAAACTCATAGTTCAAATGGAAGCCCAATACATGATTGAGCATCATAGGCACGTAAAGCGTCCATTCGAAACGGGGTTTGATCATGGTGATTTCGCCGCCGAGAAAACCACCCGCTAACTTACAGGATATCATGTAGAGTGACCCGCTTGTTGGCGTTATGGGACTGTTCACGGTGGAACGGAACAGAGCTGGCGTTATGCTGCTTATGTTATAGCCTTGATCATCGTATGGGGCATACGGATTGAAAAAAAGACTCGGTTGCGCAACCGATTCATCCAAATCCGGGACATCGATATTCACATACTCATAGGAGTAAGTCAGGTTGGTTCTCCAGTATCCTCTGATCCTGGATCCGAATGTAAAGTTTATTCCCTTTCTTCTCGTTTCGTACAGACCAGGATAATAAGTATACCGGTTAAAGACATTAAAACCCAAATTTATGGGAAGGTCGAGAAAATAAGGCTCTGTGAAGCCGAACATATAGTTCTTTATTCTCTTCCCATGCTGAACCATGAGATCCAATTTCTCCCCAGCTCCCAAAAAGTTGACCGTGGAATAGTTTAAAGCGATGAACGTTCCTTCATATCCACTGTAACCAGCCGAGAACTGGATGTTATTTCTTTGAAGCTCCGTGACATTCAAGGTCACATCCATTAAAGCTGGATTATCCGGGTGATTTTTCAAATCCGGCTCGCCCTGCATTTCAACCAGTCCGAGCTGTTGAAGCCGTAAGAGGCTGTTCTTGAATGCTGTCAATCTGAAACGCTCCCCCTCTGTGATGAGCATTTCACGCCTCAGCACTTTATCTTTGGTGTACGTGTTTCCTTTGAATTCCAGCTTGTTCACATAAACCACATCACCTTCCAAGATGTTGAAAGTCACAGAAACACGCTTTCTCTTCGGATCCATGTTCTCGACCGGATAAATCTGCGCATAAAGGTATCCGCCGTCAGCATACAGCTCTTGTATGTCCGTAACACTATCTTCTCTTGCTGTGGAGGTGTACACATCGCCTTCCTTAAATTTGATCATTTCCCGCAAAAATTTCTCTGAAATGATTTCATTTCCTTCGATATTGACTTTTCCCACCCTGTAGAGGTAGCCCACATCAACTGGAATAATGATTTTCTTCATCTTCTTCTTCTTGAGAAATATGGATCTCCGGGTTATTTCTTCAACTCGCGGCTCACCGACCGTCGCTTCCATATATCCGTAATTTCTTAGTTTTTCCCTGATGCTCTCTATATCTTCTTCCAGTTTGTTCTGCTTATAAACATCTTTGCCGCCTATCCAGGACAAAAGGCCATGCTTTTTGTTTTCCTTCATCGCTCCTCTGAGAACACTCTCAGGCAGCTTGGTTTCTCCTTCGAATTCGATAGCTCCGACTTTTTCCCTGGGACCTTCATTAATGTCAAACACTAGCTCGTAATCATTCTGCCCTTTTTTATTTGTTTTCACCTCAACTTCTGCAGACGTCAGTCCCTTCTCAGACAGCAAATCCTCGATTAACTTCTTGATTTTCTGGATCTTGTAGGGGTTATAATACGAATGAGGAACGAGGTACTCACTCTCCTCTTGCAACTTCTCAGTGATATCATTTTCTTTTACTTTTCTACCCGTTTTATACGTGATGCTTTTAATGATGGGATTCTCTTCAACGATGATCCTGACTATCTTCCCTCCTCCGCCATCCTCATTTTCCATTTTGATATTGGAAAAGAAACCAGTGGACCACAGAATCTTGAAGTCTCTCTTCAACATCTCTTCGCTGTAGAGATTTCCTTCACTCGATTGGATGTAGTAGAGAACCGTTTCTCGAGTGACACGGTCATTGCCTATGATATCAATTCTTTCTATAGTCTCCTGTCCTTGGAGAAAAAGAGGAAGACAGAAGAGAATCAGGAGTGGAAGTACTTTTTTCATTGCTCTCTCCTTATACCATATTATTCCTTTTTTATCAATAAGATGAAGCTCTCCAGGTTAGATGAAGCGGCCTGGTTATTCGTAAAATCTGTAGACACCATAAAAGAACAGTCCTCTAGTGTCCATTTTTCAAGTCTCAATTTTTATAACTCTAGGGGTGGGATAAAAGTTTCAAATCGCCGCTTTCCATAAGAAAAACTTTATTACAGAATCGAGCCACTTTTTCGTTATGAGTGACGATGACAGAAGAGAGTCCCTTTTTCTGATGAAGCTCTTGAATGAGCTCCAGGATAGCCTGCCCGGTTTTCCAATCCATGTTCCCTGTCGGCTCATCGGCCAAAAGGAGTCTCGGCTCATTCACCAGGGCTCTCGCAATGGCCACCCGCTGTTGTTCTCCGCCCGAGAGCTGCGCCGGTCTGATGTGCACTTTTTCTTCTAGAAAAACTTCACGAAGCAACTCCAGAGCTCTTTCCTGGGCAGTCACTTTATCTACGCCTCTAATCAAAAGAGGAAAAGTAATGTTTTCTAAAGTCGTGAACTCAGGCAGGAGATGGTAAAACTGAAAGACAAATCCTATTTTCTGGTTCCTGATTTCAGCCAGCTCTTTTTCATTCTTGGCAAGAAGGTCTTCACCATCAAGCAGGATCTCCCCTTCTGTCGGTTTATCCAGAGCCCCCAATAAATTCAGGAGTGTCGTCTTCCCTACCCCCGACATTCCCATGATGGCTACGAGGTCTCCCTTCAGGAGCTCAAGACTGATTCCTTTAAATACGCGCAGTACCCCATCAAGCAATGGGTATTCTTTACCCAGGTTTGTGGCTTTCACGACATTATTCATATTTCAACGCTATGACGGGATCAACCTTCGCTGCCCGATGCGAGGGAAAGAGTGTCGAAAGAAAACTGATCAGAAGGGTGATTCCCACAATCAGGAATAAGTCTAATAATTTAATGCGAAACGGCACGAAGGAGATCTGGTAGATGTCAACCGGAATCTTGATCAGCTCGAACATGTTGGCCAGCGCGCACCATACTAATCCCAGGACCGTTCCAGCGATGGTCCCGATGACTCCGATCATCGCTCCCTGAAGGAAAAATATCTTCCTTATATTTCGAGATGTAGCCCCCATGGCCATCAGGATGCCGATGTCTCTCGTTTTTTCCATGACCATCAGTATGAGAGTGGCAATGATGTTCAAGGCTGCCACGATCACGATAAGTGTGATCGTTAAAAACATGATGTTCTTCTCCAGCTTCAACGCTGAGAAAAGAGATTCATTCAGCTCCATCCAGGTCATGGTGTAAGCCATTGAAGGGATGATATCTTGAATCTTTGCGGCTATTTTTGGCGCCCGGAAGACATCCTCAATCCTGACTTGAATGAAGCTTATTTCACCGTCAAGATTGAATAAATTCTGGGCAGCTTCCAGCCTGATCAAAGCCATGGAAGAATCAAACTCATACAGTCCCGTGTTGAAAATGCCGGAGATAGCAAATCTTTTTGGCCTTATCATCGGGCCAACCGGGGATAAGCTTATGGATGATGCTGCCCACACTTCGACCGTATCCCCGACTCCTGCCCCGAGTCCGATGGCCAGCTCCCGGCCGAGAAGGAGACCTTCTCTCCTCATGCCGGGCTCCGGGATCTTCCCGCTTTCTAGCTCTTGAAGCCATGATGAATGTCTGCTTTCCAGCTCAAAATCAATCCCTTTCAGCATTACGCCTTTATCCGCAGAGGGTCCTTTCAATAGTACAGTAGCATTAGCGACAGGTGTCGCAGAGATCACTCCCTTCAAACTCTCTATCTTGGATAACAGTGGGGGATAGTCCTTCAACACTCCAGGCCCAATAGTCGGAACCATGATATGGGAGGTAGATTCGAGAATTTTATCCTGCACATCTCCCTGAAAGCCGGTGATCAGAGCGATGGCAATGACCAGTGCCATCACGCCGATGGTGATGCCCAGTATGGAAATAAAAGTGATGACAGATATGAATGCCTGCTTCCTCTTGGCAGTCAGGTACCGCTTAGCCACGAACAGCTCATAATTCACTGGGCATAACTCCTTCTCTCGATTCTTCCCGGATCAGAGATCATTCCTTCGTGCGGAGAAGCGGAAACAGTATCACTTCCCTTATGGATTTGCTGTTGGTAAAGATCATCACCAAGCGGTCTATCCCGATCCCTTCTCCTCCTGTGGGAGGAAGCCCGTATTCCAGGGCATGGATATAATCCCTGTCTATCCAGTGGGCGCCCTCATCTCCACCCTTCCTCGCCTGCTCCTGCTGCTCGAACCTCTTTCTCTGCTCCTCGGGATCAGATAACTCACTGTAGCCATTGGCAATTTCCATCCCGCCCATGACCAGCTCGAAACGCTCTGCCTCATCCGGGTTGTCTTTCGATGCCTTGGCCAGCGGCGAGACTTCTTTCGGAGGATTCATCACAAACGTGGGTTGGATGAGATGGGGTTTGACCTGTTTGTCAAAAATCACATCCAACGCTTTCATATAAGAGAGCTTTTTCTTCTCAGGAATCAGGGTCGAGGCAAATTCGATTATATCAGCCTCATCATCAAACCGGCTTGGCGAAAGGCCGCTGTGGGCGATCAAGGCCTCTTTGAACTTCACTCTTTTCCAGGGCCTCTTCACGGAAATCATGTGTTCCCCGTATGTGATATCCTCCTTTCCGAGGAGAGCCAGGCTCATTTGATGAACCAGCTCCTCTGTCAATTCCATCATGTCGTTATAATCACTGTAGGCCTCGTAAAACTCCAGCATGGTGAATTCCGGATTGTGTTCGGAAGAGACTCCTTCATTCCTGAAATTCCGGTTAATTTCGTAAACCTTCTCAAATCCCCCGACGGTCAGCCTTTTTAAATACAACTCCGGAGCGATTCTCAAATATAGGTCCATACTCAATGCATTGTGGAAGGTTTTGAACGGCCGGGCCAGTGCTCCTCCCGGAATCGGTTGCATCATGGGTGTTTCCACCTCAATGTAGCCTTTTTCATCGAAGAACTTTCGAGTGAAGGCTATCAATTTACTCCTGAGCCTGAACACGTCTCTTTGTTCCGGATTCATGATCAAATCCAGGTATCTCTTTCGATAACGGATCTCCACATCCTGGAGCCCGTGCCATTTCTCTGGAAGGGGATGAAGACATTTCGCTAAAAAGATGAAGGATTCAGCTAAAACCGTTAGCTCTCCGGTCTTGGTCTTGAATAAGACTCCTTCCACTGAAATGATGTCTCCGATATCGATCAGAGAAAAAATGGTATAGTTCTTCTTCCCGACTTTATCCTCTCGCAGGTAGACCTGAAGCCGGGAACGACTGTCTACGATGTGAAAAAAAGTCGCCCGTCCCATCTTCCTGATCGAGGTGACTCTTCCGGGAACGATGACTTTTTCTTTCTTCTTTTCGATCTTTTCGCTCGCTAGGTTAGAGAACGCCTCCACAATCTCATAAACAGAATGAGTGGACTCCACTTTGTGCGGAAAAAGGTCTATGTTTTCCTGGGCAAGCCTCTCCATCTTGTCTTTTCGAGCGATTTCTTGATCACCGATTTTCAGCTCTTGGGATTGATCCACACTTTCCTTTTTTGTTGAGCTTTTCCTTTCAACCATCTTTCT
>JABAOH010034525.1_pt3 | contig 10511 bp, 9 predicted proteins | sample 7062181 | NCBI WGS metagenome assembly JABAOH01 (sample SAMN14538630, study PRJNA623070) | marine sediment metagenome | biome: marine biome [ENVO:00000428]; feature: marine pelagic biome [ENVO:01000023]; material: deep marine sediment [ENVO:00002113]; isolation source: pool of 5 deep marine... | reverse complement strand
GCCGAGCCGCAACCAGACCCCGAACTCGTGCGACCGGCAGATATCCCACACCTGGTTGGCGACAGTACCAAGCTCAACGAGCTGACCGGTTGGCAACCTCGCGTCTCCCTCGAGGAGACCCTTGCCGAGGTGGTGCATGCCCAAGCGAACTGACATCGAGACCATCCTTCTCATCGGTTCTGGGCCCATCGTCATCGGCCAGGCGGCGGAGTTCGACTACTCGGGCACCCAGGCGGTCAAAGCGCTCAAAGAGGAAGGGTACCGGGTTGTGCTGGTCAACTCGAACCCTGCGACGATCATGACCGATCCGGAGCTCGCCGACCGAACCTACATCGAGCCCGTCACTCCTGAGTGGGTTGCCAAGGTGATCGAGCGTGAGCGACCGGACGCTCTACTACCCACCATGGGCGGGCAGACGGCGTTGAATGTCGCCATGGCCCTGGTGCGGGACGGGACGCTTGAACGGTTTGGGGTCGAACTCATCGGCGCGGACCAGCGGGCGATTAGCATGGCGGAAGACCGGCGGGAGTTCGGCGAGGCGATGAACCGCATCGGCTTGGCCGTACCTCGAGGTGCCGTGGTGGGCTCCGACGACGAGGCCATGCAGTTCATCGAGCAGATCGGCTACCCTGCCATCATCCGGCCCTCATATACCCTGGGCGGGACGGGGGGAGGCGTCGCCTACAACCGCGAGGAATATGAGGCGCTAGTCCGCAAGGGACTCGATCTCTCCCCAGTGAGCACTGCGCTCATCGAGCAGTCCGTGCTCGGCTGGAAGGAATTCGAGCTGGAGGTGATGCGGGACGGTCGGGACANNGGCGACTCGATCACGGTGGCGCCGGCCATGACGCTGACCGACCGAGAGTACCAGGTCATGCGGGATGCCGCCATCGCCATCATCCGGGAAGTGGGCGTCGCGGCGGGTGGGTGCAACATCCAATTCGCCCTCAATCCCGAGAATGGCGAAATGCTTGCCATCGAGATGAACCCCCGAGTGTCCCGATCCTCGGCGCTTGCGTCCAAGGCGACGGGATTCCCCATCGCCCGGATCGGCACAAAGGTCGCTGTTGGCTACACCCTGGACGAATTGCCCAACGACATCACCAAGACCACGCCGGCGTCCTTCGAGCCGGTGCTCGACTACGTAGTCGTCAAGTTCCCGCGCTTCGCTTTCGAGAAGTTCCCCACCGCCGACGCGCGGCTCACCACGCAGATGAAATCGGTTGGGGAGTCGATGGCTATCGGCCGCACGTTCAAGGAGGCCTTCCAGAAGGGCCTGCGGGCGCTCGAGATCGACCGGCCCGGATGGGTAATCGGCGAGACGCTGGCCGATGACCGCCTCGAGTCCGACGATCCCGCTGAGCTGCGGCTGGCCGTCCGCACGCCCATGCCCGAGCGGATCTTCCAAATAAAGCGAGCCATGATGGCCCGCATCCCCATCGAAGAGATCGCTGAGCTCACGGGGATCGACCGGTGGTTCCTGGCCCAGCTGCAGGAGCTGCTAGAGGCTGAGGACCGGTTCCGCGGTGTAGACTCCGAGGTCGATGCGGTTCTCCTGCGGTCGATGAAGCGGATGGGGTTCTCGGACAAGCAGCTCGCGGATCTCCGTGGGATGTCAGAGGACGAGGTTCGCGAACTCCGGTGGCGCCTCGGTATCCATCCCAGCTACAAGGTGGTGGACACCTGCGCCGGTGAGTTCCCCTCCGCGACGCCGTACTACTACTCCTCCTACGAGGACGAGAACGAGTCGGAGTCCCTTGGCCAGGACGGGATCGTCATCCTGGGTAGTGGCCCGAATCGGATTGGGCAAGGGGTGGAGTTCGACTACTGCTGCGTCCGGGCCGGCCTGGCACTCCGGGAGCTGGGCTACCGGACCATCATGATCAACTCCAATCCGGAGACCGTCTCCACCGACTTCGACATCTCGGACAAGCTCTATTTCGAGCCGCTTACGCTCGAGGACGTCCTCGAGGTAGTGCGGTTGGAACACTCCAAGGGTGTAGTGGTTCAGCTTGGAGGCCAGACGCCGCTCAAGCTGGCAAAGGGGNNGGAAGCCATCGATCTCGCAGAAGACCGCAGGCGATTCGAGGCGCTATCGCGGAAGTTAGGGGTGACTCAACCACCCAACGGCACCGCGGTGACGGCCGATGAGGCCGTCGCCGTAGCCGCACAGGTGGGCTATCCCGTACTGGTACGGCCTTCGTATGTCCTCGGCGGGCGTGCCATGGAAATCGTCTACGACGAGCAGTCATTGAGGAGCTACTTCCGGCAAGCCATCCGCGTGTCTCCCAAGCACCCCGTCTTGATCGATCGGTTCCTAGAGGATGCGTTCGAGGCAGACGTCGACGCCATCGCTGACGGCGCCCGCTGCGTCATCGGGGGCGTGATGCAGCACATCGAGGATGCCGGTGTCCACTCGGGTGATTCGGCGTGCGTCCTCCCGCCCTACCTGCTCGAGGATTGGGCAGTGGAGCAGATGCGTGAGCACACCCGCGCCTTCGCCAAGGCTCTGGGCGTCGTGGGAGTGATCAACGTGCAGTATGCCGTGAGAGACGGTGTAGTCTACGTCTTGGAGGTGAATCCCCGGGCGTCGCGCACGATCCCCTTCGTGAGCAAGGCTACCGGCGTGCCCCTCGCCAAGCTCTCGGCAGCAGTGATGACGGGCCACACCCTCGATGAGCTGGGCGTGGCAGGGGACGTCGCTATGCCGTACGTCGCTGTGAAGGAAGCGGTGTTCCCGTTCGCCAAGCTTCCCAATGTCGATACGCTACTCGGGCCTGAGATGCGCTCGACGGGGGAGGTAATGGGGGTAGCGGACAGCTTCGGTATGGCGTTCGCGAAGGCTCAGATCGGGGCCGACGGCGCGCTGCCCCTCGAGGGGGCCATCTTCGTTACGGTGAACGACCTCGATAAGCCCACCGTCCTTCCTATAGTGCGGCGCTTCCACGAGATGGGCTTCCGGATCGTCGCCACCGAGGGGACGGCGCGGTACCTCCGGGGACGCGGCATCCCCGTGGACCAGGTGGCGAAGGTGTACGAAGGACGTCCGAACCCCACGGATCTCATTGTCTCGGGAGAGGCCCAACTCCTCATCAACACGCCCCTGGGTAAGCTGACGCAGCGTGACGACTACTACATTCGCCGCTCTGCGCTACAGCACCATGTGCCGTACGCCACGACCATGTCTGCGGCGAGCGCGGCGTGCGATGCTGTGTTGGCGCTCCGGAGCAGGCGGGGTACGGTGCGGTGCCTGCAAGAGTGGTACGACCTCGCCGGTCGCGGACTGTCGATCCGACCCGCCGATCCGTCGATGGGGAGCGGGGAGCGGGGAGCGGGGCGCGTTCTCTCCGGCGGTACGTTGGAAGGGCGGAACGTCGGAACGTTCGATGATCCCGTTCCGCCGTTCCATCGTTCCGCCGATCCGCCGACGGGGAGCGGGGAGCGGGGAGCGGGGAGTGGCACTGGCGTGGGGGAGCACCCGTGATCTCGTCCGCCCTCCGGGAGCTAGAAGCCCGGGTGAAGGGAGGGGTCCGGTTCGACGAGGCCCTGGCGGGATACACCACGTACCGCATCGGCGGTCCAGCGGCGGCACTGCTGCTTCCGGAGTCCGCAGACGATGTGGTGAGCAGCCTCCAGTTTGCAACGGAAACTGGTACACGCTGGTTGGCCCNNTCGTGATCCGTGTGGGGGGAGGCCTGGATCGCGCCGTGGCGGGGGTGGGTGGCGAGGAGGCGGCTTGGGAAGTGGGAGCGGGTCTGCCGACGCCAGTACTGGCCCGCCGCACGGCGAAGGCCGGGCTGGGAGGAGTTCATCGGCTGATCGGCGTGCCGGGCACGGTTGGCGGCGGCGTGTTCATGAATGCGGGTGCCCACGGCCAGGATTTCTCCCAGGTAGTCCGAGCCGTGGATCTCTTGCAGGCCGACGGGACGTTGCGCCACGTTCCAGCAGGTGAGATCGCCTGGCGTTATCGGGGCGCCGGCCTGGACGGCACGGTCATCGTCGCGGCTACGATAGAGCTTATTCCAGGGGATCCTGAGCAGCTCCTGAAGGAGATCCGACAGCACTTGCGGTGGCGTCAGGCTGGGACGCCGTTCAATGAGGCATGTTGTGGGTCTGTGTTCCGCAACCCTGCCGCAGCCACCCCCTCAGGGGCAGATGGGGGAGCGGGGGCAGAAGGGGCAGAATTACGTACGGCCGGACAGCTGATCGATGCTGCGGGGCTCAAGGGATTCCGCATCGGCGGCGCCCAGGTCTCGCCCAAGCACGCCAACTACATCGTGAACACAGGCGAGGCTACCGCGAAAGATGTTCTGGCGGTGATCGATGCGGTTCGGGAGCGAGTGAGCAAGGAGTTTGGGGTGGAGCTGGAGTTGGAGGTGAGGATTATCGGCTAGGTACGCGGTGAGCGGTGAGCACGCGGGTGAGAGGTACGCGGTATGCGGTGCGCGGGCGTAGACGGGAGTCGGTTTGATTCCGAGCTGTTGCGACGTCTTCGGAGTTCGACCCGGCATGATCCAGCCCCGCGTACCGCTCGCCGCCCGGCGCTCTGGACCCAACTGAGCCAGGAGGGATCACTCCCCCTCACCGCGTACTGCGTACCGCGGACAGTATAACAGGCACGATGCCCGAGGAGACCGTGTCATCAGACTACTTCGTCCACGAGAGTTCTTACGTCGACGCTGGTGCCAAGATCGGCAAGGGCACCAAGATCTGGCATTTCTGTCATGTGATGCCCGAGGCTGAGATCGGCGAGGGCTGCACGTTGGGCCAAAACGTCGTGGTGATGCCGCGGACCAGGATCGGCAACAACGTCAAGATCCAGAACAACGTCTCGATCTACGAGGGCGTGATCCTCGAGGACGACGTGTTCTGCGGGCCGTCCTGCGTGTTCACCAACGTCAGCACTCCTCGGAGCCACGTGTCCCGTCGCAGCGATTACCAGCGGACGCTGGTGAGGCAGGGGACTTCCATTGGCGCGAACGCGACCGTGGTGTGTGGAGTGACGCTTGGGGAATACGCGCTCATCGGTGCCGGGGCCGTGGTCACCTCGGACGTCCCCGCCTACGCCCTGATGGTCGGTGTACCCGCGCGACGCGTCGGGTGGATGTGTCACTGTGGAGAGCGGCTGCACCTGGTCGAAGGGCGGGGGACGTGCCAGCGCTGTGGAGCGGCCTACCGGGAAGATAGGGGGGCTCTGCGCCCGATTGCTTCTCCCTGAGGACGCGTGTAAGTTTCTGCCCTTCTTAGACTTGGAATGGCTGTGAAGATCCCGTTGCTGGACCTCAAGGCCCAGTTCGAGACCATAAAGGACGAGGTGCTTCCCGCGGTGATGGGGGTCGTCGAGTCCCAGCGGTTCATTATGGGGGAGCAGGTCCGGGAGCTGGAGGAGGCGGTGGCGGCTGCTTGCGGCTCCCGCTTCGGGATTGCGTGCGCCAGCGGCACGGATGCACTCCTGCTCTCACTTAGAACCCTGGACCTCCAACCGGGCGACGAGGTCATCACCACACCATTCACGTTCTTCGCCACTGCGGGCGCCATCCACAATGCCGGTGGCAGGGTAGTGTTCGTCGACATCGACCCCACCACGTTCAACCTGGACGTCGACCAGGCTAGAGCGGCAGTGACGTCCCGTACCCGTGCCATCGTTCCGGTTCACCTGTTTGGCCAGATGGCATCGATGGAGTGCGTCTTGCAGCTCGCCGAGCAGCATGGGCTCGCGGTCATCGAAGACGCGGCTCAGGCCATGGGTGCCCGTCGCAACGTGAACGGCGCGTGGCGGAACGCCGGCGCGCTGGGTATGACTGGTGCCTTGTCGTTTTTCCCCAGCAAGAACCTGGGTGGGTGGGGTGACGGCGGGATGATCATCACACAGGATGCGCAACTGGCTGAACGGTTGCGGAAGCTCCGGACTCACGGTGGCGCGAAACAGTATCACCACGAAGAAGTCGGCACCAATAGTCGGCTTGACACCGTTCAGGCGGCCGTCTTGTTGACGAAGCTCCAGCACCTGGGCGATTGGAACGCTGCCCGTCGACACCGAGCACGCATCTATTCGGAAGCGCTGAGTACGGTAGACGGTGTCGTGCCGCCGGCCACGGATCCGGCCAACGAGCACATCTTCAATCAGTATACAGTTCGGGCTCGACGACGGGACCAGCTCAAGGAACATCTCCTGAACCGGGACATCGGTTGCGCAGTGTACTACCCCCGTCCTCTTCATCTCCAGCCGTGCTTCGCTTCGCTGGGCTTTAGGGAAGGTCAGTTTCCTGAGGCGGAGCGCGCCTGCCGGGAGGTGCTGTCGCTACCGGTCTACCCCGAGCTGTCTGAGAGGCAGCAAGAGGCCGTGATCGGGGCTCTTCGGGAGTTCTACGCGTGAGCAGGCTGCGGGTCGCCGTCGTCGGCGCCGGGAACTGGGGGCGCAACCATGCACGGAGTCTCTCCGCTCTGTCAGATGTGGAATTGACCGCCGTCTGTGACGTGGACGCTGCTACTCGAGAAGCGATGGCACGACAGTACCCCGGTGTGTTGGTGACCGAGTCCTTCGATCAGGCACTCGAAGGTGTGGATGCGGCCGTCATCGCCACCCCGGCAGCCACGCACGCGGAGCTTGCAGGGAAGATCATGGAGCGGGGGCTCCCGGTACTGGTGGAGAAGCCTTTTGCACTGTCTACCCGGGAAGCCGAGGCAATTGCCGAGGTTGCCGAAGCAAGAGGCGTTCCCGTATTGGTGGGTCATCTGCTGGTGTTCCATCCGGCGGTCGAGCGGCTCAAGACCATGATCGCGAGTGGTGATCTGGGTGAGATCTATTATCTGTACTCCCAGCGCGTGAACCTCGGGCAGGTACGTCCGGATGAGAATGCTCTCTGGAGTTTCGGCCCCCACGACATCTCGGTTGCCCTCGAGCTTCTGGCGCAGGTGCCAGTACGCGTGACCGCGCAGGGCAGGAGCTTCCTACAACCAGGAATCGAGGACGTGGTGTTCATGACGATGGAGTTTGCGTCAGGCGTCATCGGACATGTCCAGATGTCGTGGCTGGACCCTCACAAGGTGCGGCGGCTCACGGTGGTTGGCTCGCAGAAGATGGTCGTGTTTGACGATATGCAGGCTCGGGAGAAGCTGAAGATCTACGACAAGGGGGTGGATCGTCCGCCGCAGTACGACTCGTACGGGGAGAGTCTTGCCATCAGAGAGGGTGACATTTCGATTCCTCGGGTTCCCAATGTTGAGCCCCTCAGTGCCGAGCTCCAACACTTCGTGAGGGTCGCCCGGCGGCAGGAGCCTCCACGGGTGGGCGTTCGTGACGGCGTGATCGTGGTGCGGCTGTTGGAGGCTGCGTCGGAGTCGATGCGCCTGGGTGGTGCTGTCGTGGACGTGTCACCGCAACTGGGAGCACACCAAGCATGACTGCAGAGAAGCAACTCCTGGCGAAGGCCGACGACCGGACTGCCCTCTTCGGTGTGATGGGGCTTGGCTACGTGGGCCTGCCATTGGCCGTCGAGCTAGCCAATGCCGGATACCGCGTGCTTGGGTTCGACGTGGACGCGCGCGTCGTCGAAACGGTCAGTGTCGGCAGGTCACACATCAAGGACGTTCCTACCGGTTTACTAGAGCCACTGGTGCGAGACGGGAAGGTCAGCGCGACCACGGACATGAGCCGACTCAGCGAAGTGGACGTGATCTCCATCTGCGTTCCCACGCCGCTGTCTAAGACGAAGGATCCCGATGTGTCGTACGTGCTGGCGGCAGCGGAGTCAGTCACCTCGGCGGTGCGTGCCGGTCAAGTGATCATCCTGGAGAGCACGACCTACCCCGGTACCACACGGGAGCTGCTGCTTCCCCGTCTCGAGGTGAGGGACCTGAAAGTCGGACGCGATGTCTTCCTGGCCTTCAGTCCCGAGCGGGTGGACCCAGGAAACGCCGAGTGGCGCACCCGCAACACGCCCAAGGTCGTGGGCGGGGCGACGCCCGCCTGTCAGCGAGTCGTGCTCGCCCTGTACGAGCCCGTATTCGACTCTCTGGTCCCAGTGTCGTCGCCCGAGGCAGCGGAGCTGGTCAAGCTGCTGGAGAACACGTTTCGCAGCGTGAACATCGGATTGGCCAACGAGATGGCCATGGTGTGCGACCGGCTTGGTGTGGATGTGTGGGAGGTGATCGACGCAGCCGCTACCAAGCCCTTCGGGTTCATGAAGTTCATGCCGGGGCCGGGACTGGGCGGTCACTGCATCCCCGTTGACCCGCACTACCTGGCGTGGAAGATGCGCGGCCTGAACTACAAGACCCGGTTCATCGAGGTCGCCGGGGAAGTCAACTCGGAAATGCCCGCGTTCTGGGTCCGCAAGGTCGCGGAGATGCTCAATGAGGCCGCGAAGGCTGTGCGCGGGTCGAAGGTGCTCGTGATTGGGGTGGCGTACAAGCGCGACATTGATGATGTGCGGGAGAGTCCTGCGCTCGACATCATCCGGCTCCTGCGGCAACAGGGCGCCGACGTTTCGTATCACGACCCGTTTGTTCCCGAGTTGGACGCAGACAGCGGGGGACTCACTTCCGTGGCCCTGACACCGGATGTGGTGCGGGCGGCTGACTGTGTCGTGGTCGCAACAGATCATTCTCAATTGGACTATCAGGTGATCGCCGCTGAATCGCAGGCGGTCGTTGATACCCGGAATGCGCTCTCCGTGAACGAGGGTCGATGAAGGTAGCGGTCATAGGGACTGGGTATGTGGGCCTGGTCGTCGGTGCCTGCCTGGCAGAGACCGGCAACGATGTGATATGTGCCGACGTGGACGAAAAGAAGATCGAAGGCCTCAAACACAACCAGATACCGATCTACGAGCGCGGCCTGGAGCCACTGGTGAAGAGCAATCAGGCGGAAGGCAGGCTCACGTTCACGACCGATGTTGGACAGGCGGTGGAGGCCTCTGATGTCGTCTTCGTCGCGGTTGGCACACCACCGGACGAAGACGGCTCGGCGGATCTGCAGCACGTTCTCGAGGTGGCAAGGACAATTGGTGATCACATGAACAAGCCGAAGGTGGTGATCACCAAGAGCACGGTACCAGTGGGAACAGCCGATAAGGTGCGTGAAGCTATCGCCGCCCGTACCTCGGAGGAGTTTCACGTCTGCTCCAATCCCGAATTCCTCAAGGAGGGCGCAGCGGTCGGTGACTTCATGAAGCCCGATCGGGTCATCATCGGCGTGGACTCGGGTCAGGCGATCCAGATTCTGCGGGAGCTGTATGCGCCGTTCGTGCGCACCGGCAATCCCATCATGTTCATGGACATTCCGTCGGCCGAGTTGACCAAGTATGCGGCCAACGCAATGTTGGCGACACGGATCTCGTTCATGAATCAGATTGCCGAGCTGTGCGAGGAGGTCGGGGCGGACGTCACGCTGGTACGCAAAGGCATTGGGAGCGACGCGCGCATAGGCCCGGCATTCCTGTTTCCGGGTCCCGGCTACGGTGGTTCGTGCTTTCCGAAAGACGTGCGGGCACTGATCAGCACAGCCGACCAGTGCGGAGTTTTGCTCGATGTTCTAAAGGCGGTCGAGGCGGCGAATGCGCGGCAGAAGCAGAAGCTTGGAGAGAAAGTCGTTGGGGCGTTAGATGGCACCGCGGAGGGCAAGGCTGTTGCCGTCTGGGGTCTTGCCTTCAAGGCCGGGACCGATGACATGCGCGAGAGTCCCGCCATCGACCTGATTGAGACGTTGCTGGGAGGCGGCGCGCGGGTGCGAGTCCATGACCCTCAGGCCCTCGGCACCGCCCAAGTCCTGTTCGGTGACCGGATCGAGTACGCCACCCACATGTATGACGCCCTCGACGGTGCGGATGCGCTAGTTATCGTGACCGAGTGGCTCGAGTTCCGGAACCCCAACTTCGAGCGGATCAGGCAGTGTCTGAGACAACCCATCGTAGTGGATGGGCGAAACCTGTACGATCCTGAGAGAATGCGCGCGATGGGGTTCAAGTACCTCAGTATCGGGCGGAAGGAAGTGTGATGCGGATCCTGGTGACCGGCGCAGCCGGATTCCTCGGCTCACACCTCAGCGACAGGCTATTGAAGGATGGCCACGCCGTCCTCGGCGTGGACAACTTCATCACGGGCAGTGAGGCCAATATCAGCCACATACGGGATCACGCCCGGTTCACGTTAGTCGAGCACGACGTGACGAGGTACATCGACGTAGAGGGTCCCATCGAAGCGGTGTTTCACTTCGCCTCACCGGCAAGTCCCATCGATTATCTCCAGCTGCCGATACAGACGCTCAAGGTGGGATCACTGGGCACCCACAACTCACTCGGCCTCGCCAAGGCCAAGAGCGCGACGTTCGTTCTCGCCAGCACCTCTGAGGTGTACGGTGACCCCCACGAGCACCCTCAGCCGGAGTCGTACTGGGGCCACGTGAATCCCATCGGCCCCCGGGGGGTGTACGACGAAGCGAAGCGCTTCGCCGAAGCGATCACCATGGCATATCACCGGGTTCATGGGATCGACACCCGCATCGCCCGCAT
>JABAOH010000155.1_pt1 | contig 10511 bp, 14 predicted proteins | sample 7062181 | NCBI WGS metagenome assembly JABAOH01 (sample SAMN14538630, study PRJNA623070) | marine sediment metagenome | biome: marine biome [ENVO:00000428]; feature: marine pelagic biome [ENVO:01000023]; material: deep marine sediment [ENVO:00002113]; isolation source: pool of 5 deep marine... | reverse complement strand
AGGACTTATCTTTGTAATATCAGTGATCGAGAATATCTATGGCGAGGGATTTCATGATGAACTGACCGATCTTCCAACAGGGAAAAGCATGCACGGTATCCTCTCCCAGCTTGACAGGGGTTACACAGTGGCGCTGATTGAGGTCGATAATTTTAAGAGGCTTAGAGACAATCATGGCCGCCGGGTGAGTAAACAGGTCCTTCGCTCTATAGGCGCAAAGCTCACGAGTGTAACCGGGGGAGGCAAACCCTTTCGTTACGGAGGTGAATTGTTCGCCGTAGTTTTTCCAGGTATGTTTTTACAGGATACACTGCCCCATATGGAAGAATTAAGGCAAACAATAAAGAAGCCTGGGCCAATCCTCTCCGATGAGAAAAGTCCCCGCAGGAAGCCAAAAAAACTGAAGAGAGTTGAAATACTAGCGAATAAGGTTCCGGTAACAGTTAGTATAGGCGTTGCTGAGAGAAGCGACGCTGATATGAGCCCCCATCAAGCCATCAAAAAAGCAGAAAATGCCCTCACCACTGCCAAGAATGAAGGGCGTGATCGAATGCATCCCAGTTTTATGAAAGTGGAATTCGAGGCATTATAAGAAAGCAAAGAGAAAAAAGCAGAAACGCTCAGCACAGAAAAGAATAGTCACGCCTTACATCTAAAGTGTTAGTCACCCCTTTAAATCCTAACATCAGTTTTTAGCTCATTTTCTGGAATGGAGGTGGGTATATAATCTCGCCTTGAGCTGCCTTGAGCGCTCCAGGAACCAATTCCATAACCATGAAGGCCTCATCCGGTACCGGAAAAGGAACGTTCAATCCCCTATCTCGGGCAGGAAGAAATCCAAAGCGCGGATAATATCCAGGATGCCCGATTACGACAACGATGCTATGTCCCAAGCGCCGGCAGTCCTCAAGACCTCTGACGGCGAGTTTTGAGCCGACACCTTTATTTTGAAACTCTGGATGCACTGCCATGGGAGCAAGCGCCAGGGCTGAAGTGACACTCTTTTTCGATTTAATAGCAATCGGGCTAAAAAGAATATGCCCGATCAGCTCTTGATTATGGATAGCTACAAGGGATAATTCAGGAATAAAACCGTCAGTTTTCCGTAGGTCATCGACAAGATCGGCTTCGGCTCTGCCTCCAAAGGCAAGCTCGTTTACTTTGTAAATTGCTGTATAATCTTTTTTCTTTTCTGGCCGAATAATCATCATGCGTTTATTTCTTCTGGTCTTGGCATCCGGAGTGTCCTAAATCCTTCCGCTAGGGCAATTTTCGTAGAATTATAACTCCAAGTTATAAATTTTTCAAAAGCCATCATTTCTTAGTGCTTGAGTTATAAAAAATGAAGATGCCGCTCACCCCTAGCGATATTGGGGGGTATAAAAATCTCACCTCAAAATTCACCGCAGGAGAGGATTCATAAAAAGATGAAGTTTGAGATATTATCATATGTCATGTACTGCCCTTATTGTAATATGTTTGCCACTAATACCCTAGTGTGTGTTAATTGTGGCCGAAGATTCCCTCAATCTCGCAAACATAAACGGGCAAAGTCTGGAGTCCGCGGCTCAGGGAATCGCTCTTACATGAAGATTATCTTGATCCTTCTCCTGATAGGTGCTGTCTATGGGCTCTATACGAAATATTTTAGGGTTGGAGATTTCGTATCAGCGGAAATCTCTTCAGGAAGATACACCTTAAGATCTCTGCCTTCCTATATGATTGAAGGTTCAATTAATCTTGAAAAGAAGAAAGTGAAGGGTAAGACCAATATTATTTACTTTTACAGTGAATACTGTGCCCCCTGCAATAGAATAGCTCCATTCCTCAAAAAGCTCGATGACAGGAGAGGGGATATTGTCGTAATAAAGATCAATATCAACAGAGAAGGAGTAACGGGAATCGACCGGCAGTCCCCTGTGGCAAAACAGTTTAATCTGAAGAGTATTCCTCACTTTATTATTATATCTCCATGGGGAAAGCTCATGTGCGAAGGAAGAGAAGCGTATAATTATGTGGTTCAGCAGATGAGAGTAGAAGGCATCGCTTAACCTATATTATCGCAACACCGGCTCCTGAAATATCAAATCTTAGCATCAGCCTTCCCCGATACTATCAAATCAACGAAATATCGATAACATTTGTATCTCTTTAAGGTGCATGTTGAGGGATAAAATTATGCAGCCATATTTCTGAGCTATAACAGCAACATAGCGGATAAATAAACTAATGTTCTTTCCCTTCTTTTCCAGCAACAAATTAAATAATCAAAAAATTAAAAAGTAAACATAATGCCAGTTATTCGACACAAGTTGGGGATCAGATCAACTGATGCAGAATATTCTTCACATATTCAATAAATTGTGGTGTATATGATTCTCCCATTAACTTTTCCAGGTGGCTGGATTGAATTTTCAATCCGGAAGTCTCTATTTCCGGTACAAACTTCTCTGATATTTTTCTAAATTCAGACGAAGCGAGGTATGTATCTTCAAATTTTTCTGGCTGATAAATCATACTCTTACAGAGATAAGACAGAGCTGAAAAAACTTTGGCCCAAATAATATATGAAAGCTCTTTGTCAATTTTGAAAAAATTGATCCAACTGCTATGATCAATTGTATATAGACTCCTTTTTCCAATCCTCTTCTTTACAACAAGACCTGACTTATGCATATCATTCAGAACCTGATAAACATTACGCTGATTGAAATGGACTTTTTGAGAGATTTGAAGTGAATTATCTCCTTCAGAAAACAATAAAAAAGCGTAGATATCAGCGCGAGCGTTTACTCCAAAAAATGATCGCAACTTCAATAAGAGATTACATGGTTTCTCAAAATCAATTTTTTGAATTCTTCCGCGCAAATTAACTTCATTTCTTCTAAATCCCCATCTAAGAAAAACCGGGTCAGATTTCCCAACTACTGGAACGGCTACTAGATTCTTATTTATGAAAAGATTTTGCGTCTTTTCTTCCTTTTTCTTCTTTTCGCAAAAACGAACCACTCTATCCCACTTTCTTTTATGCTCTTTTTGGACAAGATAATCTGCAACTGTTCCCAGGATGTTTGTTTCTGAATTAACAAAGAATCTTAAAACATTCTTTAGACGGTCAATATTTAGCAAATGCCCATTTTCACTCAACCAACTAATGACTTCATCAAATAGTCTATGGTCAAAACGGCCAAAGAAACAAGACACGCATAGTAAAGATTCTGGATCAACTAAAAATTTGTTTTCTTGTTCCAAATTGGAATAAAGCCCAACTGCAGACCACTGCTTCCAGAGTATATTAAGCACAGAATCAAGAAGATATTCTCTAAATTTTTTGACTGACATTTTGAAAATCCAATTTTTTCAGTAAATCTTTTAGAACCAAGCGAAAGCCTTCTGAAATATCATGAGTCATACTCCATGATGCAGCTTGCTCTATTTCCTTGTTTGTCGGTTTAAGATCAATTAGATCATCAACATGATGGCCACCTCTATCAACAGACGCGTACAGTTTAAAGTGAATTTGATCCAATCTAGATATATAATAGACCCAAAGGGCCTTGCTGTAGCGCTTTTTTATCATACGCGCTGTAAAATCCTTTGGTAAACCAAAACGCACAATAGACGTTGCTTCCACATTTATCCAATTTTCGGGAAGATTAAAATCCTTCCTTACTCTCTCTGTTGCACCTATAAACCACTGAGGCAGAACGGCCTCTATAATATCTAGTTTTCCGGATTTATCTCTTTTAATAATTCCCATTATGTCAATATCCTTGGTGGTTCTCTTAATTTGACCAAGCACATTTAAAGAGGCCCCGCCACAAACAACTATTTCTATGGGTCCCTCTTTCATTAATTCAATTTGCTTGCCCAAAGCAGTTAATAAGTTTTCTATAGTTGCTTTATCTAACATGAAAGTTCCTTATTAGTATTTTATACACTAATTACTAGTGTTTTGTCCACTATTATTTTAATTTTTTCCGTTCTTCTAGATATCAAATAATTTCAATTGTTCATTTTAGAGGAAATACAAAAAATAAAGAATTTGTTATGAAGAATCAAAAAACACAACGATATTTTTGCTGAAAAGACTTTAAGATGTTTACATAATCCTAGTTATTCGACACGGATCGAAAAACGTTGAGTAATTTGTATGAATCAAAGTGTATCAGTTTTTCTTTTCTAAAAGACAATTTAAATGCTTTACAAATAAATAGAATTCATTTATAATAATGTTCGATTTTCCGAACATTTGTTCGATAAAGCGAACAACGATAAAAAATGAAATTTCGTAACATACTAGAAGATATCCTATCCAGCAAGATAAAAATATCGGTACTGAAGATTTTATACCGTTACCCAGAAAAGAAGTTTAGCGGCAGAGAATTAGCGAGGATATTAAATGTATCTCCTTCCAGAGCTTCTGAAATTTTAGAGATATTCAGAAAATATGGAGTGGCCAATAGAACAAGGATTGGCAATACATCTGAGTGGACTCTTAATAGAGGTAGCATTCTTGTAAAAAAGTTAGCAAAAGTATTTGATATCGAAGAGAAAATTTATCTAGATCTCAAATCAAAAATACACAAAACTTTCAGTAAAGAAAAATACATATTAAAAGTAATTCTTTACGGTTCTGTTCCAAGAGGCAAGGAACAGCCTGATAGCGATATTGACCTTTTTATTTTAGTTAGAAATCAGAAAGATAAGGACCTTGCGGCCGAGTTGGTACACAAATTAAATATATCGCTACTCCCTCGATATGGAAATGTTATATCTGAGTTAATATATTCAAAAGAACAATGGAAACTGAAGAAAGACAGCAAAATCTTAAAACAGATTCAATCAGAAGGTGAAATTATATTCGAAAGAGCATAATTAAGAGTCAGAATTTCCCAATTATGTTGCCTTGACATCATATATGAAAAAGCCTATAAATTAGATATAAATTAATAGGAATCTAAAACTTAAAAGAGATTAAAATTTATGAAAAAAATCATCCAGGTTAAAATTTTTAAGGGAGATAAATATTTTATTGCTGAGTGTGTAGACTTACCAGTAGTTTCCCAAGGTAAAACTCTAGATGAGGCCGTAGAGAACATAAGGGAAGCGATTGATCTCCATCTAGAAGGAGAAAATTTAGACGATTGGGATATTTCCCCTGAGTATTCAATTTTAGTTAATTTTGAGCTTGAGCCGATCCATGCCAAAGCTTAGGAGCCTTGGTGGGGAGGATGTCCTCAAGATCTTCTCTCAATTTGGTTTTAAAATTGCTTCTCAAAAGGGAAGCCATGTGAAATTGAGGAGAATTCTGCCAGAAGGGGCCAAACAAAGCCTTACCATTCCATTGCATAAAGAACTAGATAGAGGTACCTTGAGAGCTATCTACCGACAAGCCTTAAGATATATTCTCGAAGATGAAATAAAACCATATTTTTATAGTGGGTAACTGCGAAAATCCTTCTGCTCAATAAATAACCAGAGTTCAACTTGAAACTTCTATAGCTATTCAATATTTTGATATTTCAAGAGAGCCTCTAGGTCAGAATAATAGTTCGTCTCAAAGACCATATAGACTCTTGTATTTTCAGCCGTGTTAATAAATATTTACATAATGTATATCGCACATATCTCATAGAGATAACAAAGGCCTCTAAGGCAATTTTAGTAGACTGAGACTATTGATATTTTAAATTAGTCAATTAAATTGACGTAGAAATTAAATTTCATTTTAAGTCTAAAAACTGACTCATGGACAAGGATAGAGCAGGCAAATTCATAACACAATTAAGTGGATATAAGACTTTCATCCCAGATCCTCTACCTCCGTATCCCCCCATTAAATATGATGATCAGCTTCAATTTCTATTATCAGAAGCTGACCGTGCCCTGGCGCGGCTGGATGGAGTTTCATCCGTATTGCCAAATCCAGATCCTTTCATCGCTATGTATACAAAAAAAGAAGCTCTCTTAAGTTCGCAAATTGAAGGAACTCAAGCTTCTTTAGAAGGCGTACTCGCTTTTGAAGCTGGTTTGAAACCGAAAGAGGATATCCATGAAATAAAAAAAGTTATTAATTATGAAAAAGCGTTGAATTATGGGATTGATCGATTAAGAAAAAATGATTTTCCTATGTCCTTAAGGCTAGTGAAAGAAATTCATTATATATTGTTAAAAGGTGCCAGAGGTACATCAAGAAAGCTCGTTGTATTCAGGCGATCTCAAAATTGGATAGGTCCTCCTGGAGTGACCATCAATGATGCTATATTTATTCCTCCTCCTCCCAATCAAGTAAGAGAGCTGATGTTAAATTTGGGAATATTTATGCACAGGACGGATAATATTCCACCTTTAGTAAAAATTGGCCTGATACATGCGCAGTTTGAAACGATTCATCCTTTCCTGGATGGAAATGGCAGAATAGGGAGATTATTAATTACATTCTATCTTTACTGGAAAGGCATTCTCACTCGGCCACTCCTTTATTTGAGCTATTATTTAAAAAAATACAGAGACAAGTATTATGATTATTTGATGAAAATAAGGTTAGAAGGTGATTGGGAGGAGTGGTTAAAGTTTTTTTTACAGGGAGTAGCTGAGATTTCATTAGAAGCTGCATCATCGGTAAAGGAGATTATTGGCCTAAAAGATAAGTTGGCCAATGAACTCCTTTCGAAAAAGATAAGAGGTGCTCAAACTATAAGACTGTTATATATGTTGTTTGAAAAACCTTTAATCAGTATTTCAGACGTAGTAATGCGGCTTAAAATTAGCCGACAAGCAGCGACTCAGCTAGTTAATAAATTTAGTGAAATAAAGATCTTGAACGAACTGTCGGGGAAAAAAAGATATCGTAAGTATTTATTCGCAGATTACATAAAGATAATCGCAAAAGGAACTGAAATCTGAGGGTGGCTCTGGACTTGTTTTCTTTTATTCGTAACGAATCCAAATATAAAGTTCTTTTTAATTAATTTAGTGATTTTATTATGATTACATCAGCTTGCATAATCTACATAATGAGAAACAAACTTCCTTGAGCAATTTCTTATATAAGTTGTAGATATTTATGGTATAATCTTGAGAGGCCTAAAAAGAGATGAATCTGAAAATTGATGAGGAAAGACTGAAAAAACTCTGTCAAAAGAGTGGTATTCTGCTAATAGTATTACACGGTTCTTATGCTGAAGGGAATGTAAAGGTAAGGGAAAAAAGTGACATCGACATCGGCATTCTGAGCCGAAAGAAGTTTGATTCAAGCAAACAACTAAATATCTTAACCGAACTAAGCGAAGTCTTTGGCGATAGGTTTGATCCGGTTTTTCTGAACGGTGCTGAGCCCCTTATTAGTTACCGCGTCGCAATCCATGGGACACCTCTATTCGAAGATGAAGAAAGAATCTTTCAGCGCTTCAGAATCCAAGCGATTGCCAGGTACATGGATTCAAAAAAGTTTCGAATCTTGGAAAAATCATACTTGAAGCGAGCGATCGGAAAGGAATAAGTCATGATTGATTCAGATTTGGTGCGGAGAAAGCTATCCCGATTAAATATGTATCTCGATAAGCTCAAGCCCATTGCTAACCATACATTTGACGAATATCTGTCTGATTTTTACATGAAAACTTCTGCAGAAAGACTCGTTCAGCTAATCGTAGAATGCGCTTCTGCCATCAACAGCCATGTGGTCGTTGAGTCAGGACAGAGGCCTCCAGAAGATTACACCTCATCATTCATTAGAGCAGCAGAAGCAGGGCTTATTTCCCATGAGCTGGCCAATAAACTAAAAGGCTCTGGAGGGATGCGGAATATCATCGTCCATGAATACATGGAAATTGATGATAAGAAAATTTATGAGATTCTGCCCATAGCCATTTCCGACTATAAGGAATATATCCGCCAAGTGGATGACTTCTTGGACAGGATGGAAAAAGAATCCTAAGGCGATCAAGTAGTAAGGTCATTCTCTTCCTTAGATAGGTGGAAGAGTTATTTTCTCTGGTTCGAAAATAACACAGCGGTCCCCTTTTTCGACCTGACCCAGGTCTAGGAGCTCATATCCTGCATTCCCGCCTGTTTCCAATGTCTTATCCACTTCTTTTTCAGGAACAAAGATGTAAAAGCCGATTCCCCAGTTGAAGGTAGTAAGACAATCTTCCAAAGTTACGCCGAGCTCCAGCATGAAACGGAAAAGCAAAGGAACTTCTTTCACCCAGGTTTTAATGCGGTAAGTGAAAGGTCTTTTATCATAGGCAATCTTTGAAATTCCTCCGCCTGTGCCTCCGAGCAAAGAGTGGATATCTATGTTACTCTCTAGCAAAGCCTCGACAAGCGCGACATAAGAACGGGTAGCGATAAGCGCTTCCTCCCCCAAAGTACGGTTGTTTGGCAATACATGAAGGAATTTATCCTTAAGAGTCAGTGCCCGTTTGATTACCAAGGAAATCCCGTTAGAATGAAGGCCAGAGGATAAAGCTCCGATAATGTGGTCGCCAACACTTAACTTTTGTCCTGTAACCATCCTCTCTGCAGGAGCAATAATCCCAGTAACACTTCCTGACAAAGAAGGTGCGCTCTTCACCGGCAGTTCAGCCTTGATCAAATAGCGGAGAGCCGGAGACTCCCCTGCTGGCAATGCCATCCCGCACATCTCGCAGGCTATGTAGAAACTTTCAGCCAGATCCTTACTGCGCTCTTCATCCTTAAACCAGTCACTGTCGCCAGCTGCTACTTCATCTGTATAGATTACAGGAAGAGCTCCCTGGCAAATAACATCATTAGCAGCCATCAAAGCCGTATCAATGCCAATGCCTCCATAGTAGGTCTTTCCAGTTCCTGAATTTTGATACATCCATTCTGCAATCCAGTTCTTATTTCCCAGGCCTTCCTGGGTCTTGCACCAGAGATGCGTGTCATGTCCACGATATCCAAAAACAACTCCATGGGTTCCCAAGCTGCTTTCATCGATATAAACGCCTCGCTTTTCAGGAAACTTCAGAGTCCGCATTCCTGCCTTGATCATTGCCTGCTTAAAGGGTTCGATTTTTTCATAATCGACCCCGGATTGTGCGTATTCCTTAGCCATGGTTAGCCCTCCTTCACAAGCTCATCTAAAACATCTTTTGAAGGTTTGTTCGGAATAACTGCTACTGTCTTGCCATTGTATTCGAATATTTCTTTGTCATCGTCAGTAATTTCTCCGATAATAGCTGCTTTTTTTCCATTTGATTGAATAGCAGCCAACACATGTTCAGCATGTTCAGGTGCAACCTGTACTGCAAATCTGCCCTGGGTTTCGCAAATCAAGATTTCTTCTGGAGTTAATTTATCAACGTTTACAGGCGCCTGAGTCAAGTCCACTTTTGCTCCAAATCCACCGTAGCGGGCTGATTCGCATACTGCTGCACCAATGCCAGCTGCCCCTAAGTCAGAACAGGCTTTAATTTTTCCGGTCTGAAAAGCAGCTAGGGTTGCTTCCATGGTCTGTTTCTCTTCTTCAAACAAAGCTATTGCCGGTTTCATTTCTTTGACCAAACCTGCCCTGTAGAGAGTGTCGTTCCCATCATTGCTAGTTTCGCCGATGAGGATAATCTTGTCTCCAGCTGACTTGGCGGGCTTAGTCAAAGGTTCTGGTGTTACCAGCTCTCCTATTACAGAGACGACTACTGCTGGAACAATATCTGAGAAGGATGTGGAAAGGCCTCCTCCAACAATGAAAACATCCATGGTTTTGCACATATCCCTTACTCCCTTCATTATCAGATCAAGTCTCTCTCCGCTGGTCATCTCAATACATTTTCCGCAGGTGCATTTTCCTTCAAAGCCGCACGGCCCGACTATCACTTTTTCTTCAATTGGCCGGGTTCCAACAAAATTTAAGAGAAAAATTGGTCTTGCGCCCATGGCAAGAACATCACGCATTGCTCCTCCAGCTCCGGTTGCAGCAGCATCATAAGGTCTTGGCACACAAGGAGAACAATGGCTTTCCATTTTACCGACGATTAACCTTTCGATGTTAGGGAATTTGAAAACAGCTGCATCATCCCCTGGTCCTATTATTAAAGCACCCGGCCAAATCCTGCCGACTTCACGATTTAATTCCTCGATTGCCTTAAAGTCAATTGCCTTGTCGATGTTATGATGCAAATGCAGAAATAATGCATCCATCAACGCCCTTTCAACCGTATTCATGTCTCCTCCTCCAAAGGATTAAATTTTTTTGTTCTGCACAAGCTTTCGTTTCTTTACGAAAGACAATCATAAAGATAGCAAAACCAACGATGTTTGATAAATTTCACGGCTCGTTTTTACTAAAATCTATTCTATTCAGAATACCATAATCTTCAACACTTTGATTTAACTTAATGCTGTTTAAGAGTCAATGAATTTATAAAGAAGCTGAAAAATCTTTATGGTGTAATCTTGACCATGACAACACCGTGTGATGGCACTACTGCAGAGAAACTGTTCTGGAATCGCCCCAAATCTTTTTTTGCCCACAGGTCACGAAC
>JABAOH010006533.1_pt2 | contig 10512 bp, 9 predicted proteins | sample 7062181 | NCBI WGS metagenome assembly JABAOH01 (sample SAMN14538630, study PRJNA623070) | marine sediment metagenome | biome: marine biome [ENVO:00000428]; feature: marine pelagic biome [ENVO:01000023]; material: deep marine sediment [ENVO:00002113]; isolation source: pool of 5 deep marine... | reverse complement strand
GGTGGAACGTTGCTGGCCCTTTTGATGGGCTTGTTCGCGGCACTTTTGGTGAATAGTCGCTTTCGGGGCCGGGGCGTTGTGAGGGGGTTATTCCTCGTTCCCTATGTCGCACCCGTTGTGGCGGTTGCTTTTGCCTGGAGGTTTATTCTCGATCCTCGCGGTGTCGTCATGGCTGGGCTACTCGGTGCGGGCATACTTGAGCAGCCGATTCACTTGTTGGGTCAGCGCCCCTGGGCCATGATCTCTCTCATCGCCTTTGAGGGCTGGCGATACTTTCCTTTTGACTTCCTTTTCATACTGGCCCGGTTGCAGGCTATCCCTGAAGTGCTGTATGAAGCTGCATCCGTAGATGGTGCAACGCCGTTACAAAAGTTTTTCTACATTACGCTCCCCCAGCTGAAACTCGTCTTGGCTACGCTCTTGCTGCTCCGATTCATGTGGACCATCAACAAATTCGATGATGTCTTCCTGGTGACTCGGGGAACTGCAGGGACTCGGGTGCTCACCATCAAGGTCTACGAGTTCTTGATCGCTGAGTTCAACGTCGGTGCAGGAGCCGCAATGGCATTGGTTCTGTTTGCCGTTTTGGGGTTGTTTTTGTTGGCGTATTTCAAATGGGTCATGGGTCGGGCCGAGGAGGATTGAGGAAATGAGCCGTGAGCGCATTGAGTCGGTGAGCTTGCGGGTGCTCAACGGGGTTGGTCTTTTCCTGTTCGTCTCTCTCGTGGCATTTCCCTTCTACTGGATGATCATAGCCTCCTTGAAACCGCTCATCGTCTTGGCCATGAACCCTCTCAATCTAGGGCCTATTCCTGGAGAGCTCACCTTAAGAGCCTACAGAGAAATCTGGTTCCAGTTTCGCTTCGGCACCTACTTTGTGAACAGCGGTTATGTCTCCGCCCTGACTGTGCTGTTCACCGTAAGTCTTGCGATCCTAGGTGCCTACACCATTGCGAGGCTCCGCTTCCGGGGTCGGAATTTCCTCTCCCGGAGCATCCTGGTCATTTACATGTTTCCGGCCATCGTCATTGCCGTTCCCATGTATGCGCTATACACCAAGCTTGGACTTCGGAATGATCTGCATGGCCTGGTTCTTGTCTACTTAGCCCAAACGCTGCCAGTGGCCGTCTACATGCTCTATAGTTATTTCAAGACGCTTCCACCGGACTTGGAGGAAGCGGGGCTCATCGATGGCTGTTCACGGTTGGGGGTGATCTGGCGGATCACGATTCCCCTGAGCCTTCCAGCGATTGCTTCAGTCGCGCTCTATACCTTCATGATTGCGTGGAATGAGTTTCTTTTTGCATTCCTATTCCTGGACAGCCCCTCGAAATTTACGCTTTCGCGTGGGATCATGCAGATCGCGGACAACATCAACGTCTCCCAACAGTTGCTTATGGCAGCAGCGGTTATCGCGACAGTGCCTGTTATTCTCCTGTTTTTGATTTTTGAACGCTATTTGGTCAAAGGCTTAACTGCTGGAGGAATCAAAGGGTAAGCTGTGGTGGCCTCGGGAGGACCCCTAACCCGTATTGTCCTGTTCCACCGCGTCGATCAGCAGTTCGAAGATCCTGGGAACCGCGGAAACTACCCGGTTCCAGTTTGGTACGTAAGGGGTCTCGATGGGTGTCTCTAGGAATTGCTGTCCGGCGCTCATGATGCATCGCACAAAGGCTTCGGCTGCCGTGCCCTCAGCATGTCGATCATAGTGTAGTCCGTTAATCAGTGAATCATACTCAAATCGGGCGATCAGATCTTGGGCCAGACGCAAATAGCTCGCCTTAAGGGATACAAAAAACTCATTGGTCAATGTGTACCCCATGCTTGCCATCGTCCTGAATAGACATTTGGCGATATCTGTACCCATCTTCAGGAGGCCCTTGTTGGGATCTTCGAGTGTTAGGGGCTGATGCTTGTGCTCGTAATTATCAGCAAGGTCGACCTGGCAGACTCGGCGCAAGGCGCAGTTGCGATGGACTTCGGCAAGTACCCCGACTTCTATTCCCCAATCACCAGGAATTCGAATGCGCCGTGCCAGGTCTGTACTCATCGAAAATTCTCCAGCGAGGATGTACCGGAAACTATCGAGGTAATCCAGAAACTGGTTGTGCCCCAGGGTAGCCTTCAAAGCCCGAATAAGAGGGGTCACGAAAATGCGAGTAACACGTCCGTGCATCTGATCGGTAATCCTGCTGTAGTATCCCTTGCAAAACTCAAAATCAATGTTCGGGTTGGCAACGGGATAACAGAGGCGAGCCAAGAGATCTCGGTTGTAACTAACAATGTCACAATCATGCAGTGCAATCACCTCGCTATCTTCAAGCGCGAGAATATAGCCATATGCCGTCCACGCGGACCGTCCTTTGCCATCCTGACCGACCTCAATGCCACTCTTAGAGAGAAGACGGTAGAGCTTTTCGATTCTCGGCCCTGTGCACCAGATCAACCTGGGTTTCTGGGGAAGACGGGAAAAGAACTGCTTTGCCTCCTTGAAATCCTGCTGGTCTGATCTTCCCATCGTAACGATGATGTTCTTAATGTAGGCAACTTTTTGAAGCTCATCGACAATCCGAGAAAGGCCAGGCCCCTGGAGCTCAAGGGGAATATATGGGAGGACAAGGGAAATTCGTCGGTGTGTCGCCGCGTCTGTCATTTCCGCCTCAAGCTCTTTGAGTCCTCTTTGCCTGAGTCGATGGAAAGTTGCGATTTCACCGTTCTGGAAAAAGTCTGACACAACTTCCCCCTNNGAATCCGGACCAGGACGGGACATTCACAAACAAAAGAGGCCCCGCTTACCTCAACTCGCCTTCCGCTTACAAACGTCAAGGATGTTCTTGCATCGTCGACCTGCCGGATTTTAGCAATTCAGGAAGGTATGTCAAGAAAAAACCAGCTGGAGTTTCCTGAGTTTTCAGAACAAGAAATTTATAACCTTCTGATGTTTCACGACCATTTTGAATGTTTTGATGGGACCCTCATATCCCGGAGGGACTTGTCCGGAAGCGTTCCGGGCGGTCGATCCTCTTCAATCCTCATGTTGCTATTCCAGGATCCTTCTCCTCGATACAGCCCCTTTAGGCTTAGGTCCATTATCTCACTTGACAACCACTTTCGAGAGTTGCCTAGATTTTTCCTCCCACATTTTGACGAGGTAATCTTTGTTTTCTTCAAAATTTTTGGCCTGTTCCTCCACGAGGATCTCCGCTTCCTGGGAGGACATTTCCAAACTCTGCCGCACGAAGGATGCGACTCGGGCGTAGTAGAGCGGGGTGACAAGATCGATCAACTTGTTACGGTTGACACTCCAGGCGTGGAAGGTCGCTGCGAGCTCGTACAGAATTCGTGCCCATGCCTCAGTGGGTAATTTAAATCGCTTTGAGCTCATACGTGCAGCATTTCGGATCGCCTCACAACACTCTTCGCAGAAGATATCCTTCCAGAGGGATGAAAATTGATGGAACCCGATCTTGAAGTGTTCGATCATACCCTCTAAGTCCACTTTCACCGCTTCGGGTTCCTCGTAGCCCTCGTACCCGAACACCTCCACGGGTTCACTCCCCCGGACGCCCTTCCAGTAGGCCTCGTAACGTTCCATGAGCGCAAAAATGGTCCAGATCACTTGACGAAACATCGGACCCAGGTGTCGACCCGGGTCTTTGGCATCGTGGATTTTGACCCCGAGGTTGGATTGACAGATCCTGAAGCCCTGGGTGACGGCGTTGGTCGTCATCCAGATGTCGATGCCAAAGCGGGCCACATCGGTCTCCCAAACGTCCTGCTCGGCATAGAATTTCGCCACATCCCGGGAGAAGGCAAAGTCTCCACCAATGGGCTGGCGAATCCGCTTTCCATAGAGTGCGCGGGTGAGGTTGTAAACAATGTTGTTGGTAATGGTCCCGTCATATTTGTGACGGAGATAAACCGGGGCCACGAATTGGTATCCCTTCTCCAACACAGGGTCGAGAAGGTATCTCACCCAGTCGGATGTAATGCTCCGAAGGTCCGAATCGACGACGGCACATGCCCGGACCCTCAGCCGCTCGGCTGCCTCAAACACAGATCTCAGCGCCGTGCCCTTACCGGCCGGACCCCTGTAAATCGAGACGAGTTTCTCCTGCCAGGGTTTAATCTGGAACTCCTTGGCCACCTCCCGAGTGTCGTCTGTGGAGCCCCCATCAGCAATAAAAATCACACACCGTCGGTCACGGTAATGTTGAGCCAGGCCATGGGTGACCATTTGTACCACATGAGCGATGGTTCGCTCGTTGTTGTAGCACGGGATTCCGACGAGGATATCTGCAGATTCGATCTCCTCAATCCGCTTCGACGTGTACGCCCGCATAGCGGTCTTATAGTGCATCATCAACACCTCTTGTACTTTATTCTACCTGTCATGAAACCTTTTTTCAAAGAGAGAGCTGAAGTGTCCGTTCCGAAGAATGAATCGGGTTTTCTCACTTATCAGTCTATTTTTTCAGTTTATCAAACTTTTCTAACCTGTCGTCTGTAAATTTGCTGATAGGCAACGGCGATTCGTCGATTGCATCGGTTCAGGACCTCTTGCACGGGGTGAGTACACAATTGATAGCCTTGGCAACACTTGGCGTTTACCCGTGGCTGGACATCCACAAGAGAACGAACTTTGAGGGTATAATGGTTGCAAACCCAGAGAAGCTAAGTTACTTTTCGCAACATGGAAGGTAAGAAAGAAATGAGTGAACAGAGAAGCCCGGCCGGTGAGAGAAGTGCAATTATGCCTCGGCCCATTATCTTCAGCGACTTAGATGGGACCCTTCTGGACTCCGAGAATTATGCCTTTACGGCCGCCTTGCCTGCGCTCGAGCTTGTGAGGGCAAGGGAGATACCGCTGGTAATCTGCACCAGCAAAACCCGATCAGAAATTGAATACTGGAGAAAGAGACTGAATAACGTGGCCCCATTCATATCGGAGAATGGCGGGGGGATCTTCGTTCCCCCTTCCTATTTTTCCCCGGATGAAATAGCCGCTGAATGGAAAAAGACGGAAAGGATCGATGGGTACATCGTGCTCGTTCTTGGAAGGCCATATCACCTCTTACGGAAACGGTTGAAGGAGCTTCAAAGAGAGGGTTTCGACGTCAGGGGATTTGGGGATATGGGTTTCACAGAAATTGCAGAGATCACGGGGCTGGAACTCGAGCAGGTCAAATTGGCCAAGAGGCGAGAGTATGATGAGCCGTTCGTGTTTACCGGAGGCAAGGAGAGGATCAGAACCCTTCTCGATTCAATCCAGGAGAAGGGGCTGCAATGCGCCCAGGGCCGGCTCTATCACCTCACGGGAGACAACGATAAGGGGAAGGCCGTAGAAAAACTGAAGAGACTGTACGAGCGGAAGTTTGACGATATTGTCACGATCGGCCTGGGTGACAGCCCGGTCGATTTTCCCATGCTCGAGAGAGTTGACTACCCCGTCCTCGTACGCAATTATAGGGGGGAACATGACCGGAGGATATCGCTTCCGAATCTCATCAGGTCTGAGGGTGTTGGCCCTGAAGGATGGAACAAAACGGTTCTCGAGCTTCTCAGCGAAGGGATATGAGGGTTCACTCAAAAGATTCAAGATTATCTTGAAACATCAATAGGTTACAAACTTCTTGCTCTGAAAACTCAGGAAACTCCACGAGAATAATCAGGCCATGGTTTCCCGGAACAGCGTGAGAAGTTTGATGCCGTGGCCATGAAGCTGCCTGAAGGTGGCTGCTTGGCTGATATGTTTTAGGACTTCTTGGGGATCAACGACCCTTGTCCCGCAGATGACGTCGATTCCATATTCAAAGAGGATAGGCGCGAGGGGAGTTGTCGGTCCGGCCAGGACCACAAAACTCTCTCTGCAGAGAGACAAAAGGGTTTCGATCGTGTGGTTGATAAAACTGGTCCCTGTCAGGCAGACCACCTCACATTGGGGGAGTATTCGAGACGCCTCGGTTTCGGGAAGATCTCCTGGACGCATGTGCTTCTCGATGACCCACAGGTCCTTTGCCAGATCCCGGAGTTTAGGAACGAAGGGGAAATGGCCGACCAGACCGATGTTGCGCCCACGACCCTTGTTGGCAAGGACTTCATAAGCATTCAACTCGACACATCGGCCCTCGTCCACATCGATTAGCGAGTTAATGGCGGCCATTCCGATGGAGGCCTCCAGCGTATTGTCAGACCTCGCAAACTCGGCCACTTCCAGAGCCCTCTTGTCGGTTAGGTATCCGGCATCTCGCACGGCAGAACGGTGACCCTCTGTTTCCCCTTCGAGAGTCCTATAGGTGCTGGAGAGACCCGTGTGACGGGTTGTCACGGCAGTCCAGAAGGCACAGCACCGGACGTCCAGGACATCGTGGTCTTTATCAGGCAAACGGTCGATCAGGTCGTCAAGGATCCTCATGATCTGGAGCACCGGACCCACTCATCCCAGCCGTCGCTGCTGAGTTACCCTACCAGAGGTCGTTCTCTGGCTCCTCGACTTCTTTTTTCGGCCGGGTGTAGATCATCTTGTACTGGTCCTCATAACCATCAAAGCACGCCGTGCACCCATCAGATCCCTCCATTTCCAACTCGGCTCCCCTCCTCACGGGCTCAAGATGGACTTCGAATCCGGTTGTCTCATAGAGTTCCACGGCTTCGCTCAATCGGGGTTCGCTGGCCACGAACTGCGTCGTCCACCCCTGCCGTCTGAGATGTTCCTCTCTCGTGTAGGGTTTTCTCGGCTCATTCATCGATCTTATCCTTTCTCCTTTGAGGGGTTTGGCCCATGCTTTCCCATAGACATTTTATCGCTGATATCCATTCAGATAAAGACCTTTAACGAACAACGGGAGAAGATCCGTTCACATCCAGGTAACGGGTACTGGAGTTTCCTCAGTTTTGTGGACCCTCATGTCCCTGAGGGACGTTTGCGGAAGCGTTGGGGGACCCATCGAGGGCGGGCAGGAAGGGGAAAACCCCGCCTTCAGAGCGGGGAAGGGGCAAGAATTCCCCACCTGTGCGCCCCGAGGGGGTCAACGCGAGAGCAAGGGAGCGAAGGGATATGAGGGTCCAATCAAAACATTCAAAATGGTCGCGAAACATCAGAAGGTTATAAATTTCTTGTTCTGAAAACTCAGGAAACTCAGAACGGGTATTGTAATAGCCGGCGACTTCCGTCAAAATATGGACGTAGCGTTGAGACAGAAGGCTGAGATTTCATGGAACGAGGGGCGTTGTGACAGGGACAATGCTCCCGATCTTTAGCAATGGGGAAGCTTCAATATGGAATTCAAGGAAATTGCCGATATTCGTGGTGTGTCTTTCAAGCCTCGAATAAGACCATTTCGCGTTGTATCCCTGGTGCCAAGTTGGACAGAGACCCTTTTTTATTTGGGGCTGACAGAACTCGAACTCGTTGGTCGAACGGATTACTGCATCCATCCCCGGGCAAGGGTCGACACGGTGGAGAGGCTGGGAGGGCCCAAAGATCCGGATCTCGACCGCATTTTTGAACTCGATCCCGATCTGATCATCATGGACAGAGAAGAGAATCGAGAGGTAGACGTTGAACGATTGGACATGCACTGGGGAGTTTCACGGGCCTTCCTAACTGGACCGACAACGGTCGATCAGGCCCTGAGCTCGGTCGAGGGAATCGGTTTGCTGCTCGACGTTGAACATTGCGCTTCTGAGCTAATCAGCAATGTGAGATCGTTGAGGAAGGGACTGATCAAGAGAGATCGTGGAAGTGTTGTGTATCTCACCTGGCAGGATCCTTTCATTGCAGCCACACGAGAGACCTACATCGGAGACGTTCTGGAGCTCCTCGGTTATAAGAATATTCTTGATCGTTCAAGCGTGAAGCGTCTCAAAAAGGGGGGAAACGAGAAATATCCGGTTGTCGACCTCGCGCTATTGGCTCGTCTCAGTCCGAAAGCCATATTTCTGTCGACTGAGCCGTTTCCGTTTCGGAGGAAGCATATCGTGCGGCTACGGTCGGAGCTTCGTCAGTTCGATACCCAATATGCGGAGAAGGTTGATATTCGGATCGTCAATGGAGAGTATTTCTCATGGTATGGAAGCCGCATGATCGCTGCCTTCAGGTATTTTGTGAAGAACCAGGCTCGCCCTTAGGGAGGTTATTTTCTCCTTCTCCTATTTCTCCCCGGCCTTCCGTGAGTTTGGCCTGGATCCCTCTCCCCTGGCAGAGATCATACGTTGGGGGAAAGGCAAATGATGCAGCCGGTTTAAGTAATCCTCCAATAGGATTCGATCCTCCTCGGGAACGTTTAAGAACTGAATGCCCGAGACGTTCATGGTATCTGAGAGGAGGTGACTATATACAGTTCGGCCCTTGAGCCAAATGGATCTGTTTTCGAGGACGATCTGAACGTCGAGTTGTTCACCTTCTGGTGGATGACTGGGAGTTTCCATCTTCAACCCCCCCAAAGCCAAATCGAGGGTCAACGTGAGAAAGCGCTTCCCACTGTGATAGTAGGAAACAAGCGTTCGGACCTCGAACCTGGCATAGCTTCTTCTGAAAAGAGCCTGCATCACCTCGTCCTTGGTTGGAAATGTCTGCCCGGGGTCCTGAAGGCCTTTTCGGACGGTTCATCATGGCGCTATTTTTCTGAAGGTATCAAGGCCTTACCCGGATAAAAAGATTAGAACAGGTAATTTGGATATCCGACAAGAAGACCTTTGACGGAGAAGAGCTTTGGCCAGTTTAGAGGTGAGTCCAGAATCGGAAAATTGTGGTCTTCTCTACAACAGATTAGAATATCCGAAGAGGTAAGTTCTGTCAAGTGAGGAGTCTCCAAAGTTTTGTAAGCAAGGGATCTCTATCTTATTGATTTGTCCTGATAATTTTGTATCTCTAAATGGGACCCTCATATCCCTTCGCTCCTTTGCTCTCGCATTGACCCTTTCGGGGCTCGCAGGCGGGGAATACTTACCCCTTCCCCGCTCTGAAAGCGGGGCTTTCCCCTTCCTGCTCGCCCGCGATGGGTCTCCCAACGCTTCCGCAAACGTCCCTCAGGGACATGAGCGTCCAGAAAACTGAGGAAACTGATCCTGTCAAGTTGCGGCGTCCTGACCATAGAGAGACAAGATGCCAATGTGCCTTGGTTTTTTGTCACATTTCGTGTAATCTGCTCGAATCAAACGGCTAGAAAACCGCCGTGTCGAGAAGAAAATTAGGGTCTGATACTCATAGACTGCAAAGCCACCCTTAGATCGTTCTAAGGAAGGAGAGAATAGGTTGGGAGACGGGAAATTCAGGATTGTTTTCCAGCCCTCGGGAAGAAGGGGCGAGGTGGAGGAGGGAAAAACACTGCTTGAGGCCTCACGAGAGCTCGGGGTCGATATAGAGTCCGTCTGTGGCGGTAAGCGTCTGTGTGGCAAATGCATCGTGAGAATTGAGGAGGGTCGTTTCAACAAACTCCGTATCAGCTCGCAGGCCTCCCACGTCTCTGAATGGGAGAACTCAGAGGCAAAATTCATCGATACGGAAGCGAAGGGAAAGGGGCATCGGCTTGCCTGTGCTGCGAGGCTGAGGGGAGATGTGCTGGCCTTTGTTCCCGAAGAGAGTCGGGCAGGAAAACAGGTCATACGCAAAGCCGCCGGTGCTGTCGAAATTTCCCACAATCCAGCGGTAAAGCTCTACTATGTGGAACTTCCCAGCCCTTCCCTTGAGGACCCGATGGGGGACTTGGAACGGCTCAACCGAAAACTCAATGAAAACTATCACCTGAATAATCTGGTGATCGATTATTTTGCGCTTCTGGATCTCTCAGACGTTCTCCGGAAGGGGGGGTGGAAGGTAACGGCAGCGGTGTGGAACGATCGGGAAATCATCGGGTTAAAACCGGGACATCGTGAGGAATGCTGGGGCCTCGCCGTTGACATCGGAACGACTACGGTGGCCGCATACCTTTGCAGTCTCAAGACCGGGAAGGTTGATGCCGTCGAGTCCTTGATGAATCCCCAGGTTACGTATGGGGAAGACGTTATGTCTCGAATTACCTATTCCATGGCTCACCCCGGGGAAGGCCTCCAGGAGATGAGTCGCGTCATCATCGGTGGCCTCAACAAGCTGATCGCGAGAGCGGCAGAGGCAAGAGGAATTGGCCAGGAAGAGATCGTCGATATGACCCTTGTGGGGAACACGGCCATGCATCATCTTCTCCTGAGAATAGACCCTCAATACATTGGCGCATCACCGTTCACTCCAACCGTTCACAAATCGATGGACATCAAAGCTAGAGACCTCGGGATAAAGATCAATCAGTCCGCTTATATTCATATTCTGCCCATTGAAGCGGGCTTTGTGGGGGCCGACAATGTCGGCGTCCTCATCTGTGGAGAACCCTACCAAAAAGAGGAGATTCATTTAATCATCGACGTGGGGACCAATGGCGAGCTCGTTCTTGGGAACAAAGAGCGACTGGTCTCCGCTTCCTGTGCCACTGGACCCGCCCTCGAAGGAGCCCAGATCACTTTCGGAATGAGGGCCGC
>JABAOH010004327.1_pt1 | contig 10512 bp, 11 predicted proteins | sample 7062181 | NCBI WGS metagenome assembly JABAOH01 (sample SAMN14538630, study PRJNA623070) | marine sediment metagenome | biome: marine biome [ENVO:00000428]; feature: marine pelagic biome [ENVO:01000023]; material: deep marine sediment [ENVO:00002113]; isolation source: pool of 5 deep marine... | reverse complement strand
TTCAACCCGGTCTCGCAAAATCCGCACTGGGGAAGCGATCCCTCATACCGATCCCACACCAATGAAACCCCCTTCTCTGCCGCTTTGGGCATGAAAGTCTCCACTGCACTATCGGCGGTCTTTTTTTGGACGAAATCCATCTCTCCTGCTCCTTTCTTCACATAGAGTCCATCAATCGTGTCATTACCCAAAAGCTCCGCTAGAAACCCTCCAACCCCTCACTATACTGGAAATACGATGACTCCTCAGCAGGGAGCCCCTTTCGGGTCTCCCGCAATTTTAGGGCATCGGTAGGACATGCGTCCACACAAATGGGGTATTCCATGTTCCGACACCGGTCGCACTTGATTGCTACATGTTGAGAAGAGGATGGAGCAATGATCCCAAAGGGACAAACCATCACACACATCCAACAGGCGATGCACGTCGGTTCATACACATATACCAACCCGGTCTCCGGATCCCTGCGCATGGTACCATTGGGACAGGCGTCGATACACGGCGCTACCTCACAATGACGACAGTGGAGAGGAAAACGATTCCCCTCAACATGAACCCGGGGCACCGGCTGAGGTTCCTCGTGAATGGCTTGGCTGAGCTCCTTGGCCACAGAACCTATCTCAATCCCGCACCAAAGCCCACACGTATGACACTGCGTACATTTTTCTTGATCAACCATGATTACTTCCATCTCTTCCTCCTAACTCGTTGAGGCTATGAGTGANNCATGATTCGTTCACAGAGGTCTGGATCCCCCGTCTCCAGAGCCAGGATAATCTTCTTGTGCCCTTGCAATGCCCCTTCGGCCCCACCGGGAAACCGCAGGGTAGCCGATCGATAACGCAGGACATATTCCCTGAGGTCCTTGATAAGTTCCTTCAGGCGTTCCATGCCTGAAACCGGTTGCATGATCCGGTCGTGGAACAACGTGTTGAAGTGATGGAGTTCTTCTATCCTTGATTGGACGAAACATCTCTCTGCCTTTTTCAACAATGACTTCAGATCCGACAACAATTCATCCGAGGCATTCTCACAGGTAATCCGAAGGATATACCCTTCGAGGATAGCCCGTAATTCGAATATCTCCGCAACCTGGCTCTCCTTCTCCTTTGGGACAACAAACCCTCGGTTCTGAAAGTGCTCGATAAGCCCTTCTCTCTCCAACTTATAGAGTGCTTCGCGAACCGGGGTCCTGCTCACCCCTAATTTCTTGGCGACCACTTCTTCCACTAAACGCTCTTCTGGGGGAATTTTCCCACTCAGGATGGCCGGCCTCAAATATGAGTAAACCCTCTCCCGGAGAGGTCCTTTGCCCCGACTGAACATGAGCATGGGATCGGAAACGTCGCCAGGAAATTTACTGGGAGGTACTGGCGAAAAGTTCCCTGTATTCAATTTCCGTGAATTTTTCCGCATTTTTCCTCATCAAAGGCAAAAGGTCTGCAAAATTAACCCGTTCGCTCATTAAGAGGGGGACATATTCGGATACATTCACCTTTTTCCTCAAAAGAGTCGATAAAAGCCCTGCCTTTTGAACCTGACCAACCAGCGTGGCTCCTACGATGCGCCCATCTCTTAAGATCAGCTTCCTGTAAGTCCCCTTCGTTCTCCTCTCGACTTGTTGGAATTGATCCCCATCGGGACGAGTGAGGCCCATGGATATGACGGGAAGGTTATAGATGTCGAGGGAGTTCATGCGAAATGACCCAACGTATTTGGCCTGTTGGCCGGCCATATTCAAACCGGCAATGCGACCCTGTTCAAAAGCACACGGCCAAATGGCATTGACCGCAGTCTTGTCCCGGGAAATGTCGTATGTCTCCGCAACATCGCCGGCTACATAGATATCCGGCACATTCGTCATCATGTTTTCATCGGCGACAATTGCTTCCTTTACCTCAATCCGAGTGGATGAAATGAGCTCCACATTGGGATCGACACCTTTACCGATGATCACCATTTGACAATCGATCTTCTCCCCATTGTCGAGGATAATGCCCTCAACTGACCCCTTCCCCAATATCTCAACTGCATCCCTACCGGTTCTGATCTCAATGCCGTGTTCCTGCAGCCGCTCCTGGACCATTGCCGATGATTCCTCATCCAACATCTGAGATAGGACGCGGTTTGATTTGACGATCATCGCGATCTTCAATCCCCGAGCCGCAAGGGCATAACCATCCCTCAGGCCGATCAGCCCGCCCCCCAATATGCATACCGTACCGGTCTTCTCTGAACGCTTTAGGATCTCTTGAGCGTGTTCCATCTTCCTCAGTCCATACACGCCCTCCTTATCGGCCCCCGGCGTATCCAATTTCTTCGGTGAGGAGCCGGTGGCTATGAGGAGCTTATCATAGGCATAGCTCTTTCCATCCTCCGTCTGAATTGATTTCGAATCGGGGGAAACCGTCTTCACCCTCGTTCCCAAATGGGGTGTGACAGTGTTCTCCTTGAAGAACTCCAGCGGTCTAAAGTGCAACTCCTCCTTTGGAAGCGCCCCCGCAATATAATAGGTAAGGAGGACCCGCGAATAGAGAGGGGTTTCTTCATCGGTAAACAGCTCGATTTGGGATGTGGGATCGAGAGATCGGATAGCCTCTATAGCACTTACTCCTGCCGCACTTCCTCCGATTATGATGTATCGCATGTCTAGCTCCTTCTTTGCTTCCCGAATTTATAGGGGATATAAAATATCCATGGCCGTCTCAATATCGGTCCATCATATATAACGGCAGCATCTCCCGCAATAGTCGTGCGCCCCGAGTCAGGTTGAAGTTACCACAGGTACAACACTTGGCCATCTCCAGGGATGCCTCCTCCGGGTTTCTACGACCCCGTTTGATATCCCGAAGCAACTTCCCCACCAGATCGTTGGCCACCATGGCGTGACCACACATGGTGGTGAGCTTCAGTACCTCGAAATCGGGCATCCTCCCGGTCTTCCCCCATGTGCCCATGGAGTACTCGACCGTGTGAATCCGGCCCAGGCCAACCTCGTCCATTATCCCTTGGACAATATCGGTAACACCGGAAACAATCACCGAAATCCCGGGCTTCTTCTCCTTCAGCTCCTTCAACAAGGAAACCACCTTCTCCCGATTATCGAAGGTGCACTGGACAATAGTCCCATCCGTTACCCGGTCCAGGATATCGTCTATGGTCGTATTGTGAGTATTCCCCGTCTTCATATCGCCCAAATTGACCGGGCCATGTTTCCAGCAGATACGCAAGAACTCCCTTGTCTTGGGCGCCGATCCCTTCTTATTAACGCCAGTGGCGGGACAACCCAGTACCACGAAATCTTCCTTGAGACACTCCCTGTCACCCCTTCGATGTAAACTGTGCGTCATAGCTCGCCTCCGTTCTTTGCCCTATTCAGGGAATTTGAATACCGGCTCTCCAAGCCCCATGTTGTTCTTGCTGTTGATGGAATACTCGTATCCCAACCGCTCAAGAATAGGAATAATGGGGATCTCCCCCTTCGGGGGTACCTTCGAGATGATCTCCACCGAAAAGACCGTGTCAACCTTCTCAGCGGCCTTCTTGATGGCCCCCAAAACCTCAGGAAGGTTCTCCAACTTGCACTTCCCCTCGATGATGGCGGAGGTCGCCCTTTCATCAAGGACGTCTTCCCGAAGCTTCCCCGTTTTCCTGTCCGACATAAAATGCGTGACCGGATTTTCCTCCGCCATCTCATACCCTAAGGGCGTCAAAGCCATGGCAACGACCTCAACATCCCTGAAGGATGTCGCTACTCCCGGCCTCCCCAACTCAATGCCAATTCCAACCTCCCCTGGAAGGAAACGTCCCGTGACGTCATTGGTCTTCATCTCCTCGGTTCCACGGCCCGGAACCTGAGACCCCTTATATTCGATGAGGGGATTGCTCAAGACCGCACGAACCTCTCGAGGCCACGGCTCGGTCGGTTGGTAAAGGGCATCGACGGCACATACATTGGCCCGAAAACACATCCCACAATCGGTACACTTATCCTGGTCAATTTCGATGTACACCCTTCCCGGAATCTTTGGATGTGGGCGAAGGATCTGTATTCTCCCCAAAGGGCAATAGGGAAAACACCTCTTACAGCCTATACATTTGCTCTCATCGGCCTTCATAAAAACCTCCTGTTCATAAAATCGAGCGCTGAAGGACGCTGGCGTGATGTAAGGACAAAAATTGTATACAATATGTCCGATAACCATATGGTTAATCATGGTTTCCTGTCAATCTCCTTTATGGACTACTGTTGATAAATATCGTCCATAATCTCAAAAATCCTTTCAAAAATACGCTTTTTCATTATTTTTCCACCAGATGTTTAAGCAATGCAAAATCCCCACAATTGTATCCAATTCCCTCCCCTTGAAGGGTAAACCTAAGCCGTCTCCTCCTGGATGGCATAATGAGACTGAAATGTCTCCGTCGATTTGGTCTTTGAGAGCATCCTCAAGATCAACACCGGTGGAACTTCAATCCTCAGGGTAGAAGGGGATACGGCCAAGGCCCTGGAGAATTCCCATCGCGGATATGTCCTGGAAATGGGAAACAACCGATTCGAGGGAAATGCAAAGGACCTGCTCGAAAATGGGGAGGTCCGTCGCCTGTATCTCCGTGGATAGTCGCTTCGACTCAAGCTTACATTCTTGACTTAGGGACTACACTCCCACGATCTTCCAGACTACTCGGTACCAGAACAGGTTCACACCTCCTGCCCCGCACGCCTTACAGACGGGAATCTTCTGCGATTTTTCCAACTCGATCTCATTCCCACAGGAAGAGCACTTGTAGGTGCCTGAGGTGGGGGCCTCCTTTCCCTCACCGAAAAGCCGGTGGCGCACCATAGCATATCCCAAGGTGAGGGGAAATAGAAGCGAAAAGGCGGTGCTGCAGACCAAGAAGCTCCCGAGATTAACGCGAAAGACATAGGAGATGAGGATTGAAAAAATTGGAACAAGAGTTCCACAGAAACCGATGAGAACCACCTTCGCCCTCATCCGATTAATGGGAGACGAACTCCTGAGGGCGCCGTGGAAAAGGGAAATCAATAAGATAACAAAGGCCAAGACTTCGTAGCCCATCAGAGCACTGACAAAGAGGGCGACTCCTTCAGTTGGGGTGTAGAAAACAACAATGAGAATAATGAATAAGAAGGTAGAGGAGTAATATGGAATGAATACAACCCATTTTCTATCCCTTATGAAGGCTTTTTCCTCCGGATAACTCAACCCGAAATGGAAAAAGACCGCCGCAAGGAGAAGCCAGCTGAAGAGGAATAGTTCGGTGAACGTATGGGTAGAATAAAAATCGAACGTCGTAATACGCATGGTAAAGACGATAAGACAGAGGACCAGAAAGATCCATCGGTTCTTTTCGGTGGACTGTTTCACGAAGGTGATCATCCCGATCAAGAGGTAGCCGATCCCCACGGCGAAATTCATCCCGATGGTCAAGAAGAAGCCATGAGGTCTGAATAATCGACTCTGCACCGGGACATTTATTATCTCTCCCTTTCGAAGCACTCTGTATTTGAGAACCATACCCACGGGGACTTCGCGTACGATTTCCATAATCTCAGCCGAGGATTTAACCCCTCTCCCCTCCACGGCCAGAATGATATCGAGGGGCTTCATGTCGGATTTCAGGCCTCCCGAAACGGCACGGTTCTTCAGCAATTGAAAGCCCGTAAAAGATTTACCTAAGAGGTCCCAGGCCTGGGCATAGCAAACGATAATCAAAAAGAGGGCCAGAAGGCCGATGACCACCAGGTCGAACTTGTTCCAGAAGGAAAGACCCCCTACCCTTTCCAATTTCTCCTCCCTTTCAGTGATATCTTCCGGCTCAATCACCTCCTCAGTTTCAACTCCGGCATTTTCCGCAGGACCCTCAACCTCCGCTTTTTTCGCAGGGATCTCAACCTTCACTTCGGCGCCAGGGATAGAGACCTCTTCGGAAACTGTTGGAGGTGGCATCGAATCTCCTTGCGGGGGTTTTTCCGCTTCGTGAGCTTCGACTTTGGCACTCCGAAGTGCCTGCTGGGGTCTGACTCCTCTTCTCTTGATCTGAGTCATTTTAGTCATCCAGGGAAGGGGACTGGGCTTTTTCCCCGTGGAGAAATTGAGACCGCATTCCCCACAGAATTTGTAATCGAGGGGATTTTGAAACCGACAGTTCGGGCAAACGAGGGTCAATCGGGTTCCGCAGCGGCCACAGAATTTCTCACCCTTTCTCGTCTGAAACTGACATTGAGGACACTTCATCACCCTCTCCCGAGATTTCAAATGCAGCAATGGTCTTCCAGATTTTCTAAAACAGCACGAAAAATAACAAATATCATTTTATGAAATCAAAGTAAACAAGGCGAAATGGACAAGAATCGTCAGTGTCATCGGTTGTAACTAACGTATCGCCCTTGCCTTGAAAGTGCCCGCCTTTACCTTAAGAGTTCCTTAAGTTTATCAAGGCGTTGAGTTTCCTCTCGCAGAAGATCCAGTGCCGTTTGCCGGTCTATACACCGGAAACGAATCGTCTCCCCGGGCATCATCTGCCCTAGAGAATCCATCTCAACCCGGGCGACAACCGCTATTTTGGCGTAACCACCGGTCACCTGCGCATCTCTCAGGAGGATGATCGGTTTGCCATCACCCGGTACCTGAATGGCACCCGGGGGGACAGGGTCGCTAATGATGTCTGGTCCTTTGGCGATCTCAATGGCCGGACCTTCGGTGCGAAAACCCTGCCTATCGCACTGAGAGGTAATGCGATAGGTTGAGTTCAAAAAAGTGTCAATACCCATAGGGGTAAAATAATCCTCCTGCGGCCCCATCAGCACCCGAATAGGATCGGTTCGATCGAAATCAGGCCGGTATTCTCCGGGCAGAGTCAATACATCTTCCGCGGCCTGAGAGTCAGGGGTGCAAATGCTCAAGGTCTCCCCCTCACGGAGAATGGCTCCGATGCGTCCACTGACAAAGGTTGCCCGTGATCCCAATACCACCGGCACATCAAATCCCCCCCGTACCGCAACGTACGTTCGAAGGCCCTTTCTCCGCCTCTTTAAGTGCAGTACGTCCCCCCCCTTCATGGTGAAGGCGGTCCACTGCGGTGCGGGTTGGTCATTCAGCCAGGGGTCCAAATCGGCGCCGGTAATAGAAATGGTAACTCCGGTCAAGGCCTGTAGCTTAAGTCCCTGAAGGGTGCTTTCCAGTGCGGCGGCGTTGTCGTAGTTTCGCAGCAAAAGATTTCCGATTATGAAAGAGCGCTGGTCCATAGCGCCGGATGTGGGGATGCCGTACCTGGTCAAACCTGAGCGGCCCAGATCCTGGACGGTGGTGTGAATGCCCGGATTAATTACCCTGAAAGTTTCCAACGAATTCTCCCAGATGCCTTTCCCCTGCCAACCTGGCCTCACCTTCGGAAACCGCCGGACATTGGATGTAATCTCCCGGTCTGATGAGCGTGGGCGGAAACTCGTGTGGATCATAGACTGCTACAAACGTGCGGCCAATGTAGTTGAAACCCGACGGTGAGTCCACGGGCATGATGTTGGCCTGTGGTCCGCCAAATCCCACGGAACCGGCAGGCACGGAAGGCCGCGGCGAGTCAAGCCGGGGGACGTGCAGGGCTTCGGGCACTCCGCCCAGGTAAGCCAAGCCACAGATAAACCCCAAAAAATAGACCGGGTAAGCCTGAGCCGAGAAGAGCTCGATCACATCACGCGGGGTGAGACCGGTGTGTTCGGTCACCCGGTCCAAGTCAGGGCCGTGGATGCCGCCGTAGGTGGTTGGAATGCGCAATAGCCTTGGCGGTGGCAACTCGATCTCCACCAGGTTAGCATTCACGTGCGCGATGAAGCCCCGAACGGTGTCCACGTCCACCCGAAACGGATCAAAATAGACCATCGCCGAACGATAGGTTGAAATGACTTCCTCCAACCCGGGATATGAGCCCCGTTCCAAGCCAAAGGACAGTTGTCGAACCTTATGGTTTACCTCGAGGCTCACCTCTTCCTCGTACTCGACGAGAATGGAGCCTTCAGAAACCGCTCTGATGAGGGGATACGTATCGTCCATCGCCAAATATTAGCCCACTTTTCTGCCTCCATCCAGCAGATACCAACTCATCTCCTTGGCCGCCGTGCCCAGGGCCCTAGTATTCGGGAAAAAAGGAGATACTCCTCTTGGTTTGACCATCTCAATGTCAGGTATCGGCGGGAACGATCAAATAAGTTCCCCCATAGGCTTAATGGCTACGTCGTGGTCAACGAGTATGCCTCGTATCGTTTTGACCATATCCAGGGCACCAGGCGTGTCCCCGTGCACGCAGATGGAATCGAATTCCAATTCCAAGGTGTTACCATCAATGGTGCTTATTGTACCCGTCTCCATTAACTGCTTAATGCGCGCGCCGATCTCTTTGGGGTCCCTGAGGACCGCGCCGGGAAGTCTTCTGGATACCAGGCTCTTGTCCGCATTATAAGCCCGATCCGCGTATACCTCCTGAACGACCTTGAGCTCCATGCTCTCTGCGATTTTACCTTTCCCGGAGTGGGCCAACCATATCAGGCCGGGGCTGATCTCCCTCGTGGCTTCGCACATGGCCTTCGTCAATTCCTCATCAGCTCGGGCCATTGTGTCCAATGCGCCGTGCATCTTCACGTGTTGCAGTTTCATCCCCACAACTTGGACGAAGGCCTTTAGGGCACCGATCTGATAGATGAAGTAGTCCTTCATCTCCTCAGGGGTGACCTTCATCTCCCGTCGACCAAAGCCAAGCAAATCGGGCAAGCCAGGGTGGGCCCCTACTCCAACGCTATATTCCTTGGCTAGGGCTACTGTTTCCCTCATAACATGGGGATCGCCCCCATGAAACCCACAACCCACGTTGGCCGAGCTAATCAGCTTTATGACCTCTTCGTCGAGGCCCAGTTTATATCGCCCAAAACTCTCCCCCATGTCACAATTCAGATCGACCGCGGTCTTTTTCATGGCTATGTCCTCCAGCCTGGGTTACTCTTTTCCATCCTGAATAAAGTTCTTTGGTGCTCAACCACACAGGCACGGAAAAGAGGGAGAAGCAGCAAAATAAGTGATTTATAACATTTCATTGGCTATAAGTAAACATAACGATATCGGTAAGAAAAGGGGGATTTTTTGCAGTAAATTGACAGAACGTTGACCAACCTCCCTTTCAAAAGAAACAAGGGGCTCGCCCAAACTGGCAAGCCCCTTGTTTTTGTCCTGGTGCCGAAGGCGGGACTCGAACCCGCACAGGCTNNGTATCCCCAAGGTTCGGTCAACGTTGGGTCAACAGAAAAAAAGAGGAAAACATGCCAGAGGGGATAGAATCAGTCCAAGAATAGAAAGAAATCGGAGATGCCCGATGGATGTTGGAATATCGGCCACGGATTATCCCGCAAATAGAAAAAGTTACCTAAAATAAATTTTATTGTTGACAAGTATAATTACCTTATATATACTAAAGCGACTTAATTGAAAGTGAGGTAATATACCTTGGAGATTGATTTCGCCATTACAATCAACCTGAAATTAACTTTCGAGGAGGATTCGGCCAAAGTAACCATAAAGGAGGTAGACCTCAGGCCAGCCATGGTTAAGCTGCCGATACAAGAAATTGTTGGACAAATTGAGCCGATNNAGCCAAACAGGTAATGAGGTGTTCACAGCAGCGGATCTCTTCAAAATCGCCAAACAAAAATACCCGTACGTCAAGAGAGCCGTTTTTTATAATCGAATGATGGCCGCAGCTCCAGAACATTCCTCGTACCACCATCTATCTGGCAGAAAGGATCTATTGAATTTCCTGGGGCAGGGTAAATACTCGCTGAAATAGACAACGGCGGTACGTTAAATTGCGCCATTGATATAAAGGATCGACTTACATGAGCTATTCCTAACAGGTAATTGGACAAAGGAGGAAATAGCGATGGGATATATCAAAAAACCCGAATTACGGAGGCCAAAACGAATTAAACGGACCTGCCTTAAATGCAACCGGAAGTTTGTGGCCGAAGGGAGATTCAATCGGATCTGTGGGCGATGCACAGAATCGAATAAACAAATCATATTTGGCCGTTACATTGTAGGGAATAGAAAAGCGAGGAATTATTATAGCAATCTCGGCTGAATGTCCTTTTTGTCACAGGAAACAATCGGTCAAAACCGCTTATGCTCCTGTGGTGAGGATCTTATCCAACTGAAACGATCCAAAAAAGTCAAATACTGGACCAGCTACCGCTTTCGTGGTGGAAGACAGTCGATGAAAAGGATCTCCTAAAAGCCATCGACAAGATAGAGGTTTATCTCGAAAGTGTTGATCAAAACGGTGACCAAGCACCTCCCCCAAAGAAAAAGGAGGCCAGCCAAAATCAGCTAACCCCTTGAAATTCCTCTGGTGCCGAAGGCGGGACTCGAACCCGCACAGGCATACGCCCACTAGACCCTGAACCTAGCGCGTCTACCAATTCCGCCACTTCGGCAATTCTTGAGAAAA